>ENA-UOJV01000574-UOJV01000574.1-human-gut-metagenome-genome-assembly--contig:-C82-NODE-574-length-52928-cov-35.194806_pt1 | contig 52928 bp, 40 predicted proteins | sample MGYA00242356_ERZ723903 | MGnify/ENA metagenome assembly ERZ723903
TCGCTGCATAATTCTTGTTCGAATAAAATGTGTCAAGTGATATTGACAAAACCAATCGGTGCTTTTGCCATTGCAAAATTATAATTGCCGCCTTGAAAGTGTTCATGCGTTAGAATGGAACCGCCTACAATAGGAAGGTCTGCATTTGAACCGATAAAATAGTGTGGAAATTGCTCAACAAAATCAAACAGTTTATTGAATACCTGTGCATTGATTGTCATAGGAATATGATATTTATTAAAGACGATGCAGTGTTCATTATAATATCCATAAGGAGAATACTGCATGAACCAATCTTGGCTGTTGATATTCAACTTTACCGGACGAAGATTTTGTCTTGCAGGGTGTGCCTGGTGACCTGCGAATCCCATATTTTCAACACAAAGCTGACATTGAGGATAGGCTGATTTTTTTTGCAATTTAGCAGCAGCAATATCACGAGGATCTTTCTCTGGCTTAGAACGGTTTATAGTAATGTCAAGTGTTCCATATTCTGATTCATATGTCCACTTTAAATCTTTCGCAATTCTTTCAGCACGAACATAGTTCAGGCTTTTACTAAAAGCATAATACCATTCTGTAGCTGCTGTTGGCGAAGCAGAATATTTTCTTTGAAATGTGGCATTAACTTCTCTCGGCATAGGTGTGAAAACACCCATAACTCTTGTATCGAATAGATCACGTTGTACAGAAGTGTCTTCAATGATTCCTGCTTTTACTGCATAGTCGATCAGGGGTTCAAGAAGTTCTTCAATATTTCCCGTGAGTGGTTCTTTATCATTCCAGTCAGTTTTAGTATATCCATGAGCTGATTTCTAACAACGAAAATATCGTCACTTGTAATCAAATCAGCTTCTATTGCATGACGGATTAATCTGTTTATTGCCCTGTATATCATGATAACACCTCTTTTCAAAAACCATCTGGATGATTCTTATGCCAATTCCATGCGTCAGATATAATTTCTTCAAGGCTATCGTGTACAGGATTCCAGCCAAGAATTTTTCTTGCCTTTTCACTGGAAGCCACCAGTCGTGCAGGATCTCCGGCACGCTTTGGCGTTTCAATTGCCGGAATAGGGTGTCCTGTCACTTTTCTTGCTTTATCAATTACTTCTTTTACGGAATAGCCGACACCATTTCCAAGATTGAAAATATTGCTTTCGTTTCCGTTTTTTAAGTACTTTACAGCGAGAATATGTGCCTGAGCCAAATCGGTAACATGGATGTAGTCTCTGATACAAGTTCCATCAGGAGTATCATAATCTGTTCCATAGATGGAGATACTTTCTCTCTTTCCATTTGGGACTTGAAGAATCAAAGGAATCAAATGACTTTCCGGATTATGAGCCTCGCCGATTTTTCCTGATTTGTCTGCTCCGCAAGCATTGAAATAGCGGAGAGAAACGTATCTTAGACCATGAGCTTTTGAAGTCCAATAGAACATCTTCTCCATAGCAAGTTTGGTTTCACCATATGGATTGGTTGGCTGTGTTCTGTCTGTTTCAAGAATCGGAATATTTTCCGGTTCACCATAGTTGGCAGCGGTTGAGGAAAATACAATTTTATCAATATGGTGTTCAACCATGGAATCCAAAAGAATTTTTGTTCCGCAGAGATTATTGTCGTAATACTTGAGTGGATTGACAACGCTTTCTCCAACAAGAGAATATGCTGCAAAGTGAATCACTGCATCTATCTGTTCGTTTTCAAAAATATTATCAAGAAACGCCTTGTCATGCAAATCACCCAGATAAAATTTCGCATCTTTCGGAACAGCTTCGATGTGTCCGGTTGCAAGATTGTCTGCAATAATAACGCTTTCTCCGGTACGAATCAACTCTAAAGCTGTGTGAGAACCGATATATCCTGCACCGCCTAAAACAAGTATACTCATTATTTTCCCCTCCTATTATTTGATTTCAATACCGCCAAACGGTCTGATTGTCATAATGTAGCACGAATTTTGTCCAAATATTCTGCAACTTCGTCCATTTCTGTACGAACGGCTACATAATCATCTGTCAAATCAGAATGATCTACTTTGGTGTCTGTGATGATCAATGCATAGCCGGTTCTTGAAAGGTCAAAATCAATTTTTTGGATACTTGGATTTTGAATGTTTTGAAAATCAAGAAAAACAAATCCACCAACGGAGCAAACCATCTGATCCATCAATCCGCTTTTCTTGCCAAAATAAAAGTTTTCTGCATATTGTCCGATTTTTGCGATTTCTACTGCACCGATCTGATTGTTATTGTAATAGCTGTCAATTGCCGTTGCGATCAATGTTTCAAATGCAGCAGAAGAAGAAATACCGCTTCCAGCAAGTACATTTGAAGTTGTATATATATCAAATCCGGAAATTTCTACACCTAAATCCTTAAAGCGAGCTGCAATCCCTCTGACAATTTCAGAAGAACCTTTTTCACCGATATGAACATCCAAATCGTCCAGTGAAACTGCAAATTCATCGTATCCCTCTGATTTAATTCTGATGATGTTTTCATCATGAAATGCTGCAACACCGATAACATCTAAGTCAACTGCTCCTGCAATGACACAGCCATGTTGATGATCGGTATGATTACCGCCGATTTCTGTTCTACCCGGAGCAGAATAAACGTGTATATCATTTCTATTCTGATACAGTGCTGTGAATTTCTCCACAGCACTCATATATCGTGATTTCTGACTTTCTATATCCTGTGGCTTATAAATATTTGCGAAGATATTATCAAATCCACCACAAGTAACATTGTCTTGAAAATCCTGTATTTTCATTGCTTTCCTTTCTTCTTACGATCTTAAGGGCATAATTACAAATTCCAATTTCATCGGCTGATCTGCATGGATTCTGTATTCCTCATGCACCGGTGCACCCCAGGAATCATCGCCGCCGACACCCATTTGCTTTGCAGCGATTCTGACCCATGTGTAGCGAACATTTGGAAGTTCATCCAGATGCATTGCGTTTTCGAGTTCATAGGCACTGTATGGCAGTACGCTCATTTCAAACGGAGCAGATGCCTTTTGGAACGTCAGACCATGCTGCATATCATCATGAACAGAGAGCGTTCTTACACCGGTACGATTGCCACATTCCTGCGGATTGAGATAGCCGGAAAGATTTTCTTTTGCCGTAGATTTCCACAATCCCAGTCTTGCTCCTTTGCATCGATCGCTGTAATTTTCATCAGGGCCGAGTCCGTAATACTGGAAATTGCAAAGCTTTTTTTCATCTTGAAGTCCAATGCAAGAACCGGCATATCCGACATTCCGCTTACTCCTGCATAATTTACACTTACGCCCAGCTTTCCGTCAAAGTGTGCGGTATAGGTTACAGTAAACTCAAAAGTCGGAACACAGGCAGCCTGATATGTGAATGTGATTTTCAAAGCATCTTCCTGTTCCAGCCATGAAACGGTTTTATACTTTGCAAATTTGCCTGCAGCATACCACTGTGCAAGATTGTACGGCTCGGAAGCACCGGTGTCATTGTCTGTCATCGCTCTCCAGAAACTGACCTTTGGTGTGCGTGTGATATATTCAAAATCATTATATTTCAGAGAACTGATGCCGCCCTCTTTTTTGTCAAACATCATGGAGAAGTTTTCTCCGTGAACACCAATGATAACATCACCGTATACAATCGTTGGCTTTTGCAATGTGGTTTCCGGAATCTGATTATCTTTCACTTCAAACACTTCCTGAGCAAAGGCAATTTCGTGTCCTGCATCTGCCCATAGTGTCTGATCTGCGGTAACGGCGGAAACATGATAAACATATTCTCCTGTACTGTCTATTTTGTGAAGTGTCAGTTTCATTGTCTTGCTTTCTCCGGAAGGAACATTCAGAGAAAATGTATCGGATTTCAGAACAACGCCGTTCTTTTCCAATCGTACAACAAAGGACAAGTTGTTTGTATCTGCAAAGAGATTTCGGTTTTCTACGGTAAGCATTCCGTTTTGAATAGACATTCTGATGTTGGAGTAAAGAGCCTTCATTTCCTGAACTTTTGGAGAATAGGTTCTGTCAGCATAGATCACACCATTGGTGCAGAATCCGTAATCGCTTGGTCTGTCCTCAAAATCTCCGCCATAAGCCAGAACTGTTTCCCCGTCGTCATTTTGGGTTTCGATTGCCTGATCGATGTAGTCCCAGATGAAACCACCCTGATAAGCCTCATATTTGTCCTCAAGGTCAGTGTAAAGGCTCAAACCGCCAAGAGAATTGCCCATAGCGTGCATATACTCACAGCTGATATACGGTCTGCCGCTGTTCTGTTTCAGGTATTCTTCCACTTCCTGCGGTTTTGCGTACATACGGCTTTCCATATCCGTGATAGAATCATACTGATGATTCGGAACTCTTGTAACGCCCTCATAGTGCACCAGTCTTGTCGGGTCTACACTTCTGAAATATTCCGACATTGCAGCAATATCTTCTCCGCAGTAGGATTCGTTTCCGCAAGACCAGATGAGAACGCTTGCGTGATTCTTGTCACGCTCGTACATCGATTTCGCTCTGTCCAGCACAGCTTCTTTCCATTCCGGAAGCGAACCCGGTACATTCCAAGACGGATCTGTTGCACCAAGCTTCTTCCATGTACCGTGTGTTTCCAGATTGGTTTCATCAATCAGATAAATGCCATATGCATCACAAAGCTGATACCAAAGAGAATTGTTCGGATAATGACAGGTACGAACGGCATTGATATTGTTTTTCTTCATGAACTGGATGTCAAACAGCATATCTTCCTTTGTGATTGCTCTGCCTGTTTTCGCATCAAATTCGTGTCGATTGATGCCCTTGAAAATGATACGTTTTCCATTCAGGCACATGATTCCGTTTTTCAGTTCAAATCGGCGGAATCCGACTTTGGTTCTGCTGACCTCGATTTCATTTCCGCCTTCGTCTGTCAGAATCACTGTAAACGCATAGAGATTCGGTATTTCGGCACTCCAAGGCTTGCTATTTTCAATTGTCCAGTTTACAGATTCCTTTTCATTGGATTGTGCAATGACCGTTCCATTTTCATCTGTCAAGATCGATTTCACAGAACACTTGCCCGCAATATCCAGCGTTGCAGAGAAGATACCGTTTGTACCGTCATAATCTGCAATCACTCTCATATCACGAACATGGGCAGACGGTGCCGCATAAAGGAATACGTCACGGAAAATGCCGGAGAATCTCCAGAAATCCTGTTCTTCCAGCCAGCTTGCAGAACTTCTTTTGAACACTGCAACAGCAAGTTTGTTATCCTTTTCACGGATATATGGTGTCAGTTCAAATTCAGACGGTGTAAAAGAATCCTCGCTGTAGCCGATAAATTCGCCGTTCAGCCAGACATACATAGCAGTTTCCACACCCTGAAAAGAAATGAATACACGCTTGTTTTTCAGAGCATCGTTCAAGTCAAAATATCTGACGTAGCTGCCGACAGGGTTGTCCTTTTCAGAGATAAACGGCGGACGGAGATGTTCCTGTCCCTCCCAAGGATAAATGGTGTTGACATACTGCGGTTTGCCGTATCCCTGCAATTCCATGTGTCCCGGAACCTGAATGTTGTCAAAATTGTCAGTGCTGTCGCTTTCTTCATAGAACTTTTGCTTCCATTCAGACGGATTCTTTGCCCACGCAAATTTCCAGGTGCCGTTCAGATTCTGAATCAGAGAGGAATTGTCTGCATCGGCTTCCAAATGGTTTGCATAGATTCTGTGTTCGGAATGTGCTGCAATTCTGTTGACTGCAAACACTTACGGATCGGTCAGCCAGTCGAGTGTATATTTCATATTATCCCCTCCATTTTAGTTTTGTGATTCCATCACAACTTCATTTTCAGATATTCCAAGTTTTTCTTTGATTTCCGCATTTGCCTTTTCAACATTCATCTTAGAAAGAATAAATGTGATGATCAGATCCAGTGCAAACGGAACGATCAGATACATAATGTGAAGCATATTGATAGCAGAATCAGGCTGTACTGTCAAAGTGCCCTTGAAGCCCCTAAAGTCGAGCAAAAGACCGACAATTGCTGTTCCAAGTCCACCACCAATTTTTACACCAAGTGATGTGCAGGAGTACATGATTCCATCAACGTGCTTGTGTTTGGTAAGCCAGCTATATTCAGAGCATGATGCGATGACTGCATTCATATCACCTTGCCATGGACCTTGACCGAGTGCTGCAAGTGCTGTAAATGCAAGCATCAGCAGACTGTTTCATAAATACATTGGTATGTCACCAAAAGAATATCGAAAAGTAAAACTCAAAGAAAATCTCAGGGAAGAAAAAAACAAAACTCGTTTGGCTAAAACTAAACCAAACGAGTTTTGTTGATTTTTGATAATAAATAAGGAATGGCTACATTACCAAACACGTCTGAATTGCAATCTCCTCAGCCTGCAACTCAAAGAGATTCTCAAGCTGCCAAACCTTAGCGGTATCAGCAGAGAAGATTTTGAAAAGGTACAGGAAAATCAGAATTAACTTCTTTGTTTTCCTAATAATGTTTAATATATTTAGTGATAGTATCGATTAATTCCTCCATGTTAATCGGCTTGGAAATATGGTCATTCATGCCTGAATTCAGGGATTCCTGAATATCATCTATAAAAGCATTTGCAGACAAAGCTATAATTGGAATCGTAACTGCATCGGACCGCTCTATACCCAAGGCTCGAATGGCTTTTGCTGCTTGGTGTCCATCCATGTTTGGCATCATAATATCCATCAAAATAAAATCGTATGTGCCTCGTGGATGATTTTTAAACAAATCCACAACTTCTTTTCCGTCTGATGCGCGTGTTACGGTCATACCAGCATTTTCCAGTATTATCGTAGCAAGTTCAGCATTTAGATCATTATCCTCAGCCATAAGGACATGAATACCCGTCAAATTTCTATGTAGATGTTGTTTTTGTTCTGATTGAATAACCTGTTCTGTCAACTCCAGTGGGATCTCCACTGTGAATGTAGAACCTACACCTTTTTTGCTCTCAACAGCGATCGAACCGCCCATCATATCCACATATTTTTTTGTGATGGCCATACCAAGACCGGTTCCCTTATATTGAGTTCTGGCATTAGCATCATCTTCTTGTGAAAACGGATCGAATAATTTTTTCTGGAACTCTTCGCTCATGCCAATACCGTTATCTCGAACAACATAACGAGTCATGATATGTTTCTCATCCGCTCCTGGGTAACTGCTGATATCCAAAGTGATCTTTCCGCCGTCCTTTGTGAATTTCACAGCATTGCCAAGAAGATTCACCAAAACTTCCCGGATACGCGCAACATCCGCAAGGACATATGGGTTCTTTGGGATTTCTCGATGTACTTCAAACTTAAGATCTCGATTATAAAGAAGTCCATTCATAATCGCCTGGACGTTATCTGTCAATTGAGTAATGTCCACTGGCTCGGGCGAAATAGTAACTTTTCCACTTTCAATGCGAGTAAAATCCAGAACGTCATTCAACAAAGAGAGAAGATGATTCGAACTTTTTTGAACTTTCTCCAAGCTATCATGAATATCTGAAACCGTGTTCTGGTGAAGCGCAATGTTTGTAAATCCAATAATGGCATTCATCGGCGTTCTGATGTCATGGCTAATACTAAGCAAAAACGCAGATTTTGCTTTGTTGGCAGCATCTGCTTCCTCAGCGGCGGTCATTAATAATTGTTTTTGTTTTTGCTCTTCTGCCTTGCTTTTCTGGTAAACATAATAGGTATATAGACAAATTAAAAGCAATACAGCTCCTGCGACTAAACCGCAAATGATGGAAATATGATTCGTCTCTTCAACCATTCCATAAGCTGATTGCATATCCATTTCAATGCAAAATGCGCCAATGATTTCTCCAGTCCCATCATGATTTGCTCTTACAGGATAGCAAGCCGTAAAAATCGGGCCCCATGTTGTATCAATGATATCCTGAGAGTACACATTCTCCCCAGAAATAGCCCTATCAATATACGGAACCATTTCTTCTTCAATATAATCTCCAGGGTGTCTTACATCATCCGCATCCGAATCCAAACCGTCTACCACATAAACGAGTTTTCCTTCTTCATTTTTTGTAGCGGTGTAAATATATCGAGTAGAATTCAGTGTTCTGATTTCATTGAAATATGAAGAAATATCCTTATATAATTGCTTCTTTTCATCAGATTGATCTTTGATTTGATCAAAATCTTCTTTGCCGATTCTTCCATCCACTAGTTTGTGTACTGCATCTGCACTTGCTGTGTCACGTGTGATTTCTGTTTCAAGGGCGGTCTTAGTGTAAGAACTTTGCAGAATATATGTGTACGACGCTATTACAAAAATCATCAAAAGCCCCGCAATCACAAAGATACTGCCTGTATTCTTCAGCCTAAGGAGTTTTTTCAAATTAATTCCTTCTTTTATTTTCTTCATGCTGCTCATTCACATCCTCTAAATCCCAATTTATCGCTCATCCCTAACCTCTATAATTTCACCTACAAAAACAATATGTGGTTGCCAGCCTCCATTGAAATCGGGATATACTTTTGGCATGGAAGCACAATACTCCTGAACTTCAGTTGTAATATCCTCTTTGGAAAATTGATGCCGATACAACTTTTTGCAAAGAAATGTTAATTTTGCCTCTTTATAGGCCACTCCCTGACCGATTTCAATAGGAGTCAGTCCTGCAAGATTGGTTGTCACCCTTTTTCATTCTCCAAAAATCATCCCAAAATGCCTGACATCTAATCCACTGTCTCAAATTGTGACATCTAATCCGAGGTTACAAGCTGACACACATTTTCGCAGTAGATATGTTTCCATATAAAATAACCGTGCCTTTTCAGAGGTCAGGCATTACCTCCTAACTACCGAAAAGCCGGAAATACGCCACTTTTCAGCCTTTATTTATCTTTTCTTGACAGCAATACTACGCTCTCAACATGGCTCGATACGTCCTGATTGATGTCAGTTTTCGGAAACCGATCCAGACTAATTACGCTTGCTCATCCTTAGCTACCGGAATGTACACCATCTTCAAAGGAATAATCTTTTTATACTTATCGTTTAAATCGTGATAGTACTTCAAAATCAAATCTACAAGTTCTGTTCCGTTAATTCCTCTGATGATAGGTGTGCTGTCAAGATACTTCTGAGCGTTCTTCGTATAATTGGACAGCGTCACGAATAGTCCATAGTCGCTCTCTCGCATTGCACCTTTCAGAGACTGGATGGTTGCTTCCTTAATATCACTATCCTGGCTCTTTACCTGTACCAAAATACGAGGTGGCAGCTCATCCTTATATGCTGTAATATCGATACCGCTGTCTCCGCCATGTGAGGAAACTGTGGTACGATAACCCATAGCTCTTAACAAATCAGCTACGAACTCCTCCAAGTCATACCCTTTGAGATTCTTGCTCAGTTCCTTCAGGATGAAGTCTCTCGTTGCCTCTACAATCTCATCAGCTGTAGCACCAACGCTCTCGTCCTCGTCTAGTCCGGAAGTCATGGCATTTTTCTTAAATTCCTTATCCAGTGCCGCAAGATACTCATCTGCATAATTCTTTACTGCGAAGAATGACATTGCTGAACCAACTTCATACAGTGCACCCTGTGAAAATGAAGTTCTTGGCAGATGTTTTAACCATTTTACTTTATGTTGCTGTACATATTCTGCTGCTTCCGGATGATATTCGTATCCACCTTCAACCACACCGATATTTATCTGACGGTCAATCTTTGATGGAAATACAACGTAATCGCCAATCTCGACCTCATGTGTAAATCGATATAACATACCAGCACCATTTGCGATGCTGCCCTTCTTGGCATCTGGATATACTTCTGTATATATTTCCTTGAAGGCATCACGGTCAGCCTGAATCAAACTCAGATCACCCATGTCCTTCCAGCCGATAGCTATAACATCCTAATGCAGAAACAAATTGTCGTCTTTTGTATGGATACCCCATATTCTTTTTTCTTCGCTAGGCATATTTCTGCACCTCCTTACTCTACACCCAGTGCTTTAAAAACTGCGTCCTCCGCACTGCTATAGAAAATCAAATTAATACTTCCAATCAGATCTGCTGGTACAGTTCCAAGCTCTGCTGCCGATGTAATTGGCAGAAGTAATCTCTTTGCACCACTGTCCAAACATACCTGCAATGAATTTGCCAGCTCATCTACTTTCATCATGGTTCCGCTGATACTAATTTCACCAAGTACAGCAAGGCTGCTGAGTGTTGGTTTACCAAGTGCAATGGAACACATCGCAATCAATGTAGGAAGGGCTAGCTTTCCTGTCATGCCAATGCCCTGCAAATCCTGATAATTAATAATATAGTCTTTCGTTGTAGTACTTATAGAACCACTGATACGGTTTCCATTTGCTTTCAAGAAGTTGAAAGCTGTATTTGTGGATTCTTTTGCATCACTGTCACTACCAATACCTGTTCTCTCAAACTTCCCATTACCCGGAAGCATCTGACTCTCTAAGCGAAATACACCAAGCATGCCACTCTTGCCCTGAGAAACAGTATAAATCTGTCCTGGATTGCACATTCCTTCTGGGATGAGCTTACCACCACCTTGCTCAGGAACAGAAACATAATGTTTTTCAAAGGTCTCATTATCTATGTAGGAGAAGTTTACATCGTAGAACTCCATGCCTCCCAGCTTCTTCAGCTGCTCCTTAACACGGCGACGCATCTCCAATGAAATCTGGAGAACTTCTTCTACTTCTTCTTTTGTAAAGCTTCCATCCGGATAGAGAAGCTTCAGATATCCATCTACGCTCTGATTGATATTACCAACAAATGCCATAGAAGTGGATGCTGCCTTTTCTTCCTTGCCTCGTGCAAAGGAACCAGATGCCATGTAATCTTTCATAATCTGCACGCCATCTTTATCATTGAAACGAATGCCTGCAACTTCATCAAAAGCTACGCAATCCCATAATCCAACCAAGCCCACAGTCTTACGGCCCATGTTATAAAACAGGTTTGCTACTGTAGTTTGGCCACCGGAGTCATAGGAAGTGAAAAACGCATCTGAATATAGATACACATTTAATAAGTATATCACAGAGCTTTTCGTTTGTCAAATTTGTGTTTGTCATCGCAAATTTCTGTTCAGCGATACAGAAACATAATTTCACACATTCATTTCCTATATTAATCACTTCAGCAGTTTGCGCTGACAGCTTTCCAATGCTGAAGTGACCACACAACAGAATATATCGCTCCCGGCAACTGGAAAGGCTGGTGGCACAATGAGATGGAGATTTCTCCTGACCGCGGTACCACTGACCTGCAGGATTATATCGCACAGCAGACTACCCACCTCACCGAATTTGACGAATCCCTGGTGCGACGCTGGATCAAGCAGATTACTATCTGGGATGACCACTTCACCGTGGAGCTAAAATCCGGACTGAAAATTGATATTGAAGGATAATCCCCTAGACGCACGAAACCCTCTCGACCATGATGACCGGGAGGGTATTTTTTATTCTCTAAACTGGAAGTTATTGGGATCTTTACATAGATTAAATATCAATTTATAAATCAAACTCGTCTTCTATCTTTTCCTGTTCGTCTATAATATTCATCCTTATCTGCATACATCAACTTATCAGCCATTGCCTTAATTTCTTCAAAATTAAGTTCTATATGTTCTGAACAAACAACTACTCCCTTAGACACACTAAGTTCAGAAATAAGATTTCCCTGGAAGTTTTCAGTTAAATAATCAAATGTCTTAACTGCATCCTGTGCTTCTTCTCTCGTTCCTCTCAGTAATGCAACAAACTCATCGCCACCTACACGATACGTCCTTCCAAGACCTGAGAATGCGTTATCCATACACTTCGAAGCGCCAATAATTAACTCATCCCCTGCTTCATGACCAATATTATCATTAGCTGCTTTTAAACCGTTCAAATCCATCATAATAAGAACGTATTCTATTAAGTTATTATTTTTCTTGATTATTTCACAGTCAACTTCAAACCCTCGTCTATTATATAAGCCTGTAAGCTCGTCCTTTATAGATGCTTCATATCTTCTGTTGTATGCATCCTTTGCCTTCTTCTCTCTCATACTAATAATAACAAATGAAGTTGCCATTATTAATACGCTTGCAATAAAGATTAAAACAATTGGAAATATAATTTTATTTACATCCAATTTAACAGGATTATTATCTCTTATTACTATATACCCATCAAATCCTTCGAGATACTTGGTCATATAACAGCCATTCTCCGATAACTGATAATAAAAATCATCATCTGATACATTACCAAAATATGAATTATCCAAGTAGCCTTTTTCTATAGAACTTACATCCGTATCAACCTGTATAAGTCCATCATGATTAACTAAACATACTTTGATATTGTATTCTTCCTCGAACCTGGCAAGTATGTCTACAAGGTCATTCATATCAACTCCGACACCACATGCTCCCAAAATGTCTCCATTCGTGTCAAAAATACCGTAATTAATAAACACCGAAAGACTCCCGTTATTATCTTCATCAGTATCAACATTAACTGTATATCTTTTCCCTGAATCCAAGTAATCCTTATACCATATATCATGGCTGTCATTTTCAACATCAAGATACCTACTTATTCCACTATATGTATAATATGCTCTTGTTTTATCCGAAACAACAAATACCATTTTATAATCAAATTCATTGCCAATGGATACCAGACGATCAGTTATATCGTCTTTGACACTCTCCGCCTCTTCTCTGGTTTTCCCCTCTATGTAGGTTCTTATATCAATATCACTGCTAATCGTCTGAGAAACAGTAATTGGCTTAATAAATTCATTCTCAATCTTTGTTGAAACCATCTGCGCAAATGTTCTGCTCTGTATTTCAGAGTTTTCCTTAGTTACCTGCTGAATCCCATTCACACATGCTATGATGGAAACACTCATGCTAAGTAGCATTATGATAAGCATAATAACAGCATCAAATCTGCTGTCATTAATCATATTCGTATGTTCATCCCCATTATGAGACCAATCATACATATATGCAGCAAACATTACGAATGAACCTATTCCCAGTCCTAAATTGGTTATAGAAAATCCATAAATAAAGGACTGTATAACTGTTGCAATTATTGGAATAAACGAAAACAGCATCATTGAAATGAAGCTTCGTTTTTTCAAATACTTTCTATACTTAATCGCCATACCTGCTCCTATAAATATGACGACAAGTGATATTAGTGTATATACATACCAGAAATTATTCCTGTGATAATAATTTGCCTCATCGAAATAATACATCCATGGATAAAACAAATTAACCACAACAATGAAAATATTAATGCACGAAAAGATATTGGCAATTTTAACACTATTGCCACTTACTTCAGCACCTTTTTCAACAAAAACAGAACTAACATACCTAACATAGGTATTTGCCATTGCTATGTTCATAGCAAATACCATAAGATTAGCAATTCTAGTTACTAAAATATTAAAAGGACCAAGGTTACCTCTAAAAATATATGCCAAAGTCTCTCCAAAAAACAGAACTGTAGCAATAAGAAATAATTAAGCGAACATCCTCATACTCTTCTGTTTTGGATTATTTGCTTTAATTGAAACAAATATTATGAGACAGAACAAACAAAAGAACATATCCATTGTTGCCTGTGCAATTTCAAGACTTGTAATATTCATCTATTTTTCTCCTCGTCGGTTGATACTCTTTTTTACCTTATATTTGAATTGATGGATAATGCTTGTTTTTTATTCTTATACAAGATTACTGTTTTTTCTTCGAAAGGTAAATTTATCAATTCTGCAACTTCCGATTTGTATAACCTCTCTTAACATCTAATCCACTGCCTGCAAACACCCAAAATGGTCGAGTTGCTGGATTGGTTGTCACCCTTTTTCAGAAGTCTGGCTTCAAATCCAAGCCTCCGAAAAAGCCCGGAAATACGCCACTTTTTAGCCTTTATTTATCTTTTCTTGACAGCAAACAAACCGTCTCCACATGCCCCGTCCTACCAAACAGATCCACGCCCTTGACCTTGACCGTCTTATACCCCAACTCTTCCAGCACAGCACAGTCCCTAGCAGCAGTAGCGTGATTGCAGGATATCATAACTATCCTGTCAGGGGACATTTTTGCCATGTACTCCAGTGCATCCCTAGTGCAGCCCTTTCTTGCAGGGTCAGCTATTATCACATCTGGTCGCTCGCCACGGCTGTAAAGTATCTCTGCTATCTTTCCTGCGTCGCCACATATAAATTCCGCATTTGTGACATTGTTTGCTGCGGCATTTCGTTTTGCATTGTCTATTGCAGATTGTATTATCTCAACACCTATGAGCTTTTTCACCTTTTTGCTCATTGACAAACCGATCGTTCCTGCACCGCAGTAAAGATCAAGAAGAGTTTCCTTTCCTGTCAGCTGAGCATAATCTGCGGCAATTTCATAAAGCCGCTCCGCCTGAATTGTATTTACCTGATAAAATGACAGCGGTGATATCTCTATATCATTTCCACACATGGTATCGTGTATCGTGTCGCTTCCATACGCAGTAACAAGCTTCTGTCCGAGTATACAGTTGGTCTTTCGGCTATTCTCGTTGAAAACTATACTCTTTATATCAGCATATTTTTTGCAAAGCTCACCTACAAGCGCATCAAATACGCCACGCTTTTTAAGGTCAGTTATAACAAGACAAACCATTATCTCGCCTGAGTGTTCGCCACGCCTGAGATAAATATGCCTGAGCAGACCGCTTCCCGTTTCCTCGTTGTATGCCTTTATCTCACGCTTGTTCACATAAGCCATTATTTCATCGGCTATTGCCTTGAATACAGCAGGCTGTAATGCACAATCAGTGTGATCGCATACATGATGAGAACGCCTTGAATAGAATCCGCAAACTGCCCTGCCGTCCTGCTCTGCTACAGGGTACTGCGCCTTGTTGCGATAGCCAACAAGCTGTTTACAACCCTCAAAGCTGTCATATTCAGGATAAAGCTTACCAATACGCTCAAATGAATCCTTTATGAACTGCTCTTTTACATGGCATTCTTCCTCATAGCTCATGTGACGAAAACAACAACCGCCACACCTTGAATAAACAGGGCAATCGTTCTTCGTTCTTTCAACCGAACCACTTACAATATTTTCGATAATGCCATAGCAATACGTTTTGCAGACCTTGACTATCCTGCATTCGATAACGTCGCCAATAACAGTAAAAGGCACGAAAACAGCAATGCCCTCGTGCTTTCCTACTCCGTTGCCCTCATTTGTCATACCGCTTATTTCAAGCCTGATAATCTCATTTTTCTTTAGCATAAAATTCCTCTATCTCATTTTTTCGCTTAAGCATAAGCTCAAAATGCTTATTGTATTCAAGCGGAAATTTGTAATTGAACACACGCTCCAAACGTCCACCCTCTTTGTCAACAAGCTTTGTCGAGCCACCTGCACCCATTGCAAGTATGGTCTGAACCTCTTCCATTATATAGATATTATACAAACTCTCGTGACCCTGCTTTGTCCAACCTATATTTTCAAGATTTTCAAGCATATTCTTCTGTCTGTAGAGATAATAAGGCAGATAGCCGCTTTCAAGAAGTCTTTTTGTGGCATACTCTACCATTTTATCGGCTGGATTTTTCAGCACTTCCCTGTCACCACTGTGATTTAGCCTAGCCGCACGCTTTATGGAAAGTGTGTGTACAGTGATATTCTCAGGAGCAAGCTCGATAAGCTTATCAATGGTATTCTCAAAGCTCTCCACTGTGTCTGTTGGCAGACCTGCGATTATATCGGTATTTATAGAGTCAAAACCAACTTTTCTTGCAAGGTCAAAGCTGTCAAAAAACTGAGCAGTTGTGTGCTTTCTGCCAATAGCCTCAAGAACGCTGTCATTCAAAGTCTGTGGATTTATAGATACTCTGCCACAGCCGTTTGCTTTAAGCACCTTCAGCTTTTCTTCAGTTATGGTGTCAGGTCTTCCCGCTTCAACAGTGTATTCACGGACAGTTGACATATCAAAGCTGTTTGCAATGACTTTCATAACTCTGTCAAGCTGAGCAGCAGTGAGCGTGGTAGGAGTGCCGCCGCCAAAATATACGGTGTCAAGCTTCAAACCAAGCTTTTCCGTTATCTTAGCAGTATAAACTATCTCCTCACACAGCTTGTTCACATACTCAGGGATAAGCTTCATACAGCCCTCGATAGATTGCGAAACGAAAGAACAGTAGGAGCATCTTGTGGGACAAAACGGCACTGACACATAAAGACTAAAGCTGTCCTTTTCAAGCTCATCGAGGACAGGCTTTTGGGTTATAGCAGTTTTGTATGCAATATCGCACTTTTCTTCGCTGCAAAGATATCTGCTCTCCATGGCTTTAAATATCTCCGCCTTGTTCATGCCCTCACTGAGCATATCATTCACACGTTTCACAGGTCTTATTCCCGTTATAACGCCCCATTTCGGCACAATGCCTGTTATCTCGCTCATTGCCTTAAAAAGAAGTCTTGACAGCGAAAGTTCCATGTCGCTTTCAAAATGCACAAACTCCTCTTTTTCGCAAGTCTTGCCGTCATATCTCACCTTAACGCTCAAACAAACATTGTCAGCGTTATCCTTTTTCTGAGCGAACACATAATCGTCCTCTGTATCTATGCTGTCAGAAAAAACGTGGGTAAAGAGCGTTGCAGGGATAAAAAGCTTCATTACTCCCTCAAGCTCATATTTATAATCGTTGCCGCTGAATATCAGAGTCATTTCAAAGCCTCCGCAGCCTGCCTGAGATATGGGTTATACTTTCTCTCAGCGTCAAGTGTCGTAACATTCATGTGACCAGGATAAACAGTTAGATTTCCACCAAGGTCAGCTATTTTCATAAGCGACTTCATAAGGGCTGTGCTACTTCCATCAGGCATATCAGTTCTGCCAACACTTCTTGAAAATAGGGTATCTCCCGAAAACATATTCATGCCGCATATGAAACAGACAGAACCGCTTGTATGTCCCGGCGTTTCCAACACGTCAAATTCTAGCTCGTCAAGCTTTAGTATATCGTCCTCTGTAAACACATTGACCTTGCCTGTGTAATTTTTGTGTCCTCTTATTCTGAAAAGATTAGCAAGCATTCCTGCGTCATCTGTAAGCTTAGGCTTATCCATAATGTGGATATACACCTCACAGTCTGTCTTTTCTACAAGGTCAGCCACAGCACCGATATGATCAAAATGACCGTGGGTAAGAAAGATCTTTTTAAGCGTAAGACCGTGACTCTCTATCTCACCGAGGATATAATCAGGGTCGGCAGGTGCATCGATAAGAACGCAGTTATTTTCTTCGCTTGCAACAATATAGCTGTTCGTTTCACAAACACTCAATGGTTTGAGCCTATATATTTTCATTATCTGTCCTTTCTTATTTACCGCTTCTTTCAACAGAAATAACGTTCTTTATTTTCTGAAGCTTGTTTATAACATTGTTGAGCTGTTCCATTCCTGCAATGCTGACAGTTACGGAAAGCATTGCATTGCCGTTTTTCAGTTCCCTTGAGGTTGACTCATAGATAAAAATATTGATCATTGCAAGCGCTGACGAAACGTCTGCCAGCAGACCTATTCTGTCAACTGCTACAATATCCAAAGTACACTTGAAATAGCCAGTATGCTTTTCAGAACTTTCCCACTTAACATTTATCCAACGAGCGGCATTTTCAGGATCATCTTTCTGCGAAAGATAGTTCACGCAATCCTTTTTATGCACGGATATGCCGTGACCTCTCGTGATAAAGCCGACTATTTCGTCACCTGGAAGCGGATTACAGCACTGTGCAAACTTGATAGCGCAGTTGTCGATGCCGTCAACGATAACACCGGTGGAATTTTTGGAAGTCTTTATCTTATTTTCAAGGTCAGAAGTATCAGGCTGAGCCTTTTCACCATATTTCTTATTATACTCAGATTTCAGCCGTTGCATCACCTTTGAAAGCTGAACACCACCGTAACCTATGGCTGCAAAGAAATCATCAAGAGTATCACAACTGTGTCTGTGCATATCCATTTTGAGAAAGTCCTCAAGTTCTTCCTCAGGCACTCTTATATTATTTCTGCGGAACTCTCTTTCAAGAGCATTTCTTCCCTCAAAGATATTTTCCTCTCGTCTTTCCTTTTTGAACCATGAACGTATCTTGGATTTGGCTTCATTGGTCTTGCAGATATTAAGCCATGAACGGCTTGGACCATGACCTTCAACGTTGGTAGTAAGTATCTCGATTATCTCGCCTGTTTTTATCTGATAATCATAAGACACCATTTTCTTGTCTACCTTTGCGCCGCACATCTTATGACCCACCTGTGTGTGGATAGCGTAAGCAAAGTCGATAACAGTTGAGCCAACAGGCAGTGTTATCATATCGCCCTTTGGAGTGAAAGCAAAGACGTCCTCAGGGGCAAGGTCATTTTTGATAGCTCTTACTATCTCTTCAACGTCGTTTGACTCCTGCTGTGACTCGATTATCTGTCTTATCCATGCAAGGCGCTGATCGTCCTTTGAACTACCCCTTACGCCCTCTTTATATTTCCAGTGAGCGGCGATACCATATTCAGCCGTTCTGTGCATTTCCCATGTTCTTATCTGAACTTCGAAAGGTATTCCCTCCCTGCCGATAACAGTTGTGTGAAGAGATTGATACATATTAGCCTTAGGCGTGGAAATATAGTCCTTAAATCTGTTTGGGATAGGTCTGAACATATCGTGGATTATGCCAAGTACGTTATAGCACTCGGTAACTGTATTGACGATAATTCTTACGGCATAGCGATCATATATCTGGTCTATCTCCTTGCCGTCACGATATACCTTTTTGTAGATACCGTAATTGCTCTTAACGCGTCCCTCGATAAGGGGAACAGGGTCAAAATCCTTTTCAAGCCTGTCATGTATCTTGTGCTTGATGTTTTCAACAAGCTGTTCACGGCTGCCCTTTCTGAGCTGCATTTGCTCGTCTATCTCGGCATAAGCATAAGGATCAAGATAGTAAAAAGCAAGATCTTCAAATTCCTCTTTAATTGAGCGTATTCCAAGGCGGTGAGCTATCGGTGCATAGATGTTCATTGTTTCATGGGCGATAGTTCTGCGTTTTGAATCTTTGCAATAATTAAGAGTACGCATATTGTGAAGTCTATCTGCAAGTTTTATGATAATAACACGAATATCCTCGCTCATTGCAAGGAGTATTTTTCTGATATTCTCAGCTTTCTGCTCGTCTTTGGTGAAAGTTTCCACCTTTTTCAGCTTTGTAACGCCATTTACAAGCATTGCAACGTCTGAGCCAAAATTCTTCTGTAATTCTTCAAGAGTGCATGGAGTGTCCTCAACAACATCATGAAGAAGTGCTGCACAAATAGTATCAGTATCCATGCCAAGCTCCAAAAGAATATATGCAACAGACAGCGGGTGGGTTATATACGGCTCGCCAGACTCTCTTTTCTGATTGTGATGATACTTTTCAGCAAGTTCATAGGCGGAAACGATTTTTGACAGATCGTACTGCCTCTCGCCATCAAGTATTTTCTGAATAAGTGCATCAATAGAACACACCGACCTCTCACCTATATGCTCAGGTTTTGAAGCTTCAGGCACAGCGTCGATATAGTCAGGAGAAGCCGTTGGAGCAGGCTTTTCTTCAAACTGCTCTTTAACCTCGACTTCGGCAGGAAGATCTTCTTCACTGACAGTTTTTATCTCAGGCATATTTTCTATCTTATCCATTTCAGCAGGATCAAGCAAAATATTCTCTTTATCTGACATTTTAGTTACCTGCCTTTCCAAGCATTTCATTAAGCTTAACAAGAGTTTCAGAGTCCTCTAGATTTACCTTTTGTATCGGCACAACGTAGCTTATTTTCATAGTTGCGGGTCTGAACTCGATAAGGCCCTTATCACGGAAAATATCAACACAAATATGCAGTTTGCAATAATTCATGCTGTCGCCTGATATTTTCATGAAAAGATTATCCAACGTAATATTCTTAACTGCACTTATGTATTTATATACACCGATAAGCTCCTGCCTTGTCGGGATTATTTTTCTTATAAAACTTGCAGGAAGCTGTTCCCCGCGCATGAGCTTTTCATAACAATCCTTTGCCGCAAAATATCTTTCCTGCTTTACTCCACTCAATCTATGGTCAATAACTCTTATGGATATGGACTCACGGTTATTGAACACATTTATTCCAAGCTCCACGAGCATATCAAGCTTATCGCCAACTGCGAAACAAGCTTTTTCAGGTGCAAGGGAGAAAATAAGAGCCTGTCCTCTATAGCTTCCGTATGAAAACTCGATCTTTGTATGCTTGCCCTGTGACAGAGGTATTATCTTATCCACTCTTACTCCAAGCATTGCAAAAACGGGAGCAGGGTTCTCTGCACCAAAAGGCTCCATTGCTGCAAGACCCTTTACATTATCAAGGTTGATATCCTGCGGCATAAGAAGCTTATCCGCTATAATCTCAACGCTAGGGAATTTCTCCATAGGATCGCTGTATTCATACACCATTTGAGTGAATTTTTCGATGTTCTCAGCCTTCAGCGACAGACCTCCTGCACACTCATGTCCACCAAATTTATCAAGCAGCTCTCCGCAATGCTGAAAACACTTGAATATATTGAAGCCCTTTACGCTTCTCGCAGAGCCTCGTGCGTTTCCATCATCATCAATGGAGATTATAACATTCGGCTTTCCGTAAAATTCCAAAATGCGTGAAGAAACAATGCCAATTACTCCGTGGTGCCAGCCCTTGCCTGAAAGCACAAGCACTCTATGGTCAAGAGTTTCAGGGTGAGCGTTTATATAGTTTACTATTTCTGTCATTATCTCTGTTTCCGTCTGCTTGCGCTGGGCGTTAAGATTTAAAAGAGTGTCAACATAATTTTCAGCATCCTCCGGGTCTTCGCTGAGAAGTGTTTTTACCGCTGTAAGTGGTGAGCCAAATCTACCCGAAGCGTTTATAACAGGGGCAATCCTAAAAGCAATGCCTGTTGAATCAAGAGCATTTCTATCAAGCTTTGCTTTATCTATAAGATAGTTTAATCCCAATATTTCGGTGTTTGCAAGATATTCAAGACCACGCTTGACAATAGTTCTGTTTTCCCCTGTGAGTGGCACAACGTCCGCAACTGTACCGATAGCACAAATGTCGGCATACTGTTCCATAACAGTGTCATAACTGCCGCCGTCAAGTGCAGCACAAAGCTTGAAAGCTACACCAACGCCTGCAAGGTCTTTGTATGACGAGGGACAATCTGCACGATGCGGATTAACGATAGCCCTTGCCCTCGGAAGCTTCTCAGGCGGCTGGTGGTGATCTGTGATAACAAGTTCCATATCAAGCTCAGCAATACGCTCAGCTTCCTCAACCGCGGAAATGCCGTTATCCACAGTGACGATAAGCTTAACACCCTTTTCTGCAAGCATTTCAATAGCTTCCATGTTCATGCCATATCCAGCCTCACGCTCAGGAATATAGTACATAATGTTTGCGCCCATGCTTTCAAGATAGTTGTAAAGTATAGTGGTGGACGTAACTCCATCGCAGTCATAGTCACCGTAAATACAAATAAGGTCATACTGATCAACCGCCTTGTTTATCACCTCGGCGGCTATAGCCATATCCTTTATAAGAAAAGGATCACTAAGTTCTTCGCCTTTAAAAAAATCAGCAAGGCTGTCAAAGTCAGTGAAACCCCTTGAAGTCATGACGTCTAGGGTAAGGCTTTTCAAGTCACACTTGTTCATAAACTCTGCAGTTTTCACAGGGTCAGGTCTGTTTATTCTCCATTTTTTCATATAGAAATAGTCCTTTACGCAAATTTACATTCATTATTCATTATACCACATAAACTGCCTTTTTTCAAGTAGCATCAAGAAAAAGTGTGAAATTTTAGGCATAAAAACAGCACCGCAGAAATCCCCGCAGTGCTGAAATATGGATCTTTTATTATTTTGCCGCAGAAACTGCAACATCGTTTCTGCCATATTTTTCATTACCTGTTGGCTTATCACCTACAGGACTGAATGTTGGAACGATCTTTTCGACCATTTCAACGATATTTTCGTCATTGTTATAGCTTGCACGAGCAAGCTCTCCAAGCTGACCAAGGAACGTTTCTGTGTCAAACGGTATAGGCTTTCCGATATGGATAAGCTCATTATCCGTCTTCATCATGCCCTCCTCTGCCATAAGCTTCTCTTCAAAAAGCTTTTCGCCAGGACGCAGACCTGAGTAAACTATTTTAATATCTACATCAGGCTTATATCCTGAAAGTCTGATAAGATTTCTCGCAAGAGTGTCTATCTTCACAGGCGCACCCATATCAAGGACAAATATCTCGCCGCCCCATGCGTATGTGCCTGCCTGAAGAACAAGGCTCACAGCCTCAGGTATAGTCATGAAATATCTTATGATATCAGGGTGAGTAACAGTAACAGGACCGCCTGCTTCTATCTGCTTTTTGAACAGTGGGATCACAGAGCCGTTGCTTCCAAGAACGTTTCCAAAACGAACTGCAACAAACTGTGTGCCATTTCTGTCCTTATTGCCAACGCTTTCGATCTTAACCGCTTCACTGCTCTCTATATTATCAACAGCTATCTCGTCTATCGGATCGTTCTCAAGCATACCGTCTGTCATTTCATCAACGTGTGCATGGAGCATAGGTAGAAGATCTGTTCTGCCTGCCTTGCTGATAGCGTCCATGCTCTGAATGACCATTTCGCAGAGTCTTTTACTTGCGCCCATAATATTAGTAGGGTTTACAGCCTTATCAGTGCTTATAAGCACAAACCTCTTTGTGCCATGCTTCAAAGCGGCATAGGCTGTCTTGTATGTACCAACAACATTGTTTTTGATAGCTTCATTAGGGCTTGTTTCCATAAGCGGGACGTGCTTATGTGCTGCAGCGTGATAAACGATATCAGGCTTGTATTTTTCAAAAACGTCATTGATACGTCTGCTGTCACGAACAGAGCCGATAAGCGTCACAAGATTGAGTTTACTGCCATATTTACGTTTAAGCTCCTGCTCTATTTCATAAGCATTGTTTTCATAAATGTCAAATATGATAAGCTGTTTAGGCTCATGACCTGCTATCTGTCGGCAAAGCTCGCTTCCGATAGAGCCACCGCCACCTGTTACCAAAATGGTCTTACCCTTAAGGTGCTGGAATATCTCGTCCATATTTACTCTGATAGGCTCTCTTCCAAGCAGATCCTCGACCGCAACAGGCTTCATCTTGCTGAGAAGCACCTCACCATTTGTTATCTGATAAACGCCCGGAAGCTGTTTCATCTCACAGCCTGTTTCCTTACAAATATTAAGGATATCCCTTTTGTTCTCAGGTGATGCAGTTGGAATTGCAAAAAGGATCTGATCAATATTATACTTTTTGACGCTTTCCATAATGCAATCACGGCCACCGACGATAGGAACTCCTCCGATATTTCTTCCCCACTTATTTGGGTTATCATCGATTATGCAGAGTGGTCTTGCATTTGCACGTTCTGACATCGTAAGCTCTTTAAGGATCATCTGACCCGAAGCACCTGCACCAATGACCATTGCATTATGCACTGCCACCTGATATGTTACCTGCTTTGCTCTTAAAAGGGTGATATATCTATAAGCAAAACGCACTGCTGTTATAAGCACGAACTGAGTTCCCGCACCTACTATGTAGTAAGCCAAAGGCATTCTCATAAAGAGCAATGTTATACCCACAGATTGGAATATGGTAGTGACTATCGTGGCCAAAAATATCCTTGAAAGTTCACCAATGCTGGCAAATCTCCACAAACTATTATAAAGCTTGAACACAAAAAACACCACAACACAGAAAGCTGTATATATGGGAGCAAACTTAACATAGGCAAGCATATACTCCTTTGGTATTGCAGAAAAAGTAAGGTCAAATCTGATGAAAAGTCCGAAAATGTAGGATAGATTTACGGCAACAATATCATAGAAACACAGAAAGAAAGCAATAAGCATCCAATGCTTTATCTTTTTGTTTTTCCACACCTGAGCTGTGTTTTCACTTGTTTTCTCCATAAATAAAACATACCTCCGCTCGTTTAAAGCAATGAATAAGATCACACCATGGCCACCCCTCAATGGCACAGTGCAGGCTATTTATAATATCATCAATATTTTTTCTATACTTAAAAAGCAAACATTCTTTCTTCGTCAGCCATAGCAGACATGAGTACTTTATCAGAACGTCTTATATTTTCACTTCCAGATTTTTTAGCTATAAGATCAAAATTAGGTTTTCTATCATCAAGATTATGAGCATCGCTTCCAAAGACAAAGTCTCTGCCACTTGAGATAAGCTTATTAACAAAACGTCTTGTGGAAAAATGCTCAAAAGCTTCTGCATTTATCTGAAAAACTGCATCCACAGACATCAGACTTTCCAGATCTGACTTTGAATAAACGCCCATATATCTATGTACATGGGCGATTATCGGAATTAGCCTTCGAGAATTTGCTATCTCGTCTATCTCCTCGACGATCCAACTGTTATACTGAGTGAATGGTGGTTCAAGAAGAATAAGTCTTGTTCCGCTGATACACAGCTTTTCAAGTTCTCCTAATACGCTGATACCCTTTTCTATAGCAACCTCAGCACCAATATGTATATCCTTCACGGCAGGGTCAGCCGCCATAAGCTTCTCATAAGCATTTTGCCGTTTGACAAGATAACTGTCTAAAGAAGCTTCCCTGTGCATATAAAAATGCGGTGTTGCCACAATTATACCTATGCCCTGCTGTTTCATCATTTTTATCATTTTAAGTGATGTTTTGATGCTGTCAGAGCCGTCATCAATATTCGGCAGTATATGGCTGTGATAATCGGTAGTCAATCTAACATCTCCATGTCATTTAACTTTCGGCAGAAGCATCCTTCCCACCGTATTTATAGCTGTAGTCATATTTATACTTGTAGCTATACTTGTATCCGTAATGAGAACCGTTCTTTGCGGAAATATCATTAAGAACGAACCCAAGCAGATTGCAATCGCCTATCTCAAGCTTCTTCATAGACTCCTCTATCTCCTGATATGTAGTTCTTCCATATCTTGCAATGAGAAGAACGCCTGCGACCTCGTCTGCAAGGCTCATTACGTCAGTTACAGGAAGCAGCGGGGTTCCGTCGACAATAACATAATCATACTTATGCTGAACGTATTCAAGCAATTCACGCATTTTCTCAGAAGCAAGAAGCTCTGACGGGTTTGGAGGCAAAACGCCTGATGTAAGAACAGCAAAATTGCCATTCTTGGTTTCATGCACACACTTATCAAATGTGCTTTCACCACTCAGTATTGTTGAAAGTCCAACATTGTTTTTTAACTTGAAGTTTCTGTGCTGAACAGGTTTTCTCATATCAGCGTCAATAAGAAGAACCTTATTTTCTGTTTCAGCCATTGAAGCTGCAAGGTTTGCAACTGTTACAGACTTACCCTCACTTGGATTAGGGCTAGAAACGACAACTATCTTATTTCGTGTTGTAGAAAGTGTAAACATAAGGTTTGTACGCATTGTTTTGTAGTTCTCAACAATATTAAACGGTATATCCTTATTATTGAACAGAAGCTGTTTTTTTCTGTCAGCAGAAGAACCTTCATCCTTTTTAGAAGTCTTTCCGCCAATATTCATTATCTCACCAACGATAGGCTTCTGATAAATGTCACCAAGCTCATCAGAATTCTTTACAGTGTTGTCGAAGAAGTCGATAACAAGTATCACTAGAACAGCCACCATCAAGCCACCAACAAAGCCAAGGGCAACATTTTTAGTGGTGTTAGGAGAAACAGGTGTATTGTAAACCTCAGCATCACCTATCTTTTCAACTGAGCCTGCACCGATAACTCTTATAAGAAAGCTTGGAGCGACGTCAGCCATGATGTTACAAAGGTCAGAAGAAAGCTTTGCATTGGTTGTTGTGGCAGTTATCTGAAGTACCTCTGTCTGATTTACAGCGGTCATGCTATAAGCATTTCTCAGGCCGTCATTTGAAACCCTGCCGCTTGTTACAGTAAAATAAGGAGCAAGCTGTTCAGGAGTATACATCTCAAGAAGCTTATCGCTTACCTCGTTCATTACCGGGTCATCAGTAAGTATAACAATATAAGTCTGTACCAATGACTTTGAAGCGTTAATGTCCTGTAAGTCAACATTAGTCTTATCCTGACCCGTTGACTGATTATCAGCACTTTTAACATACATTGAAACGTGTGACTGATACTGCTTACTCATAACAAATTTTGATACGAAAAGGGCCAGTATCGCACACACTATTGAAGCGGCAACGATATACCAAACCTTTCCGAGAATAAGTACCAGAAGATCCTTGATAGTGTAATTTTTTTTCATTTGAATTATTCACCCTGTTGTTGATATTTTCGTTATTTTTCCAAAAAATAAACCGTACAATAATAATTTTATCACATTCTATTCAAAAAGTCAACTTTAAACGATACGTTTTTTTGTATTTCAACAAAAAAATGGTTTTTTGTTATAACATACAATAAGACAAACAAAATCAGCCAAGTATTTGTTGGAAAATCATATAAGCTGACAGCTTAATTTAACAATTATGAACGGCTACTGTAAAAGCCGCCATTACAGTCGTTCCAAAACTATTTACCAGTACTTGTATCATAAGTATGCCGAAATTCATGACAGATTGCTGAACTGAGGCAGCGGTCGACATTCGCACCACTTCACAAAAACTGCAATCCTTCCAAGATTTTTTTCTTGAAGGATAGTCGCAAAAGAGGTTCTTTGGCAAGAGTGTAAAAGCAAAGTCCCAAACCTGACAGGATAATTCTAACATAATCAAATGTCAATAACATTATTTTCATTGGAGTATGCAAAAGTTTCAAAATCTCATTGGAAAAGCACAATGTGATAGGCTCTGTCACCAAAGTAACAGAGCCTATCATCAGAAATGATATGTTCAGACAGCCTTTCAGGCGGCATTCATTTACTTCACCGAAACAATAAGAAACAAGCGAGCCACAGCCCATGCACAGACCTATTATGATCGAATAAAGAAAAGTCGTGAGGGTGTATGTGCCGCCCACAGCCGCAAGGGCGTTTTTGCCAAGAAATCTGCCAACAATAAATGTGTCGGCAATGTTATACACCTGCTGGAGCAGATTTCACAGTATCATCGGGCTTGAAAAAGCAAGAAGCAAGCTTATGATACTGCCGTTTGTAAGATCTCTTTTCACTATCGTTCTATCTCGATACTCATACAGTTTGTACCACTAAGCTGACAACTAAGTTCATCAGGCTGATGCGTACCAACATAGAGGGTGAATTCCTTTGCAAACTGTTTTCTTTCGCCGATATTTGACACTGTTGTGAAAGCTTTGTCAGATATTTCGATTTCAACATCAAGCTTTTCACCTTTTTTGACAAAAATCCTCTTGAAGCCGCACAGCTCAGGATAAGCCGGAGCATTATCACAATGTGATTTAATGTAAAGTTCGATAACATCACATGTATCGACACCGTTATTTTCTACCTCTACATTGACTTTGCCATCGTCATAACTAAGCGATGTAACAACAACATCTCCATAAGTAAGACCATAGCCGAATGGATAAAGAATGTTATCTCTCGTGTACCTATATGTTCTATCAGACATAGCATAATCTGTAAAGCAAGGCAACTTGTCGGCGCTATTATAGAATGTAACAGGCAGTTTTCCTGATGGAGACACTTTACCAAAGATAATATCCGCAATAGCCTTGCCGCCCTCTGAACCCGGATACCATGCGTGAATAAGAGCGTCACAATCATGTTCGATATTTATTGAGCTTCCTGCCGCACATACCACTATCATAGGCTTGCCGATCTTTGCTACACGCTTTATAAGCTCACGCTGACTTTCAGGAAGTCTTAGATCGTTCTTGTCACCTGATGAAAACTCATTACCTGTGTCACCCTCCTCGCCCTCAATAGTGGCGTCAAGACCAACGCAAAGTATCACAACATCAGAATTTGCCGCTGCCGCCTCAGCTTCGGCGTATCTATCTCCTGCCTGTGCAAGACCCGATACTCTGTCCTTATACAAGTGACATCCTTCAGCATAAAGCACCCTGCCATCAAATGCGTCCTCGATACCCTCAAGGAAAGTAACATACCTGTCGGCTGTGCCGTTATAATTGCCCTCGAGAGCCGCTCTGCTGTCCGCATTTGGACCTATTACAGCGATAGTTGATATTGATTTTTTGTCAAGCGGAAGAATACCCTTGTTCTTGAGCAACACCATGGACTTCACTGCACACTGGTAGGATACAGCTTTATGCTCAGGGCAAGAAACAACGCTGTATGGTATGTTGTCATATTCCGTTGACTTGTCAAACATGCCAAGTCTTATGCGAGTTCTCATAAGAGCAACACAGGAAGCCCGGATTTCATCTTCTGTCACAAGCCCCTTGTCAAGAGCAGAAAGCAGGTGTACATACGTACAACCGCAGTTCACATTACAGCCTGCTTTAAGTGCCATTGCGGCCGACTCTACAGGAGAAGACGTCACCAAATGGTGTTCGTGGAAATCCCTTATTGCCCAGCAATCAGAAACAAAATAGCCATCAAAACCCCATTTGTCGAGCTTGCCCATTAGAAACTCACTAGCACATGACGGCTCGCCATTCACACGATTATACGCACCCATTACACCCTCGACCTTTGCTTTTTTCACAAGCTCCTCAAAGGCGTAAAGATAGGTCTCTTCAAGGTCTTTCCAACTAACCTCTGCATTAAATTCATGGCGAACAGCCTCAGGTCCGCTATGTACTGCAAAATGCTTTGCACAAGCGGCAGTTTTCAGTACATTGCCACTGCCCTGCAAGCCTTTTACATATGCCTTGCCGCACTCTGCAGTAAGATAAGGGTCTTCACCGTAAGTCTCATGACCTCTGCCCCAGCGTGGATCTCTGAAAATATTTATATTAGGTGCCCAAAGGGTAAGACCTTTGTATATATCCCTGTCATCACACTTTGAATACTCATTATACTTGGCACGAGCTTCTGTGGAGGTTATATCTGCCACTTTAAACACAAGGTCGGTGTCAAACATAGCCGCAAGACCTATTGCCTGTGGAAACATGGTGGCAACACCGCTTCGTGCAAGCCCATGAATACCCTCATTCCACCAGTTATAGGCAGGAATGCCGAGCCGCTCAACAGCAGGAGCGTCATATCTAAGCTGTGAAGCCGCCTCCTCTACGGTCATTTCATTTACAAGTGCTTCAGCTCTTTCCTGAGCTGAAAGGCTTTCATTGAGATAATTTTTCATATATATCCTCCTTGTACATTACATCAATTATATAATACACAAAAATTATACACCATGGCATGATATCGTGTCAAGGCGTATAATTATAATAATTAATGTAGAAATTATATCTAAATGCTTTGAGATCAGCTTTGACAAAAATCATAAAAGCACCAAAACAGTAATGTTATAAGTCTTTTATTTGAGAATGCCGAGGATCTTTTGCGTTTTCCAACAATATACAATCATATGAAACAGCGCATATACGCACTTATACATAACTATTTCAAATCATCGTAAAAATATTTGCTTTTTCTGAAAAAAATACCAATAAAAATATTGACAATCGAATTTTAATAGTGTATAATATTGTTATAAGAAAATATTACGAAAGGTGATAGGTGTTATGAAAAAGATATTTAAGTCAATTTCGGCTTCTGTTACTGCGTTCATCATTGCTTCAACAATGGTTGTAAGCGCATCAGCAGCTTCTTCTGCTGATGTTATTTCTGCAGCTAAATCAGCAGGTGTTCCTTCTAACCATGTATCAGAGCTTAAGAACTACCTTGATTCCCACGCTTCAAAGTTCAGCTCTGCTGACTATGATTACATGGTAAAGGCTCTCTCTGATTGTGGTGCTACATATGTTCAGCCTGTTGCTGACAAGCTTTTTGGTGCAGGAACAGATCTTGCTTCACTAACAAATGATCAGCTTAGACAGGTGTTTAAGGAAATGGGCGAGGATAGCAGAAAGGCTATTGCTGATGCTTGCGTAGCTACAGGTAATCACTTTGGTGTTACTATCAAGGTAGATGAGCTTACAAGCAAGGATTGGAACGTTCAGGTCGTTGATTCAGATGGCAATACAAACATTGGAACAAACACAGGTAATGGTTCTCTTAATACTGGTGCAAACAGCATGACAGCTGTTCAGGTTGCTGCGGTTCTTACACTTGCTCTTAGTGCATTTGGTATTACAGTAGCTGTTAAGAAGAACAAAGAGTGCTAAGATATGGCCAGGAAAGAGGATAAAGCTTCCTCGTCTGACGCAAACAAAATGAAAAAAAATAAGAGGACGTCAGTGGCTGTAATGGTCTTGACGCCTCTTTTAGTTTTGGCTCTTTGTTTGTCTATCATGACGCTGGTAAGTTATAAAAAATTCATAGAGCTGCAAGGATATGCAGCAATAGCGTTCAATGAGAACGCTCATTTGAAAAACCCATCAGAGGATAATAAATACAGAAATGCAGACGCACTGCCTATGAAGGGATTAACAAAAGTCACAGTGCCAGATTCTGATAAAAAGACGGAACAGCATGAGATAATCTATCCGTATTACGGCGACAAATATGCCGAGCTGACCGTAAAGAATGATAAGGCAGGCATTGACAAAGAGCCTGTTTACTGGGGAGACTCTGATGATCTCCTAGCAAAAGGGGTTGTGCAATCTAACTATTCTGCATATATAGGTGCTACAGGCAGAGTCGTCCTTGCGGCACATAACCACACTTATTTCAGATATTTACCTAATATTCTAGTGGGTGATCAAGTGATACTAAAAACAGATTATGGCAAATTTACTTATGAGGTCACAGAAACTAAGGTACTTCCAGATACAGATACTTCCCTTTTGTATTATGACGTGACCGCAGATCCACCTGTAGATGATCTGATACTCTACACTTGCTGGAACAATGGATATATGGGTCTTTCAGATCAGAGGCTATATGTTATCTGCAAAGTCGTAAGCAAAGAATATAAGAATTAGGAGGGTAAGATCTGTGAAAAACAAAAAACTATACAACTACCTGCCTAATATGATAATCTCGCTGTTTTTGGCGTTTATATTCCTTGCGCTGTCACTTCTGTTTGCGGCAGACAATATTTTCTTTGAACCGACAACCTATACGAACAGTATGCACAAGATAAAAATCGAGGACACGGCTTTCCAGGAGATACAGACATATTGTGAACAACAATATGCCTACACTGGTGTTGAAGCTGATACACTGAAGAAGTCGATTAACAAAACTGATGTATCAAACGCTATTTATAGCTATGTTGAAGATACTTTCAGTTATATTCTTGGCAAAAAGAGCGAACTTCCTGAGTTTAAGGCAGACTTTACGCTTCTTGAAAAGAATATCTCAGACGATTATACAAAATGGGCTAAAAAAGAAGGCGTTGAATATACTCAGGAACTTGAAGACATAAAGCAGAAGACAATAAAAAATGTGGAACAGGCAATCGAATCCGACCTTGACGTTATGCTTTTGAGCCATATAAATAAACCTAATGGCATTTCCACAAAGCTTAAAGATCTGCTTGTGCTTGCGAGAAAAATAAGGATAGCTCTTATTGCAACGGCTGTTATATTTATAGGCGTTATGGCAGCAGTAAACAGAAAGCATATAGGCGGTTTGCTTTATTGGGTAGGCACTTCACTTTTCTGTTCCTCAATGCTCATTCTTGTTCCGTGTGCTATCCTAAAGGGTACAAAATATTATGACGGGCTTGCGATACATAATGACACTGTGTATAATGCACTAACAAGATCCATGTATGGCTTAACTGACAGCCTTATTAAATTATCGACAGTTACTCTCATAGTGGCAGTTCTTTTTATGGCACTTTTTGCGTTGATAATCAATCTGACAAAGTTCAAAAAGAAAGAAAAATGCTAAATTTATCAGACCCCTGTTTTAAATAGGGGTCTGTTTTTTTATAGAGGAAACAATTCCATTTAATAGTCGTCAATAGTTTAAAAATATGATTAAAACGTTGTAATAATATTACGATATATAATGGATTTGGAGTTGTCATAGCTGAACCATTTGATGTGTCTCACACAGAAAGTGATCTCAATAAGCTTGTGCAGCTCATCAAATCACTTTCAGGTGAAACAAAGGTTGTTATGGAATACACAGGTGCATATTATGAACCGATCGCCAATGCACTCCACAACCAGGGTATATTTGTATCCGTAGTCAATCCTTTGTTGATCGATGACTATGGCACAAATCGTGTTAGAAAGGTCAAGACCGATAAGAAAGATTCTCTAAAAATAGCCTCGTTTGCTATCGATAAATGGCTTGACCTTCGTGAGTACATACCTGCCAATGATATTCGCAAAACGCTTAAGATCCTTAACAGGCAGTATGTTCAATATAATAAAATTCTTGTTATGCAGAAAAACAATCTTATCAGCCTGCTTGATTCCTGCTTTCCAAATGCCAACACATTATTCACTTCACCTCGCAGAGAGTCTGACGGTCACGAAAAATGGGTCGATTTCGTGCTGAAGTTTCCTCATATTCATTCTATTTCAAAGCTTTCCTTATCAGCTTTTAAGGTAAAGTATCAAAGCTGGTGCAGAAAGAACAATTACAACTATAGTGATAAAAAAGTTGCTGATATCCACTCATACTGCAAAACACAGATAAGCGTATTACCTATGACGGATTCCGTCATTAAGATTATTACAGAAGCGGCTGTGATGCTTAATTCCACTCTTGAAACGCTGTGCACGTTCCTGCGCATTTACTATGCCCGGGTCATGCAGGCTCTGAACTGATTTCTAAACAAATATTTTTTAATCAGACTGCTTTAGAAAAAGATTTTGATGCGGTCTTTTAGCCATGCACTTTTTTATCTTTGTGAATTGTTTGTAAATTCACTTGATTGGGCTTGACTTTTATTTGCAGGTCTTTATCACTTTGAATTATACAAGTATTGTCATTTTAGATAAAACTTGTATTGGATGCGTGGTTTTAAATAAATATTTTTATCAAGATATTGCCCTTTACAAATTCCCCACCAAAATAGGATTCAGCAAAACATACTCAAACGCCTCTATCCCCAGCAGCGCCAGCAATATCGGCAAAATAAGCACTGCTGTCGCCGCAAGGAATGTCGAGATAACACTCTTGAGCTTTGCCGACAGAAAATAGATGATGAGCATTGCGCAGAGCAAAGCGAGATACCGTCCAAGGCTTATGAGAATGAGATATTCTTTTATAGAAATATCAAAATTTGAAAGTGATTCTATCGAGCAGGCTGGGGCATTTATCCCTCTTGTGCCGTACGCGCTGATAACGTTGTAAAAGTAGGGCGTATAGGTCAGAGCGAAAATGATCGTCACAATGATAACGCCAATGCCGAACTTGCAAAGAAAGGTGTCCTCCCTGCCGCGCGCCGAGGTTTTCAGCAGCACGTTCGCACCTGTCTGATACTCGGCGGCATAAACGTAGGTAAGGCAAAGTATCACCATTGCCATTGCGGTAAGACCAAGGGTCAAGTCCTTGTTGCCTGCACTTTCGTCGCCCGTCAAAAGCTTATAGCCGCTGTCGTAGACAAATTCACCGTTTTCTGTTGTACTCAGATACTCAGCGTGAGCCTTGACCTGCTCGAATGCGTACTGCGGAGCAAGTATATCCTGATACTTCATCATTATGAAAACGCCGTCGCCCTCTGAGTTCGCCATTTCTTCTGACATTTTCATTTGTGCGTCGGCAAATTTCTGATCTTCCTCGTTTATCATTTTCTGTTTTTCGGAAGTGTATTCGCCCTCAAATTTAAGCATATACTGCTTGTAATAAACCTCGTCTGCTGACGAAAAGCTCTCGCTGATAGGAGAATATGAAACTGCGGTGATGACTGCAAATGCTATCAAAATCAGCAGAGCCTTTCCGCCGATAAAGACCTTGTAGCACTCTTGCAAAAAGAGGTTTGTCGTCCTGCCCTTGAAAATGCTGAACTTTGCAAGACTGAATTTTCTTGTGCGGCTTTTTATCACCCTTTGCTTTGAAAATATCAGTACAGAGAGTATGGAAATCACAATCAGCAATACCAACGCCGAGCTGACAAATACAGCCATATAGTTGACAGGTTTTCCGAAAAGGTTGAGATTGAGATAGTTTGCAAAAAGATCTTTTGTGTTGGCGTATGCAAGAATATTAATGTATTTCAGCGGACAAAGATAGCTCGTGCTCGGTATGGTATAGTACAGCACAGCTTCCGCCACTATGGTTATCATCAGCGCACCGTATACCTTTACAGCGGTGTTCGATACCACCGTCACAAGGTAGATGATCGCTGCAAATACGCAGTAAACTGCAAGTTTCGCCGCTAGGAAAAGTGCAAAATATTGCAGTACGGATATTTTCAAATTACTGCCGTTAAATTCGTATACCGACTGTATCTGCCTTGACAGATTGCCGAAGCCGTATGTAAAATATGAAACTGCGAAGTTCACGGCGTAAAGCAAGATCTCAGCTGCCATCGCCGCCGCAAAACAGGTGAAAAGCTTTGCGATACCGAGCGGCATTCTGCCCTTGAAAGTCGTGCGCGCGCGAGTTATCTGGTCAAGCTCTTTTTCACGGGTGACAATCGTGACAACCACGGTCATTATCATCAGTATTGCAATAAGGTCTGTGGCGAGAAAACCCGTTGCCATTGAAACGCCCTTTGAGGGTGCGGCGGTGAGCTTAGAGCCTTTGAGGTGGGCGAAGTCCGCAGGCGTTCGTGCGATATTTTTGTAGCTGAAACTGTCAGGGTCAGCAAACAGCGAAATGCCCGTCATTTTCCGTGCGGTGCTGTCGATATTTTCAAGATAGCTGTCATAATTTTCGCAGACTGATATCTCCTCAAAAAGGCGGTCGGTCAGCTCTATTTCGGGGTAGATATCGTTTGTAAATTCAAGATAGTCCTTGTTTTTATAGCTTTTCAAAAGTTCCTCAGCATTGCAGTTTTCCTGCGAAATATCCTCTCCAAATGACAGCCTTTGTATCAACTCAAGCTCCGTTTTTTTCTGAGAAATTTGCTTAAAAGCGGCGTGTGTGTCAAGCCCCTCGAGGGTCTGATAGGCGGCTTTGTACTGTTCAGGGGTGTATTCAAGCGTCTGTTTTGTCTCGTTTATATACAGCAAAACGCCGTTGAGAATCAGCAGAACGGCGAAAATTGCAATAGTTGTGCGCTTGCAGAACGCTTTTATCAGTTCGTTTATGAAGATCATCGGCTCGCCCCCTGGTCGAAATAATAGAGGTAGATATCCTCGAGGTCGGGCTTACAGAGCTTGTACTCAAAGTCTTTCGGCGGCTGTTCGCTGATAACACGGACGTAGATATTTTTCTCGTCCTTTGAGATATTTCCCACCTTGAATTTTGCGGAAATATCATTCAGCATACTCTCGTCGGCGGTTATCTCGAACACTTTGCCGTCGATCTTTTCGCAGAGGATATGCGGTGCGCCGCTGTCGATTATCTCGCCCCTTTTCATCAGCAGGACTTCTTTTGCGATGAACTCGATGTCCGAAACGACGTGGGTGGCTATTATGACGATCTTATCGAAAGCTATTTGTGCCACCAGATTTCTTATACGGATACGCTCCTTCGGGTCAAGGCCTGCGGTAGGCTCGTCGAGGATAATGACTTTCGGTTCGCCGAGCATAGCCTGTGCGATGAGGGCACGCTGTTTCATACCGCCCGAAAAGCCGCCGAGGCGTTTGTTTCGGCTGTCCTGCAAGTTGACAAGGTTGATTAGCTTTTCTATCTGCGGCTTTGCGTCGGCTTTTTTCATACCTTTGAGGGCGGCCATATAGTAGAGAAAACGCTCCAGCGTAAAGTTTGGGTATATCCCCTGCTGTTGGGGCATAAAGCCGAGAATTTTGCGGAAATCGGCGTCCATTTTGCTTGTTTCAACGCCGTCAAATCTCACGGAGCCTGACGTTGGTTTAAGATTATCGGTGATGATATTCATAAGCGTGGATTTTCCTGCGCCGTTTGGGCCAAGCAGACCGTACACCCCTGCGGTGAACTCATAATTGAAGTTTTGAAGGGCAGTAAAGCTGCCATATTGTTTGGTGAGGTTTGTTAGGGTGAGATTCATTCTGAGTTCTCCAATTCCGAGACAGCTTTCTTCTCATATGCGGGCGTGCCGCCTGTTCTGATAATAACCTGATCGCCCTTTATGGCGGCAATGTCATATGTATCTGTGAGTTTTGAAGTGATCTTGTCGCTTTCTTTTAAAAGATACTGACTGTTCTCGCTGTCTATGAGTGCATAGCCGTTTATTGTTGCAATATTTGTCACGATTGTTCCGTCATCAATGCCCTCGATAGTCTGCTCTTTGCCACTTTTGTCAAGATAGCATGGCTTGTCGTCTTTCACATAGTAATAGCAGTTGTCAGATATTGCAGACGGCTCAGGCATGGCGTTTTTCTCCACCTTACCACTTGAAATATCATAGGAAAGATACTGGTAATCATACTCCGCCTTATCGTTATACTGCTCGATAGCTTCACTTTCAGACAGTCCGTTTTTATCTGCAAAGTCCTGCAAACGTTCCATAAACGGACGATCATCTGCCGCCTTTGATGTACGGAAAATGAGCTTATTATCCCACAAGCCATACACCCACGCACCGCAGCTATATCCCTTTGTGACTTCGCCTATATTATTGACTTTTCCGCTGTCAAGAGCCACCGAAACCAACTCCAGTGACGGCTCTAGTTCTTTAAAATCCTTGTCATAAGGCTGGTTAGTCATGACAAGATACGCTGTGCTGCCTACTATCGCCATTCTATCATAATCATTATAGCTAAGCCCGTCAATCTCAGCGACCTGCTTTTCATTAGCACCATTTATGTCAGAACAAAACATCATGGTATTTGTTGTATATGTTCCGTCATCTTTGGTTATTATATCGGAACTTCTCAGATAATAGAGCCTTTTATTGTAAATAAAAGGGTGATTGTCCTTGCCATATGCAGTGCAATCAGAACCCTCACGATGTTTGCAAGAAGGGTCGTCGCACACAGGGCTGTCCTCAAGGGTTGTCATATCCACAAAGTCAAGACGTGAATTTTCCTGCGTGGAAAAGCAAATGTTATTGTCATAGTCTGCACATTCATAAACAGAAACTATCCTCCACTTATCTGCCTGTGCGGCGTTGCTGTCCTTATTTTTATCGCTTTTACTGCAAGCGGTCAGGGACATAGCTGCCACTGACAATATGCTAATTATCTGTATTGTGTGTTTCATTGTACTCCTCCAGCTGTCTGTTTACCTCGTCAAGAATATCCTGCAAGCCTGCGGAATTCAGATCATCGTTCAATTTATCTAAATATTCTTTACCTGTTTTATATTCCTTAGAAGGAAAATCAGAATCAATAGTCTTTAAAACCTTATCAACAGCTAAAATTTTATCAGAAACATTTGTAGTGTCAAAACAAAAGCCAACACTCTTTGATAATTTAAAATCTGTTATTGCCTCGTGGTACTTTTCATTTGAATTAGGGTCATTAACACCATAAAACGGATATCGTATCAATCTGTTTTCGACACCCATTGTATTATAATACCCATATGGTTTTATGCAACCATTTATAATGTCATAATCAGTACCAAAACACAAGAGATCATTCAACTCTTTATTTGTCATGACCTCGCAGATAGCGTCAAATGCAAGATACTTGTTGTCTGATAACGCACATATGCCCAAAGCTTTTGAAGAAGTATATATTTTATTAGAGTATTGCGGATATATAGTGTATGATTCAGTTGAGGCATAGCTCGTTTGCAAACCGTATTCTTGGCTCGTTTTAAATTTGTTGTTTGTATAGCCACCGCATAATGTAGAATTTATAGAGCCAAAATATGTATCTATATCATTTATATTATCATTGACAGGGTTGACTATAACGTCATTTGTGAAACCGTCGGATATGGTATTGAAAAGATTTTTTGCATAATCGGTTTCGTAAATATTCACGGCGTGACCATTATCATCGATGCAAATATTATCAGTTATAAAATCATAATTTGAGTATAATTGCATAAATCCGTGCATTCCGGCGGTAAATTTCCAACCTCTGGATTTGCACAGATCAATAACTTTCTGGAGTGATGTATCATATTTTCCTAAAAAATCATCAAGATCTATACTGTTTTTATCAACTAAATCAGCATTAAGCTCATATCCAAGATCTTCTTTTAAGCAAGACAACGAACCGTCGATACCATAAATTTTGCCGTTTATCATTAAACTCTTCCAATAATTTGTTGACATTTCGGCATAAATTTTCTTACCGCACTCGGTGTTTTCAAGGTATGTATTTAATGGTTCGAGAAAATTATTGTTGACACAATTCTGATATGGATTATAGAATGTATCAAAGCCTTGATATTTAAGCCCTGTATCAATTATATCGAATTTCTCTCCATTATCAAACGCATCTGACAATAGTTGTGCATATGAGGTTATAAAGTTAGAGTTATCATCTACCATATCAACGTCATATGTAAGATTTTTGAAACACAATACATAATTTTTATTGTGTTCAGATAAATACGAATTTACTTCATCTTCATATCGAATATTTTGGTCACTTACCCAAACAAGCACAGACTTATCGGGATATTGTTCTTTGATTTTTTCGTATCTTTTCTCAAAACTATAAATCGGAGTATCGTCTGAATAATAGTATTCAACTTCATCATCAAGGGTATCATCTGTTTCATAAGAACTTGCATTGTCATTTGAACTGTAATCTGAGATCTTTCTTATTGAGGAAATATCAGAATTGCTTGCACAACCCGTTATCATTAAATAACTTAGAATTATCGTTAGTCCAGATCTATATTTTTTCAATATACAACACTCCTTCGTTCAATAATTCGGGCATAGCTTTCACTATGCCCAAATAAAAACTAATTAAGACACATATGATCCTGTTTTATTTAATGTTCTTTTAGAGTAACCAGTTGCTGTATGTGTTGATGTGACCGAGCTCCAACCATGTCCCTTTGTATTGGTCAAATAACACGTTACACCACTGGTCGCACTGCCATTACCATATCATAAAATTCAAAATTATCGATACTAATCTCTTCATTACTTCCACCAAGTCTTTTATTTGCTATAATATACAATTTATTTACACTCAAGTCAAGCAATTTGGCGCGACGTGTAAGTTTTTGTCGTGAAATACAAAAAGAGAACTGTCCACCATATAAAAACCGGCGTAACAGCTCTCTTTTTCGTTATAAATTTAACTTGTTTCTCTCAATTTGCTATAACTTAAATTTGCCAATACAAAGAGATTTTAACGTTTTACAGTAAAGTTGATTTTAACGTTATCAAACATGTGAACACTTTATCCGATTCGTAAAATTCACATCTTCCCTGATATTTTTCTGCAATCTCTCGTATTATTTTAATTCCCCACCCATGCTTATGAACATTTAATTTTGTTGTTTTAAGGCTCGGATTTCTTTTTAAAACAGACTCATTTATTGCATTTCTGACTACTATTCTATATATGTCCATTGTTTTACTGATGTCAAGGTTAATGAACCTTTCTGACTCGTCAGTTATTTTTTCACTAGCCGTTATAGCATTGTCAAGCGTATTGCTTAAAATATGAAGCATATCAATATCATCTATACCATCAAAGCTCTTAATGCAGCTGCAATTTGTTCTGATTCCTTCTGTCGCTGCGACTGCAAACTTAGAATTTATAATAGCATTTACAATATAATTGTCTGTATTTACAAAGCTTTCACTGATTGATATAACGTTAACATATTTCTCTATGTACTTCATTGATTCATCTGCGTGTCCTTGAACTATCATTGTATATACAGCGGACAATTGATCTTTCAAATCATGTCTAATCTTTCTTATCGAATCATATTGCTGACTTGCATTCTCTATATATTGGTGACTGTATTGCTCTTGGATCTTTAAAAGTTCCAGTTCTTTTTTCTGATTATTTTTCACAGAAATAGAATCAATCATATAAAAGATTATAATGTTAACTGCAACTATCGTTAAAATCAATAAGTTTATATAGAGTCTCTGCGTTGAGTCAATAGCTATCAAATGAAGTAAGAACATCATAATAATGGATATTGCAAGTATTAATATAATAGCGATCCACTCAACTGCATTAAAGTTCTCAGAAGTCGTTGCCAATAATTTCAGCATCAACTTTACTGAAATAAAGAATAATGCCTGTGCAAAAATCAATACCGTAAAACGAGCAAATCCGGATTCCGTAACTATTTCTTTTATTGACATTGAATTTACTGATGAAACAAAATTAAGCGTAATTATAGATATTAAAGAAATCATAACAAGAGGAACAGTGGCTGCAAACAGTTTTTTTATTATACTGCCTTTTCTGTTCACTAGGGCATAGAGAAACAAAGCCATTAAGTAGCAGACAATTCCAAGAATGCCCTCAAAAATCGTTAAGTAATTCATTACGGTTATCAGTAATCCGAGCGTACAGAAACACAATGCAAAAGCAATAATGTTTTTCTTAGTGCTTTCTGTTTTCGGAGGCAAAAACTTATATATAAAATAAGTTTCCATAAAACCTTCATAGAAATTTATAATCACTTCAAAAGCAATCCATATTATACTCATTTATATCGTTTCCCTCAAATATTTTGAAAAATCGGTATCAACCATGTGTTTGTACTTTCTACTCATTGTAAGTCTAAAACCTTGCTTAAAAATAACTTCGTCATTTTTCATATCCAAATTAAAAACATGACTAAGATTAACAAGATACTTTTTATGAACTCTCGAAAAATCGTATTCCGCAAGCTCACTTTCAAGGTCACCGATAACTGCACGTACTTTAATATGAATCTGTGAACCATAATCATCCAAGATACAATATTTCACATGATGATTGTCACTTTCAATATACAAAATGTCTCTGTATTGAATGCAGATTCGCCCATGCTCTTCATCGCTCAAAATTATTTTTTGGTGCTGCTTTAAATAAACAGAAAGCTTGTTTAAGACATTAACAACATCTTTATTTAATCTTGAAACGCTAGACTTTTGTATAAAGTAAAACGGTTGAAATTCCATGCTTCCGTACACCAGTTCGTTGTGATTTGTAACAAATATTATATAACAATCCCTTCTTTGTTTTCTTAATATTTCTGCAACATCAAAGCCTGTGAATTCAGGCATATCAATATCCAAAAAAATCACATCAAAAAATAAACGTTTGTGCTGATTCAATAAACGTTGACCATTATTGAAACATTGAACATTTATATCTTTAAAATAATCTCTTGCACTTTCAGAAATTATTTTTTTTAATGTTTCTAAAAAGCTCTCATTATCATCACAAACTGCGATTTTAAGCATATCCTTCACCACCTTTGTATGACATTATATCAAACATTTTTCACTAAATCAATACACCTTTTATTAATTATGTTATAAAATCACTTACATCTGTATATAAACGCTTGGCTTTGCAATAATTGTCACCAAACAATCCGCCATTCAAACATCTATATATTCCGGAATTAATATGATTACTCATAGTTCTGAGCCTGCTCGTCCTTGATACCCAGTGACAGTTTTTTCTGCCTAATCATTCTTCGCAGTCTGCAGTCTGCTGTTTGTTTAAAGGACTTGTATTTCTGTGCATAATCATCTTCAATGCATCTGCTGAGATTTACAAACAGGCTTAATATCGTATTCGCAAGCAGAACATTCTCAAACTTCGATATGTTGTCCAGCATAGCCTGTGCATATTCATTGCCATCGTTTGCGGACTTAGTAAACCATTCGATAGCTTGTTCCTCATCCTTTGTAAGTTCCGCTGCCCCGAAAAGATAGATCCTGCCAAGCTGATAACTTGCCAAATGATTTTTGTCAGCACAATTCTCAAAATAATTGACAGCTTTTTGTATATCATACTTTTCTTCCTGCAAATACAGCTTTGCAAGAGCATACTGCGTATACTCGTTATCTGCAGCCAAGAGCAAATACTTTTCTGCTTTGTCCAGATTTTGAGACATTATCTCGCCTTGCAAATAAATTTTGCCTAGTCTGTAACAAGCAATGACATCTCTGCTGTCCGCACACTCAGTAAGCAAGGCTATTCCCTTTTCAATGTCCTGTTCCAAATGCTCTCCTGAAATATATTCAAGGGCAAGGAATCTTTTTGCATTGCTGTTTTTAAGTTTGACAGCTTTCTCAATCAATTTTACTGCACTATCTGTATTCTGCGGAATGTGTTCACCTATCAAAAGTGCTTTGCCATACTCACTTTTGGTTTTGTCGATATCACTTGACACATTTTATACGAACAAGAATTATGTAGCAAGTAAGTTCATTGAAAAGGCTATATTGTTTTATATCAGCTATCTGAGTCAGCAAGATAATCTCAACTATATCTCTCCGATGATTACCGAAACAGTGAAAGCGCAGATCAATGGTACAGAACAGCGCTTGGCACATCTGCTATTCAAGGTTGCTGTTGCGCTTGGCAAGCTGACGCACCTGCTTGCGGTGGCGAATGATGTTGACGATGAAACGTTTCGTCAGCTTCTTGTCATGTGCATCAACGAGGTGCGTAAAATCAACGGTGCCATTGACTGCGAGGATGCTGTCAGGTATCAGAAGGAGTAAAACAAAAGCCGTGATCAGAGTGTGTCTGATTACGGCTTGTACATAATTCTCGGATTTGATTTTTTTACTCCTTAATCAAATACTTATCTAAATCTGATGTTTCACCTCTGAAAATAAACCATTCAGGAAATTCATTCAATTTGAATCGTATAAATTCATCAACAGTGCGATAAATCTCATCCTTTTCAGGATCGTAATATGAACTTCTGTTGGCGTAAATCGTAATGCCTGTAAAATCTTTCTCTGACTCCATCGGACATTTACACGGAGCATCGTTGTTGGTTATGATGATATGCTCTTCGGTTTCACCTTCTGATGGTGACAAATAAAATTCTCCACAGGCAGATAATTTATTTTCCACTGAAAACAGAATTTCATTATTCATATAATCCGCCAAAACTTCTCTGTTTATCCGATAGATAGGACCTCTAAGAAAATCCTTTATTTTAGAAAATAAACCCATAAAAATTTCCTTAATCCAAACGTTTCTCTTCAATTTCCTGATTGGCAATGATCAGCTTAATAAACTCCACGAGATTGTCAGCGACGAAATAAACTTCATTATCCATCTCGTTGTCTATTCTGACAATGCGAGGTTCGCCGTTTTCGTCAGCAGATCTGAAATCCATGTAATACATATCATGACCTGCTGACTGTGTTTCACCGAAAGGAATACCAATGTCAGGATACTCCCATTCTTCCTTCCAGTTTTCGAACCTCTCTTCCAGACTGTTGTATGTGTCAGCAGTGGGACCGATTCCGTAGATCGTTGTCACCCAGCTCTCATCAAATTCATCAGAAATCATACCTCCGTTTTGAACCTTCAGCAGTTCAATGTATGATGCAGGCATTTTATATCCTAAAGTCTGTTCGGCTCTTGCAATCATCTCGTCTGTAAGCTCACCAAATACATAACTTTTTCCGTACTCGCTGTCATGGTCAAACAGCTTAGTCAGATTAATATCACCAAATAAACTCATGAAATATTCCTCCTTGGATTCTTGATATATTATAACAATGCAAACCAATCCTTTATAAACAACTTCTGTTGTTCGGTTGTTGGAAAATCATCTGTATCGCATGTTTCTGCTTCATCTGCATATACAACCGTGTTGACTTTTGAGTTTTCAGTTAAATACAGTAATGCGACCTCATAATTCTCCATACATGTACCCTCGCTGTGCATTTTATCATTACTTTCTAAATTATACAACATTCACGAAGAAATATCAATCCCCACCGAAAGGAGTGACACCATGCCCAAGCTAATCGTAACTAGCAGATACTTGAAAAAAGGCGCAGTAAAAAAATAGCAGAACTATGTGAAGTACATTGCAACCCGTGAAGGCTCTATGCCTGTAAAAGAAAACAGTGGAAATGAACCTCAGAAAATGAAAAAAGCCTATTTTATCGGTTTTCAACTTTGTGAGAAACCAACAAAATAGGCTTGAAAATTTTGTGAAATAGTTTTATGCGAAAATCAGTAACGATCCCCTTGAAAATGCCGACACATTTCCAAAACCCCTGATTAGTATCAAGTGTCGTGGGTTCAAATCCCTTTTTGACTGAAAAACATCTACGGTTTCACACTAAAAATTTTCGTACCTAAAACGTCAAAAAAAGCCCGTAAATACGAGCTTTTCGAGGTGTGCATCTATTTTATTGCACAAGTATGTGTTGCGACTATGAAATAGATGAATGGTAAAAGTGCTTATTATCACCACTTGAAATACAAAATTAATTACTAACAATAATAAGAATATTAGTTATTAAGGTAATTCATTAGCATTTATATTCGTACATAATGGAGGAAGCTTAGCAACAAATTTTATGTTGATCAATAGAATCGTATTTTATTGCAGTTGATAATTTTACAAAATTCTTTTCTCAAAGCCAATTAATTTTCTTTAGAAATTGATACAACATATACATTAATAACTCTTAGTTCAATATCTTCAGAATTAATGCAAATTTGTTTGGAAGAATATATTTCCAACTGTTTATTTGATTCATCATATTTACAATCAGCACACAGATACGTACCGTCTTTTTCTGCTAATATTACTTTTGTATTATTATCTATCAGTCTATAGTCACGTTTCAGCACAGCAAATGATTCACCCAATTTAAAAAAGCAGAATGCTCCCATAATAACCCAAAAAACAATCAATATAATTATTATCTTTTTACTATTTTTCTTAGCATTTGTTTTTTTATCAATTGTAGATATTACCTTATCGACAGGCTTATCAAACCATTTCATATTTCTGATAGCAATTCCTATTATCAGACCACAATAATAAATGGATATGCACAATATTGATAAAGATCGTAAGCAACTTAATACATCAGAACAAGTTGCATCCTTCCATACTAGAAAAATATTATAATTAAGCATTATACAGGCAAATATAAACAATGATATCAAAGACAAAACAAAAATAGAAATTATATTTCGTATCAATCTCCACAAATTTTTTGCTTTTAATATTGCATATGCCATCAAAAAATTCAGCACTAATAAAATTATACTTCCAAAAAGAATATCAAATAAATTAGAAAAAACATTCGTTTCACTTATATGATTGTATGAACTATTAATAGAAAAATAATTGTTATACCCCGCAATAACTACAGTGGATATCCCCTTAACTATGATTCCAGATATAGTTAACACAATCCCTATCAGTGCCGCATATGAACCGTAATTATTATTCTGATTTTTTTTTATTATGTCAATAAGTCTATTTCTTTTATCATCATATGTAACATTTTCTTCTGAATGGTTTGTCGATTCGTTGCTCATTAAATCATCCTTTCTGATATATTACTTGAATAATATATTAAAACATAATGTAAAATAAGTTTAATCTTAATAGATTATTTTCTTTTTTACATATGTACCATTATTAATATCTCTAATTCTCTTGAACCAGCCTTCAAGTTCATCCCAACAATTCATTTTCACCAAAATATCTTTTGTAATTTTTTTAGATACACTTTGATTTAATATTTGCTTTATGACAACTTCACGCTTTTTCGCATCCTTTATTTCTGGATTCACTAAATTTAGCAATGTTTTAGGAACATCTATATCGAACCATGCATCCTTATACTTTGATAAATCAATATCAAATTGATCCTCGATTAGTTCAGGTGCAATATAGTTTTCCATTTCCAGCAACTTAGTATGCCAACCAAATCTTCTTCCATCATCTTCTTTTTGTATTGTTTCTATAAGTTTAACATACTTTTCCACATCATTATCAACAATATATATTTCTTTTATAGGTGATTCACTAAAATAATCCTTATTTACCCAATCAATTAAATGACCACCGTTCAATGGAATCAGAGAAAAATCATTGTCTGATAAATCAACAATGTCTTTCAATTCCGGTATATTATGATTTATAGCAGTCAAAAAATTCACATCATTCGGACCTTCTACATATACCACCGTTTTCGTTTTTGCATAAGGTAATATTCCAAGCGATTCTGCAATTCCTTTTATTTTATTCATATCGTTTCTTTCGATATGTGGCATTCCATGTTCGTCCTTCTTTATGAAAATAAGTTGATTAACATCTACCATTTTAGCAATCTCAGGAGTATGACTAGTTACAATGATTTGATGTGTGTCTTTTTCTGACAATTCCAATAATGTCGATAGAATCATGCGTTGATAATCAGGATGCTGACTTGTTTCAGGTTCCTCGATTGCATATATCATTTGGCGGTTATCATTTTCTCTTAGTTTTTCCTCTGCATCTGCCCTAAAATAGCTCAATAGAATTAAACGTCTTACACCACTGCCACGTTTGTTAAGAGGAATATCATTATCAGATACCAAATCGAAACTAAAAGATGAGTCTATTGGCTTCAATGTAACTTTTGGTTGAATATTTTGTGCTATACTTGAATCTAATTCCGAAAGTTTTTTAATGGTCTTTCTGCCTATTTCTTCTACTTTTTGCTTCACCTCTTCCTGCATTTGCGTAATCTGATCTTCCATATCTGAAATCACAGACTTTGTAACTGCCTTTAATGGATCTTGAATTTCTGCATCTTTATCTGTATTTTTTCTGTCTGATTCAAACAGGCAAAACATTGGAAGCTGCTTGCTAATGCTTTCCACGATTTTTTTACCATCTTCCTTAGAAATATCTATATCAGTGAGTGATAATTCAATTGGATCGTTGAGTTCCTTTGCATAAATAGCTTTTCTTAATTCAGCTGATTTTGTTCTTGTCTCAGGAACATAAATTGGGTCATCCTTATACAAATCATATCGCTTTTGCAAATTCGAAATTTTTTCTTGTATTAAAGGAGGGTTATATTTGGTAGGATACATAGCAACTATATACGTTTTTTGGCTACTAGCAGTTATTTTTCCCTTAGAGCAATCCCAAGTGTGTTTAACTTCTAAAAGGCCCTCATTATTCAGAAGAAATTCATCTTTACAAGTTGAATAATTAGTTGCATCAACAAGTATTCTTCCATCTCCAACATCAAAACAACAAGTAATCTCAATGATTGGTTCAGAATTAAAAACAGATAAATCACTTATATCTATTTTTATCTTTTCAGAATTAAAGAAAATTTCAAGTGCTTCTAAAATTGTTGATTTTCCAACATCATTCTTCCCTATAATTACATTCATATTACTATCAAAATCAACAACAATATCAGTATATCCTCTGAAATTCTTTAATTTTAATCTCTTTAAAATCATATTTCACCTTTAACTATTTATAAGTATTATTAAGAATTTGTCTGTGAATGCTAATTAATAAGACGTTATCTTATATACTTAATATCCACTAATTCTATTTTGACATTTGAAACTTTTTCATTCAACCCAATTTTTATTTGTTGAAATTTTACATCAAATAGATTTACCAATTTGGTTCAATGAAAAATCATCATTTTTTTTGCACACAATATGCAGTTTATATGGAGATTTTATTTTGTGTGAACTCAACTTGTACGAACCGATAATTATATCAAGAAGTTCTTGCTGCGTTAAAAGTGTTTCATTAATTCGAGTCAGACCTGAACCTAAAATAGGAATACAAACATCTTTCTGACCATAATATTTATCAATTTCTTCCCATAACAAAGATAAGCAATCCAAGAACTCTTTATGAGAAAAAAACTTTCCTATTCCATCCGCATCAAGTTTGGCAAAAGCCATCAATAAATCATCACCATTAGGCACTAATTTACCAGATTCATATTTTTTCTTTCCCAAGTATTGTGATCTTTCATTTTCTGCTTTTATTTTTGACTTCTTTATGATTTTTTCTACATCCAGATTCGGATGCATTTTAAGATATTGACCACAAACCGATGTAGGCTTTATATCACCCGGGGCATCCCCTACACTAATTGTGTAACACTCATCAAAATTGATAACTTTTTTACAATTATCCATTTTGAAAATATCGCCATACTCAACTTTAATTTTGTAATTATGCCCTTTAATTGTAATACTTCTGCGACATATTAAAAACAGCCCATAAAATATTACTATGATAATGAAAACGCAGAGTAGCGTTAATATTCGATTTAGAATAATGTTTTTTTCAAAGTATTTTTCAGGCACAAAAGTGAAAACCAATGTAGTTATACTTATAGCCCATGTTCCACTTTTCACAAAAAAATCAATCATACCCTAAAGCCTCTTTTATATATGAGTAGTCACCAACCTTATCACCATTGCTGTTCTTAATCCAAAAAGGATGTGCCACTGATTCATAATCTTTCATATAAGATGGAAGCCAATTTGCTTCTTTTCTTAATGAATTATATACAACTATAATTACCTTATTGCGTTTTTTTGCCTGTTCAAATTCATGACGAATATATGAATATGCATTGATATTCCCAACATTCATATCATATGCATCAGAAGTATTATAAACCTTACAAACTTTCGATCCATTTTTATTTTGCTTATAAGGAGTACAGCTACACTCAAGCCTTGCCTTATTGACTCGAGAACAATTACTTCCTGCTGTACGATATTTAGTTTTATCACCAATAACAATAATCACTGCTGAAGATGCATTAATCTGATTGTTAAACTCCAACTTCAAGTCACATGGGCGGCAATCAGAATCATCAGAAATACTTCCTGAAACTACTTTTGCCATATCAATAAAATCCACTTTATGCAAATCATCATTTCCCCATTTGTTCAGCGTTTCAACAACATTACGATCACCACTGCCCTCTGAATAATCTGCACTAATATAAACACGCTTGCTCATAAATTTCTCTTCTTCATATCATAATAGGTAATATCATATTTATAAAGATAATATACAATTATCTCTCACTGTATATTACAGTACTCTTTACCAACCCTTTTCACATTTTAAACTTCTTAATGAGAAACACATTTCTCAGTTTCGGGGTAAGACAGCAACAAAAAGTTACAAATAACGATCTAACTTTTTAGTATAGATATAACGTCAATTATTAACTTAGATCTATTTAATAATCCGATTATATTCGTTAGTAGCATATGTATCCGTCATACCTGATATAAAATCACATATGGTTCTCACAAGAACACGTCTTTTTTCTTTATACTCAGCTGCATCCTCTTTAGAAAGCTTTTCTAAATTTCCATTGGTAATCATATCAAATTCTTCTTTTATTACTTCATGGTTACCATATTCAAAATCTACAACGTTTTCCGAAATGTTTCTTAGATTGATATACAATTTTCTTTGTGTTCCCTTATGAAGTAACCTTGGATTGTTATAGTAGGCTTTGAACAATCCACTTATTATAGTCTCTGCATTATTGTCAAATAAAGATACCTCCGGCGAATTTATAACTTTGCTTGAGATAATCGTTTCAAGATATTTATTTAATGTCGATGCCTTCTCAGAGAAACAAATCAGTTCTTCTTTCACTCTGTTATAGTTTCCCTTAAATTTAGACAAATCATAATCACTCATTTTACTTTTTGAATTATTAATAACATCATTGATAAAATATGAAACAATAGCTGATACTGTCCGGCTATTTCTCAACTCTTTCTTATCGACAAATCTACGATTTTTTTCACACATGGAAGTTAAATCCTTATTTACCGTTTCAACAATACCCAATAATTCTTTCATCTTTTTCACAGTTAAATAATTTTTAAAATCGTCAAATTCCATTGCTCCAGATGAAAAAGCATCATCAAGATCATGTCCTCTCTGTGCTATTTCATCTGCTATTGCCACAACCTGACCTTCAAGTGTTGAACAAAATTCCTGTGTAAAATGCAACTTATTAGACGCATCATCAGATGAAATGAATTGATCAAGTGAGTAATTATCTCGTTTAAGTTTTGTGTGCTTAAGCATACCCTCCAATGTCTGATAACTTAAGTCCATACCACATATTTCTGTATATTCTTCTTCAAGCAAAGTAGCGACCCTTATTGATTGATAATTGTGTTTAAAACCTCCAAATGACAAATCTTCAGTAAACGATTCAACATTTTTAATTATGTTAAACTTTCCCTGTAGAATGCTATCGAGGGTCCTTTCGCCCTGATGTCCGAAAGGCGTATGACCTATATCGTGACCCAATGCAATAGCCTCAGTTAGATACATATTTAGTCCTAACCCCTCCGCTATTCCACGAGCAATCTGTGAAACAGCTTGAGTGTGAGTCATTCTCGTTCTATAATAATCTCCTTTCGAAGCACTAAAGACCTGCGCTTTATCTACCATTCGCCTAAAAGCCTTTGAATGAACTATGCGTTCATAGTCACGCTGAAATTCCCCCCTATGCTGCATTGGTGCACGAAGATTATATGCCCTTTCACAGTACTCATTTCTTTGGGCCAAGTCAGCGAGGCCATTCTCTGAGTTTATTTTTTCATAACGCTGTTCTTTTGTTTTTTCTTCAAATGGTCTATTAATTATAAAATCTATTTGTTTGGCAATTAACTCCGATTCTTCTTTTAGCACATATTCATCTTTTCCAAAGTCATCAGAAAGGCTTAATTCAGACAATTTGCAAATATTCTTGATTGCCGTTCCATAATTGAGTTTTGATTTAATGTTAAATTTTATACTAAATCCCTTATCATTATGAGATATTGTTCCCGTGCCAAGATACGAATAAATAATTTTATCATTGTCGTGTATTAGGGCAATTAAAAAATAACTGCTATCAATACAAGCTTTACTGATTTCTAGCTCATTTTCAGCATTAGAACTCAAATTATAATAATAATTCTTTCTCTCATCAAAAGAGTTTCTAAAATATTCAATAGGTTTGCAACCTTCTTTTAGTTTTATATAAATAATTTTATTGCCCATAAGATCCGCCTATTCTTCACTATATTTCCCATTTCAAAAATATAAACGAGCGTGCTGCAATGTGTAAATTTTCCATACAAAGGCGATTTACAAAATTTGCAGATGCTATTTGAAATATGCTCTAATTCTCATCTTTAGCTTAATCTTATCATAATATGACAACTTAAAATATAAATAGTAAAAATAAGTGCTCATAATGTCAAAATTATGACTTTAAGTCAATAAACTTCCCCTCACAGTCAATATAATCCTTCGCAAACTGCACCGCCTCCGCAAAGCTGTTTTCCAGTATCTCAAAACCCACAGCCGCAGAAAAGTTGTCGATCTCAATACGTTCGGTCTCGTCAGCGAAAACCTGTATCAAAAATCCCTCACAGAGAATATCTCTGCCTTTCTTGTCAACTCTGGGGATATATTTGTCTGGCGTAATTCTCACATAAAAATCCTTGTATCTCATTCCACCACCTCCTTAAAGTTTCATCTGAAAATCATCATCTTCGTCAAATTCCTCGTCCATCTCTTCATCAAAATACTGTTCGCAAACCGACTTTTCAAGAGCTGCTCTCAGATAGCTCGTATCCATACCGTTCGCCTCATAACCCTGATTTATGACGCTGTAATAATAACTGGTCGGCGGCGAGATATGACCCTTGTTCATCAAGTACGCCATGCACTCTTTCTTTTCTCCGTCTATCTCTATCTCAAACAGCTCCTTGCGGTAAAGATTCGGAAAGCCCTCATACCTGTCAAGGCTGTGTTCGTCACGTCCGTCTATCTCCCATATGAGTACGGGAACTTCCGATTTATCATTCGGCACGATCGTCGCAACACCTCTGAATTCAAGCTCGTATCCTTTCAGCATCTCTTTGCCGATGATCTTTGAATTTGGACAGCGGTATGCCATTTGTTCAAGATTGATGTTACTTCCATAGGCGATATATAATCTTCTGTATTCCATAAAAACTCCTTTGCAATTTTACATACTCATTTCAAGTTCCTCTTCAACGCCCTCACATTGGCTCTCTGTGGGCTCGTTGTTTTCTTCGGGTACATTTTCGGCTTGTGTGCTGTTGTCGCTTACAGGCTCGGCACGCCGCTCACGAGCCGCTTGTTTTTCAAGCTCTCGTTTTTCTTTTAGCCTTGCCCTTGCAGCAATCCCGTCCTCCGGGTGTCGCCAGGCTATGTCACCCTCAAGATGTTTCAGCAGATGTGTTCTGCAATTTTTGAATTCATCACCGATAAGTCCTAATCCCAGCAGCCATACTCTGAAACTGTACCGCATATTATCGCTTTGTGAAACATGCGGAGAACAATATTTCTTGGTCATAGCCGCATTGCTTATGGCTAATGCAAGCACTATCTGACTTCTTACCTCTCCTGCATGAAGAGAACCATTGTAAGCCCTTATCTCATAATGTCCGTGCTGAAAAAAGCTGTGTAGGTTGCAGATAACATATCGGCTGTTCGAGTAATGCTGAAACTGCTCGCTCATTCTGCCGTGATACCAAAGCCGCTTTATCGTTTCCATATCGGTAGGTTTCTTTTGGTTTATCTCTTTGATAAATTCCTTGTCCATTTTGCGACAGTAACTTTCACGAGCGGTCGAAACCTGCAAAGCGTCCCACAGAAAATCTTCTTTGCTTGCAAATATGTTCACAAGATTTCGTATCTGTTGGGGTGTGTAATCGTCGGCTGAAATGTGTATATAATCCTGTATAATAAAACTTGACACATACAAAACAATCAAAGTATAATAAAAA
>ENA-UOJV01000578-UOJV01000578.1-human-gut-metagenome-genome-assembly--contig:-C82-NODE-578-length-52674-cov-8.646439_pt1 | contig 52674 bp, 47 predicted proteins | sample MGYA00242356_ERZ723903 | MGnify/ENA metagenome assembly ERZ723903
TGATGAGTTAGCCATCTGCTCCGATATGCGCGGCAACACCGTCCAGAAACTGGTAGTTGACATTCAGAATCTCTTCATAATGGATACTCTGCCTGGAAATATTCGAGGTAAGCTTTTTCTGGGCCAGCTGATCTGCGGCATGATGGGATGCGATGGAAAATACAAGGATGCCAATAGCTGTGGCAATGATAAAAGCCGCTATACTGGATAGGTAACCCTGCAAGGGTGTCTCTGTCTTTTTCTTCATAGGCATACTCCCTCGGATTTTACTTATTATAGTTAATTATATCAAATTTTGTCGGAAATTCTACAGAATGCGGATTGAAAATTTGACAAAATGGATAAAAAATGTGTCAAGACGGGAAAATTGGAAGAAGAAAATACAAGAAGAAAAAAACTTGAAAAATAAAGAAAAAGTACTTGCCAGAACAGGAAAACTGTGATATATTATTAAACGTTCGCGGGAGTGCTGGAATTGGCAGACAGGCTAGACTAAGGATCTAGTGGCAGTTATGTCGTGTGGGTTCAAGTCCCATCTCCCGCAGGTATGCAGAAGTGGCGGAATTGGCAGACGCGCACGGTTCAGGTCCGTGTGGTAGCAATACCTTGAGGGTTCAAGTCCCTCCTCCTGCACGAACAGAGAACGGAAACAGCCTCCCAGAAAGGGAGGCTGTTTTTGTATCAGGAGATCCGGACAATGGAAAGTCCGGTCCTGGCTTCGAGAAAACGGGAAAATTCCTCCGGCATCCCGCCTTTTAGTCTGGCCTTGTCGTAGGCCTGGGCATGGTTTTCTCCCAGTATCAGGATAAAATAGTCCGGAAGCTCAGCAATGGCTGCAATCCGGTCATAGGGCCAGTCTGTCTGCCCGCTTCTGGTTTCCGTATGGTAGGAGTCCTCCTTAAAGACGGAGACGGCTGATTCTGTACCGGGAAGCAGCCGCTTTCTGGCGAAATAGCCGTTGAGCCTGTCCTCAAAGAAAAAGGTTAAGAGGATGGCGAGGACAGCCGACAGTGTAAGGAGCGTCCTTCCATTAATGGAAAAGGAGCTGCCCGCCGGAGGAAGGAGAAGGAAGGTTCCCAGAAGGACCACGATCCATCCAAAGATATGGGCGCGGCGGCTCCTCTTTTTCCTTACGGTTTTCCGCAGGGCTCTGGCCATGGCGGTCAGAGTCTTCATGTCATAATCAGTGGTGGTGGTAAATTCCATACGATCATCTCCTTGTTTTTTATAAAGATATTATAGCGGATAGAGACGCCGGTTTTCAAGAGAACTGAAAAAATGAAAAGAAAGGGTAAGGAATCTTAAGATTCGTTTAATTCCCTGTATTTCCAACGGTTCCGGCTTGCGTTATCCGGAAACTTCTAGTATAATCAGAACAGAAATGAAAATAAAAATCAGGAGTGAGGTTTATATGAAATTAAGAAAGGTATTATTACTGACAGCAGCAACGGCAGCCCTCGGGAGCATGAACGTGATCTCTGCATTTGCAGACGCAGTGGTTGTGGAAGAGGACGGAAGCATCCGGAATTCTTCTCCGGCGGAGACCACAGAGGGAGCCGCAGATACGGAATCCATGTTATACGGCTGGACCGAGCAGGGCTCCAACTGGGTGTATTACGATGGAAAGGGAAATACCGTAAAGGGCTGGATCAAGGCAGAGGGCGGAGACGGCCGCGGAAATGAGGTATGGTTCTACACAGATCCAGAGACGGGCCTTATGGTAGCAAACCAGACAAGAGTGATCGATGGCGTATCCTATTCCTTCAATGAGGATGGAAGCTGGGTAGCCCCTGTTCCCACAGCACCCAAGGGAAAATTAAGCGGCGGCGTGTTTGCAAACACATGGTCCAATATCCGCATTCCCCAGGTGATCGGCTCCACCAATACAGAGGTTGAAGCAGAGGAGCTGTTCTCCGACGATATTTACGGCACCATTGGAAATCCCAAGGTGACCTATGATTTCTCCATGAGCACAGATTTTGGTGAGCTGGAGATCTACTACGCCAATATGGCAAAGATGCCGGAGATGGATGCGGCAACGTTTGCAGCACAGTTGGGAAATGCTGAAAAAGGCAAGACTGGCCAGGTGGGTGCCGTTGAGACCGTTACCGTAGGCGGCCAGAACTATTCCAAGGTCTCCATCACCAGGACAAACAAGAAGGGCAAACAGAACCAGACCTCTTTCTACTGCAGAAAGCAGGAGAGCTTTATGGTGATCTTAGCCACCAGCTGCACTATGTCGGATGCAGGCGCTATGGCAGATGTTGTAAATATGATCACAGCAGCCCAGTAACAGGAAGAATAATAAGGACGCTCCGGGAGATTCCCGGGGCGTTTTTGCGTCATGGGGAAGGCGTCCTGCAGCAGACAGAGACTCCGCAGGCAGGCTTCCTTCTTATGTCTGCAAAATTTTCCATATGGGATAGTATTTCCTTGGAAAATGGTTTATAATAAACAGGCGTGTAAAAATACGGAAACATACAATCTGGAGGAATTATGTTAGAATTGCAGAATATTTCCTTTGGCGTGTCGGAAAGCCAGGGGAAAAAGGAGATTTTAAAGGATATCAGCCTGATGGTCGGTGAAAATAAATTTGTTGTGATCACGGGGCCCAACGGCGGCGGAAAATCGACCCTGGCTAAGATGATCATGGGGATCGAGAAGCCCCGCTCCGGGAAGATCCTGTTTGACGGCCAGGATATTACAGAGAAGACCATCACAGAAAGAGCCAACCTGGGGATCAGCTTTGCCCTTCAGCAGCCGGTGCGCTTCAAGGGGGTCCATGTGCTGGATCTGATCCGCCTGGCGGCCAGAAAGGACCTTTCTGCCGCAGACGCCTGTAAATATCTGTCCGAGGTGGGATTATGCGCCAAGGATTATATCAACCGGGAGGTCAATGGAAGCCTGTCCGGAGGAGAATTAAAGCGGATCGAGATCGCCACCGTCCTGGCCCGGGGCACAAAGCTTTCTGTGTTTGACGAGCCGGAGGCCGGTATCGATCTCTGGAGCTTCCAGAACCTGATCCAGGTGTTTGAGAAAATGCGGGAGACCACCAATGGCTCCATCGTGATCATCTCCCACCAGGAACGGATCCTGGAGATCGCGGACGAGATCGTGGTGATCTCTGACGGCTCTATCTTAAAGCATGGGACCAGGGATGAGATCCTGCCGGAGATTCTGGGAACGGCCTCTGCGCCTTCCGGATGTCAGTTTTACAGGAGGGAGGCATAAACATGGATAAGATCTTACAGACGCTTTTAGAAAAAGTGGCCGACCTGCACGGGGTACCGGAGGGGGCCTATAATATCCGGGCCAACGGCCAGATGGCTGGAAGAAATACGACGGCCAACATCGATATCGTCACAAGAGAGGACGGAAAGGGCATCGACGTACACATTAAGCCGGGAACGAAAAAGGAGAGTGTGCATATTCCGGTGATCTTAAGCCAGACGGGCTTAAATGAAACGGTGTGCAACGACTTTTTTGTGGGAGATGATGCGGATGTGACCATCATCGCCGGCTGTGGGATCCACAACGGCGGCGATATGGAATCCCGCCACGACGGCATCCACCGGTTTTTTGTGGGAAAGAACGCGAAACTTAAATACGTGGAAAAGCATTACGGTGATGGAGACGGAAAAGGGGAACGGGTCATGAATCCCCGGACGGAGATCACCATGGATGAGGGAAGCTATATGGAGATGGAGAGCGTCCAGATCAAGGGCGTGGACTCCACAAAGAGGGATACAGTGGCCCATCTGGCGGCCGGGGCCAAGCTGGTGGTCCAGGAACGTCTTATGACCCATGGACGCCAGGATGCGGAAAGCCGGTTTGACGTCTGTCTGGATGGGGAAAATTCCAGCGCCAACATCATTTCCCGGTCTGTGGCCAGGGACCAGTCCCACCAGGCCTTCTACTCCAATCTTCAGGGCAATAGCCTGTGTGCCGGTCATACGGAATGCGATGCGATCATCATGGACGAAGCAAAGATCAGCTCTCTTCCGGAGATCACGGCAAACCATCCGGATGCGGCCCTGATCCATGAGGCGGCCATCGGAAAGATCGCCGGAGACCAGATCATTAAGCTGATGACTCTGGGACTGACAGAAGAAGAAGCGGAAGCCCAGATCGTCAATGGATTCCTGAAATAGGGGAAGGAAACGCAGCAGATAAAGTCTTTAGGGGGAAAGCATGGTACTGGATTCGATAAAAAGTGTATTTGCCCTAATGGCGCTGATCGCTTCGGGCTTTTATTTCGCCGGGAAACCGTGGTTTGGAAAGCAGGGAATGGATTTCTTATCCAAATTTACTGTGGAGGCTACGATCCCGTTTTACATGTTCTATAACATATATAAGGATGTGGGGACCAGAGAGTCGCTGATCTCCCTGGTGTCAAAGCTTCCGGTGACCTTTGGACTGATCCTTCTGTGCCTGGCCCTGGCGGCGTTTATGGGGGCGCTTTTGAAGGTGGACGGCAAAAGGAGATATACCTTTGTGGCAGCGTCCGGCTTCCCCAATGTGGTGTTCATCGGCTTTCCTGTGATCCAGGCCCTGTGGGGCCAGGGGATCACCTCCATCGGCGTGATCTATTATATCGCCAGCACACTGCTGTTCTGGACCGTGGGGATCTGGCTCCTGAGAAAGGATGGGAAGTCAGAGGCGGCCAGAGAGGGGAGCGCCCTGGCAGGATTAAAGAAGCTGGCGTCCCCGCCGATCATCGGCATGGCCCTTGGCATGGCGGCAGTATTTTTTGAGATCCAGGTGCCGGATTTCGTATTAAAGCCACTGTCCATGATCTCCCAGGTGACCTCGCCCCTGGCCCTTGTGTTCATCGGCAGCGTGATCCGCAATATGGATCTGAAGACCATAACCCTGGGACGGGACCTTTACGCGGCCCTGGCCATGCGGTTTGTGGTGGTGCCTGCGGCCTGCGTGGTATTTTTAAATCTGGTTCCGGTGCCGAAGGAGATGAAAGAGGTATTTTTCATGCTGTCCTCCATGCCGGCCATGGCCCAGATGGGCATTATGGCCAGACAGTATGACAGTGACTATGAATTTGCCTGTACGGTGATCACGGTCACTACCCTGATCAGCATGGTGACGATCCCTGTATTCATGCTGTTAATGCAGCAGTTTGCATTTTTTGCCTGATCCGGGGCCGGACCATATGGGCGGAGGCCTCATATCATAAGGAAATGGATAATAAGGCGGCGTTCATATGAAGGACCAGAAGGCGGAAAATCTGCTGAACCTGGCGCTGTCAGTGCCCGAGGAGGAACGGAAACAGACTGGGGAGCTGGATGTGGGCTATGACCGGGAGACCAGGACCTGGGAGCTGATCGTAAAGTACAGCGGAGACCTGGCGGGAATTGTCAGGGAGCAGTTTCCAGAAGCGGAGCTTAAGGAGCTGTCCGGCGGCTTTGGAATTCTTACGGTACCGGAGGAAGAAGTTCCGGGGATCCTTGAGCTTAAAGAAATTGAATATGCAGAAAAACCAAAGAGGCTGTTCTTTGCCATAAACCAGGCAAAGGCAGCCTCTTGTCTTACTCTGGTGCAGCAGGGGCCGGAGGGGCTTACGGGCCGGGGAGTTCTGGTGGGGATCCTGGATTCCGGCATTGATTATTTCCATGGAGACTTCCGTCATGAGGACGGCACCAGCCGGATCCTGTTTTTAAACGACCAGGTGACCGGGGACGTGTATACAAAAGAAGAGATCGACGAGGCATTGGGGACCGGAAGCCGGGAGGCCGCCAGAGCTCTGGTGCCGTCAGCAGATCCGGGAGGACATGGAACGGCGGTGGCTGGGATCGCCGCAGGGAATGGAAGAGAAAGCGGAGGCAGGTACCGGGGCGTGGCCTATGAGAGTGATCTGGTGGTGGTCCGTCTGGGGACGCCGGATCCGGATGGCTTTCCCAGGACCACACAGGTGATGGAGGGTCTGGATTTTCTGGTAAAAAAATCCATGGAGCTGGCACGTCCCATGGCTGTGAACGTGAGCTTCGGAAACTCCTATGGCTCCCACGATGGAACGGGCCTTCTGGAGAGGTTCATGGATTCCCTGGCCCTCATGGGAAGAACGGTATTTGTCGTGGGCATGGGAAATGAAGGAGACACTGGGGGGCATACATCGGGGAGGCTGTCTGCCGGGCCAGGGGGGCAATTGGACGGCAGCGAGGCACGGATCCAGCTTTCAGTGGCTCCCTATGAGGCGGGATTTGGGCTGCAGCTCTGGAAAAGCTATGAGGATGCCTTTGAGATCACCCTGTCGAATCCTGGGAAGACCGTGACGGAGCGGATCAGCAGCCGCCTGGGCCCTTATGAGATCGACATGGGAGGGGCCAGGGTGCTTCTTTACTATGGAGAGCCGGGCCCCTTCAGTCTGGCCCAGGAGATCTACTTTGATTTCCTGCCGCCGGGGAATGGAGAGGCTGGCCGGTATGTGGAGAGCGGAATATGGGAAATTACCCTGAAGGCGGCGGAGACCGTGGACGGCCGGTATGATCTCTGGCTGCCGTCCGGCGGCGTACTGAACCGTTCCACCCGGTTTTTAAGGCCGGCCCCGGAAACCACACTGACGATCCCCTCCACCGCCATGCGCCCGGTCTCTGTGGGCGCTTATGACGATACCTCCATGACGTACGCGCCCTTTTCCGGCCGGGGAGATACGAGACAGTACGGGATCCAGAAGCCGGATCTGGCAGCGCCGGGAGTGGGGATCGTCGCTGCCCGTTCCGGAGGCGGCTATGCCCCTGTGACGGGAACCTCCTTTGCAGCGCCCTTTGTGACGGGAGCGGCGGCGCTTTTAATGGAGTGGGGGATCGTGCGGGGGAATGATCCGTACCTGTATGGAGATAAGGTGAAGGCGTATCTGCGGAAGGGGGCGAAAAAGCTGCCTGGGGAGCAGAGCTATCCCAATCCCCGGGTGGGGTATGGGGCGTTGTGCGTGAGGGAGAGCCTGCCGGTTTAAATTTTCATACGATCTGGCAAACAGAAAATTCATAAAAAATAAATATAAATCCTGTCGGGAAAATGGTATGATGAGTGAAGAAAAGACGGGAGAGAGCCGGCAGCAGGAAGGGGCGGCTGGCGCAGGGAAGGAAAAATATAAAAGAATACGAAAGGATCATATATGGATACACGACTGGATCTGAAGCTGTCAGAGGAGCAGGAGCTTTTTATATGCAAGGCATTGGAGGGAAAAAATATTTTAGTGGACGCATGCATCGGCAGCGGAAAGACCACAGCGATCCAGGTGCTGTGCAATCGGCTTCCTGATACAAAAAAGGTCCTTTATCTGACGTATAACAGACTTCTGAAGCTGGATGCAAGAGCAAAGATACAAAAGAGAAATGTCACAGTGACAAATTATCATGGATTTGCATACGCGGCTTTAAAGGCAAATGGGATCTTCGCAGGGGTCTCTGATCTGATCCAGCGGTTTATCCAGGAGAAACCGGCCATCGGCGCCTATGATATCCTGATCATTGATGAGTACCAGGATATCGAACAGGAGCTGGCAGAGCTCTTACAGATGATAAAGGATCGTAAGCCGGGGATGCAGATCATCGCGGTCGGGGACATGGAGCAAAAAATATACGATAAGACGACCCTGGATGTGGAATCGTTTATGAAGGGATTTCTTGAGGACCACCTCAGGCTCAGGTTTACCCAGTGCTTCCGGCTTTCTGAGGATCTGGCGGCCATGCTTGGAAGGGTGTGGAAAAAGGAGATCCGGGGCGTCAACGAAAGCTGCAGGGTGGAAGAAATGACGAAGGAGGAGGTGATGGATTTCCTGGCACAGCAGGAACCGGGAGATATTTTATGCCTGGGAGCAAGGACCGGGGCCATGGCAGGTACACTGAATGCTTTAGAAGAAGCATACCCTCATACGTTCAATAAGACAACGGTCTTACGCTACGATCTCAGACCATGATTCGGCAGGAAAAACGGAACCGAAAGCAGATTCTGCGATCTTTACGACGTATGACAGCAGCAAGGGCCTGGAGAGAAAAATATGTGTGATCTTTGATTTTACAGAAAGCTACTGGAATGTGAGGATATCCAGGCCGCAGCAGTCGTATTCGGTTCTGCGGAATATTTTCTGTGTTGCAGCCAGCAGAGGAAAAAACCATGTTATTTTTGTGAAGTCAGAAGAAGCCATGCTTTCGGAGAAAACGCTTTCAACATTTGTGGAGACAAACCAGAAATTTAAAGATACAGGCATAAGTGAGATGTTCGATTTTAAGTATAAGGAGGATGTGGAGGTCTGCTTTTCAAAGCTGAAGCTGAAAAAGCTGGAAACTTTGGACCCGTCCCCCATAGACATAAAGAGCACGGACGGGCTCATTGATCTGTCTCCCTGTATCGGGATATACCAGGAGGCTGTATTTTTTGAGAATTATGACATAGACGCGGACATACAACTGAGGATCGCATTGAATCCGGAGCTTAAGGGCCTGTATACCGGGGAGGAGCGGAGAAGTCCTCTGGATCAGAAAATACTGTTTCTGGTTTCTCTGGAAACAAGGCAGATACGGTACAGGAAGCAGGTGGCTGCGCCGTTTGTCAATGGGGAGCAGAGGGAGAGGATCACTGCCCGTTTAAAAACACGGCTGCATACGGATGAAAAAGCACAGGTGGAATGCCGGCTCCGGTTTTATGGCCAGGAGGGCGGAGAACCCCTGTTTTCTGCCAATGGATTTGCCGATGCAGTGAAGGGGGATACGGTATACGAGCTGAAATTTGTATCGGAGCTGAGGCATGAGCATTTCCTCCAGTGTGCAGTCTATATGGCTGCCCTGGATCTGCCGAAAGGAATCTTGTGGAACACGCGGGATAATACGGCTTACGAAATTGAAATTCCGGACCGGGCCGCCTTTCTGGATGCCGTGACCAGGACGGTCACAAAGGGAATGATAAAAAAATATCATGATCACAGGGCGGTTCAGGAGATGCCCTGGGATGTGAAAAACGAACCTCATACCGGGAAAGCGGAGGAATATGAAAGCGGTGCTGAAAAGAAGGAAAAGCCAGGGAAGAAAAGGAAATTCTGGTTCCAGTTCTGGAAGTGATCCTGCTGTGCCGGCTGCCGGTTTTCAACCTGTCGAAAAAGAAGGAACTAACCCGGTTTATGGATTATTTAGATATCTTTTCTGAAAATTTGCGGATTTTGTAGGAGAATGTTAATAAATAAGTGTTCTAAAATGGCAGTCTTTGTGATATAATAGTATCATCGCTAAAAATATTCTCCAGGTCTGCGCGTCTGCAGCCCCGGCCTTTGCAAAGGAGGCGGTCTGTATCAATATCAGAGAATCCATGGAACAGTGGGAGCGGGAAAATTTAAGTCCCTATGCCTCCTTAAGCAGTGAGACCCTGGGACGGGACCGGGAGGAAGAGCCCTGTGATATCCGCCCGGCCTATCAGAGGGACCGGGACCGGATCCTCCACAGCAAGTCGTTCCGCCGTTTAAAGCATAAGACCCAGGTGTTCCTGGCTCCGGAAGGAGACCATTACCGGACCAGGCTCACCCACACTCTGGAGGTCGCCCAGATCGCCAGGACCATCGCCAGGGCCCTTAAGATGAACGAAAGCCTGACGGAGGCCATCGCCCTGGGCCATGACCTGGGCCATACGCCCTTTGGCCATGCAGGAGAGTACATATTGAATGAGATCTGTCCGGAGGGTTTTTCCCATTATAAGCAGAGCGTCCGGGTGGTGGAGGTGGTGGAGAAAAAGGGAAGGGGACTGAACCTGACAAAGGAGGTCCGGGACGGCATCCTGAACCACCGGACAGCCGGGAACCCGTCCACCCTGGAGGGAAAGATCGTCCGCTTTTCTGATAAGATCGCTTATATCAACCACGACATCGACGACGCCATACGGGGACGGATCATCACCGAGCATGACATCCCCGGAAGGTATACGGAGGTGCTGGGAAATTCTGTGAAGGAGCGTCTCAACATCATGGTCCATGACATTATCATGAACAGTCTGGACCGTCCGGAGATCGTCATGTCCCAGGACGTGCTGGATACCATGGTGAGCCTCCGCCAGTGGATGTTTGAAAACGTATATAAAAATCCGGCGGCAAAGGCGGAGGAGGGGAAGGCCCAGCAGCTGATCGTAAGGCTGTATGAATATTATATGGAGCATGTGGACCGGCTCCCGGAGGAATATTTTATTATGATCGAAAAAAATCATGAAACGAGGGAGCGGGTGGTCTGCGACTACATTGCCGGTATGAGCGACCGCTTTGCCATTGACCTTTTTGAAGAATTATTTGTGCCAAAGGCCTGGAAGGGCTGAGGCGTTGGAGGATATGGATGTATTACCCGGATGATGTGATCGAAGAAGTACGAACGAGAAATGACATTGTGGACGTGATCTCCCAGTATGTCAATCTGAAAAAGAAGGGGGCCAATTATTTTGGCCTGTGTCCCTTCCATAATGAGAAGTCCCCTTCGTTTTCCGTATCGCCGGGGAAGCAGATGTACTACTGCTTTGGCTGCGGAGCCGGAGGAAACGTCATTACCTTTGTAATGGAATATGAAAACTATTCCTTTGTGGAGGCGGTGAAATATCTGGCAGACCGGGCAGGGATCACTCTGCCGGAGGTGGAGTATTCCAAGGAGGCCAGGGCCCAGGCGGATCTTAAGAATACGCTCCTGGAGATCAACCGCCTGGCAGGAAACTATTTTTATTACCAGCTGAAGCAGCCCCAGGGACGGGTCGGATATGAGTATTTCAGAAACCGGGGTCTAAGTGACGAGACCATCCGCCGCTTCGGCCTGGGCTATTCCCTAAAGACACCGGATGACCTGTACCGGTATATGCGGTCCAAGGGCTACGGAGACGGGATCCTGAAAGAGACCGGACTGTTCTATATTGAAGAACGGGGATCCAGGGACAAGTTCTGGAACCGGGTCATGTTCCCGATCCTGGATGTCAATAACCGGCTCATCGGCTTCGGAGGGCGCGTCATGGGCGAGGGAGAGCCCAAATATCTGAACTCCCCGGAAACGAAGCTTTTTGATAAGAGCCGGAACCTGTATGGTTTAAACTTCGCAAGAACATCCAGGGCCGGGTATATGCTGGTCTGCGAGGGCTATATGGATGTGATCGCCATGCACCAGGCAGGCTTCACCAATGCCGTGGCATCTCTGGGAACGGCCTTTACTTCCCAGCATGCTTCCCTTTTAAAGCGGTATACGGACCAGGCAGTCTTAACCTATGACAGCGATGGAGCCGGGACCAAGGCGGCTTTGCGGGCGATCCCCATTTTAAAAGAAGCAGGGATCTCAGTGAAGGTTCTGGATATGAAGCCCTATAAGGACCCGGATGAATTTATGAAGAACCTGGGAAGGGAAGAGTTCCAGAAACGCATTGACAGCGCTGTGGGAAGCTTCATGTTTGAGATCTCGGTGATCCGGAGCCAGTACAATATGCAGGATCCCGAATCCAAGACGGCTTTTTATAATGCGGCCGCAAGAAAGCTTCTGGAGTTTCCGGAAAAGCTGGAGCGGGACGCTTACACCGAGGCCGTGGCCAGGGAATACATGATCCCCCAGGAAGACTTAAAGCGGCTGGTGTATTCCCTGGGAGGACAGTACGGAACGGGCATCAAGGCTTCGGATCCGGAACGGGAGAGAAAACCCAGAAAAGAGAAGGAGGACGGGATCCGCAGGTCCCAGCGGCTCCTCCTTACCTGGCTCATTGAGAAGCCGGAGCTTTTTGATAAGATCGAAGGGATCATCGGCCCCGAGGACTTTGCGGACGGCCTCTATAAGGAGGCAGCGGCTATGGTCTTTGAGGAGCATAAAAAAGGAAATATGAATCCAGCCCAGATCCTGAATCATTTTATCGAGGGAGAGGAACAATACAGGGAGGTGGCAGCGCTTTTTCACGCCAGTCTTTCTGAATCCTTAAATAATGAGGAACAAAAGAAGGCGTTTTCCGAGACTGTGAAGAAGATCAAGAAAAACAGTCTGGAGATACAGAGCAGAAAAGCAACGGACATCACACAGCTGCAAAAAATCATAAAGATGCAGTCAGAACTGGCATCACTGCAGATTTCACTGGATTAGATCCAGACGCCGGGAAGGATGGGAATTATGGAAGAAAAGATGCTTACGTTTGAAGAGAAACTGGACAGGCTCCTGGAAATGGCAAAAAAGAAGAAGAATGTCCTGGAAGAGCAGGAGATCCTCGATGTATTTGCCAAAGAAGAGCTGACACCGGAAAAGCTGGACCAAATTTACGACTTCCTGGACAATAAGAAGGTGGATGTCCTTAAGATATCGTCGGATGACGACATGGATCCGGACCTGTTTGCAGAAGAAGAGGCCGGAGAAGAAAATATGGAAAATCTGGATCTTTCGGTGCCCGAGGGCGTGGGGATCGAGGATCCGGTGCGTATGTACCTGAAAGAGATCGGAAAGGTGCCGCTGCTGACCTCTGAGGAGGAGATCGAGCTGGCAAAACGCATGGAGCTGGGCGACGAGGAGGCAAAAAAGAAGCTGGCAGAGGCCAACCTCCGTCTGGTGGTCAGCATCGCCAAACGGTATGTGGGCCGCGGGATGCAGTTCCTGGATCTGATCCAGGAGGGGAATCTGGGACTCATAAAGGCAGTGGAAAAATTTGAATACCGGAAGGGCTATAAGTTCAGTACCTATGCCACCTGGTGGATCCGCCAGGCCATTACCAGGGCCATCGCGGACCAGGCCAGGACCATACGGATCCCGGTCCATATGGTGGAGACCATCAACCGCCTGGTACGGGCCCAGAGACAGCTTCTCCAGACCCTGGGACGGGAGCCGTCTCCGGAGGAGGTGGCAAAGGAAATGGAGCTTCCGGTGGAACGGGTGCGGGAGATCATGAAGATCTCCCAGGATCCGGTGTCCCTGGAAACGCCCATCGGTGAGGAGGAGGACAGCCATCTGGGCGATTTCATCCAGGACGATCAGGTGACTGTACCGGCAGATGCGGCCACCTTTACCCTGCTCCATGAACAGCTGATGGAGGTCCTGGATACATTGACGGAACGGGAGCAGAAGGTGCTGAGGCTCCGGTTCGGCCTGGACGACGGGCGGCCAAGGACCTTGGAGGAGGTGGGACGGGAGTTCAACGTCACCAGGGAGCGGATCCGTCAGATCGAGGCCAAGGCCCTGAGAAAGCTCCGTCATCCCAGCCGCAGCAAAAAATTAAAGGATTATCTGGACGAATAGAAAATACAGACTGGAAGGAATGGAACAACGATGAGATTATCAGACCGTCTGGAAACGGTGGTTTCCATGGTAAGGCCGGCAGAGTCGGCGGCAGATATCGGCACAGACCACGGCCATGTGCCGGTGGAGCTGGTGAGAAGGGGGACCATAAAGCGGGCCCTGGCCATGGACGTGCGGAAAGGCCCGCTGTCCCGGGCAGAGGAATCGGTGGCCATGGCGGGTCTGGAAAACAGGATCGAGACCAGGCTCTCCGATGGACTGGAAAAGCTGTCTCCCGGAGAGGCGGAAGTAGTGGTCATTGCCGGGATGGGCGGAGAGCTGATGATACATATCCTGGAGCAGGGACGCCACATGTGGGACTCTGTGGGACAATGGATCCTGTCGCCCCAGTCGGAGATCCCGAAAATGCGGAAATGGCTCTGGGACAACGGTTTCCCGGTGGAAAAAGAAGAGATGGTCTTTGAGGACGGGAAATTTTATACGATCCTTTCTGTGGGCAGGAAGAGAGAGGATGATCGGGAGGAGCGGCCGGAACGATTTTTTTATTACAGCCAATATCTGATTGATGCAAAGGATCCTGTTTTTCTGAAATATTTAAAGGAAGAGGAAGAAAAGCTCTGCTCCCTGGCAGAAAGCCTGGGTCCTCTGGGCGCACACTCGGAGCGGGCCGCTGCAAAGAAGCGGGAAGCAGAGGAGGATCTGCGGTATAACCGGGAGGTACAGAATGAGATGCAGTGAGATCATAAATATACTGGAGGAGCTGGCGCCCCATCGTATGGCCTGTGAGTGGGACAACCCGGGGCTTCTGGCGGGAAGGAAGGAGAAGGAAGTAAAGAAGCTCCTTCTCTGTGTGGATGCCGACGATGAGGCGGTAGCTCTGGCTGTCCGGCAGGGAGCGGATATGATCGTAAGCCATCATCCGCTGATCTTCAGATCCATAAAGCGGGTGACCGATGAGGACTTCATCGGCCGGCGGCTGGTGGAGATGATCCAGTCGGATCTTTCCTGCTTTGCCATGCACACCAATTTTGATTCTGCCCCCGGCTGCATGGCGGACCTGGCGGCAGAACGGATCGGGATCTGCGGCGGAGAGCCGCTGGAAGCCATGGGAGAGGAGAATGGGGTCCTTTATGGGATCGGAAAGACCGGCAGTCTTAAGACACCTGTGACGGGAATGGAGCTGGCCCGCCGGGTAAAGGAGACCTTCGGCCTGCCCTTTGTGACGGTTTACGGAGAGGGGCTGTGGGAAAAGGAGCTGGTGGTACGGGCGGCTGTCTGCCCGGGCTCCGGAGACAGCACCATCCAGGCGGCCCTGGAAAAAGGGGCCCAAGCACTGATCACCGGGGACATCGGCCACCATGCCGGCATCGACGCGGCAGCCCAGGGACTGATGATCATTGATGCCGGCCATTACGGCCTGGAGCATATTTTTATGGACTATATGGAGGGATACCTGAGACAAAGACTGGGAGACCAGATACAGATTTTAAAAATGCCGGTTCATTTCCCGGCGGCAGTGGTGTAGGATAGGAGGTCTGCTTATGATGATCAAGGTTCATGCATGCGGAAAGACCAGAGAATACCCGGAGGGGACGCCGCTCTTTACAGTGGCGGAGGAGTTCCAGCCGGAGTTCCAGGAGGATATCCTGCTGGCCCGGGTCAACGGGAAGCTGAAGGAGCTCCACAAGACGCTGACGAAGGAGTCCCAGATCGAATTTCTGACCTTTCAGGATCCGGTGGGGAAAAAGACGTATGAGCGAAGCGCAGTTTTTGTAATGCTGAAGGCCTTTTATGATGTGATCCCCAGGGAGAAGATCAAAAAGGTCCAGATGGATTTCGCCCTGGGAAACGGGATCTATGGAGAACTGGAGGGCGACGTGGCCCTGACGGAAGAGCTCCTGGACCGGGTGAAGGAGGAGATGCACGTTCTGGTGGAGAAAAAGCTGCCGATCGTAAAGCGCAGCGTCAACACCGATGAGGCAGTGGAGCTGTTCGGCCGCCACGGGATGCATGATAAGGAGCAGCTTTTCATGTACCGGCGGGCGTCCAGGGTCAATATTTACAGCATTGAAAAATTTGAGGATTATTTTTATGGATACATGGTACAGAATACGGGGTATGTGAAATATTTTGACCTGATCCCATATCACTCCGGCTTCCTGCTCCTGCTTCCAGAAACGAAAGCTCCCCGGAAGGTGGAGAAAAGCGGAAACCATGAAAAGCTGTTCCAGGTGCTGAGGGATTCCTACCGCTGGAGCGATTGCCTGGAGGTCCCCAATGTGGGAACCTTAAACCGTCTGATCTCGGAAGGAAAAGCGGCGGATCTGATCCTGATGCAGGAAGCACTCCAGGAAAAGACCATCGGCAATATTGCCGAGCAGGCGGCAAAGGCCGGGGACAAGAGGCTGGTGATGATCGCCGGACCGTCCTCCTCTGGAAAGACCACCTTCAGTCACCGGCTGGCTACCCAGTTCCGGGCCCTGGGCTATACGCCCCATCCCATTGCTGTGGATAACTATTTCAAGAACCGGGAGGATTATCCCAGGGATGAAAACGGGAAACTGGACATGGAAGCCCTGGAATGTGTGGACATTGAGAAATTCAATGAGGACATGAATGGTCTTTTAAACGGCAGGCTGGTGGAGATCCCCAGATTTAACTTTGTGACCGGGACCAGGGAATACAATGGGGATTTTTTAAAGCTGGGAAAGAACGATGTGCTCATCATCGAGGGAATCCACTGCCTCAATGATAAGCTCAGCTATTCCCTTCCGGCAGAAAGCCGGTTTAAGATCTATATCAGCGCCCTGACTCAGCTGAACGTGGACGAGCATAACCGGATCCCCACGGCAGACGGGCGGATCATCCGCCGCATGGTGCGGGATGCCAGGACCAGGGGGACCTCGGCTCTGGAGACCATCCGTCGCTGGTCGTCGGTGCGCCGGGGCGAGGATAAGAATATCTTCCCCTTCCAGGAGCAGGCTGACGTAATGTTCAACTCGGCGCTGGTCTATGAGCTGGCGGTGCTGAAGCTGTATGCGGAGCCCCTTTTATTCAGCATCCCCAGGGATGTGCCGGAGTACGACGAGGCAAAGCGGCTGCTGAAATTCCTGGATTATTTCCTGGGGATCGACAGCGAGATTATCCCCAAAAACTCCATTATCCGGGAGTTTATCGGAGGAAGCTGCCTGAAGGTATAAAGGGATAGAAGAAAATGCCAGAACGGCGGTATGGACATACGAAAAAAATTGTGGTATAGTAAGGAGGTTCTGAGTAAGACAGATGGTCGCTGCTGCATGACCGAAAGGATGCAGGAGAGGAAAGTCCGGGCTTCAAAGGGCAGGGTGCCAGATAACATCTGGCGGAGGCGACTCCAGGGACAGTGCAACAGAAATAAACCGCACGGCTTGCCGTGTAAGGGTGGAAAGGCAGTGTAAGAGACTACCGCCTCGCTGGTAACAGAGAGGGCACATGTAAACCCCATCCGAAGCAAGGCCGAACAGGGAGCATAAGGCGGCCCGTCTGCTCCCGGGTAGGCCGCTTGAGCTGTCTGGCGACAGGCAGCCTAGATAGATGACCATCCAGGACATAACCCGGCTTACAGTCTTGCTCAGAGCCTTATAAAAGACCGGTGTCAGACCGGCGGAGAATCCCGTTTCCGGGATTCTATTTTTATCCAACAAAAGCAACATTTTTACAGGAGAGCATTCAATGAGTACAAAAATAAAACGGGCGCTTTTCCTTCTGCTGGCCTTTGCCGTTCTCTGTGCGGGGTGCAGCAGAAAGGAGGAAACGGCAAAAGAAGAGAATCCCAAGATCCGGGAGCAGATGGCCCTGGCAGAAAAGTATCTGGGCGAGCAGAAGTTTGATGAGGCCATCGAGGCGCTTCTTGAGGCAGTGGAGCTGGATCCGGAGGATGTGGACGTCTATCTGAAGCTGAGCGAGATCTATGCGGACCAGGAAATGGATATGGAAGCCATGGATATCCTGGAACAGGGCTGGGAGGCATCCCAGGACGAGGCCCTGCGGGACCGGTACGTGGAAGTGTGTACGGAATATGCGGAGAAGTATTTTAATGACGAGGAGTTTGACAGCGCCATTGAAGCCTACGACCGGGCCATTGCCGCAGATGAGACCTGCAAAAAAGCGTATCTGGGACTCCACCAGGTCTACCTGTATCTGGAGGAGTACGACAGCGCCGACGTGGTGCTGGAGGAAGGCTGTCTGGTTACCGGCGATAAGGAGCTGGAGGAGATCCGGTTCAAGAGCCTGACGGAGCTGGGGCAGAAATTTATGGAGGAGGAGAATTACGAGTATGCCATTCCCTGTCTGGAAAACCTCCTGGAGGCAGGCCGGGGCGATGACAATACCCGCCTTGCCTTAAGCAATGCCTATGCGATGATGGAGGAATATAAGAAATCCATCGAGATCCTGGAGAATCTGGAAAACAAAGAGGATCCGTCCATACAGAGCAGCCTTGCCACGGCCTATGCCCGTTATGGAGAGCAGTGCTTTAATGAGGGAAATACGGAGGAGGCAGTTACATACCTGACAAAAGCCAGGGAGCTGTCCCCGGATACCATGGATATTTATGTGACCATGATCGCCCTTCATATGGATTCCGGTGATCTGGCGGCAGCAAAGACCGTGGTGGATGAGGCAGTGGCCAAGTTCATGAATGCAGACGCTGCGGCAAACGAGCGGTTTGACGATCTGCTTTACGAGATCTCCGGTTATTATTCGGAAACAGAGGATATGGCCGCAGGCTTAAGCTTCTGGGAGAAGGCGGTGGCCTTAAAGCCGGAGGATGAAAGCTACAAGGGCGAGCTGGAAAATTACAGGGCCACGGCAGCCGACGAGGCAGCCATGAAGGCCGGAGAGCTCCTGGAGAACGGAGACGGGCCTGGAGCCATGTCTTACTTCAAGAGGGCCTATGTTTTATCGCCTGCCAGCATCGTTCCGGGCTTTTTATCCAATGAAAACGGAACGTATTACCTCAATGAGGACGGTACCTTCCGGACCGGCTGGTACGACGCGGGAGACGGCGATATTTATTACTTTAATCCTGCCCAGGGAGCGGCCTACGGCTGTTCTGTCATGGGATGGCAGAACCTGGACGGCAGCGAATATTATTTCATGGATGACGGCCGTCTGCTGACCAATGAGGAGACTCCGGACGGATTCATGGTGGGTCCGGACGGAAAGAAGATCGGAACGGTCCCCACAGAAGAGGAGACAGAGGAGGAGACCGAGCCGGAGGCAGAAGAAGAGACTGAGAGCGGCCAGGAGAGCGAAGGCCAGGAGGAGACCTCCCAGGAGACGAAGCCGTCCGGTTCTGGAACCCACAGCGGCAGTCTTAAGCTGAATCCGGAGCTTTTAAATAAAGCCAAGGAGGGAAGCGGAGCCTATGCGGTCAAAAAGGAAGAGCTGTTCTCCGGCGCAGAAGGCGTAAGCCTCACCTTAAATGATGTTTATAAATGCATGAGCCAGTATGGGATGCAGGTCCAGTGGATCCTGGAGGAATCCACCTATGAGCTTGGTATGGGCGATATGGTGATCTGGGTATTCCCGGGCCAGAGCCTGGCCGGAGACGGCGTGGTGGTAAAGGATGCGGAGGAGTACAGGGAATCCCTGCGGAACAAGACACTTCCAGAGGGCACCACCTTTGCAGTCCAGTTTGACGCCAGGGCCACAGGTACCAATGAAACAGTGGATATTGAAAAGATCCGCGAGATCAATGGCCAGTAAATAAAGAAAAGACGTTTTCTGTTCCATGAAAATGGAGGAAAACGTCTTTTTTGTCATAGGACAGCCGGCTTATAAGTGATCCAGGATCAGAGAGAGTCCGGAGACCATCAGAAGGACAGTCACTGACAGCCTGGCTGTCCGCTCCGGCAGCCGCCTGTGGAAAAAGATCCCGATAAAAAGTCCCAGGACCATAAAGGGAGCCAGACAGAGGGCCGTTTTTGCAGCCTCCAGGGTCAGGATCCCTGTGGATCCATAGAGGAACAGGCGGAAGGTGTTTTCTGCCAGAAAAACCATACAGTTGTTGGCCCGGAACTGGCTCTGGTCTCCGGCGGTACGGCTCACATAGGCCACAAGAAGGGCGCTGACGCCAAAAAGCCCGCAGAGGATACCGGAGAGGAGTCCTATGATCACCAGAAGAGCCGGGGACGCGCTTTTTTCAGAGCCGGGGGTTCCGGATCCAGAGGCTTTCCGCTCCCTTAAAAACATTTCCAGACCTAAGAATACCACCACAAAGCCGAAAAGGATCTTAATGGTCCTGGCATCTCCGGTCTTCAGAAAGAACACCCCTGGTATGGAGCCAGCGATCACCAGGAGGCTCAGAGGGACCCAGATCTTTGGCCGGATCCCCTTCCGTTCCGTCCAGGCGATCCACAGATTGGAGGGATAGCCCAACAGAAGATCTACCGGAGAAATATTCACATTGTCAGTGAAAAATCCCGCCAGGGTGCCGAAGACCAGGGTGTTGGCAAAGCCGCACATGCCTTTTACGATATAGGCCGCTGTGACCGCCAGAAAAATAGGGATGGTCAGCATGGCCTAGCTGTGCTTCTCGTCACAGTACTGGCAGCGGTAGACTTCCTTTTCTTTATCAGCCAGATAGAAGATATGGGGAAGCTCCTGCTCCACGGATGTGATGCACCGGGGATTCTTGCAGTGGATCACGTTGACAAGACGGTCGGGAAGGCTTAAGCAGCGCTTTTCCACGATCCGCTCATCCCGGATGATGTTGACGGTGATGGTGTGGTCGATATAGCCCAATACATCCAGGTCCAGGGAATCCAGGGGGCCCTCGATCTTTATGATGTCTTTTCTCCCCATCTTGCTGCTCCGGGCGTTTTTGATGATGGCCACGGTGCAGTCCATTTTTCCCAGTCCCAGATATTTATAGATCTCCATGCTCTTTCCGGCCTGGATGTGATCTAAAACAACGCCTTCTTTGATGCCGCTGATATTTAACATGGTTTTTCCACCTCCAGTAAAGTCATGATCAGAGCCATACGTACATAAACGCCGTACTGGGCCTGCTTAAAATAGGCGGCTCTGGGATCGTCGTCCACCTCCACGGAGATCTCGTTGACCCTGGGAAGGGGGTGAAGAACGAACATATCGGGTTTTGCCAGCTTCATTTTTTCCTGGTCAAGGATATAGCAGTCCTTCATGCGGATGTAATCCTCTTCGTTGAAGAAACGCTCTCTCTGGACTCTGGTCATGTACAGGATATCTAACTCCTCCATGGCGTCGTCCAGGTTGGTGGTCTCACGGTAGGGGATGTGGTTGGCGTCCAGGACGTTTTCCTTGATGTAATCGGGCACCTTAAGCTCCGGCGGAGAGATCAGTACGAAACGGATCCCCGGGTAGCGTACCAGGGCGTGGATCAGGGAGTGGACCGTACGGCCAAATTTCAGGTCGCCGCAGAGTCCCACAGTCATGTCCCCCAGGTGTCCCTTTAAGCTTTTAATGGTCAGAAGGTCGGTCAGGGTCTGGGTGGGATGCTGGTGGCCGCCGTCTCCGGCATTGATCACAGGGATGGAGGATTTGGAGGCCGCCACGTATGCGGATCCCTCTTTGGGGTGGCGCATGGCGCAGATGTCAGCGTAGCAGGAGATCACGCGGATCGTATCGGAAACACTCTCGCCTTTGGCCGCAGAGCTGGAATCAGCCGAAGAAACGCCGAGGACGCTGCCGCCCAGGCTCAGCATGGCGGATTCAAAGCTCAGCCGTGTTCTGGTGCTGGGCTCAAAAAAAAGAGTCGCCAGCTTTTTGCCGTCACATACGTGGGCATATTTGGAGCGATTCTTTTCGATGTCAGATGCCAGGGATAATAACTGATCAGTCTCTTCGACGGAAAGATCCAGAGGACTCAGTAAATGTCTCATGAAATATTCTCCTTTCATTGATCCCGGGCCGGAAAGCTGCCGGCGGACAAGGCCGCGCCGGGTCCTTGGCATTCTGGCCCTGGTACCCTCATTATAACGGATAGCCAGGGGAAATTCTACATTTTTTTCAAAAATATGTTATAATATCCTCAAATGAAAATTTAAGTGGATGGAGAAACCAATGAGAAAAACCATGGAGCAGATCGTAATAGAAGGCCAGGCTGCCAGATGCGGGAGCCTGGAGGAGCTGTATCTTTTATGGCAGATGATGCAGCAGATGGAGGAGGAGCCCTTTGGGAGCACGTGCTATGAGGAGATCGACCCCAGGAGCTTTCATATAGACGGCGCTGTGTCCCCGGAGCATTACGATGGGACTCTTTTCATACTGAAGGAGACCAGCATGAAAAAGCAGATCAGAAAGGGCCAGACCATGCCGGTGGTCTCTGATGTCCGGAGAGACCTGCGGACAGGCAGGAGCCCGTCGGGGGAAGTGGAGTACCTGCCTTATCTGAGGGGGATGAAAAGGATCCTGGACGGAGGATCCGCGTCCGGCGATAAAGCCCCTCTTTTGAAAACGGCGGTGATCTACGTGAATAAGAGGGGAGGAAAGGGCGCAGCCGATGATATCAGCATGGATTACGGATTTTATTATTCGGAATTTCTGAAGCGGCAGATCCAGCTCCTGGAGCCCAGGACCATTATCTGCTGCGGTGAGGACATCTTCCGCCTGGTGGCCATGGAGGTGTTCCAGAATAAAAAAACGAAGAAGAACCAGGAGACTTATATGAAATGGAAGGACGTGGTGGCTGGCGATATCCTGCCGGCAGACCGCCGGTTTAAGCCTGTAAAGGATCTGGCCAAGGCCGATATACAGGTGATCCGCATGTGGAACCCGGCGTACCGGGTCAACAACGGCCAGTACGTATCCCTGGAGGAATACCTGCGGGAATTCCAGAGACGCACGGAGGGCGCAAAAATTTGTAAGAATTGTTAAGCAATTCTCTATATCCAATGGGACATGGTTTTTATATAATGATAACAGGCATATAGAAAGAAATATAAGGAGAGGGATGCGCGTGGAAGCGGAGAAAAAGCGGGAAGTGGTGATCCGGGTACGGGATCTCTATAAGGTATACCGCATGGGCGATACGAAGGTCTATGCGTTAAACGGTGTGGATCTGGATATCCGCCGGGGAGAATTCTGTGCCATTACAGGCCCCTCGGGTTCGGGAAAATCCACACTGCTGAACATGCTGGCCGGTCTGGAGCACCCTTCTAAGGGAGAGATCGTCATTGCCGGAAAGCATATAGAAAAGCTGAACGAGAAGCAGCTTGTGACGTTCCGGCGGGAGCGGGTGGGGTTTATCTTCCAGTCCTATAACCTGATCGCCACCATGGACGCAGTGGAGAATGTGGCCCTTCCCCTGTCCTTCCGAGGAATGGGAAAGGCCAGGCGGGCCAAGCGGGCCAAGGAATATCTGAAGCTGGTGGGCCTGGAAAGATTTATGACCCATATGCCCAACCAGATGTCCGGCGGCCAGCAGCAGCGGGTGGGCATCGCCAGAGCCCTGGCGGTGGATCCCCAGATCATTTTTGCAGACGAGCCCACAGGAAACCTGGATTCCAAAACCACCATGGAGGTCTTAAAGCTGATGCAGACCATTGTGCGGGAACGGAACCAGACTCTGGTGATGGTGACCCATGACAACAATCTGGCCACCTATGCGGACCGGATCATCAAGATCATTGACGGAAAGATCGTCAGCATTGAAGAAAACCATAAAGAAGCGGACCTGGAAGCGGCCCGGGAGGAAGGGGCCCAGAAAAATAAGGACTGTGAGGAGGCGGCCCGGGAGGAAACGCCCCAGAAGAAAATGACAGAGGAAAAAGAAAGCGGGGAAAATCTATGAGAGAGCGGTTAAAGCGGATATTTATTTTATTTATGGCAGCGGCGGTGCTTCTGGGGGCGGCGCCCTCCACAGCCTTTACAGCCCTGGCAGACGAGAAGGAGACGGAGAACGAGGATCTGGAGATCCCCAAGGTCTTCCATAAGGATGACGATAATGAAGTGGTGCGCATCGTGATCGGGAAAACTCCCTCCATCACCATCGGAAAATCTTCCACTATCTCCATTGCCGTAAAAAATACCACCGATACAGACTGGCTGGAGAGTGAGATCTGGATCGCGCCGGAGGCCGATTACCAGGGATATTACGACGAGATCGAGGACGAGGACGGCGAGATCATCAAGACCATGAACGCCACCTACCCCTTTGAGATCACCGACAGCCTGAATAAGCACTATAAGATCGGCCACATCAACGCAGGGGCTAAAAAGACCGTAAACCTGCGGGTCAATGTAAAAAAGAACCTGAAGGAAGGCTATTATCCTGTAAAGCTGTATATTTCCAAGCGTTCCAGAGGCGAGGACGGCATGTCGGGCGAGTTCCAGAAGACCGTCATGGTATGGGCAGAGACAAAGGAGGCGTCTTCCACCTCTGAATCCGACGAGTCCAGCACCGAGCCCATCGGCTTTGCCCTGGGAGAGAACCAGTCCACACCCCAGGCAAACTACAATGAGGTCATGAATTTTAATATGAACCTCAGGAACACAGGCTACAAGACCGCCTACGACGTGCGGGTGGAAATGGAGCTTTCCGAGGATATCACCAAGTTCCCCTTTGAGATCAACGATGGAAACTATGACCGCTGGATGAACAATATAAACCCGGACCAGACCGTGGAGGTGCCGTACAGCATGGCCATCCGGGAGGAGGCAAAGAGCGGCTATTATCCCATTAAATTTAAGATCCGGTACAGGGAAGAGGAAAACGGGGCGTTCTTAACGCCGGTGGAGGATACCTTTTATGTGCGGGTCATCGGAAAGGACGAGGAGGACGAGCTTTCTGATGACGCCGGAGAAAACGAAAGGACCAAGGCCCGTATCATCGTGGACAGCTTTGAGACGGATCCGGCCAGGATCCTGGCGGGTCAGGATTTTACGCTGAAGGTGAAGATGAAAAACGCATCCAGCGACATTACGGCCTCCAATATCCTTTTCACCTTTGAACCGGAGGCAGTGGAAAACAGTCCTGTGTTCACCACGGCCAACGGCTCCAACTCGGTGGTGGTCAACAGCCTGGCTCCCGGAGCGTCGGAGGTGCTGACCATGAAATTCACCTCCAGCCCCAGCGCCGAGCAGCGGGCCTATAACATCACCATTACAGAGCAGTACGATAGCCCGGAGTTTAAAAATGCCAAGGAGACGGTGAAGATCGCCGTGGCCTTAAAGCAGGAGGCCAGGCTCAATACGGGAACCATCGAGGTCATGCCCGATTCCATCGAGGTGGGGACCGAGACCAACATCATGTTCCCCATCAACAACACGGGAAAGGTGACCCTTTATAACGTGACCGCCATTTTTGAGGCGGATTCCATCCAGCGGGCGGAGAGCTATGTGGGCAATATAAAGCCCGGAGAGAGCGGCAACGTGGATGTCATGGTCGCCGGAGCTGCCCCGACCATGGACGAAGGGAAGATACGCCTTACCATTACATACGAGGACGAAAACGGCGTGGTGACGCCGGTGGAAAAGGAGGTCCAGCTCTTTGTGACAGAGCCGGTGATCATGGACGATCCGTCCATGGACGTGGGAAATATGGACATCCCGGAGCCGGAGCCCACGAAAATGGAGCTTCTTAAGAAATATGCCGTTCCCCTGGGAGCCGCAGCCGCCGTCCTTCTGATACTGGTCGTTGTTCTTATCAAGAGGAAAAAGAAGAAAGCGGGAATGGACGATGAAATTCTCTGATCTGCTCCGGATGAGCATTAACAATCTGAGACGAAGAAAGCTGAGGACCGGTCTTACGGTCCTTGGCGTCGTTATCGGAACCGCCTCCATCGTGGTCATGGTCTCCCTGGGCATCGGCCTTAAGGAGATCACGGTGGAGCAGTACGAGTCCTCGGGAAGCCTTACAAAGATCGAGGTGTACCGGAATTATGGCATGGGCGGCTCGGAAAACGAGGAGGACGGCTTTATTACCGATAAGACCATCGAAAGCTTTAAAGCGATCCCCCATGTGAAGGCCGTCTCCCCGGTGCTCTCCACCTATGTGCAGATGCGCCAGGGCGCGTACGAAGGCTCCTCCAGGATCGAGGGCTTAAGCCGCGAGGCCCTGGAGGAGATCGAGCTGGGGGAGGGACGGCTTCCGGATCCGTCCTCCGGCACCATGGAGCTGGTGGTGGGTCCCATGGTCGCCCAGAACTTCTGGGACGCCAAAACAGGCAGGGGCTTCTGGGAGACGGGAGAGCAGCCGGCGGTGGATCTTTACGGAAAGCCGTTTTTTACCATGTTCCAGAGTTCCGGAGCCGAGGAAAGCGGCAAGCAGAAAAAATATGTGTTTCCTGTCAGCGGACTTGTAAAAAGTGATACTGACGAAAACGGAAATCCGATGTATAATGAATACAGCTATGGCATATACACGGACGTGGAGATCCTAAAGACCCAGTTAAAGCGTATCTATAAAAAGAACCCGATCCCCGGGCAGCCCGTCAATAAAAAGGGAAAGCCCTATAACTATTACGTTTATGACAACGCGTATGTCTATGTGGACGATATGAACAACGTCATGGAGGTGCAGGCGGCTGTAACGGATATGGGATATGAGGCCCACAGCAGTATGCAGTGGCTGGAGCAGGCCCAGGAGCAGATGGATATGATCCAGGCGGTGCTGGGAGGCATCGGAGCCGTATCCCTTTTTGTGGCGGCCATCGGTATCGCCAATACCATGATGATGTCCATCTACGAAAGGACCAGGGAGATCGGCGTTCTGAAGGTGCTGGGGTGCGCCCTGGGAGACATCCGCAGCATGTTCCTCATTGAAGCCGGATTCATCGGGCTCATGGGCGGAGCGGCCGGGCTTTTGTTAAGCTACGGCGTTTCCAGCCTGATCAATAAATTTCTCGGTTCCGGGCTCATGGGCATGGGCGGAGGCGGCGGGGATATTTCCCGCATCCCCATGTGGCTTTCGGCGGCGGCCGTGGGCTTTGCCATTGTCATCGGTATGCTGGCAGGACTGTTCCCGGCCTTAAGGGCCATGAAGCTGAGCCCTCTGGCAGCCATCAGAAACGAATAGGCAGGAAAAGGAGGCATCTATGGAGAATTTTATTTATTCCATCCCCACCACCATTTATTTTGGGAAGGGGCAGATCGAACATGTGTCCCAGGCAGTGCGTCCCTACGGGAAGAAGGCGCTGATCGTCTATGGCGGGGGAAGCGTGAAAAAGAACGGTATTTTTGACCGTGTGACAGAGATCCTTGAGCATGAAGGCATTGCATGGGAAGAGCTGGGGGGCGTGGAGCCCAATCCCAGGATCGAAACAGTGAGAAAGGGCGCAGAGCTCTGCAAGGCTGGAAATATCGAAGTCGTTCTCCCCATCGGCGGCGGCTCCACCATCGACTGTGCCAAGATCATTGCCGCCGGTGCCCTTTATGACGGCGACGCCTGGGACCTGGTACTGGACGGGAAGAAGATCCAGGCAGCCCTTCCTATCGTTGCGGTCCTTACCCTGGCGGCCACCGGCTCGGAAATGGACACGGCGGCCGTGATCTCCGATATGGCCTCCAACAATAAGCTGGGGACCAAGAGCGAGCATATCCGTCCAAAGGCGGCCATTATGGACCCCTCCTACACAGAGACCGTCAACGCCTGGCATACAGCCGCGGGCACGGCGGATATCATGTCCCATATCCTGGAATCGTATTTCTCCAATGCCGAGGGATATATGCAGGACCGCATGGCCGAGGGGCTCCTTAAGACCTGTATCCAGTTCGGGATCCGGGCGGTGGAGCATCCCGATGATTATGAGGCCCGGGCCAATCTCATGTGGGCTGGAAGCTGGGCCATTAACGATTTTCTGAAGCTGGGAAAGCTGGTTCCCTGGTCGGTCCACCCCATGGAGCATGAGCTGTCGGCGTATTACGATATCACCCATGGAGCCGGTCTGGCGATCCTGACGCCCCACTGGATGCGCCATGTATTAAACACCAGGACGGTGGAAAAGTTCCGTACCTACGGCGTCAACGTCTGGGACGTGCCGGCGGATCTGCCGTCTATGGAGGCGGCAGAGCTGGCCATCAAACGGACGGCCGATTATTTTAAGGCCCTGGGGCTTCCGTCAAGGCTGTCCGAGGTGGGGATCGACGAAAAATATCTGGAGATCATGGCAGAAAAGTCCGCATCCCGTATGAAGGGAACGTATGTGGAGCTGACGAAGGATGAGATCCTCCAGATCTTTAAGGAAGCCATGTAGGCGGAAGGGAGAAACCATATGAACGTACTGGATCATGAAAAGCTGCATCAGAAATATTTTGAGGAACTCTCCAGGATCCCCAGGGCTTCCTTTAAGGAGGAACGGGTATCAGACTACCTGGAGGACTTTGCCAGGACCAGAGGCCTGGACTATAAAAGGGATACCATCGGCAATGTGGTGATCTATAAGCCGGCGTCTGCGGGCTATGAGGACCACGGCGCGGTGATCCTCCAGGCACATACAGACATGGTCTGCGAAAAGAATGCGGACTGCACCCATGATTTTGACCGGGATCCCATTGATCTTTACATTGAAAACGGGATCTTAAAGGCCAGAGGCACGACCCTGGGAGCCGACGACGGCATGGGCTGCGCCTATATGCTGGCGCTTCTGGATATGGATACTCCCCACCCGGCCCTGGAATGTGCCTTTACAGTCCAGGAGGAGGTAGGCTTAAACGGGGCCTTTGCGTTAAAGCCGGAGTATTTTACGGCGAAAAAATATGTGAACCTGGATTTCGGCGGACGCGGAAAGGGAACGTGCACCACCAGCGCCGGAGGCGAGATGGTGGGCCTTAAAAAGCCTGTGGAATATGAGGACTGTGCCCTTCCGGCCTACCGTCTGTTCATCACAGGCTTAAAGGGAGGCCATTCCGGAAGCTGCATCATCCTGGAGCTGGGCAATTCCTTAAAGATCTGCGGACGGATCTTAAAGGAGATCTCCGGAAGCTCGGATCTTCGGATCGTAAGCCTGGACGGCGGCTTAAAGAACAACGCCATTCCCAGGGAATGCGAGGCTGTGTTTGCCAGCGGAGCGCCCAGGGAGCAGATCGAAAGGGCCATGGAGTCCATAACGGCTGAGATCCGGAATGAGCTGAAATTCCAGGAGCCGGAGCTTTCGGTGACACTGGAGACGGCTGCCTGCACCAGGGCCATGAGCGAAGAGACCAGCGCAGACCTGGTGGATCTTATGTACCTCCTGCCCACGGGACTCCGCCACAGGAGCCTTCAGATCGAGAACCTTCCGGTGGCGTCAGAAAACCTGGCGTCTGTACGGTGTAAGGAGGATTACGTGGAGTTCCAGTATTCCCTCCGGGCAGAAAAAATGTCCTGGCGGGACCAGATGGAAAAGGAACTGTGCATCCTGGCCGGTATCTACGATATGACCGTGGACGTATACAGCAAGTTCCCGTCCTGGGAATTCAATCCGGATTCAGCCCTCAGAAATACGCTTTTAAAGGCATATAAAGAGGTGAAGGGGACGGAGATGGAGCTTCTGGCCACCCACGGCGGCCTGGAGTGCGGAGTGTTCTGCGACATGATCCCAGGCCTTGACGTGGTGACCCTGGGAGCCGAGACCGACGGCGCCCATACGCCCCAGGAGCAGATGAACCTGGAATCCTTTGACCAGACCTTCGAGGTGCTGAAGACCTTCCTGGAGCGCTTATAAACAGCCAGGGGCCCAGCCCCTCTGCCGGTAAACGTCCGGCATACTGAAAATAAAAATATGTAAAAGCACCTGGAAAGCCGCCTGAGCATAAGATAGATTAATAATGCTCTAAGGTGGCTTTCTTTGAAGACGTTTTTGCAGCCATTAACAGCCAGGGAAGAAAGAGAGTACCTCCGGCAGTACAAAGAGGGTGACCGGGAGGCAAGGAATGTGCTGATCAGCCGGAACATGCGCCTGGTCGCCCATGTCATAAAAAAATACCAGAACTCCGGCTATGAGACCGAGGATCTTCTGTCTGTGGGGACCATCGGCCTCATAAAGGCGGTGGATTCCTATAATATGGAGAAGGGCTCGAGACTGGCCACCTACGCGGCCAGGTGTGTAGAGAATGAGGTCCTGATGCTTTTCAGGGCCGGGAAAAAATTTTCAAAAGAGGTCTCTATTTATGACCCCATCGGTACCGACAAGGACGGCGAGACCGTGAGCTTCATGGATATTCTGGAGATGGAAGGGAAGGAGGCAGTGGAGCAGGTCATCCTGAAGGAGGATGTGAGAAAGCTTTACGAGGCCTATGAACAGAATCTGAAAGATACCGAAAAGACCGTGATCCGTCTGAGATACGGCCTTTTCGGCTCTAAGGAGCACACCCAGAGGGAGATCGCCGGGCAGCTGGGGATCTCCAGGTCCTATGTCTCAAGGCTCGAGAAAAGGGCGGTGGAAAAGCTGCGCGAGGAATTCCAGAGGGATGGGTATACGGCGTAGGGGCGGTTTACAGGGCTCCGCACAGGACATAGGCCAGGGTCCCCACGGCTCCGGAGCCCAGGATGATGGAGACGGCCCCCACCTTTCCATGGAATCTTCTTAACAGAAACAGGGACCCGGCAAACAGTATGAGCTCAATGGGGCGCAGGGCTGCCAGGGAGATATTATAAAAGCTGGTGTTGAACAGTGCCAGCATCAGAATGGACATTCCAGCGGAGCCGATCATGGCAACCACCGCCGGGCGCAGGGCCGAGAGCACCGTCTGGACGCCGGAGAAGGAGCGGTATTTATAGTAAAAGTGGGCCAGGGTCAGACAGATGATGAAGGAGGGGATGATACAGCCCAGAGTGCAGAGGACTGCGCCCAGGGGACCTGCCAACCGGGTTCCCACAAAGGTGGAGAAGTTGATGGAGACCGGGCCCGGGGTCATCTCAGCAATGGTGATCAGATCCGTAAACTCAGCCATGGTCATCAGCTTGTGGACGTTTACGATCTGGTCCTGGATCAGCGGGATCGCGGCGTAGCCTCCGCCTACGGAGAACATGCCCACCTGGATGAAGGAGAAAAATAAGCTAATTAAAAGATTCATTTCCGGTTACCCCTTTCTTTTTATAAGACGTAAGGAACGCCTCTGTGATCCCGATGACAAGGCAGATCAGAATGATGATCATGGCGCTGACACCGAAGAAATACGCTCCGCAGAAGGAGAGGACCATGAGGGACGTATAGAACACGGAATGGCTGTTCCAGACGTTTTTTGCCAGATTCCATGTGACGTCCAGGATCACGGCCGCAACGCCTGCCCGCATGACCTGGAGGGCGGCGGCAATATAGAGATTCTGCCGGAATTCTGTGTAAAAGACACAGATCAGGGAGATCACGAACATGGGCGGAAGGATGGTCCCCAGGACTGCGGCCAGGGAGCCGGGGATGCCCTGCATCCGGTAGCCGATGATCACAGAGGCATTGACCGGCAGGGGGCCGGGAGAGGACTGGGTGATGGCCGTGATGTCTAACATTTCATCCTCCTCCAGCCATTTCAGCTCTTCCACAAATTTTTTCTTCATAAGAGATACGATGACGAAGCCGCCGCCAAAGGTGCAGGCGCTCAGGAGGAACATGGATTTAAAAAGGATCCACAGCTGTTCCAGGTTCTTTTTTTGTAACATGATGATTTCCTTTCCTGTTGTTTGATGAGGCCATTATATCCAGATTTTATAAGAAAGTAAAATTATATATATTGATACAACGATAAAAATACGTTATGATAAAAGGGAGGAGGGATGAGGAATGCTGGATTTTCGGATCGAAACGTTCCTGGCGGCCTGCCGGCATATGAATTTTACAGCGGCGGCGGAGGAGCTTCACATTACCCAGCCGGCGGTATCCCAGCATATCCGGTTCCTGGAAAAGAAATACGGCGCAGAGCTGTTTGTCCGGGACGGGAAGCGGCTGGAGCTGACCCGGGCGGGAGAGATCCTTAAACGGACCATGATCACCATGGAAAATGACCAGAGAGCCATGGAAAAACGGATGCGGGAGTCCGGGAACGCTGTAAGGACGCTGACCATGGGCGTGACCATGACCATTGGGGAATATGCGGTCACAGGGCCTCTGGCCCGGTATCTGAACCTCCATCCGGACGTGAATGTATGCCTGCGGTTCAGCAACACGGACCGGCTTTTAGAGGCGATCCGGGTAGGGGAGATGGATCTGGCCTTAAGCGAGGGGTATATCCGGTCAGAGGAGTTTGATACGGAGCTGTTCCGCAGGGAGCGGTACATCCCGGTCTGTGCTGCCGGACATGCCCTTCCCGCTGGGAAACAGAAGCTTAAGGATCTTCTCGGGGAGCGGCTGATCCTCAGGGAAAAGGGCTCCGGAAGCCGGAAGATCCTTGAAAGGAACCTGGCAGCCAGAAACCTTAAGATCAGCGATTTTATTCATTATGCCGAGGTGGAGAACATCCATACCATGGTGAGCCTGCTGGTCCGGGACTGCGGGATCGCCTTTTTGTACGAGGCTGCGGTGGAGCAGGAGATCCGGCAGGGGCTTTTAAAGGAGATCCGTCTGGAGGACTTTTCCATGGACCATGAATTTCTGTTTTTGTGGAACAAGGGCAGCGTTTTTTCCAGCGAGCTGAAGAAGCTCTGCGAGGAGTGGATCCAGCTGGACAAGGACGCTTCCGGCGGAAGATAATGCCGCTCCGGGATTTGAGACAGGTGATGAAATTTCAGAAGAAAGGGGAAAAGGAATGAGAGAAAGGGAATTTTACCTTTCGTCCAGCGACGGACACTCCAGGCTCCATTGTATGGAATGGCTGCCGGACGGGGAGATCCTGGGAGCCGTACAGATCGTCCACGGGATGATGGAGCATACGGGGCGCTACCGGGAAACGGCAGAATGGCTGGCAGACCGGGGGATCGCCGTCTATGGCCACGACCATCTGGGCCATGGAAGGACTGCGGCGGAAAAAGAGGATCTGGGATACTTTGGAGACAGGGATGGGGAGCTTTCACTGGTGAAGGACGTGCGCAGGCTGACGCTTTATGGAAAAAGGAGATACAGAGGAAAGCGGCTGTTCCTTCTGGGCCATAGCATGGGCTCATTTATGGTGAGGCGGACCCTGACCGTCTATGAGGACGGGCCCGACGGCGTGATCCTCATGGGGACGGGCTCCCAGCCAGAGGGAATGGTATTTGCCGGATGGTGTCTGGCGTCTCTGGTGAGCGCCATAAGGGGGAGCCGCAGCCGGAGCCGTCTGCTCCACGAGCTGTCCCTGGGAAATTATAACCGGAAATTCTGGCCGGTACAGACGGACCACGACTGGCTTACCAGGGATATGGAAAAGGCCAGGAGCTTTGAAGCAGATCCGTACTGCCAGTTCCTTTTTACTGCCGGGGCCTACCGGGATTTTTTCCGGGTGATCCTCATGGACCAGCGGGCAGAACGGCTGGGAAGGATGCGGACGGACATGCCCCTTCTTCTGCTTTCCGGGGACCGGGATCCGGTGGGAGAAAACGAAAGAGGGGTCAGAAAGGTGTATAAGCGGTTTTCAGACGCAGGCTGCCGGGATATTACCCTGGGCTTTTATAAGGACGCCCGCCATGAGCTGTTCAATGAGACCAACCGGGAGGAGGTACGGGAGGATCTTCTTTCCTGGATTCTGGGGCATCTGGAGGAACAGAATAGTTAAAACCGGGCCCGGGGCTGTAGCCGCCCCGGGTTAAAATAAGGCTTGAAATTCCAGCCGGCATCCGGTATAGTAGGAATAAGACAAAAGCTTTCTAAGATGATTTCAAATAAACTCTTTATTCATTTCAAAGGCAATCAGAGAATTTCCATGAAGACCAGAGGACAAAAATATGGAGCATGCCGCAAAGCTGCGGCGTATTTCGGAAAGAAGGGAAGATAAGACTTGTTTGGAAAAGTGAATAGTATTTATCTCCAGGGCATGTGGGGGACCCAGGTGTCTGTGGAGGCGGATGTGAGCGGAGGCCTTCCCGGCTGGTCCTTTGTGGGATACCTGGCCTCTGAGGTGCGGGAGGCCCAGGACCGGGTCCGGACGGCCATCCGGAACCTGGGAGTGGAGCTGCCGCCAAAAAAGGTGACCATCAACCTGTCTCCTGCGGATCTGAGAAAGGAGGGAACGGGCTTTGATCTTGCCATTGCGGCGGCGATCCTGACGGCCTACGGGATCATCCCGGCCCCGGAGAAAACGTGGCTGTTTTTGGGGGAGCTGGGGCTGGACGGCCGTATCAAGGGGATCCCGGGAGCCCTTACCCTTACGGTCCGGGCCCAGGAGCTGGGGTTTACGCGGCTGTTCCTGCCAGAGGAGAATCTGGAGGAGGCGTCCATGATCCAGGGGATCGGCCTGGTGGGAGCTGGGGATCTTAAGAGTCTTATGGAGCTCCTTAAGGGAGCGGGTCCCATAAAGGAGTATGAGCGCCGGGAAAGGCCGGGAACAGACACGGGCCAGGAGAAATACGCCGGGGATTTTTCAGAGGTCAACGGGCAGAAGGTTTTGCGGCGGGCGGCTGAGGTGGCAGTGGCCGGGATGCACAATCTCCTAATGATCGGCCCGGCGGGATCTGGAAAGACCATGGTGGCCCGGAGGCTTGCGACGATCCTTCCGGCAATGACCCAGGAGGAGCAGATCGAAATCTCAAAAATATACAGTGTCTGCAATCTTCTTAGCGGGGAGGAGCCTCTGATCCGGAGACGGCCTTTCCGGGCGCCCCATCATACGGTATCGGCCCAGGCCCTGACCGGCGGAGGGAGCCGGCCAAAGCCCGGGGAGATATCTCTGGCCACCGGAGGGATCCTGTTTCTGGACGAGCTTCCGGAAATGAGCCGGGGGGCCCTGGAGGCCCTGAGACAGCCTCTGGAGGAGCGCCAGGTCACCATCTCCCGGGTTTACGGAACGTGCAGCTATCCGGCTGATTTCCAGCTTGTGGCGGCCATGAATCCATGCAGGTGCGGACACTATCCGGACCTGTCCAGATGCACCTGTACCGCAGGGGAGGTGAGCCGGTATCTGGGAAAGATCTCCGGGCCGCTCCTGGACCGGATGGATATCTGCGTGGAGGCCCAGGCAGTGACCTATGAGGAGATGGAGGGGAAGGCGGAAAATGAGAGCTCGGCATCCATCCGCGCCAGGGTAGAAGCGGCCCGGGCCATCCAGAGAGAGCGGTTTAAAGGGCTTTCCATCCGGTGCAACGGGGAGATGGGAGGAGGACAGATCCGCCGGTTCTGTCCACTTAATAAGGAAGAAAGTGAATTCATGGAGCATATTTTTTTCAGTCTGGGAATTTCAGTCCGGATGTACGGGAAGATCCTGAAGGTGGCCCGGACGGCGGCGGATCTGGACGGCCGGGAGCAGATCCTCACAAAGGATCTCAGCGAGGCCGTATCCTATGTGCGGATCCGGCAGCGGTACTGGAAAAACGGTTAGGGGGAGGATCATGACAGAAAAAGAATACCTTTATCTGCTCCTTCACGCAGCCGGGACCGGAGCAGTCACAGCCCAAAGGCTGTATGAACATTTTGGCAGCTATGAGCACATATGGAAGGCGGAAAAAAGGGAGCTGGAGCGGTCCGGGCTTTTAAGCCATGGAAGACTTTCCGGGCTTCTGGAAGCCCGGCTGCGGGAAGAAGAGCTCCGGGAGGACTTTGCAGCCCTGGAAAAAAGAGGGCTCCGGTTTATTGCCTGGTGGGAGGAGGGATACCCCGGACGGCTCCTTCCCTTCAGGGACCGTCCGGCGGGGCTGTTCGTCCGGGGAACGCTTCCGGCAAAGGACCGGTTTACGGCGGCCATCGTAGGGGCCAGAAGCTGCACGGAGCTGGGCCGTCAGACCGCAGAGCGGCTGGCCTTCCGTCTGGCGGAGGCTGGCGTCCAGGTGATCAGCGGCCTGGCCCTGGGCATCGACGGAGCGGCCCATAAGGGCGCGCTGGAGGCGGGAGGGAAGACCTTTGCGGTCCTGGGCTGCGGAGCCGACCGGTGCTATCCCAGGGAAAACTATGGATTGTTCCATAAAATGGAAACACAGGGAGGCGTCCTGTCGGAATTTGTGCCTGGGACCAGCCCCCTTCCCATGAATTTTCCCATGAGGAACCGGATCATCAGCGGCCTTTCGGACGCGGTCATCCTGGTGGAGGCCAGGGAAAAAAGCGGCTCCCTGATCACCGCCGACCTGGCCCTGGAGCAGGGGAAAGAGGTTTTTGCTGTTCCGGGGCGGATCACAGATCCCCTAAGCCGCGGCTGCAACCGGCTGATCCAGAATGGAGCCGCCGTCTGCCTGGGGCCGGAGGATGTGCTGGAGGCCTTTGGGATAAAATTTGAAAAAAAGACAAGGGCTGATAAAAAAACAGAAAAGAGGCTTGCAAAGAATGAAAATATGGTGTATAGTTTCTTAGATTCGCGGTCCGGAACCCTGGAAGAGATCATGGATGCGTGCGGCTTATCCGTCACGGAAACAATGGAATGTTTGCTGAAACTGGAATTGATGGGAATGGTCCAGGGGAACGGGGATCAATATTATTGCAGAAAGTTGTGAGGTTGGTATGGCCAGTAATCTTGTGATCGTAGAGTCTCCTGCAAAGGTGAAAACTATTAAGAAATTTTTAGGATCCAGCTATGAGGTGGACGCGTCCGGCGGTCATGTACGGGATTTTCCCAAAAGCCAGTTCGGCATTGATGTGGACAACGATTTTGAACCGAAATATATTACGATCCGTGGAAAGGGCGAGGTCCTTGCCAGGCTGAGAAAGGAAGTCAAGAAGGCCGATAAGATCTATCTGGCAACGGACCCGGACCGGGAGGGGGAAGCCATCTCCTGGCATCTGTTAAAGGCGCTGAAGCTGGATGAGGTGAAGGATAAAAAGGTATACCGGATCAGCTTCAATGAGATCACGAAAAACGCGGTGAAAACATCCTTAAAGGAGCCCAGAGCCATCGATATGAATCTGGTGGACGCCCAGCAGGCCAGGCGTATGCTGGACCGTATGGTGGGATACAGCATCAGCCCGATCCTCTGGGAAAAGGTAAAAAGGGGCTTAAGCGCCGGCCGTGTCCAGTCGGTGGCCCTGAGGATGATCTGCGACCGGGAGGACGAGATCGCGGCCTTTATCCCTGAGGAGTACTGGAGTCTGGAGGCGGGACTTAAGGCGCCGGGAGCCAGGAAGCCCATGACCGCCAGGTTCCACCACGACCAGAACGGAAGGACCGAGATCCGGAGCCGTGCTGAAATGGAGGAGATCCGGAGCTTTCTGGAGGGAAAGAAATTCCTGGTGGAGGAGATCAAAAACGGAGAGAGGACCAAAAAGCCCCCGATCCCATTTACCACCAGCACCATGCAGCAGGAGGCCTCCAAGGCCCTGAATTTCTCCACTCAGAAGACCATGCGGGTCGCCCAGCAGTTATATGAGGGCGTGGACGTGAAGGGCCATGGCACCATCGGTCTTATCACCTATCTGAGGACCGACTCCACCCGCGTGGCAGAGGAGGCGGACAAGACGGCCAGAGCCTTCATTGAGGAGCAGTACGGAAGCCAGTACGTTTCCAGGCGGGAGGGAGAAAAAAAGACCTCCGGAAAGATCCAGGACGCCCATGAGGCCATCCGTCCCACCAACATTGCCCTGACCCCGGCGCAGGTGAAGGAATCCCTGTCCAGGGACCAGTTCCGCTTATACCAGCTGATCTGGAAGCGGTTTGCCGCCAGCCGCATGGCAGCAGCCGTTTACGAGACCACATCCGTAAAGATCGGTGCAGGCGGAGTCCAGTTCACCATGACGGCCTCCAGGGTGAAGTTTGACGGCTTTATGTCAGTCTATATGGAGGCTGACGATAAGGAAGAAAAGAACCAGCTTCTGGCAAAGCTGGAAAAGGGCCAGGAGCTGGAGCTGGTAAGCCTGGAGGACGCACAGCACTTTACCCAGCCGCCGGCCCATTATACGGAGGCCTCCCTGGTAAAGGCTCTGGAGGAGCAGGGCATCGGACGTCCCAGTACCTATGCTCCCACCATCACCACAATCCTGTCGAGACGGTACATCACCAAAGAAAATAAGAACCTTTATGTGACGGAGCTGGGCGAGGTGGTAAACCGGATCATGAAGCAGTGCTTCCCCAGCATTGTGGACCTTACCTTCACGGCGAACCTGGAATTCCTCCTGGACAGCGTGGGGGAGGGAAATACCAGCTGGAAGACTGTTGTAAGAAACTTTTATCCGGATCTCTGCGAAGCAGTTGAGGAAGCAAAGGAGACCCTGGAAACCGTTCATATTGCCGACGAGGAGTCCGATGAGCTGTGTGAGCTCTGCGGAAGGCGCATGGTCATCAAATATGGCCCCCACGGGAAGTTCCTGGCCTGTCCCGGCTTCCCTGAATGCCGCAACACGAAGCCGTATTTTGAAAAAACGGGTATCGCCTGTCCCAAATGCGGAAAAGAAGTGGTCATCAAAAAGACGAAAAAGGGAAGAAAATTTTACGGCTGCGAGGGCAATCCGGAATGCGATTTTATCTCCTGGCAGAAGCCGTCCAAAGAGAAGTGTCCGGAATGCGGAAGCTATATGGTTGAAAAGGGAAACAAGCTGGCATGCTCCAATGAACAGTGCGGTTTTGTGAAAAATAGACAAGACTCATAGGGGGAAATGTGACACCTTTATGAAATAAAGGATAAATATTTCTTAATTAAACGAAAAAGTCTTGATATTCATGAAATATCGTGTTACAATTCTCGTGAAAGAACATTTTTGCTATACGATATTGTGAAGAGAAGGAGGTTTTCGGATAATGAGTGTGGAATTATTGGACAAGACCCGAAAAATTAACAAATTACTTCATAACAACAATTCTCACAAAGTGGTATTCAACGATATCTGTAAGGTACTGAGCGAGATCTTACTGTCAAATATCCTGGTGATCAGTAAGAAGGGAAAGGTTCTTGGAGTGAGCATCTGTCCGGAGGTGGATGAGATCCATGAGCTGATCGAGGACAAGGTGGGCGGCTATATTGATAAAATGCTCAATGAACGTCTGTTAAGCGTACTTTCCACAAAAGAAAACGTAAATCTCGCCACACTGGGATTTGCAGAAGAAAATGTAAAGAAGTACCAGGCGATCATTACTCCCATCGATATTGCCGGAGAGCGTCTTGGAACACTGTTCATCTATAAAGCGGACGAACAGTATGACATTGACGATATCATCTTATGCGAGTACGGCACCACCGTAGTCGGACTGGAAATGATGCGCTCGGTCAACGAGGAGAACGCGGAGGAGACCAGAAAGGTGCAGATCGTGAAATCGGCCATCAGCACGCTTTCGTTTTCAGAGCTGGAAGCCATCACGCATATTTTCGACGAGCTGGACGGAAATGAAGGGATCCTGGTTGCCAGCAAGATCGCAGACCGTGTGGGCATCACCCGTTCCGTTATCGTAAACGCTTTGAGGAAATTTGAGAGCGCCGGTGTCATCGAGTCCCGGTCCTCCGGTATGAAGGGAACGTATATCAAGGTCCTCAACGACGTGATCTTTGACGAGTTAAAGAACCTGAAAAAGACGGGCAACAAGTAATCTGCCTGCGGAATATGGAAAAGAGGGCGCTTCCGGTATCGGACGGCGCTTTCTTTTTTGCAAAAGAATGTGAAAAAACACTTGCACACCGGGAATACTTATGTTATATTTGAAAAGCTGACAATATGCACGTCTGCGGATTCTGAAAATGGTGCTGCCGAAACCGGCGGTCTTTGAGGAAGTCAGATGCAGGCGGAAGAAAAAAACCATATGGAGGAAAGAAAATGAGCGTTATTTCAATGAAGCAGCTTCTGGAAGCCGGCGTACATTTCGGCCACCAGACAAGAAGATGGAACCCCAAAATGGCTCCGTACATCTACACTGAGAGAAATGGTATCTATATCATCGATCTTCAGAAATCCGTAGGAAAGGTTGACGAGGCTTACAAGGCCATCGCTGACATCGCTGCAGACGGCGGCACCATCCTGTTCGTAGGAACAAAGAAGCAGGCCCAGGATGCCATCAAGACAGAGGCAGAGCGCTGCAACATGTTCTATGTAAACGAGAGATGGCTGGGCGGCATGCTCACCAACTTCAAGACCATCCAGTCCAGAATCGCAAGATTAAAAGCGATCGAGAAGATGGCTGAGGACGGAACCTTCGACGTACTTCCCAAGAAGGAAGTAATCGCTCTTAAGAAAGAGTGGGAGAAGTTAGAGAAGAACCTGGGCGGCATCAAGGAAATGAAGAAGATCCCGGATGCGATCTTTGTTGTAGATCCGAAGAAGGAAAGAATCTGCGTACAGGAAGCCCACACTCTGGGAATCCCGCTGATCGGTATCGCTGATACAAACTGCGATCCGGAAGAGCTGGATTATGTGATCCCGGGTAACGACGACGCCATCAGAGCCGTTAAGCTGATCGTGTCCAAGATGGCTGACGCAGTGATCGAGGCAAACCAGGGCGAATCAGAAGCAGTTGAAGAGATGGCTGCAGAGGAAGAGTCTGCAGAGGCTTAAATCTCAGCAGTGCCGGCCGGGTTTCCATGGGAATCCGGCCGTTTGAGTATATTCATAAATCGGAGGAAACGAACATGGCAGCAGTAACAGCCGCAATGGTAAAAGAATTAAGAGAAATGACAGGCGCCGGAATGATGGACTGCAAGAAGGCTCTCGCAGCTACCGAAGGCGACATGAACAAGGCCGTTGAGTTCTTACGTGAAAAAGGACTTGCAGGCGCAGCTAAGAAGGCTGGCCGTATCGCAGCCGAGGGTATCGTTGTTACAGCCCTTTCCGCAGACGAGAAGAGCGCAGTAGTTGTAGAGGTAAACGCTGAGACAGACTTCGTGGCAAAGAACGAGAAGTTCCAGACCTACGCAGCTGACGTTGCAGCCCAGGCTCTGAACACCAGCGCAGCAGATATGGATGCATTTATGGAAGAGAAATGGGAAAAGGATCCGTCCATGACCGTAAAAGAGGCTCTGTCCTCCCAGATCTCCATCATCGGTGAGAACATGAACATCCGCCGTTTTGAGCAGGTAAAGGAGGAGAACGGTTTCGTTGCTTCCTATATCCATGCCGGCGGCAAGATCGGTGTTCTTGTGGATGTTGAGACAGACGTTGTAAACGACGCTGTTAAGGAAATGGCAAGAAACGTGGCAATGCAGTGTGCAGCCTTAAAGCCCCAGTATACCGACCGCAGCGAGATCAGTGCCGATTTCATCGAGCATGAGAAGAGCATCTTGATGGCGCAGATCATGAACGATCCCAAGGAGGCTTCCAAGCCGGAGAAGGTGATCCAGGGCATGATCCAGGGCCGTATCAACAAGGAAATGAAAGAGATCTGCCTCTTAGACCAGGTTTATGTAAAGGCAGAGGACGGCAAGCAGTCCGTATCCCAGTATGTGGCTGAGGTTGCAAAGGCCAACGGCGCAAAGATCGCTGTTAAGAAGTTCGTCCGCTTCGAGACCGGCGAGGGAATGGAAAAGAAGAACGAGGACTTTGCAGCAGAGGTTGCAAAGCAGATGGGACAGTAAGCTTCCCGTCAAAACAGCATAGAAAGATTTTAAGAGCTCTGGAGGGATCCAGGGCTCTTTTTTTAACGAAAATGGCCCGAACCAGAGAAGATTGATCTGGTGCGGGCTTTTTTCATTTCTGGCTATTTTTCGTCGCAGGCCTTTAAAAAGAGCCGGAGAAGCTCCATGGCATAGGAGCGCTTTTTTTCGCTGCAGTGCCCAAGGAGTTCTTCGACGGCTTCCATTTCCAAAAGCTGTTCCGGAGTCTTTGGTTCGGTGTCTTCGTATCCATAGATGATGTAGTCCATGGTAACATTCAGACTTGAGGATAGAAGGATCAGGGTTTCAATGGACATGCCGCAGCTGCCGCGTTCAATATCCTGGCAGTATTTGTAGGCGCGTCCGATCTTTTCAGCGAGCTCTTCCTGGGTCATTCCTAGAAGAAGCCGCCGCTGCCGGATACGGTCGCCGGCAGCGATCCGGTCGTAAAGTTGCATGGGAGACCTCACTTTCTTTGTATGAATCTGGAATTTTAAACCAACAGCTCAATAGTAGTACCAGAATATAAAAAACTATCACACCCGTTTTAAACATACATTTAACACCTGTTTTAAGCGAAAAAAACCTTGAATTTATTTTTATACTGTGGTAGAGTATCTTATGAAAAATATGGAATGCAATGCGCAGACCATGAGAACAGGTGAGATTTTTGCGGGAATTGGACAGAAAAAAGATCATTGATATACATGCGCATATCCTGCCGGGGGTGGACGACGGAGCCAGGGATCTCAAAGAAAGCATCGCTCTGGCTGTCTCAGCAGCCAGCCAGGGGATCCGCGCAGTGATCGCCACCCCCCATTTCTCCAGGCGGGGCGATCCAGATGAATACAGACAGCTTCTGAAAAGCGTGCAGACGGAGATCTGGAAGAGCTGCCCGGATTTTCAGCTGTATCTGGGTCAGGAGCTTTATTATCATGAGGACCTGGGCGACAGGCTTTTGAGCGGACAGGCCCTGACCCTGGCAGACAGCAGCTATATCCTTGTGGAATTCGATCCGGCAGTGCCGTTTTCACGGATGAGCCGGGGAATCCGGAATCTTTGTGGTCTGGGGTATATTCCTGTTTTAGCCCATGCGGAGAGGTACGGATGTCTCCGGGAAAGCGGGATGCTGGAGCGTCTCCGGGAGATGGGCGCATTGTTTCAGGTCAATTATGAAAGCCTTACGGGGCGATGGTATGATCGGGACGTATTCTGGTGCCGGAAGCAGATCAGGGAGCACCGGATCCATTTTTTAAGCACCGATATGCACCAGATGGATCACCGGCCGCCGGAAATAAAGAGAGCGCTGGACTGGCTGGACAAAAATGTGGATGCAGAATACAAAAAAAGTCTGACGGAAGGAAATTCCAGGAGGATCCTGGAGGACGGTGCAGTCAGATAGAATGAACAACAGGGGAAGAATGAGATGAACAGCAGAAATAATGAAATGGAAATCGATCTGCTGGAGCTTTTCCGCGTATGGAAAAAGAAGCTCTGGCTGATCATTCTTGTGACTTTTCTTGGGGGAACTGTGGGCTTTGCGTTCAGTAAGATCGCCCTGACTCCCATGTACACGTCTACATCCATGATGTACGCCGTATCGAAGGAAACGACCCTCACATCCCTGGCGGATCTTCAGATCGGAAGCCAGCTGACCCAGGACTATAAGGTGATCATCACCAGCCGTCCGGTACTGGAGGAGGTCATTGGGGATCTGGATCTGAATATTTCCTATGAAATATTGAAATCGAAAATTTCGATCAATAACCCTGCGGATACCCGTATCCTGGCGATCACGGCTACGGATCCGGATCCGCAGATGGCAAAGGCCATCGTAGACCGGACCGCGTCGGTATCTTCCGGCTACATCGGCGATATTATGGAAATGATCCCTCCAAAGATCATAGAGGAGGGGCAGGTGCCCACCCAGAAGTCCAGTCCCAGCAACACCAGAAATGCGGCGCTGGGAGCTCTTCTTGGCCTGGTACTTACCTGTGGAATTACAGCCATGCAGATGATCCTGAATGACACGATCCAGACAGAAGAGGATGTGGAGCGGTATCTGGATCTGACGGTCCTTGCATCCGTTCCCAGGAGAAATGAGGATGGAAAGGGAGCGGAGGCTGAGCGGAAATCCAAAAAGAAGAAGGCCCGCACTGCGCCCAGAGAGAATCAGGAAAGCCAGAAGCCGGAGGGCAGATCCAGACGGAAGGGGGGAAAAGAGTAATGGAAGATATGCATCTGGAATTGAAACCGGGAAAGACCAGTGATTACGAATATACCGAGGCAGTGAAAACGCTGCGTACCAACATTCAGTTCTGCGGAAGCAGCGTAAGGGTCATTATGTTTACCAGCGCGATCCCCAGTGAGGGAAAAAGTGATCTTTCCTTTGCAACAGCGGAGGCCCTGGCCCAGATCGGAAAACGCACGCTGCTGATCGACGCGGACATCCGTAAGTCGATCCTTACTTACCGGTATCAGTTAAAAAACAAGCTGAACGGATTGTCCCAGTTTTTAAGCGGACAGAAAAGGCTGGAGGAGGTCTTATACACCACCAGCACCAGGGGACTGGATCTGATCTTTGCCGGACCGTTTTCTCCAAACCCGGCAGAGCTTCTTGAAGAGGAGCTTTTCGGAGATACAGTGAAAAAGCTTAGGGAAGCGTATGACTATATCATCATTGATACCCCGCCCATGGCCGGACTGATCGACGGAGCCATTGTAGCCAGACATTGTGACGGAGCCGTCCTGATCATTGAGAGCGGAGCCGTCAGCTGGAGAGTGGAGCAGAAGGTGGTGGAGCAGTTAAAGCGTTCCCAGTGCAGGATCCTGGGAGCCGTATTAAATAAGGCGGACCCTGGAAACGGCGGATATTATGGACGGTACGGGAAATACGGGAAGTACGGAAAGTATGGAAAATACGGCCGGTACGAAAATGCAGAGCATGAGGAGAGCTCGTACAGCCGGCTGGAGCCTGCGAAACACACTGCGGCACGGCCCCGGACAGAAATTCCCAACAGCGTCATAGAGCCGGATATGGATGAAGAATATAAAGAACTGGAATGTCCGTCAGCCGCCCCGGAACATGGGGAGTCTCAATGAGCCGGTATAGAAAAGGCCGGAGACGGGCCGCTCTTTTAGGGATCACAGCCGGATGTGTTGGGGCGGCAGTGTTTTTAGGCGTATCTGTGAAGTTGTACCGGGAGCGGAAGGATGCAGAGGCAATGATCGAAAGTCGTCATGCCGCCTGGGAGCAGAATACGGCAGGGGAGTCTTCTGATCCACCGGAAGCCGGTCCAGATCCGGAAAAAATGCTTTCCGAGGCTGCCGTTTCCTGGAATGGAAAGGAGTACCGGCGCAATACCTATATGAAGGCAGTCCTTTGTATGGGGGTGGACCGGGAAAATACCATGACCGGAGATGAGGAGCCGGGACAGCGGGGGCAGGCAGATGGGATCTTCCTTGCGGCCTGGGATACGGCGAGAAATGGGCTTAAGATCTTAATGATCCCCAGAGATGCCATGACATACCTGACCCCGGTAAGCTGGGATGGAACCGTCCGGGATGAGGAATACGACCACATTACTCTGGCGTTTTCCTATGGAGACGGGTATGTGAAAAGCTGTGAAAACATGGTCAGGGAAGTGGAAGAGATGTTTAAGGGACTTCACGTGGACCATTACATGGCGACCGATCTTTCCGCTGTGGGAATATTAAACGAGGCAGTGGGAGGCGTTACAGTTACCATTCCAGCGGGACTTTCCGCTGCGGATCCCCAGTTCCAGGAAGGAAGCCGGATCACCCTGAAAGGAGATCAGGCGGAGGCGTTTGTCCGTTACAGGGATACAAAAGAGGATCATTCTGCGCTGTACAGGACGCTGCGCAGCCAGGAGTTTATCACAGGCTTCTTTGACGCGGCACAGAAAATGGCAGAAACCGACAGCCAGACAGCTCCCCGTCTTTTTGAACTGACGGAAGAATATATGATCACAGATATGGCAAAGGACCAGTATATGGGCATGGCGGCGGATATCCTTGCTTCAGAAGATCTGACTTCGGATCATTTTTATGTACTTCCTGGAAGGGCGGTGGTGACGGAAACGTATGATGAATATCATGTGGACGAAGACGCAATGACAGAGCTTCTCCTGGAGCTTTTTTACCGGGAGGCATAAAACGTGTATCGAACAGCGACACGCTGATTCATAAAAATAGGAAGAGGAGAAAATGGAAATGAAAAAGAAATTAGTAAAGACCCTGGCTCTTGCGCTGGCATTATCTATGATCCCGGTCATGGCCTACGGTGCCAGCAGCAGCCCGAAAAACGACGATGACGACAGCAGTTCCTCAGAGTCTGTTTACGAGGACAAGACAGTAGGGGGAGACGGAACCTCGGGAACGGCCATTACCCAGCCGTCCAGACCGTCGGTGGTCGTATCCCCCAATGGACAGCAGACCTCGGTGGGACAGACCTCCAAGGACTCCTCCGGAGTGACCATGAGCCTGGTGGTCAATAAAACGACGGAAGACGGAAAGCAGGTATCCATGCAGTTCGGCGGCGGAGCGGTTGTAGGAGACCAGGTCGTTACCATTGCCACAGGCGCGGCGGAGACAGCGGGACTTCCAGAAGGCGTTGTCAATGTGATCAACCAGTTAAATAAGGGGACTGGAGCAGAGACCGCGATCCCGGACCAGGACATGACTGGCTATAAAAAGCTGGGAAATACAAGAGCGCTGATCGTCAGCTCCCAGAGCACAGGAAAGACCGACGCGGTGGCAACGGAGGTTACGCTCCAGGTCAGCGGGATAAATAAAGAAACCAGAAAACTGGTGGCCGTATATTACAACAACGCAACCGGCCGCTGGGAACGGGCAGAGGCCAGGTTTAATGTGGCCACAGGTGAGGTTACATTCATCGCTCCCGGTTCCTGTACCGTGCAGCTCTGGTGGATCTAAAACGGATCCGGGCGGCTTCACGGCTGGAACCGCCCGGTTTCTTTTTTCTGGTGTACGAGTAAGATAAAGGGGAACAGTATGAAGTTAGAAAACATAAAGCACGATCTGACCCTGCCGGCAGTGAAGGGTCTGAATGTGGCGGCGTTGACGGCGGCCTTCTTTCTGGGATGGAGCCTGTTTTACGTGGGATTTATGGGATCAACAGCTTTAAAATGGACAGGTTATATCCTTTCGGGTTTATTTTTTTTCATGTACGCCCTGTTTGGAAAGGTCTACGACGCGTTTATGATCTCCACAAACCGGATCTCAGAGCTGGTTTACAGCCAGGCTCTGGCGGCCATTATTTCCGATGGAATGATGTATGTGGTCATATGCCTGCTGATGCGCCGCTGGATGAATCCTCTGGGGATCTTTTGTGTTTTTGTGGTACAGATGGTTTTGGCTGTGATCTGGTGTGTAGGAGCTCACAGGTGGTATTTTGCCTCATTCCCGGCCCGGCGTTCGGCAGTCATTTATGATATAAGAAGAGGGATGGACCAGCTGATCCGGGAATACGGGATGGATAAAAAATTTGATGTGCAGCTGAAAGTCCATGCGGAGGAATGCGTAAAAAACCCGGACATGCTGAAAGGAATGGAGGCCGTATTTTTAAGCGGCGTTCACAGCCATGAGCGGAATATCCTTTTAAAATACTGTATCATCAACAGCATCAGCGTTTATGTGATCCCGCGGATCGGTGACATTCTTATGAGCGGGACGAAACCGGTACATATGTTCCATCTGCCGATCTTACGGGCGGACCGGTACAATCCGCCGCTGGGGTATCTGATCGCAAAACGGACCTTTGATATTGTGGCTGCCGGACTGGCGCTGATCGTGACGTCTCCGGTCTTCCTTTTAACGGCCATCGCCATCAAACGGGAGGATGGAGGTCCGGTATTTTATAAACAGGAGCGCCTCACAAAGAACGGAAAGAAATTTTATATCCATAAATTCCGCAGTATGCGGGTAGATGCGGAAAAGGACGGCGTTGCCAGACTTTCCAGCGGAGACAACGACAGCCGGATCACGCCTGTGGGACGGATCATCCGGAAGATCCGGGTGGACGAGCTTCCGCAGCTTCTGGATATTCTGGCCGGAAATCTTTCCGTCGTGGGCCCGAGACCGGAGCGGGAGGAGATCGCCCTGCAGTACGAAAAGGAGCTGCCGGAGTTCCGCTTAAGGCTCCAGGCAAAAGCCGGACTCACAGGCTACGCCCAGGTATACGGGAAATACAATACAACGCCCTACGATAAGCTTCAGATGGATCTGATGTATATTGCGAATCCCAGCTTCATGGAGGATCTGCGTATCTGCTTTGCTACGGTGAAGATCCTGTTTATGCCGGAGAGCACGGAAGGCGTGGCGGAAGGTGCAACGACGGCCATGGGACAGGAAGCGGCGCTGGGGGAGATGGCGGCGACGAAGGTGGAGAAGGAAAAATAGATTAAAATTGTGATTCGGCTAGATAATGGAGGGGAAAATTGATTATGAGCATAGGGGCGTATAAGCAGTACTCAGTTCTTATGGCTGTTTATTATAAAGAAAATGCGAGCTATTTAAGACAAGCTATAGAGAGCATTCAGAATCAAACATTCCCTACAAATGATTTTGTACTTGTTTGTGACGGTCCGCTAAATTTAGAATTAGATGCTGTTATATCTGAAAAGCAAAAGGAAATGGGGAATACATTTCACGTTATACGCTTAGAAAAAAATTGCGGATTGGGAAATGCGTTGAACGAAGGTATTAGACATTGTAAGAATGAGCTGATTGCGAGAATGGATAGCGATGATATTTCTTATCCGGATCGCTGTGTGCGTCAGATGAAAGTTTTTGAATTGAACCCAGAGATTGATATATGTTCAGGAATTATTGAGGAATTTTCAAAGTCTCCAGATATAATATACGCAAGACGCGTGCTGCCAGAGACAAGTGAAGAAATATCGAAATTTGCGATGAAACGTAATCCATTCAATCATCCATGCGTTATGTATAAGAAAACAGCAGTTGAATCATCCGGTTCCTATCAAGATTTTTACCTTCTGGAAGATTATTATTTGTGGATTAGGATGCTGATGAACGGGAGCCAGGGATACAATCTCCAGGAACCATTGCTCTATATGCGTGCTGGATCCGATATGTATAAGCGGAGAGCTGGGTGGAAGTATGCCAGGACGCAGATTGCATTATTTAGGTATATGGAGAATAGGGGATTCATCAATAAAGGTCAATGCTTTATAAGCTGTGTAGTTCGGAGTGGATCATCGTTGGCACCGAATTGGATACGAGAGTTAATGTTTAAAAAGATATTGAGAAAATAAAGAGGAATATATTCAAATGAAGATTGGAATACTTACCTATTACGGTGTACATAATCATGGTGCTGTTTTGCAGGCTAACGCTTTAAAAATGGTATTAGAGTCCAAAGGCCATGAATGTGGTTTCTTGAAATTTGAACGTAGCTATTCTAATATATCCCAGAAACAAGCAAGTAAATATAAGATAGGGATTAACAGTATTGGTTTTTATTTGAGATATTTGATGGATAAAGGCCCTGGAAATGTTTTATATAATTTAAAAAAGAAAAAAACATTGGCAAGGTTCCGGTCGGATAAATTGCCAATATTTGGAGAGTATCAAGATTTTAATGGGGATCTGGTGGTTATTGGAAGCGATGAGGTATTTAGTCTGGAAATAGGTATAAATCCATTTCTTTATGGAAATGGCCTTAAATCAAAGCATGTATTCAGCTATGCTGGATGTTTTGGTCCAACAACATATCATGAGGTTGTACGTCAGAACAAGACAGATATAATTGCCCGGGGTCTAAAAAAAATGGAGGCGGTGTCGGTACGGGATGAAAATTCTTGGAGGATAGTTAAAAAGACCGCTAATATTGATTCTACACTGGTATGTGATCCTGTTATACTATATGGGTATGAAAAGGAGATGAATCAGTTCATTCCATCTATCAAGGAATATATTCTGATTTATGCATATGATAAAAACATGAATGATCCATCAGAATATGGATATATAAAAAAATACGCAGAAAAACATAGTTTTAAAGTAGTGTCTGTTGGATATTATCACAAATGGTGTAAAAATATCAATGCATCTCCAGAGGAATTATTAGGGTGGATCAAACATGCGTCTATGGTTGTTACGGATACGTTTCACGGAACTGTAATGTCTATTATTTGTAATACTCCGGTTGTGGTTAAATTGCGTGGAAACCAGAATAAACTGGAATTTTTACTATCAGAATATGGGTTATTAAATCGAGCTATTGAAGATTTTTCAGCATTAGAAAAAATAGTGGATGTGCCGGAAGATTTTACATATATAAATCAGGTCATTTCTGAAAGAAGAGTAGCTTCCATGGAATTCATTGAAGATGCTTTGGAAAAATGTCAGTAAAAATTGGAGAGATGGAATGCTAGAAAATAATAAAAAAAGATGTACAGGATGTGGAGCGTGTGTTTGGAAATGCCCAAAACAGTGCATTACATGGAATATAGAAGAACTGGGATTTAGGTATCCGGTCATAGATATGTCAGAGTGTGTTAATTGCGGAGTTTGTGAAAATGTTTGTCCAATAGACAAACCAGTTGTCAAGCAGACAGGACAAAGAGTATACGCCGCAATACATAAGGATAAGGAGATCCTTACAAGAAGTACCAGTGGTGGTGCGTTTTCTGCAATCGCTTCATATTTTTTAAAAAACAATGGAATTGTATATGGAGCAGCGATGCAGGAAGAGATGCAGGTCAGACATATTAGAGTTGTAAAAGAAGAGGAACTTGTAGAATTACGAGGATCTAAGTATGTGCAGAGTGATACAGGGATTACCTATCAGCAAGCAGAAGATGATTTGAAAAGTGGAAAAAAGGTTTTTTATTCAGGAACGCCGTGCCAGATTGACGGTTTAAAGAAATTCCTAGGGAAAGAATATGAAAATCTGTTTACTGCAGATCTTATTTGTCATGGTGTTGGCTCTCAGAAGTATTTTGATAAGTATATGGAATTTGCAAGGGAACGTTATGGAGAGATTAAGGAACTACATTTTCGTTCAAAGAAAACATCTGGATGGAGATATGACGGAAAAATAATATATTTGAATTCATTTGGAAAGAAAGTAGAGAAATCATATAGGGATTATAATAATTATTACTATTCATACTTTCTTTTGGGAGATATATTTAGAAGTTCCTGTTATACATGTAAGTACGCGAATACAGACAGACCAGGAGATTTTACTTTGGGAGATTACTGGGGAGTAGAGGCTTTAAAATTACCATTGGATACAGAAAATGGATGCTCATTGTTGATTATAAATAACTCTCATGCAATGGAACTATTAAACGGAATCAAGGATTTAGAATTGATAAACACCACGGTGGAACAGGCGGTACGATGCAATAGACAACTTTCTGCACCTTCCATCCTTACGCTTGACAGAGAAAAAAGAATTGATGAGTATGAAAATCTTACCGGAATCCAGATTCAGAGAAATTATCTGAGGAGTCATAGAAAGATGATATTATATGGAATCATTAAATTAATAATTCCATATAAGGTCAAATTAATTATCCGATCAATGAGAACGTGAGGAGACAAAGTAAAAGTGAGAAATACATTTGTAGATATTATGTGAGGTGTAGCAATGCTACAGGAGCAATATGCCAATCTGATTCAGAAGTATTTAAAGGTATTTGCTTACTTTAGGGAATTGTGCTTTATTTGCATGTTTTTGTGCTGTAGTAATTGAATTGCTGAATCATAATTTAATTCATAAGAAAGCCTTAAGTATAAGTTGAAAGACAAAGGAGAAATCATATGCATCCAAGAGTGATGATTGTAGGAACCGTACCATATAATACAAAATCGACGTCACGCGCTTTTGATGCGTATTTCCATTACTGGGAGAAAGAAAATCTTGCACAGATTTTCTCTAACACGAAGAAGCCGTGTAAAGGTCACTGTAAAACGCTTTTTCAGATAACAGATTATCGAGTTTTGCAATGCTGGCTTAGAAAAAAAATAGATACTGGGGTAATTTTCCACTATGATGACCTTGATACTGAGTGGAAGGATAGTGACCTAGAACTTGGTGATTCGAAGGTAGAGGCTGCTTATAAATTGGGTAGAAAGCACACGCCTCTTACCCATTTACTCAGAGGGGTTCTTTGGAAAAAGCATTTCTGGTGTACAGAAAAGTTGAATAAGTGGCTGGATGCGTTCAAACCTGAATGTGTCTTTCTGGCGTTTTCGGATGATTATTTTATTCCACAAATCGCCATGTATGTTGCAAAGCGATATAATGTACCGATTGTTTCATGTATTGGAGATGATTATTATTTCAATGTCGAGAAAACGTTGAGTCCAGTATATCATCTATACAAGTCAACTTATAAAAAATTAATTGATAAGATTCTAACATGGCCGGGAAGTGCGATTTATATCAGCGACAAAATTCGCGACAAATATAATTCGGAATTTGAACTTGGCGGTGAAACGGTGTATTTGACATCAACAGTTAGAAGAAAGCAATTCAGCGTGATAAATTGTGAATGTCCTGTCATTACTTACTTCGGAAATATCAGAATGGGAAGAAATAATTCTTTAAATGATATTGGATATGCGTTAGGTAAGATTAATCCGCAGTATATGTTGGAAGTCTATTCCAATGAGAAAGATGAGCAGATTTACCAGGTATTCAAGGATAATCCAAATGTGAAGTATATGGGCTCTGTCCCTTATACACAGGTTCAGAAGCGTATGAGTCAAAGCGATATAACAGTCATCGTTGAGGGGTTTGAGGAAAAGGATATTAACCTTTCACGTTATTCACTTTCTACTAAAGCCGCAGATGCACTAGCTAGTGGATCAAGTATACTGACTTATGGTTCCATGGAAAGCGGTATTATAGAATATATGCAGACAACAGGTGCATCCATGGTATGTACGGAAAGAAATAGGCTTATAGAATGTATCAAGATATTGATGGCAGATCAGAAATTACAAAAGCAGTATTATGAACAGGCAATTGTAATGACGAAAAAAAATCATAATTTGGAAGCATGCTGTACGATATCGGAACAGGTTATCTTAGGAGCAATTAATAAAATGAAATGCAAAAATGATATGAGGAAAAAATGATATGAAAAAAAATATGACGATGTTGATTCTGTCATGTGATAAATTTTCGGATTTATGGGATGGTCATATAAAATTATTGGAGAAGAACTGGCCAGATCGGGATATGGATACAATTATTGTGACAGATGCCCCCAGCCATAGAGATTATCCGGGCATCCAGATTCTTTCGGCTGGAACAGAATGCGAATGGTCAGATCGATTAGCTTTTGCTTTACAACAAGTAAAAACCGATTATGTGTTTATCACATTGGATGATTATTATCTAATTAAAAAGGTCTCCGATAAAGGTATTTTGGAATTGGTTACTATGATGGAGAGGGAAAGAATTGATTATATCAGACTTTTTTCTCGTCCTAAAAGAGCAACGGGTAAAGAGTTATACAACTATAAGGGAGTGTTTCAGATCGATACATCGGTCGATTATAGCGTTAATTTATACTCGGGAATTTGGACAAAGAAATTTCTTGAAAGTACTGTACGTGTTCCTAAAAATGCATGGAAGTTTGAGGTAATACTTCACAAGCGTGCTATGGAGTACGGAGCAAAATGTGTTGTTAGCAATAGAGCAGATTTTCAGATTTTAGATGTGGTTCGTAAAGGAAAATTACTCCATAAGTCTGCTGCATATTTCAAAAGACATCCGGACATTTATGATGGGGAACGCGAAGTAAATTCGTGGAGTTATGAAATCAGACTGGGGATTCAGACTATGGCTTCAAGACATTTACCAGGGATGTTGAAGACAAAGTGATGTTGTATAAATAAAGTTGACACCTTATTCTCAAAGAATTCATGTATAAT
>ENA-UOJV01000593-UOJV01000593.1-human-gut-metagenome-genome-assembly--contig:-C82-NODE-593-length-51985-cov-31.249856_pt1 | contig 51985 bp, 32 predicted proteins | sample MGYA00242356_ERZ723903 | MGnify/ENA metagenome assembly ERZ723903
CCCCCCCCCGGCTTTTGTCAAGCCCTTCCACTAAAATACGAGAAAACCCTTGCCCTCTTGTTGCAGAAATGAAAATGCCGATCCACAAGCCGAGCGCTTCTTCGTCGCATCGCACCGCCCTTTGGCAAGAGCTCTCTTCCACGCAACGCTCTCCTCAACCTCCTTCTCCGCTCAGATCCCTCACGACCCCGAACCTGACACCCAAGCAAAACGGCCCTCCGACGTCATGCCCCAAACTCCCGGTTAGCTGATTCATAAATGAGCTGACCGGGGTCAATCTTCCTGCAAATAACCGTTTTGAACCCCGTCTTTCCAAGGGATTTGGAGGACGGGTTTCATTTTTCTTGGTAAAATGACTCCTACTGTATAGATAGGAATCTATAATGAGCTCGGAAAACTGGTACTTCACGGCCGATACGAACGCGAAGGGGTACACCTACATCAAGGCCTATCAGACGGAATGGGATCCCGTGCGCAAACGTTCGCGGAGCATCAACCGCAGACATGTTGGCCGTCTGCACGAGGACGGGCACGTTACGCCGAGCCCTGGGTTCCTAGCGAGCTTTCCTCAGTACGCGGGCTACACCCTCTACTACGGGGCAAATAAGCAACTCGTCGACGAGATGACGTACCGTCGAGATTTTCCGGACTCTCCCGGCCCAAAGCGTGATGCGGAAGACCTGACCAGACTTGCGACTCTCCAATGTGGAATGACTTGGGCCGCAATCGCAATTGCAGAGGAAAGCGGTCTTTATCGAGATTTGGTTTCCGTGTTCGGGGAGAAAAATGCGCGCGGTCTCCTGGATCTCGCGATTTACAAGCTCGATGCGGGGAACGCCATGGCTTCATTTGAACCGTGGTGGCAATCCGTTTACCTGAAAAGTTCTGCTCCGATGAGCGACCAACGCATCAGTGAGCTTCTTAGTTCCGTTACGCCCCGGGACTTTGACGCCTTCTTCAGTCGGCGTCATGAGGCAAAACTCAAGAACGCGAAGAGGCAGGTACTCAGCTACGCACTCGACAACACTTCCATCTCCACGCATTCGCGATCGATTGCTGATGCCGCATACGGTTACGCCAAGCGCGATCCCGAACTGAAACAAATCAATTACACCTTTGTGTGCGATCAAGCCGACGGGGAAATTGTTTTCGCTTATACCTACGAAGGTTCAATTAACGATGCCACGGCTTTTTCTGAAATTATTTATCGCATGCGCGATGCTAAATTGAATTTGGAGAATGTCACACTCGTTACTGACCGAGGCTACAGTTCGCTTTGGAACATTCAAAAAATGATCAATTTGGAGATGAAGTACATCCAAGGCGTGAAAGTTACAGAGGATAGTATTAAAAACGAATACGATAAAGCCAGAGCGTCTCTGCAAGACATCGCCTTTTATGACAGCGACCTCGGCGGTTATGCCTGCACGTACGAAGAGCCATGGCAACAGCATACAGAGTCGGGGCAACTGTACCACAAGACCCATGTACACCTGTACCGCTTTCCTGGTGCGGAAGAATGTGAGATGAAGATTCTTGCTGCAAAGGCGACGGAAATTCTTCGTTATAAGCAATCAGGTCTTAAAGTGCCGCCCGATCTTTGGCGTACACATGGAAGATTCGTTATCGAGAAAGTAATCGACGGAGAGAGAAAATGGATTCGAAACGATAACGAAATTCGTAAGGCAATTCGTTATGCAGGATGTTTTGTAATACGATCCAATGTAGAAACGAATCCCTTTAAAGCATTCGGCATTTATAACAAACGAAATGCCATTGAAGTAGATTTCAACCAGTACAAAAACTGGGTCGACGGTAGTCGACTTCACTGTACGGGGACGAGTTATCTTGGCAAGCTCTTTGTCTGCACATTAGCGGCATCGCTCCGCTTGATGATGCTCCACAGAGTACACGCTAATAGCGAAAAGCTGGGCATCAAGATTCCACACAACTCGATGGACCACCTCTTTTCCTTGTTGCGCAACCTCTTGGCTGAACGACGCAGGGATGCCAATGCCTGGGTCGTGCGGACGGCTGCAAAAAAGCAGCGCGATATGCTCGCGCTGCTTGGTTTGAAACTCCCGCCTAAAGTCCTACATTGTTAGGAATCAGTTAACCGGGAGTTTGGGTTATTAAACAACCAAAAAGGGGACACTCCTTCCAATTTTCGTCATTGTCCTCCACCTCTGTTTGTTACGTTCAATAGGAAAGAATGACGCTATTTCTGATTACCCCTTGAGTATTCCTTCCACGGGATCTGAAAAAACGCAGAACTCGTTTGTGAGGCACGTGAAGAGTCACTCACAGTTGTTCTCCCATCAAATGTTCAGGGCAATAGGAGTCTCCTCCATCTTCGAAGCCATGAGCCTTGATTTCACTCCGCAAGCATCTTCACCCCTTCGCACTTCTGAATGTTGGCTAGCACGTAGCCCTTACGAAGTGCACGAGCAATCAGCTCAGTCTCAAAGGCATACCTCCGTCGATTGCCGGCTTCAAAGATTGGCCACACACCAAGCGCCCAGAGCTTGACGCCGCTGGCAAGGTGCTCCCGTTGCCGATGCAGGATGTCGGCAGCCTGGCCGACGTAGATCTCCCCCGTGGTTCTCAACTGGACGTACACGCCGGGCGTGACGCTTGGCATCGCGTACTCCATGACCTTGATGTCGCCGCTGGCGACGTGCACCGGGCAACGGTTTTCGTCCAAAAAGCGCACAAACAGTGTCTCCAGCTCTGCTTGCCTCAACTTCTTCCTTTCTGCCATCCTGCACCATTTTCGTTAGTTTTATCCTACACTTTCACACACCATAAAAGCCACACTTTTCCTCATTCTCACTTCTATTCTTCAAACTGTCTAATTCTTTGTTTATCCCTGTAAACGCTACTATTACAGCAATTTTCACTTCAACGAATCTTGTTGTATCAGGATCAAACCTATTTAAAAACTATAATTTCTGATCTAGCCATTGATTTTTTGCATATTTTTGTTGTACGATCGTGTCATCAACATAAAGCCTTGTAGCTCAAAATGAACAAAAAAGACTTGACAGCCGCAGCAATCCCCGTATTGGAGTTGATTCAGCTGCTGATCACTTCGTTTGCCCAAAAATGGGAAGAAATTTGCTCCTATTCCTGTTCCCAAGAGGAATACGAAAAGTTCAGAAAGCTCATGTATCGACACTTTCGAGTGATGAGTTTCTGGGATTGACTGCTATCTAAAACCTCTAGGCTGTCGTGCCAGCTCGATCAATCCTCTCCAATCCTTGTCATCCAAATGCGATTGATGGGAGCGTCCTACGCGGATCAAGCTCTCTCGGAGCTCGGGCATTGCTTCGGCTCGCTGCCTCATGTCTTCCTGAATCTCCTCTCCCGAGCGATACCCCCAGGCAAAAAGGAACGCATTTCTGAGCGCAAAGTTCTTGCTGTCGTTTTCCTTCGCATAGGCATCTCTGGCCACAAGGAGCAGGCCGCGCTCAAAGTCGAGGTCTGCTTTCTGCGTTCCCATCTGTCCAGCTATCTCCTGTCTGCGTGCAGTCACATCGGCCTGTACGACTTCTGAATTGCCCACTTCACCAACATCAAGCGCGGGCAGCGACTGCGGAACGCGAGCTGAAAATTCCGCCGCAGTTCTTTTCAAGTCGTTCCTTGCCTGATCAAACAGGGGAACGTTCATCTCCACAGCCGAAACCATCGTGCCGGGACCAAAGGAATCCTGCGGACTGACGCTCAAATTCCTCGCATCGACGATGTCGCCGCCCAACTGCATTCCTTGTGCACTTGAGGCAAACATTTCCCGCAACGCCGCTTCCGGCGTCGTGAAGCGTCGCACGGCCTCGTTCATCACCCCGATCGAGCCATCAACCACCGTTGATAACTGGGCCGCCCGGTTCTGCGACACGGTACTTGCTGCGGTCACGGAACTTGCAAGCGCACGGGTCTCATCCCTGCCGCTCAGGTGTATTGCATTCAAGCTACTTGCAAATGTTCGTGCCGCGTTGCGCACGCTCTCATCACGGTGCGTTGTGGCAACACGTTCGGCGGCATTGCGAACGAGCGCGTACGCCTGACCCTGATCTGAACTTGTCGTCGTTCCCGAACGAGCGGTTGCTTGGTCAACAAGACTTTGTGCGTCTTCGAGACTAAGCGACGACTTCCCGAGTGCCGATAAAGTCCTCAAGGGAAGAGGCTGACTGTATTGAGGATGTTCATTCGCCGACAATGTACGGACGGCCGGATCAGCAAGACCAGCAGATTCATAAAACGCAGAGTCCGGCACAGAGGAAAGCGAGCCGCTCGAAAGTTCCCTACGGTCTGCCCTTCCAAAATTCACGCCTCCTCTTAAAGCCCCCTCGGAACCTACCCTCGTCCCCTCACTCACCTCATCAGCCGAAGACACCTCCACCCCGCGGCTCACGCCCACGCTCGTGCTTGAGTGCGTGCTCGCCGAATGCGTGGTGCCATAGCCCATTTCGTTTTGAAGCGCATCGTGCAGAGCATGCGCAAAGCTGCGCTGCGTGCCGTCGGTGCTCGAAGCCGACTGGCTGAAGCTAAAGCGCGCGGCATCGGTCCAAAGGCTTGAGATCTGCGAGAGATTGCTCGAGGCGTGCCCGCGGGCAAAGCTCTGCGAAGTCGACGTGCTCACGCCAAGGTTGATGCCGGTGCGGCTCATGCCGGTGACGACGCCCGCGTCAGATCGCGTGACCGTGCCGTAGGCCGAGGTGCTCACGAGCGTGCCGGGGTGCGAGACGGCAATCGATCGGTCGTGCTTGTTGGCGGTCGTGGTGTTGCTGTGCACGGTGGCGGTCTGCACGTTCCCCAGCGAGATGTTGCCCGCGGCCAACGCTGTGCCCTGAGACGATGCGGCGCTAGCAGCCGGAGCCGTAATGCCGCCCACGAGCTGCCCCACGGCCATGTCGCCTGCGCGTACCAGCGCATAGGCGATGACGGGAACAGCGCACATGAGCGCGCCCGCAATCGCCTGACTTGTCGCACCGGTCTCGCGAATGAGGGAAACGGCCTGAAGCGTATCGCCTCCGAACTGCGAGGCGATCGCGCCGAACGGGTGCGCGTCGCAGGCGATCATGAGATAGTTCACGACGGAGGAAAGCGCCGGCCAGAGCTCGATCGTTACAAGCAGCGTGAGATAGGAGCGCACGATCGCTCCCATGGCCGAGCCCGCGACAAGGGCAATGAGCACCACCACAGGGAACGTGGCAAAGACGACGAACTCAAGCGCATTTCGAATTTTCGGCAGCGCCTCCTGCGCGATTTTTGCCATCGTACGGTAGTTGATTTCGCTTGCAAGGTTGCCCTGAGCGCGGGACAACGTCACAGCCGCGGCAAGCGGCCCGTCAGTGGCGGCCGCGCGGCTTTCAACGGCAGCGGGGATGGCCGTGCGCATGAGCGAGTGCTTCAACGTTGCGTCCATCGTGCGCGAGAGGTTTAAAAGAAGCGATTCGGCTTGGGGGATCGCAGAGGCAATGACGGCCGAGGGCGAAACGTGATCCGGCGCTAGACGGGCCCCGAGCTTTGCCTTGACGGCGGGAAGCTCAATCGTGCGCAGCACTTCGTCGGCTTCAGCCATCGCCTCGGGGCAGCGCAGAACCTTGCCCGAGGGCATGGCCGCAAGCCGCGCAGGATTGACCCAGCCCGCGGCCGAGACGTCCTTCCAGAGGTCGACGGACTTAACGAGCCCTGCGGCCTTGACTTCATCGGTGAGGATTTCAGGCACGACGCAGCCTTCGAGCACGGCCTTGGTGGCGGCAATGCCCTCGACCGTGATGGGGCCCACGCTCTGAAGGACTTCGAGAACTCGCTCGGGGTAGACGGCCCCGAACTTCATGAAGCTTGCGACCTCCACGGGTGCAAAAGCGCTCTCGTAGAGCTCGGCCATCCAGTAGCCCGTGCGGCTTGCCAAGGAGCCGAAGAATCCGATTCCCAAGGGAACGTTGTCGACCGTGTAGACGGCTTCGGTACGCACGTCGACGACTGAAACCGACACGCGCGGCACGACCGACACGCACCAAAAGAGCACCGCACAGGCAAAGTAGGCAATCGCAGGCCGCCCCTCGTGGCGCGTTGCACCGACGGCAAGCACGATGACGATGCCGATGAGAAAAAAGAGTGCGGCCATCTCGGCGTAGGTGCCCCGCGAGGTGATCGAGACGAGCGCTTCAAACAGGTCGCGCATCTGCGCGCCGTTCCAGTAGGCGTAGAAGAGAAATGCGTCCATGAAAGTGGTGTCGAGAGCGTGGAGGTTGAAGTCTGTCTTCTGCGGCTAGTTTCCCGCGGATGCAGGCAGCACCTGCCGCAGGGCAAGGCCTTCGGCGGCGGTGAGGCTGCGCTCGATGTGCTCAAGCTGCGTCACGAGGCTCGATGCCCGCACCATGGCCTGCATGACGCGCGACTCCCGGGCGTTTAAGGCAGCCTCGATTTCGCCCACGCGCTTTTCAAGGGCTTGAACGTGCGCGACGTGTTCGCTTGAGATGCTTGCAGCGGCGCTTGAAGCAAGCGTCGTACGGATATCCAGCGCAAGGGCGTGCACGGCGGAGGCCAACATCTCGTAGGCCGCGGCCTCGACGTAGATGTTGATGAGATCGTCGGCAATGCCCCTGTATCGCGACAGGGCCGCGAGGTTGAGGATTCGTATGAGGGGCACGCCCGTGCTTGCCCCGAGAAGAACGAGCTCCTCGTCGGTGACGAGCGCTGCGTTGCGGCTTTCAAGGGCGTCGCTGTAGTGGCGTGCGGCGTCCTTCAACTTGTCGACAAGGCTCATGTCGCTTACGGCCTTCGACTCAATCGTCAGGCACGTCTTTGCATCCGTGCAGTGAAGCCGCTCAAAGGAGGCGGTTCCCCGCACCTCGACAAAGAGAACCGGCAGGAGATCGGTTCCGGCGTAGTGGCGCGCCTCGATCACGGCATCCTCGCCCGAGCCCGACTTCTTGAAGACCGTGGTGCCCACGAGCGTCATCATCACTTCGCGCAGGCTTGTAGCGTCGTACCCGGTCTTCCCCAAGCGGCCTGAGGTGAGAAGCGCCCAGGTGAGGTTGATTTCGGGCGCATCGACGATGGTGCCGCCCGAGTCCTTGCGCACGGGGGCGCTTTCGATCGCCTTTTCGCCATCGTCTCTGACACTCCTGTCAGCTTCGGACTGGTCTGCCACTTCGCCCGAGGCACGCAGGCCGTTCTTGGCCTTGTGCACGAGGTTTTGCAGGTGCGCCGCGGCTCCCGTGTCTTCGAGAAGGGCCTGCGCGGCCGAGCAGGAATCCGTGTAGCGGTTCGTGTAGCTTCGGATCAGGTCCGAGTAGCGCGCGACCTGCTCGTTCAAGTCGGGAGCCATCGTCTGAAGCGCAAGCTGAAACGCAAGACCGGGAAGAGCCGTGCCCACGCTTTTGAGAAACGACACGAACTCCTCGCGGCTTGGAATCGCAAAGGCTCCGAGAAAGACGTCGATGCCGCCGCACCCGGCCTTGAGACTTGGAGGCGTGACTGAGAAGGGCACAAAGCTCTTTCGGGGCGTGCGGTACACGAAGCCCCCGCCCGTGACGACGTTGAGAGCCCCGGCCTGCATGATGCCGGCTTGGCTCACGTTCGTCATCTTCGTCGTTTCTTCGTAGAACTCCTCAACGAACCCTGCCTGCGCAGGAAGGGCGGCGGAAAGAAAGACGCAGGCGGCAAGCCCTGCGGCGGCAGGACGCAGGTCAACGCATTTTTCAAAGCGTTTTACCAAACGCTTTCCCTGCACGTTGGTGTTTCGCTGCTCGAAGAGCCTTTCTGCCGACGTCCCAAATTCCTGCACTTTCGGGCAGCGCTTCTCACGTTTCATCATTTTTTCGTTCCTGTCGTATGTTCTTGTCTATTTCTGCATGGCCCTTCGTGGCCCTTCGAGTTTTTCATGAGATTCAATTGCCTCGATCCCCTTCACCGAGGCCGAGCGCACGGCGAAACGCGCTGCCTTTTACGATGACGTCTGCGCTGACGTCTGCGCTGCCGCTCTGACCGGCCTTGATGAGCGTCGCCGCACGCTTGCCAGAATCGGCTTGAGCCAACCGCACAAGCCTGCGTCCGAGCTCGGCGATGTCGACCACACCCGTGGCGGCTAGCCTCGCGTTTTCAAGATTTCGGTCGTTTCGGTGCACCAGCACGAGCGCGGGGAAAAGCTTCAAGCCCCCGGCAATGCGCGAGGCCTGCCCGCGGTCAAGACGCGCTTCCGGCATCAAGAGATTGGCAGGAACCATGGAGACGTAGAGCGTCTCAAACCCGTGCCGGTCGCTGAAGTCCTCGACCAGCGGGAGCATCAGGCGCGTCAATTCCGAGTCGTCGCCAAAGAAGATGAGTCCCCAGTCGGAGGCCATGGTGGAGACCGCTTCGGTCACGCGCCGGGCGGCGAGGCGCGAGAGTTCAGTCGATGCAAAGTTCACCGTCGGGTGCTGCGCGGTCCAGTCGTAGGCAGGGTTCTGCAGGAGGGTCGCACGCCAGCTCTCGGCAAAGACGCCCGCCTTTTCGATCAGAAAGGCGTTGGCTTCCAAGTACGCGCGCATGTTTTCCTCCGTCGGATTCATGACGGCGCGAGAAAGCCGTGCCTTCACCTCGGCCTGAAGGGCCTCGAGCGTCGTGAGGGTCTCAAGGGACTGAGGGGGCTGCGCCTTCTTCTCCTTCTCCGAGACCTCCGGCTTTTCCTTCGTCCTCTCCTTTGCCTTCTCCTCCTCATCCCTGCCGTTCCCGTAAAAGAGAAACGGCCGCTCGGGATCACGCCAGACGTCGTGCGTCCAGAAATGGGTCTCGGAGCTCTGCAGCCCGGCCTCGGCCGGGGCGTGAGACTGGGCCGCAAACTCGCCACCGGAAACGACGGGCGTGGCGAGAGTTGCCTCAAACCCCTCGCCCTGAGCCGCGAGCACGGGGAGCGCAGCAAGGCTCAGAGCCAGAGCGAGAGCGAGAGCCGGCATCAATGTCGATGTCAACGTCAATGTCATCGTCGACACTTGGGCCAATAACTGGGCCGATACCCTGGTCGAAAGCGAAGCTTCCGACCCATCACTTCTTCGTGCAGCGCTGCCTCTTTCTTTTTGCATGGTGGTGTCCTTGTTCCTTGTTGGAGATCGATGGAGACTTTTCGCGATTGATCTGGAATCGATCGAGCCCCTCTCGATCAACTTTTGTCTGGCCTGGCCTACTTGGCCAACTTGGCCTACTTGGCAAACTTCACCTTCCCGGCCTGCGCGGTCTTCGTGTTCCGCCCGGCCTCTCTCGAAGACGACATCGCCCCCTGTCCTTCCTGACTTACCTTTCTCTCAGCCTCTTCACCCCTCTTACCCTTCTTCTCCAACAAGAGGCTCGTGACCGACCGGCGGCGGCTGCGTTCGGGGGCCGCGGCCTCGGCAATGTCCGAGAGCTTCGCGTAGCCCGAAAGCACGTAGCGGGTGCCGGCCGTGCAGCCGCCCGTGGCCGCGCACTTGCCGGTGAAGGTTTCAAATTCGACGTACTGATCGCCCCCGGCGGCGATGGTCTCAACGCGCTTGTGGCCGCGCGAGATGATCGCCTCCGCGTCAATCGTCAATCCGTTTTTGGCGGCTTCAACGGCAATGTCGGCTGCAATGGCCGAGAGATCCATGCGCGAAAAGTCAAGCTTTTGAAATTCGGCGAGGGTAAAACCGCGGGCAAGCGGTGCCGAGGGCGACCCCCAGCCCAGGCCCAGCTGCTTTCGGCCCTGTTCCTGCACAAGGAGGGCGAGCTTCGAGTTAAAGCACACCCAGCTCTCCTTCTTTTCGAGGCACCCGAGACCCGAGGTCTTGTCGCAATAGCTGCCGACGTAGTGACACAGCCCGCGCGACTCGCGCAGCACGTGCATGCGGTCGGCATCGGTGCAGGAGAAGTAGTCGGCCGCCATGTCGATTGCCACTGCCGCCATGAACGACAAGGGAGAAAACTCAAGCACCAGGGACCCGTTGGCCCCGGCAGAGACCGAGACGCCGTAGTAGGAAAACGTGGGGCTGTAGACGCCGCCAGCGGCATCGCCGTACAAGGCCGTCAAAAGGCCCGAGGTGGCTTCGTACTCCGAGAGAATGTCGTAGACGTAGGGGCTTCCCGCCCACTTGATCATCTCCCAGCCTGCGTCGATCCCCGTGGTCAACGCGACGCCAAAAGCCGAGTTGTCCATCGAGGAGGCAGTCTCGGCATTTTCCGTGCGGCAGCAGGAAAACCCTGCGGCCTTCACCGTGCAGCTGCTTGCCGTTCCGCCAAAGAGGCTGTCGCGGTCGGCTTCGCCGTAGACGCCCGCCTGACGGATGATTTCCATCAAGGTGATGCCGTTTAGGAAGTCCTCGGTCTTGCCGGGCTCGGCGGCTCCGGGCTCACAGAGCCCCGCAATGCAAAGCTCGCCGTCGCAGACTTCGCCCGCCACGATCTCTTCACTCCCTCCCCCGCAGATATATGTGTCGGTGCGCATCGTGCATTCGCCCGCATCGTTCGTCCCCAGACACACGCTCTCGGTGCGCTTGCAGGAAGCGTCGGCCGCGAGCTCCTTGCAGTCGTCTTCCGTCACCGCGTTGCCGTCGCCGGAGCCGCACACGTAGGTCGCCTCGGTCTTCCAGCAGTCCTTGTAGACCGGCACGCCGTCGACGATCTTGGTCGCCGGCCCTTCGAGGCACCGGCTTGATTCCAGCCGGCAGACGGGGTTGTCCTTCAACTCTTCACAGGTCGAGACCTCGACCACGCCCGAAATCTCGGTGTCTTCGCCCACGACCTCGGCCGCACCGCCCTCGACATCCTCGGCCGCCCCGCGGCAGGAATAGGTCACGCTCCAGGCGATGCACTCGCCCGCTGCGTCGGTCTGACCGCACGTGCGCGCGGTTTCGCTGCACTCGGGCTCGTTGGCGAGGGCCGTGCAGGTATTCTCCGGGTTCGTGGTCGTGCACTGCATCACGCGCTCGTAGCCCCAGCAGGGCATGGAATAGCCCTTGCCGTTGATCACGCGATAGGTGGGATAGCGGTCGACACAGGTTTGCGAGACCTGCGTGCAGGTGGTGTTTGAGGTTTCCAAGTCGGTGCAGGCGGTCGCGTCGGGTTTGGGCAGCCCGACGTTCACCGTGGTGCTGCCCTCAATTTCAGCCGCACCGGAGTCGATCACTCCTTCAGGCAAATCTCCCTTGCAGGAGACCTCGCCCAAGAGAATGTCGCAGTCGCTGTCGACTGCCGGATCGCAGGCGGGCTCGCGGATGCTCGTGCAGCCTGCGTCAATGAGGATTGAGCAGCCGTGCACCTGACGGCCCCCGCACTGATAGGTGCGCGTACAGCCATCTTCCGTACAGGCAAGCTCGCCCTTGACGCAGGACTCGTTTTCATCCAACTCCTTGCAGGCCGATTCATCGACCACTTCGTCGACGGCCGTGGTCGTGCCCGTCCATTGGGCGTTGACCGCAGGGAGTTTGATCTGCGACTCGCACGCCCAGTTCTCCTTTTCGCGCACGCAAACCGATTCGCCGTCGACGCCCGTGACCATTTCGTCGCACGCAGCCTCCGTCCTGGTGCAGTGGGCAGTGTTGAGACCCTCGGATTCGGAAACCAGCGTCGCGCAGCCGTCGGTGACGGTTGCATCGTTCGAGTTCTGTCCATCATCGTTGGCGGCAACGGGCGTGATGCACGTATAGGTGTCTCGCGTGGCCCAACAGTCGCGCGTCACCGCAATGCCGTCGACGATGCGCGTGCCGCCCGCCTCCACGCAGACGCTGGCGGTGACGATGCAGCGCTCGTCGGTCTGAGTCGCCTTTGCGTCTTCAGCCTGTGCGGACGAGGCAAGGGCCAGGCCCGAGAGGAAGGCAAGACGAAGGAGGCAAATGCGGCCAAGGAGACTAGGAAGGCCAAGGAGGCTAAGAAGGCCAAGGGGGCCTGAGAGGACAGCCTGGGGACGGCTTTTGGGGTTCTCACCCGCACATTGATTCTTCGTCATCTCGATTTTTTTCTTCATCGTTCTTCCCCTGCAGACTTCTGGGCTGTCTCGATTTCCAAGGCCATCCTGGCCTTCAAGACCTCCCCTGTCTTTTCAACGTTCTCAACCGTCCCGACAGTCCCAAAAGTCCCGATATCCCCGGCATTTGCGGCAGAAAGAATCGAAAGAAATCCCTTTTCCTCTTCCTTTTCCCTTCCTTTTCCCTCTTCACCCCGCCGCGACCAACGCCAAGCGTCACCGGGGACTGCGGCGGCGCTTTCGATTCCTTTCTTGAGCTTGAGGCTCTGCGACTCAAAGGCGGCCGTACCGGCAACCTCGTGCTCGGCACAGTCCTCCTGCCAGTAGTCGGCCTCGCCCGTCTTCATGAAGCGAATGAACGCAAGCCGTACGAACACCTCGCCCGAATACACGGACGCAGCACCCGTTCCCGCCCATACCGTCATGCGGGCTTCGGTGATGCAGTCGCGTCCATTGCAGTGCGTGGTGCCCGCAAAGCGCACCGATCCGCCCGATACGGACAACGGAATGTCAAAGACAGGCTCGGCGGTTGAGACCGTGATGTCGCACGCTCCGCCCGTCGCGCTGTTGGTGGAGAAGGCAACCTCGGGAAGGTTCCCTGCGCGCTCGCGGCATGCAGCCGACACGGTGAGCGTTTCCACTCCGGGGATGGAATCCTCCGTGAGGGCGGCATAGTCGGTGTTCGTGGCCTCGGTCACCGTACCCACGGTGCACGTGCCCGAGGGCTTCACAACGAGGCGCTTGCTGCACTGCCGCACGATTGTGCGGTACTTCGGACGCACGCAGACCGCAAGGTGCTTTTCCTTGGTTTCAGCCGTCACCGTCACCGGGCACGAAGCGGGCGTGGCGTTCTTGACGCCCTCGTAGCAGGCAACCGTCGAGGTGGTCTCCTGCTTGACGACCACCGGGACCGAGCAGGTTGCGGAAAACTCCTTGCGATCGACGATGCGGCACATCCAGCGGCTCGATTCCTCAAGAATCGACTCCCAGGCAATGAGGCAGGCATGCGTCTCCGACGTGCTCTCCTGCGAGACCCTCACATCGCACGTGTGGGTGACGGAGGGCTTCACCACGGTCGAGATGTTGGGGCGGCACGTTCCGGTACTTCCCGTCCCTTCGATGTGCACCCAGTCCTCGGCGTTCCCGACGATCTCGTCGCGGCCGGCCTCAAGGTCGCCAGAAACATCCGGATCAATTTCCGGACGCGTCGTGCTTTCGCGGTCAACGACCTGCACGGCCAGGCACGTGGGGTCGCCCGCGCTTTTGCAGCGGTCGGCTTCGATGCGGCCCGGGGCAAAGAGCATCCCCTGCCCGTCCTGACGCAGGGCTTCAAGCGTCTGGGTGTTGCCCGTGGCGGCGTGAATGGCGTCCTGAATATCTGCAGCCCCCTGCAAGGCTGAATAGTCCGGCAGGGGCGTCTTGCGGGCGGCATCGACGGCAGCTTCGACGGCTGGATCGACAGCTTTCGTTGAGGCTGTCGTTGCCGTCTCCGTTTTGTCGTTGCCGGCTGCGGCGTCGGTTCCTGCAAAGGCAGGAGAACCTGCAGAAAGTGCCCAGAGGGCGGCAATGACGGCCAATGCAAGAATCCCTGCCGGGATGCAAGAACGAAAGCCGGGGCGGATGGAGCGCGTCATCAGCGGGCCTCCTTCATGTCCGTTGCGGCGGTCCCTGCGGCATTCATATAAGGATTCGCATAGGGATTCGCATCTGCGTCCACCATCACCCGAGCCGTTCGGGCAAGCGCGTCGTCTCCTGCGGCAAGACGGGCAAGGTGGTCGAGCCGCACGGCATCCTCACTTTTGCCCAGATCGCGCGCACGGGCGGCGAGGTGCGTGAGGGCCCAGTCAAGGCTCACCGCTCCGCGAACGATGTAGACGGCAGAGGACTTGCCTGCGGCGGCAGCGCAGGACGCTCCGGGCAAACTGCGGGGCAACGTGCGCGGGAGAGTCGAAGACATTGGATTTGCTGCCTCAGGCATTGCTCCCTTCCCGGTCTTTCCGTCCTGCTTTTCCTCCTTCTTTTCCGGCATCTCCACCACCACGACCGGCACGGCCTTGACGGCATACCGTCCGAAGAACTCGGGATCGATCACAAAGCCTGCGGCGGCGGTCTTCTGAGCCATGGCAACCATCCCCGCGCGGATGGCTCCTCGGTAGGCCTGCTGTGCGACGGGAGGAAGCGAAAAGTAGGGAAGCTCGGCAAAAGTCATTGAGGGAGCGTCGGATGGGACGGATCGATGGGCCGCACTGGCGTTCCCATTAACATTCTCATTGACGTTCCCTTCTTCTGCATGGGCCGCAGAAGCCATCTCCCCTGCTCCGGCGCGAGCCTTCATCCCCTGCATCCCCGCAAACCCCGAGCTTCTCTTCGCGGCACCGTGGTTGACGGGCACGAAGGCAGCGAGCTTCTCTGCGGCGTTTCCGACATCAAGCCCGCGCACGGCAAGCCGTGCCCCGATGCGGCGGGCACTGACGGCAAGCGCGTCGAGATAGTCGGCCGACAGCGAGTTGGAAACGGCAATCGTGATGCGCGCGAAGCCTATGTTGGTACCCTTCCCATCCTTTGCGTTTTGCCCGAGCTCGCTTACCTCACGGCGAACGTGCTCGATCACAGCATCCAACTCACGGGGGCCCGCAGACGACGATGAAAGCCCGGGCGTATTCACGTGCTCGAGCTTGAAGCCCTCAGCCGCATGCACCGCACCGGCAGCACAGGTGCCGGCAAGAGCGAGAGCAGCGGCAACAAGGGTCGCGGCCGCAGCTGACGGACCGAAGGCGGCGAAGGCGGCAAAGGCGGAGGGCTTGCGGGAAAGCAAAGAAAACGATGTCGTCAAGGATGGCAGGCTGGCGCAGAAGTGCATCGTGTCGTCCTTTGTGGGATGTCAGTGCGTTCAAAAATAGGTTCGAAAATGGGTTCGAAAATGGGTTCGAAAACAGGTTCGAAAATGTGTTCGAAGTCAGGTTGAAAAGCAGGTGAAAGCTTCGGGCGTTCCGTTCGGGACCGGCGTCAGTCCGCTAGGAATTGGCGCTTGAAGTGACGATCAAGCTGACGGCCAAGGTGACGCTTGACCTGCCCTTGAAGGAAACGGCAGAAAAGGCCATAACAAGCGAAACCGCGCCGCTAAAAGAAGTCCTTCGACGCACAGCAGTCGCGCTTGCGCCACAGAAGAATTGCGCCGTCCTCTCCCCCTGCCGGATACGTCTTTCCTGCGCCCCAGAGCATCGTGGGGGCTCCGATCGGGTGACAGCACGTCCCCGATGCCGTGGGCGTGGGGTATACGAGCTGGGTGCGCCAGACATCCTTTCGAGGAATGGGCTCAAAATAGGGGCCGCACTGCCCCTTTCTTCCATAGGCGGCCCACAGAAGCCCCTCGCGGGCGAGCTTGACGCTCATGCGGTTGGCAATGAGGTGCCAGGCTTGAAGGGGGCTATTCATCACCGCAACCCACCCCGAGAGCGGATAGAGGCTTCCCTGACAGCCGCTGCACCAGAAAAGCTCCGGACGCGGGGCGTTCAAGGTTGCGGCAGCGCAGTCAAGCGCGCAGGCCGCGGCCGCAACGGGCTGGGCAAACAAGGCCGACTCGGGCGCGAGGATGAAGGCGGCCAAGGCATCGTTCCAGATGGGGTCGACCTCGGTGATGTAGGCCAAGTCGTAGGGTGCGTTTTCAAGGCACGTGGTGTCGAGCAAAACCTGCAGCACGAAAAGCCACGGCGTGTGGTACCAGTGCGCCTGATAAAAGGCGGTGTGGGTGGGCGACGTTGAAAAGCCGTCTCCCGTCGTCTTTCCCTCGTGAGCAATCCCACGGGACGCGCTGCGGCCGTGCGCAGGGGCCGACGGCATGCCGCTCGAATCCATCGAAATGCCTCCCAGCGTGGGAAAGCAGTAGGGCTCACGCACAACTTCAGCCATGCGCACGGGCTCCCAGAAGGTGAGATTGAACCCGGGGCGCAGCACGGGACCGCTTTGGCAGGCGCAGACCGCAGGAGCGTCGGTGTCGGGATCAGAGACGCCCTCGTCGGACATCCGCACGCCCGCCACCTTGATCGGCATCAGGCACGACCAGCAGACATCGCCCACAGGATCGGGCACGCGGCCCTTGCAGTTGGAGGCTTCAACGTCTTCCGAGGTTGAGAGGACAAGCACGACGGAGAGCATCGAAGCCAGAAGCGCTGCGACAGGCCGCAGCATGGTCTTTTCCCAGATCATGCGCGGACCTCCGGAGTGAACATCGAGGACATTGAAGACACCGAGGACATCGACTGAGGGCTCTGGGGGTGAGTCCGGGTCGGGCCTTGCGTGGGGCTCTGGGACTGGCTATGGGTCGAACTTTTGGTCTGGCGTTGATTGCGAGGAGACTTCCGCTGAGCCTTCTTTTCGCGATGTTTGGCGACCGTCTCGAAATGGACCGCGTTCTGCGGATGGCACATGGCAAGGGCCACGGGGAGCTTCCCATAGCGCGTCTTCGTGAGCTCCCGGAGAGCCACCGCTCCCGCCGGAAAGGTCACGGTCCAGCCGCCGATGCGCTTCTCCAAAAGCATCACCACGCCGTAGTTCCCGGCAATCGCCGCAAAGGCCTGCGTGTTGTCTTCAACCACAAGAAGTGCGGAGGGAAACGCTGCGCGCAGCCGAGCATCAAAGGCGGGCGTCACCACCACGGCCTCTCCGTGGCAGGCTTCAAAAAGCACCAGTGCGGCCTCGCGGTGGGTCGGGATGTTGAGGTCGCAGACAAGGATCGGAAAGTTCGACTGCCAGGCCATGTAGGCCGCACCCTGCTGCGACAGGAGCCCCCAGGCACGGCGGACAAAGCGGGAGAAGTCGCTGCTTGCCTTTTCGTAGTAGCGCACAAGGCGCAGGCGGGCTGCGGTCTCGCGCGTCATCCAGTGGCCGTCAAAGCCGAACTGAAAGCGCGCGAGGTCGCGGGAAAAGAGCGAGTCGCCGTGGAGTGGAACTTCCGGGGCGGCAGGGTCAGAAGAAACGCAATCAACGTCTTCAGAAAGGTCCTTTTCTTTTCCCTGTTGCCTTCCCTGCTGCCTTCCCTGTTGCACTTCCTTCATTTTTCGTGCACGGGCATCGCGCTCGATCTGCGCGCGCTCCTGGGCACAGACGTAGCCGCGGTAGACGGGGGCAAGACGCATGAGTTCATTCAACGCACCGTTGAGTTTCCTCACGTCAAGCGGCAGCGTCAGGTGAAAAAGCGCAAGAACCGCGTTCAAGCCCGCCTCGCTGTTGATGCGGCTTGATGTCGCTGAACCCGCAGAACTTTCAGAACCCTCAGTGCCACCTGCACCCACGGATTCACGCAGGCTTCTGAGGGCCAGTCCCGCCAGGGCAAGCGCAAGGATCCCGACGTCGGCAGCTCCCGGAATCGTCATCGACTGCAGCGCGTCGCCCGCGCGCGGCACACGGGCGAGACACTCGCGCGCAAAGCCCGCCACAGGGCCCGGATCGGGGTGAAAGACGCCGGCCTGCGCAATCGTCTGCATGCGTGCACGGGTCTTGCTGATTTCGGCTCGTTTGTTGTAGGTGGTCATAAAGGTTCAAAGAAGAACGAGTAAAGAACGAGTGAAGAACGACTAAAAGCGCGTGAGCGGCTCAGGAAAAAAGAAAACCAAAAAAGTTGCCTACCGTGACAAATGCGGCGAAAGCTGCGGCTGAAGGTGCGGTCGGGAATCCGTCTCGGGATTCCTTTCTTTCCAAATCTCGTCCCAATCTTGCTCAAGCACCTCGGTGCGCACCGAGAGCACGATTTCGGACGCACGGATGCGCTGGGCGGGAGATTCGTCAAACCCGCCTTGATTGCCCGAACCTCCTTGCTGGGAATTGAGAGCATCGGGGGCATTGGAGCCGTCAACGTCACCCATATCAGCCACATCGGCCCATGTCGGACGGGAGCGCAGTGCGGCAACGGCCGGAAGTGCATTGATGCGAAACCGCCGCACGAGCACGCCGCCCTGATCGGCCCACAGACGCATGCCGGGGACGATCGGCTTGAGATCGCGCGCAAGAACCGAAAGGCTTCCGCCCGTGATGACGATGCGAAGGTCTGAAAGGGCCTGAATCGTCTCCATCTCCCGGGCTCGGTTTTCCTCTGCAGATTCCTTTTCGAGTCCTTGGACATTGGCATTGGACGTCGCAGCCTTGCTGCCGGCGGCGTTGGCCATGCGCTCGGCGAGGTAGTCGATCAACCACTTGCGCTGCCGCTTGTCGGCTGCGTCGATGAAGACATACGTGCGCGAAAAAAAGGCCACGATCGAGCGGGCGGCCTGCGGCAGCTGCAGAAAGCGTCGTGCGGGGAAGATCACCTCCTCGCGCACGGTCGGAACCTTGGCAGTCGCAAGCATCATGTCCACGGGCGAATCGGCGTGCCGGCGAAGACGCTTTTCCTCCTCGCGGCGCTTGGCTTCGATAAGGCCCATGGAGTCGGCTTCGCGCACGCGGTTTTTAAGAAGCTCAAGCCAATCAGCCTCCACCACCGGGTGCAGGGCCGAGACCGTGTCGTCAACAATGATGTCGGCGGTCGGTGCGCTGCACGACGAGGCTTTTTCAACGACCGAGCTCGGAACCTCAGCCGCTTGCACGGGACCGCTCATGGAACCATTTATGAGACCAAGGAAAGCCAGTGCCGTGACCGTTGCAAGCGTTGCGGACGTGGCGGGCGAAGCCGGCACTGCAAACATGCTCAAGGGTGTTCTCCGGAAAACTGTCATCTTTCTCACGGTGCGCTCCTCAATCCTTTGTCCATCGAATCGATGCGTCGACCGGAGGTCTCGGCGGGCCTCCGGGTGCTCTCTGAACTCCCTGCACTCTGCAAACGCTGCGTACGACGGTTGGAGTCCTGAACCACATCCATCGCCTCAGTCCTATCGTTGATATCCGAAACAGCCGAGCCGCGGGGCTCGACGTTGACGCTCGCCATCAGCTCCTGCAGGCTGTCGGGCCAGACCATCTCGCTTTGACCCGGCCAGAAGAAGGAGGCCAGCCAACGCAGGAGGTTGACGGGGAAGTCGTCCCAAGCCTCCTTTGCGGCGGTTGTCGCGCAATCCCATGTCACGGAATTCCACTTTCCGACCGTCCAATGCCAGGCGGCCGAACACCCATCAAGAAAGGTGTCGACAGGGGCCTGTCTGAAACGCGCAGACCAGGCGGGGTCGCCCACACGCGCTGCAAGCCTTTCCCTTCTTTCTTCTTCCTCTTCACGGGCGGCAAGCGCACGTCTTGCCTCGGTGAGGATGTGCTCGCGCACCTCGGCCGTGGCATCAAAGACGGCATCCTCGTGCGCCACGAGAACGCTTGAGGCATCAAGAAGCACGGCACGGCGATTGATTGCGACGTCGCGCAGGGCACGGGCGAGAAGCTCCTCGTAGTGCTCGTTGATGATGAGCGCAAGCGCAAGCGTATTGCCCTTGCCCTTCCCGATGTCCTTCCCGATTCCTTTCCCGTTTTTCGCGTTTTCTTCTTCATCGACCGATCCGGCCGCAGCCTCAAGCAGCACGCCGCGCACGAGCGTGAGGTCGACCGTGGCAATCGTGGGCTTGAGGAGTCCGGAAACTGCTCCGGAAACGCGCGAGAGTGCTCCTGCCGGGCCTTCGACCACGACAAGCAGCACCAGGCAGGCCGCAACGCCTGCCGACACCGCTCTCTTCCACCCGCCCGTGCACCAGTGCAGAAGGTGCGAGAGAAGTGCGCCGCCGAATCGGAGTACGCCGAAGGCGAGCGCGACGATGAGAGCGATGAAGGGAGCGAAGACAAAGCGGACGGGCAATGTGATCGTGGACTTCACGAAACGCCACAACGACCACTTGCCTGCGCTTTTTCCTTCAACTTCTGCGGCTTCCTCGGCTTTTCCCTCCAAAGCCTTTCCGGTGTCCTTGCGCTTTCCAAGCCTTTTCAGACGTGCAAAGACATCGCTTGCCGCAATGCAGATGAGCGTCTGGAGACTGCCAAGGATCGAGGCAGCTGCAGACCGCACGCCGGCAGCGGCAGGTTGGGCTTCGGTCTTTGTTTCGGTCTTTGTTTCGGCCTTCCCTTCGACGTTTTCGAGTTCCTTTCCTTCCGACTCGAACTTTTCGTCTTCCTCTTTTCCTTCTTTTCCCTCTTTTTCTTCCGTTGCTTCGGTTGCTTGCAAGGGCTTTGCCGCACCTTCTGATGAGAACACGGCACAGCCCTGAGCCCATGCACCTTTGAGGCTCTCGCAGCGGTCGGCAACGGCGGCGGCAACAGACGGATCCCGGCGGGCGGCTTCAAGGTGGTCGTTCAAAACCTCGCCAAGGGGTACGCCCGTACGGGAAGCACGCTCTGCGGCAACGGGCGATTCGGGCAAGACGGCTTCTTCGGCAGCAGAACCGCCAACATCACCGGCACTGTCGTCGGCCATCGTTGCTGGTGCCGAATCTCGGCTTGTACGGCCCATGCGGCAGAAGTGAGCAAACGCCTCCTTCAATTCCAGAACGGTGAGGCCCGCTCGCTCGGCTAACGCCTCCCAAACCTCTGCGGGATCCTCGTCCGGGTTGAGGCTTGCGAGAGCGGCCATGAGATCAAACCCAAGGGCAGGATCAAACGACGGGGACGCTTCACCGGTTGCGTCACCATCAGCAGCTGCCCCCGTCGTCGTGCGCTCAACCCACGTGACCGTGACGTTGCCGCGGCGATCGAGGGCATAGACCTGACGCATGGCTGCGGGATCGGTGCGAAGCGCTTCCTCACGAGCAAGCTGCGCTTGCCGTGCTTCACGAACAGCCTCTTTCTTTTCACGTGCCCGCTGCGCACCCATCATCGCCTGCATCGGCAGGTGATCCTTCAAGGGCATCACGAACTGGGGTTCCTTGACGGCGGGCCCATCAGTTGATGCGGGAACGCTGGCGGGGGCGCTGCCGAAGGCCGATTCGGCGACAGACGCAGACTCAGAGACAGAAGCAGATTCAGACGAAGGCAAAGAAATATCATCGGCATCCGCCCCGTCGTCCGCCTTGTCGTCTTCGATTGCGTCTTCGATTGCGTCTTCGACCGCGCCCCCGTCGGCATCCTCTTTCTCAATGTCGCAGCTGCCGGAGTCGACCACCGGATCCGGAATCGCATCCCAGTCCTCGGCCTGCCCCGAACCCTCGGGGTCGGCGGCGGTTTGAACGACGTCGTTCATAGCGGAGGCAGGCGAGGAAGGTGCGGAGGACGCAGAAGACGCAGAAGACGCAACAGGGTCGGCCGGATCAGCTTCCTTGGCCGGATTCACCTTCGCCTCATGAGCCTTGCCGTCAGCCTTCCTGGCGTTCCTCCTTGTCTTCTTTGCGGTGCTTGAGCGACGCCTGACCGTCGGGGCGGGAGTCGCTGCAGCCTCCTGCGAGCCCGCAGCCTTCTCATCCGTCTTCACGTCGGCCTTCTTCTGGTTGTTCGGGCTTTTCTTCATGCTCATGCCGCACCTCCCTCGAGGTTCATGCGGCTTACCGCCACCACGGCCTCTTCAATCGGAAGGCCCCGGGCACGGGCGTTCTGCACGGCATCAAAGACCTCGGCCTTGGTCGAATAGGCGGTCATCGAGAAGGAATCAAGCATCAGGCGGGCAACGACGCCCGGCTGATCGCCCACCTTGACGTAGACCTCGCTGAAGTCCCCCGCGCGGGTCGTGAGGCTCGATAAAAGTGCGGTGAGCCCCGGGTCGCTCGTATAGGAAGCAATCCCTGCGGGCTTTTGCCGCAGCAAAAAGACGCTGTCGGCATTCATGCGCACGGCCCGGGCGGCCGAGGTCGCATCAAAGTCGCTCATCGACTGACTGATGCAGACGATCCCAGCACCGTACTTTCGAAGCGTTCGGCAGGCCCATTCGATGAATCGCCCCGAGTTGCCCGTCAGCAATCGCCAGGCCTCGTCGATCACGATGAGCTTTTTCTCGGCGCGAGGTCGCCTGCGGATTTCCTTCAAAATCCGCATGATGACGATGAGAAGCACGGCGTTCTGAAGCGTCGGTTTGTTCGTGAGCGCTTCCATCTCAAGCACCACGAGCGCGCGCTCAAAGTCAATCGTCGAGGGCCCTTCAAACCAGTGCCCGTAGCGGCCGCCCGCGCAATAGGGCATCAAGCGCACGGCAAGATCCGAGAGCCCCGCGTCGCCTGCGTTCATCAAGGCAAGCGCAAGCGTCGTCATCGTGGGCGTCTCGCCCTTTTGACGGGCCTCGCGCACGACGCGATCGATGTAAAGCTTCAAAAGCTCGGCCTGCGTGAGCTCCATGGGAGCGTCGCCGTTTGCCATCACCGTGACGATCTGCGCGAGCTCGTCGAGCATCTCGGCGGGATCCTCGAGCATGTCGAGGGGATTCAAGCACAAGGGCTTGCGGGAGTCCTTGTCCTTTCCTGCCTTTGCCCCCTGCTTTTCAACCTTGTCGGGGGCATTACCAGCCTTATCGTCTTCAAGGCGGCTGCGATCAAAGTCGATGAACTGGCCGCCCACCAACTCCATGCAGTTCTTGTAGCTCTTGCCGATGTCAAAGACCCAGACGCGGCCCCCGAGGCCGATCTGCGAGAGTACGATCTCCTGGGCGAGCACGCTTTTGCCCGAGCCCGAGGTGCCGGCGATCACGGCGTTGAAGTTGCCGCTTCTGTTGGCAAAGATGTCGATCGGCAAGAGCTGCCCGCGACGCGTCACGAGCATCAGCATCGGCGTGCGGATGCCGGCAAAGAGACCGGACTGGGACGGTGTGGAAGTAGCAATTGCGGGATTGGCGCAATGGGTACCGTTGCCGTTTTTCACTGCAGCAGCCGCACCCTCGAGGCCCGCGCGTGCGGGACTTCCCCGGCTTTCGGCCATGACGGGAATGAGGTGCGCGGCCGCACGCCGCGTTTTGGTCGATGTCTGGCGGGCGGCACGGGCATCGAGCATCAGTCCGTGGCTGGCTTCCAAGGGAAGATTGAAAAGAAACCCCATCATCTGAAGGCCTGTCGAAACCTGTGCATCAAACCCGGCACGGGCAAGGACGTTTCCCGCCTTCTGGGCCGCGGCCATCGCCTCGCCTCGGGGCGCGAAAACGGTCATCGCGTGCAGCATCCGCGCAAGGCCCGAGCCCTCTTCGCAGGCCTGCTGCGCGAGATCAAAGTCGCGCGAGCGCTCGCCGAGGTCAGTCAAGAACTGCCCGATTTCGGTGTGCATGAGCTGCTTCACGCGGGCGTTCTTCATGGCAATGACAGCCCGGTCGTCGGCAACCGACGTGGGCTCGACGGCGCAAGTGAGAAGGTACGGATAGGCAAAGGAGGCCTGAGCCAAGACCCCTCGCATGCGGTTGACGTTGGCCTGCGCCGGATAGCCTGCAACCGTGAGGCTTACTGCATCCACAGCGTCGCCCGCAGCCGAAGAAACCGTGATGTGGTTTTTCTCAACGTCGATCATCGTATCTCGCCGCACGAGACCTTCTCTTAGCATCGCCGCGGGCTCGGTCGGAGGCGGCACGAGGCCTGCGCGCTGCTCCTGGGGGTTCACAAGCTCTCGCATCGTCTGCGTGAAGATCCGATCGTTCCAGCGGCAGCGAAAAAGCGTGAGCTGCGTCAATGTCGACTCCACTGCCTGCAGAGCCAGGAAAAACGCATCGATCGCTTCATTTCTGCGGCCCGAGAGAAAGTCCTCAACGGCCGACTCCCCTACGCGCGTCGTGACGCTCATCCACACGCGAAACTCGCGCACGCACCCCGTGCGCTCGCTCTGGATACGGGCCATCGCATCGAACTTGCGGGCACGCTCCAAGGCCATGCGCCAGGGGACGGAGGAAAAGGCTGCTTCGGCGGCTGAGGAAGCATCGGACGTTGTGAAGCCCGCAGCCGCAGGAAAAGGATTCAAAGCCTGCCTGTCGCGCTCACTTTCAAGCACTCGACGGCGGCTTTCAACGTAGTCCGACAACGTCCCGCGCACGGCCGACGAGGCAAACAAGGTCGTGGCAATCACCGTGTCCTTTGGCCAGGCGGCGGCAAAAAGGCGTTCAAGCCCCTGCACGACGGCGCTGTCGGCGTAGATCAAGCTGTTGAGCTCAAACACGGCTCCAAGCGCATTGATCGAGGTGTCGCCTCCACCGTTTAAGAGAAAGACCTTTCGCTGCGGCTCCCAGTAGAGCGTGCTCAGCACCCCGGCAAAGCGATCGACGAGAGCCGAGCGGCCGTCGCGCGTGTGCGTGCGGATGCCGCTCCCGGTGAGGTTGCCGGTCAGAATCGCAACCTCGCGCAGACGCACGTAGAGGGCCTTGAGGCCCGAGAGCCTCTTGCGGGCACGAGTGAGGAACGAATCCGTTGCCTTCGACATGTCGGAAGGCTCTTGGGAAGACTCTTCGGAAACCATGTTCGAAGCCATGTCGGAAGATGCTTCAGAGGAAGAGCCGGCGGCAAACGTCTCCTCCGAATCGGCGTGCAGCGCACTGCGCTCGGGCGAATCTCCAAAGTCCCTCTGCGCGCAACGCTCGAACTCGACATTCGGCAATGCAGAAATCGGTGCGTGCGAGTCTTTGACGGTGCGGGAAGTTTTACGTGACGTCATCGGCATGGCGGTGCGGCAAATCAACGAAAAAGCGAAGGGACAAAGAGGTCAAAAAAGGACGGAGCCCTGGGAAAAAAGACAAAAACAGGGCTGCCCCCGAGGAAAAACCTCGGGGATCAAGGCAAGTGAAAAGCGGATTGAAATCGGATTGAAAGCGGATTGGAATCGGATTGAAATAGGCTTCAGAACGGCATCAGCGCGGCTTCAGGACAACCTCAAAGCGACTTCATGATTCATGCAACCACGCCCCTGGCCATCAGGGCTCAACGGCGGGGCGTTCGGCTTCGATCGCTCGGCTTCTGACGCGCTCGATGCGCCAGTTGGCATCCTTGACGCGCACCCAGACGCGGGAGGTGGAGTGAAGGTCGCCTGCTTCATCAACCCAGGGCAGGACCCAGAGCATCACGACACGCTCAGGCGACCGTGCGGGCTGCAGACGCGTCGCGGTGGTCGACAACACGCCCTCGTTGATGCGGCGGCTGCGGGTGGTCATCGACGGTTTGGCAAAGGGGGACGAAGAAGGGCGCGAAGAAGGATTCGACGAGGAGCTCTCGAAGGAAAGCGTCTCGATCACGGTGTTGCCTCGGGGTGCCGATCGGCGAGCGTCACCAGTTGCTTGGCCGGCTTTCTGACTGCCTGCGTCACCGGCAGTCGTTCCTTCTGCCTTGATGCTGGATTTGGCCGAAGACGTCGTCGTTTCTGCAGAGCCCGTCTGCGACGTCGTCGGCCGGTGATTTTCCTTGGACGTACGGGCCATCAAACTCTCGTCGTCGGAGATTCCCAGCAACGCACGATCCTGTGCGGAGAGCTCGGCCTCGCTTTGTCTGTGCTGGGCCTCATAAGTCTGCGAGAGCGTGGCGCAGGAGGCCTTTCCCGGCTTGCCGCACCCGAACTCGTCGTGTGCGTCGATCAGGCCCGTGAGGTTGGTGCAGCCCGAAGTGAAAGCGAGAACGGCCAAAGCGGCGGCGGCAAGCGGCAGGCGGCTGCCCGTTATCAGCGGCAGCGTCGCCTTTTGCGTCGGGCGTGCGGTGATTTCGTTGGCCGGTGCAATGCCGGATGCTTTATTTGGTAAACGGAAGATTTGCGTGAGAAACGTCATGGCTTCAAAAAGAGGACTACCTGCGACGCGTCAAGCACCATCGGGGGGATCCTCAGGAGTCCTGGAAAATTTGTTCGGTTATCGGTCGGTTATCGCTTGGGCTATCGGTCTTTTACCCCGGCCGGGCGATCAGAGATCGGTCAAAACAGGGGCAAAAATGGAGGCAAAAAAGGCAAAAAAAGCAATCCGACCCCTTATGGGTTTTCTCTTCGTGCGCGCATGTTTTCGCCGAAGACAAGCGCGCCGTTGGTGGCATCCATTTCGCCGGCCTTGGGCGGCTCAAAGGCAATCGAGAGGCCCTGGGCGAGCACGATGTCGACCTCGCGGCCGCTGTCGAGTTCCAGCACCGGAAAGATCTTGTCGGCAAGCTTCAAGTAATAGTTGACGATGCGATCCATGGCGCTGTCCACACCCTCGCCGATACCTGCGGCCCAGGCGTTGTCGACGCTGCTTCCCACGGCTCCCGAGGTGTAGGTTGTCGTGCGCTGGGCTGAGAGCGACACGGCTTTGCCCAGGCCCGAAATCGCTCCGGTAAAGAGCGCGCTTGCAATGGCCTGGCCGCTTCGGGTGACAAGTCGAGCGCGAACGCCGGCCTTGCCGTCTTCACCCGTGACGTAGCCCTGCACCCGCACATCGACTGCGCGGCCCGCCTTGTTCATGCAGGAAAGCCGATCCAATCGCACGAGCACGCGCTCGCTTGAGATGTCGCCCGTGGCGTTGGCCGTCACGAAGCACCGGCGGACGTTGGCCTTGAAGTCGTTGGGAAGGTTTGCAAAGTGCGTCACCTCCAAAAGAAGCGGCATCGGGTTTTGCGCGGCATTGCCGCCCGTGGGAGCGGTGACGCCCGAGAGCACCGTTGCGCGGGCAAAACTGCCTGCCGGCAAATACGTTCTCTCAGCTTCATGCCGGGCACGGTTGGCGGCAATCGGTGCATCACCCACTCGTCGAACGGGACGCTCGATGCGCACAGGTGCCTTTTCGTTTGCGGCAACCTTCACGACCCCCATGCGGGCATCGGCCGAATTGGAGGAGCTTGTGCCGCCTGCGACCTGAAGGCTGGTAAGGACGCCCGCTTCCTTCGCAAGCCTTGCGCTGTCGGAGGCGGCCATGTCGGAGGCCTGGGCTTGAGGCAAATCCGCAATCGGAATGCGGCCGTCGCGGGCGAGGCCCTTCATGCGGGAATCGATCTCCCCTGCCGTCCCGTCCCTGCCGTCTTTGCCGTCTTTGGAGAGTGCCTTCATGCGCGCGTCCATCTGCGTGACGAGCGCTTCCATCGACTTCAAGCGAATCCCCAGGGTGTCCAACTTTTCCTCGTACTGACGCTGAAAGCTTTGCTTGTCGAGACTGTCGGGAGCCAGGCGAAAATCATTGCGGTAGGTGCGCACTTCGGGCTTTCTTGGTTCGCGCGTGGTTTCACTCACCCAGACGAGGGCCGCGGCAACGGCCACGACCACAACAACGACGCCCGCCATCGTCAAGCGCTGACGACGGGTTTCCTCGCGCTGGCCCTTGACCTTGCCCAGCTCCTCGCGCTCCCGGCGGGCACGGACAAAGCGCTGCAGCCGGTCGCTCGTGCGGCGAAGACGCTCAAACACCGTTGCACGGCGGGCGTTGCCGTTTAAAAACTCCGCCTCGCCCATGTTTGCCCGAAGTTGCGCATCGGAGGCAGGAGCACCGGAATCAAACGAAGCGTCGCCCGCATGGGAAGCGGTTCCTGCCGTTGCTGCACTTGCTGCACCACCGAGGCCGGCCGTGCCGCCAACTCCGCCTAACCCGGAGCCCTGGACAGCCGGGGCCATTGCGGCGGGCGAAAGGTCCTCGCTTGCGTAGACCTCGCGCTCACGAGAAGCGGGAGAAACGACAGATGCGGCAGAAATCATGCGAGCATCTGCAGCAACAGCCGTGGAAGCATCCGAGGAATCATCCGGGGATGCTGCCGGAGGGGAAGGGTCGGAAGGGGCGAAAGCGACTGAAGCCGTCGAAGTCGCAGACGACGACGCGGGCGATTGGCCACGGAGGCTCGCGTTTGCCGTTTCTGCAGAATTGCCGACATCCCCGACATCCTTTACAGGCTGTATGTCCTTTACGTCGGCCTCCTCTTTTTGCACGCTTGCGTCACCGCCATTCATCCCATCCCTCATTCCATCACCAAAAAGCGCGGCGCGGGCTGCCTTCTCCTGCGCTTCCTGCACCCAGTAGACGGCCTTGGAATCGTTGCCGTAGGGAAGGCCGAGCGCTTTGGCAAGACGGGCGCTTGCGGCATCGACGCCCTCGTGGGGATCAAAGCCGGTGTATGCAGCTTCGGGAACGACTTCGGCTGCGGCATCAGTTGAGGCTTGATCAGAGGCGACAGTGGTTGCAGAGCCCTTCGCAGCCGCTTCCTGTGCCGCATAGAGCGCGCGGACCTTCTTGACGCGTGCTTCAAGCGCGTCGAGCTGGGCCTGCTCATCCTTGGTGAGCTTGCCGCGGGGGCTGCGCGTGCTTGTACTCGTACTCGCACTCGTGCTGCCGGGAGTATTGCTTTCGTTTGCGGTCATCGATTGCGTTGCTTCGCTTCGGGTTTGGGGTTGAGTTTTGGGTTGACTTTGGGCTCGAGACCCCGGGCGGAGGTCGGTGCCCACCTCGTCCTTATTGACGCCCTTGTTTTCGTCCTTACTTCTTTGCCGCGTCATCGGCTGCTCCGAGTGCTTCGAGGGTGAAAACCGTACCGGCCTCGTTCGTGCCGGCGGAATTGACGGAATTGGCGGCATGGGAGGTGTTCATCGCGATGCCCGCTGCATCACTGCGGCGCAGGTAAAGAAGAGCCTCAAGCGCACTGCGGGCTCGGATCACGTAGACGACGGTTCCTGCACCCGGGGCAAGATCAAGCCGTTCGGCCGCAAGCGCGACAACACCGGGCACGGTTTCGGCGATGGCGTTTAAAGCGAGCGTTCTTCTGCCGACATTGAGGTTGGTAAAAGACAACGCTTCACAGACAAAGCGTCCCGAAACCCATGCCTTGCCGGCACGCACCGCATAGCCCTCCCAGGAGGTACGGGCGAGATCCGAAAGGTCGACCTCACGGATGCGGTTTCGAGCGGCGTTGAAGGCCAGGCCCACGGCAGCATCCGTGCCTTCACCATCACCCGACCGAGAAAGCCCCCGACCTCCTGCGGCGGCATGGACCATTTCCTTCAGCTCCCCGATGAAGTCGTGGGCCTCGAGGTGCTCCAAGGGGGCCTCGAAGGCGGCTAGAAGCGCACGCTCAACGGGCTCGCGGCGGCGGTCGTTGACGTTCACTAGGCCAGGAACGAGCTCGATCGTCTGGCTCGGGACGTCGGCCGCGACAAACTGCACGGCATGGTTTTCCGTTTCGGTATTAAAGAACGCTGCGGTGACGCGGGCTCCGGCCTGAGCCTGAAGCCAGGCGGGCTTGATGCGCACGAAGACGATGCCGCGCTCCTTGTCGGCGGTGACTTCAAGCGCCTGAGCGTCAAAGACGACGTCGGTGATCCGATCGCCCTTGACGCGCACGAGGTTGACGTGGTCGCGCGCAAGCGGATGCACGGGACCGCCGTCGGTGGGCATGGTGAACGTTGGCGTCGCAGCCGAAGCGGCCGAAGCGGTCGCTGCGCTTGAGGATGCCGATGAGCTCGAAGGCGTTGAGGAAGTTGAAGCGACCGTATTTGCTGCGACGGCAAGCGGTACGCCTGCTATGGAACTCCCGGAAAAAGGGCTTCTTTCAAGACCTCGGGCCAACCCCGCCTCGAGTCGTTCGGCAAGGGCTTGGGAAACCTCGGCCGGTGACGAAGCTGACGTCGTTCCAGAGGAAGAGGCAAATGCAGAGGAAAATGAAGAGGCAAAGGCAGGCTCGGGAACAGGAGCGGTGAAGGCCGCAGTATCGGCTGCAATATGGGCCGCAGGCAGGCCGCCCACGGCGGCAGTGCTCATGAGAACCGCCAGAAGCGGCAGGGCGGTGCGCGGGTCAATTGGAAGGTGCATCGTCTCGAAATTCCAAAGTGTGTGTTTGCTTGCTTGCGGCTTGCCGCTGTATTTGCGGGATGTTTTTGGGAATGGGCTTCAGGGGTGCGCGTCGCACGGATGGATGCGTGCGTCACCATCCCGAACGGCAAAGAAAGCTTTGCAGCCTCTGCCGCACGGGGGCCTTGTTTGGGTTTGAGCTGGGTTTGAGCCGGATTTGTGTTGGACCAGGCGGAGTGAATAAGTTCCTGCTTGTTATGGGCTATATGAAACCCTTAAACAACTGCGATGGTGCTTGAAATCACCAAAGAAGAACCGACCTCGCCTGCCGCCTACCGCTCCCCCTTCCTTGCGCTCCCCTCGCCTGTCTGGGACTGGGACGTGACTGCGGCCTTCATGCCGCGGCCGCTTGCAAAGGCATCAAGAAGCGCGTCGCCCGGAGCCCTGTCGTCGCGGCCCGTTTCGGTGACGTCAAGTTCCACGATCCAAAGCCTGCCCATGCGCACTTCAAGCCGCAGACAGGCCGAGACGTTGGCTTCGTCGGTCACGGCCCGGCCGATCATGGTGCGACGCATGCCGCTGATGCAGGTTGCAAGACGCTTCGGATCGACCGTTGCGGCCTGGGCAAAGAAAGCGGTTGCGGCCTGGTTGCGCTCAAGGCTAGAAGCAGTACGCCTGAGGTTTGCGGCCATGGCGGCGTAGCTTTCGGGGGCGACGTACTTCAAAAAGGCCTCGGTCTGCGAGCGGCTGGTTTCGGGAGACATGTTGAGCACGAGGCCCAATGCGCTCACCGAGAAGCGCTCAAGGAGGTTGGCGCTTACCTTTTCATTCATGGCGATGTAGGGCTCGCCCGCGTCGGGAGCGATCACCACCGTGCGGCTTTGATCCTCCTTGGTGAGGAGATACGCGGCCAAAAGGAGGTTCAGCACCATGCTCATCGTGAGCAGCACGAGCACCGCCCGGCGGATCTGCAGGTGTGCGGCGGCTTCGGATGTGATGCGCCGGTAGATCGTGCCTGCCGCGTCGGGGCGTTGTCTGACGCGCATGTTTTGCAGAACATGACTCATCGGGTGGTGTCCTCACGGGGATTCATAAAAATCGCGCAAGTCAAGCAATTCAAGCAAAGCAAGGAATGATTTCCCTTGGATTAAAAGTCTTTTTGCAAGCTTTTAGGAAAATTCAGGCAACGACGATCCGTGTCGCTGCATGTCAATCTCTGGCTTGAGCGATCAGAAAAAATGGATAAACGGGAATAAGGGCAGCCGGAAAGCTGAACGTCGGAACCTGTCGGCTGAAGGCTGTCAGTAGGAACCTGAGCGGTGCTCGGGCGGGAATCGTCCCGCCCGGCTGCAGCGGCTTCTGGTGAAACCCTCGACGCCGTCCTGACATGGAGGAATCGTATATGCGTCGCAGACGACGCCAAGGAATCTCACCAGTACGGCAGTTGGGCCGCTGCAGCCGGATGGAAACGAAAGCGAAATGCTGCTTTTTTGAAAATTCGCGCTTCTTTAGCCGATGAAGTGCCGTCGGGCACTTGCCGGGATCCGTCCGAAGACGTCAAACGGCAGATGCCAGTAGACAAGGGCAAAGGCTCTTGCCACACCGCCGCCCGCGCGGGCACGCTTCCAGAGCATGCAGCCTGCGGCCGCGGTCAAGCACCCCACCATGGCTCCCGATAGGATGATGCCGATTGAGAGTGAAACGCCCGCCACCATCACGTAGTCAAGCTCCCAGAAGAGAAAACGGGGACTTGCGTCGAGCGTTCGCGGAACGCCCACCCAGCCTTCGGCCGAGGAAAATGACGGAGTTTGAGAGCTCTGCATCGCATCAAACCTTTCAAGACAATTGAAGCGTCAATCAGGAAAAAAGCAGCTTTGCGGCTGCTACACGCCGCCCGCGGTGAACATCGTGTCGACGATGGTGGGCAGCATCAGCAGAGCGACGCCGGCGGCAATCGCGCTCACGGCAGCCATGACGCTGCCGCGGATGATGCCGACACCCAGACCCACGAGCAGAAAGCAGATCGCGATGGTCTTGCCGAGGTAGCCCGTGCTCCAGCCGCTCACGAGCTGGTAGAGGTCTTCGAACTCGCTGCCGGTGTTGGCCCAGGCGCTGCCTGCGGTCAACGTCCAGAAGAGCGCAACGATGGCAAGCATCGCGCCCCAGCGGAACATGTCGCTCTCGGCGACGGCCTTGAGCGCAAGGCCCGCGCGCTCGACGCGGGCTTCAATGTTCGCCGCAAGGTTGTTTGCGTGTGTGGTCACACTCAGTCTCCCTTTGAAAGGATTGTTGGTATTACCCCGCCGAAAGGTTTCTTCCAACCGACGGGGGACGTCGTGCTTACAACCGACTGGCCCGGGACGATGCCCTTGGCGGCGGGTGCGCCCCGGCGGCCGGCGAAGCGGGTGCGCATTCTGTCGAAAAACCGGACAACTTTCCTCCCCCGTTTCGGACTAAGAGGGGAGTTTTGTCCACTGTTGACAGTGGACAAAACTTCAAAAATCGCCCTCGATTTTGGGGTTCCAAAGGCCAGATTTTTCCTCTTCTGTTTGCCCTTCAAAAGCGTCGTTGATCCGTTTGTTTTGGCGGATGGATTTGCTCGCAAAAATGAGCCTCTTCGTTGCAGCCCCATCTCTTGCCGATACCTTGAAAATCAGGGGAGAAATGAGGATTGCCCTCCTTCGGAAGATCTCGCAGAAGAAGAACAAAAAGAGGCGATTCCGACGTCGGTTGCTGGAGCTCGATGACGGCGTGTTTGCCCTGTCGTTTGCGGGGTTAAAAAAGGGCTCCGGAAGAGCCTCTCAAAACACCCTCCAAAACGGCCGCTTCACACCGCCCGATCGGACAAAACTCAAACGCAAGTCGGCAAATCGGAGCGCTTGCAGGTAGTCTGCGCACCCGTCGCGTTGCCGGCACCGGCCGTTGATGAGCGATCTGTCGGAGGCCTATCGTTGGTCGACCGAAGCTTTTTCGCCGGGCGATCGATGGACAGCCGATGATGTGTCGATGGTCCGGCCGCCCGCGACTCCCCTCAACGACGTCGTGAAAGGAGGTTTCGAGCAGGGACAAACAAGGAGAACGAAGGGAGACAAGGATCTGGAAAGAAGAGATCCGAAAGGGTGTGCCGGGATTCGAGATCCGCAGACCGAGTTTCGCTGGTTACCTGGCCAAACACCCAGCCGAATGCCATGTAACGAAAAACGTCGGAAAAACGATAAAACCTATTGAAATCAAAGGAGCTCCATCTGCTTTACCATCATGCAAGGGCTGTTCGGCAAGGGAAATTCCTGATGTGCAACAAAACCGCCGTTTCGCCTCCACCCCAGGCATGCGCATTTCCAACCGCATTTTCCCCCGAGGGTTCGAATCCGATGAGCATGTCGGAATTCCATAAAAATTCCTTTTCCATCAATCCCCTGGGAATGAATTCTCTCGTTGTTTCTTCCGCCAAATTGATTGAAAAACGCAGCAAAAATTGAAAAACGCGAGGACAGCAGATGTATAAAAATTAAGCAAACACCTCCAAAAATGTCCGTTTTTTGTGCAATTTTTGTATATCCGCATCATCACCACGCATCGTCGCCGGCTCAACACAAAATCAAATAATCCCGGTATCATCAGCCCCTTTTTGACGCCGGCCAAAAACGCGTCGGCGTCAAAAGAGACCAATCAACCAATATCGGTAAATGCTTTTATCAAAACCTTAGGAGAATCTCACCGATGATCAACGGAAAACCCCACAGCGGGGCCTTCCGCCGCTCACCCGTTGAAAATTCAACTACTTCATCCGCGGCTCAGAAGGCTTACCTTCCCCAGACCACCCCGGTCAATTGCCGGAACACCCCGGTCGATAGCCCAGTCAATGGCCCGACCGTCCTGCCGTCCCTTCCAAGCGAGGGAAACCATATCGTGGCAAAGGTTTCGAGCGACACCGACGTCTCCTTCGTCGAGCAGCATCCGGAAAATCCATCGATCCCGGAGACCCCGAAGAACCCGGAGAAGCGTCGGGGCGGCCGGACGCCCCTGATGACAGAAGCCGACCTCGTGCGGCTTCTCGAGCAGGCCTCGCACCGCAGCCCGTGCACGATAAACGAAGCAAAGAAAGGCGCCCACCTCTGGACCGAAGCGCTGTTGCTTGATCTTGCGCGCGAGCACTTCGGGATCAAGGTGTCCTTGAAAACCCTGCAGCGGCGCATCGACGCCAAATGCCTTCGACCGTTGAAGCCCCACAAGACGTTCCTTGCAAGCTTGATCGAGAGCGCGGCGCACAAGGAAATCATGGCAAAGATGGACCGGGCGGAGCAATTGAAAAGCCGCACCTTCTTCGTCTTTCGCTACAAGCTGCTCGTTCGCGACGGCAAGCTCTTTCCCTTGAACGATGCCGTTCGCAGCGACGAGATTGCGCCCGACACGGAGCGAAACGTCTTTTACGCCTACTGCCTCGTCTCGCCCGGGGGCCGTCAGCGCTACTACCACTTCACGCGCAAGCGAACCGAAGAGGAACGCGCCAAGGGGCTCATCAACGGGGTTCTCAAGATGTTCCCCGAATCCGCGCACGTGCACCTTCTTCCCATCGTGACGACGGGAATCTTCGCGGAATCGGCGACGCTTGACTCCGAGGAGCTCAAGGACTCGTGGGCCATTACCTGCGGCAAGAACCGCAACCTTCACGTGGTGCCCGTGCGCGTGCCCTACGGTCACCCCAAGGTCGAGGCAAGCGAACTGCGCTTTGCGATCAGTGCAGGATCGTTCTGATCCCTGAAGCCTTGAACTTGTGCTGACTTGTTCTGAGCTGCTCCGACCGGCTCCGGCAAAGCTCTGTTCGGTGCTGATCGGTACCAGCCAGCGGCTCACCTGCTTTGATCAGCTCTGCGGCGTTGATCGACTTTTTTGCTCGAGCTTCTTTCCCGAAAGGACGCTCGACAAAAAGCGCGCAATTCCCGCGTCCGAACATCAGCATCCTTGATGCGCCGGCTCCCCTCCCTCTTTTTTTGCCTGACAGCCTGGGGGAGCCGGCGCATTTTACTTGGAGAACATTGCTTCTCAATCAACGGTCCTTCTGCGGCTCCTTAACCCCGGACTTGCACGAAATGCCAACGCCTGACAAAATGCGGCCTCAGTCACAGACGGATTTTTCCCCGGTTTTTTACCGCGGCCTGCAGAAGGCCCCAACAAAAGCCGTTTTCAAAACAATTTCAACCACCCTTCGCGGGCGTTGGCCCGCGGTGTGTGCGCGAGTGCTGTTTGTCTCTTCATTTCCTTTAAGCCGAGTCTCTTCGGCCTGAAGGCGAAGACGCTTTCAGTACCCGACTTGCAGACGGTGGTGTCTTCGCGCCCTTTTCTTGAAGGGATTTTCCAAAAGGAGACACCTTATGTCGATGCAGTTCACGGCGCGCATTCCGGCCCGATCGTTTGGCTTTGAGTCCGAACACACGGTCCTGGGGTTTGAGCCGACACACATTGCAACGCCTGCCGCGCGATCCATCACCCCCGATCCCGAGCACCTTTTTGAAGCCGAGTTCTTCGAAGAGATGCGCCTGTGGTGGGAGTGGGACGATACGCGTTCCCCCTTGTACATCTCGGGCCCGAGCGGCTGCGGCAAAACCTCCACGGTGCTGCAGTTTCTCGCCCGCGTCAATGCGCCTGCCGTCACGGTTACGTGCCGGCGGCGTACCGAAAAGAGCGATCTGATCGGGCAATGGGGAATGGACGGCTCGGGCGGCTTTGCCTGGTTTGACGGACCTGCGGCGATTGCCTGGCGCTACGGGTGCGTACTCGTCATCAATGAGTTTTCGCTTGCCCCGCCCGAAGTCTGGGTGGCGGTAAACGACCTCTTTGAAGGCGACGCGCTCTACATCGAACGCACGGGCGAAATCGTGCCGCGGCATCCCAACGCACGCGTCATCATCACCGACAACTGCCGCTGTGCAGGAGCCGGTTTTGAGAGCGCGTACCTCGCGCGCAATGCGCAGGACACAAGCACCCTCGAGCGCTTCTGGCACATCGAGGCAAAGTGGCCTGCGCCGGAGGCCGAAACCGCGCTCTTGATGCGAAAGACCGCTGCGGCCGCCTCAGGTATTGAACCCGAGCGGCATGCAGCAATCGTGAAGGGCCTTTTGGCCTTTGCATCAAGAACCCGTGCCGAACCGAAAGCTGCAAACGCAACTTCCTGCTCGTACGGAAAACCGGAGGCCCCTGCCGTGCGGGCGGTCTCGCCTCGGGTGCTCATTCGCTTTGCGCAGATTCTTCTGACGCTTTTGTCGCAGCAGGCACCCGTCGAGGATCCGGTCGCCATGGCGCTTAACGTTGCGTTTGCCAACGGCTGCACGCGCGAAGAAGCCTTCGCGCTGCAGCAGCTTGCGCACTTTGAGTTGGCAGGCCTCACAGGGCCGCGCAGGACGTCCAAAAGCCGTCGTGCGGGGTAAAGAGCCTCACTACCCTCCTCAGCCTTGAGGAGGATCGAGCTCCAAACCCGTCAAGGCAGTCAAGCCAGCCAGGCCATGCAAGCGTGCCCGCGCATTTTGCGATTTTTTGCGATCAAAAGCGCACCGCCATCCTAAAAAAACGAAATCCATCACCACCCACGGGAGAATCCCGCAAGCGCATTTTTCCCGTTCGTGGTCTTCGTCTGAAGGCGGCGGTGCGGCTTTTGAAAAATGCTTGCCTGCGATGGTTCTCCCGAATTTTTTCTGGAGAACCTTGAACCATGCAGCAGCAAGCAACGGAGTTTTTCCTCACGTCCGAGTCGGTCTACTTTGAGCCCACGTTTTCGCGTCCCGCGCGTACCCGCGCAGTCCCGGAAACGCAGCAAGAGGCACGACCGACGCCCGTTGAGGAAACGCGTCCAAAAAAGCGCAGAACACCAGCAGCCGTCAAGGGCGGCCTCTCCGAGGCTTCCCTACCGTCTGCGGCGTCTCCAGCAGAGAGCAGCCATGCGGCAAGGCCAAGCGGCATTCCTCGCGCACGAGCGACGATTTCGGAAGTCAAAGCCTCTTCTGAGGCCAGACCTCTGACGCCAAAGCTCACGCCCGCCCCGTTTTTTGCCATCGCAAGGGATCATTCCCTCGCACGAGCAAAGAACGGTACGAAGGTGTGATGACTTTGCGGGCAAAAGACCTCTTTTCGGTCTGCACTCGTGAAGTCAACCGATGGCTGCGCGGGAACGCAACAAACACGTTCCCCGAGCCGTCCGGCAATGTCTGCGGGCTTTCGTGCCCGCAGCGGCTCTGCGCTTCTTTCAGCACCCCTATAGCCCAAAGAAGCGTTGTTGTACGAAGTCCGTCGGCGCCCCCCGTCGGCCGCAGGCATACGCCTGCCGCCCGCGGGTTCCGCCCACGGACTTCCTTCTTTTTTTGAATTTTCTTTTCCCCTCTTTTCTCATTTCCCTTTCCAGCCTTTTCTTCGCCCTTCACCATGTCCCGACTGCTTGACCTTCTTCGCCGTGCTGACGCCGGGTTTGCCGAGCTTTCTCGTCTGGTACGGGAGACCGAGAGGGCGAAAAGGAGCACTGCGGCAGTGGACGGACACGCCGAGAGCAACGCCCACGACAAACCAATAGCCGCGAAAAGCTCTCCTGGCGACGGCGGAAAACGAAGACGGTTCGACAGGCTGCAACCCCTTGCTGCGGACATTGCCCTGCGGCTTTCGCAAGAAACGGTCGATGGCTTTGCCTTGGGCGAAAGGCTCGCCTACGCGGGATTAAGCAACGACAGAGAGCAGGAGCTACTTGCCACGGCAGGACTCCTGCTTGCGGCGCTTGAGGCTTCTGATCCCTCTCACCATTTTCGCCTTCCTTATCCGACCAAACAGCAACTCTCGCTTGCCGTTGAGCTCCTTGAGCGCATGAATGAAATACGCACAGCCGCAGGGCAGACGGTCACGAAAGCTCTCTCCACGCGATTGTTGGCACTCATCGTCCTGCTGGCGCAGTTTGAGGTCGCACCACAGGTTCCATCCGAGTCAACATCAGGATCAGAGTCCTGCAAGACATTGGAGGCTTCGAGCACATTGAGAAGGAAGCAGCTGCTGCCGTTGCTGCAGGTGTTGACAGGCAACGATCGAGCCGTCGCTTTTGCGTTCCTGCGGCTCTTTGCACTGGCTCAGTGGCGGGACCTGAAGAGCCCCGGGTTTTCCACAGCCGACTGGAACCGACTCGTGCTTTCCATCATCCAATGGCGGCTTGGGGCTCTTCACATGGATGGGGGAACGGCTTCGAGAACTTCATCGGAAAAGATGTCGGGAACGGTGCCAGAACCGGAGACGAGAACAGGAGCCGCTGTGGATGAAATGGCAGGCATCAAGGCTCTGTTGCAAACAACGGCCGTGGTGCTGTTGGGGTCAAATAAAGGAATTTTTGGCTCGGCCGCATTTCTTCGCATCGAAGGCGCATGGAAGACGACGCAGGGCACGAAGCTGGAACCGGAGAAAAATTCAGCATTGACGCTCGAAATTCGCCGCATCTATCTGCTGCCGAAGATCCTGGCGAGAATGATGGTCTCTGCTCCAGAACTTCGACCGATCCTTGCGCTTGCCTTCAAAAGTGAATCAAATGGAACCATTGGAGCCAGTAGAGCAACCAGTCCGCACGGAGTCTCTTCTTGCGGCCTTCTGCACGGACAAAGCCGTCGACGGATCGTGCGCAGGCTGACAAAGCTTCTGCAGAAGCTGCTCCTCAATCTTGGTGCTGCAGAAGAACTTGTCGTCATCCGCGATCCCTTGGCTCCTGAAGAAGAGCGCACCGTCTTTCCAGCAAGTGAGGCGGTTGTTATGGAACGACGCTGGATCTGGCGTTGGATTCAAGAGCGTCTTTGGAGATGGATTGATCAGGATGTCACCGTCTCAGAAACAGGCATGGTCCCAGCAACAGCCCCGAGCACATTCACTGCGCAGAGTCGACAACTTCCCGTCTTTGAGCTCATCGCTTGTGAATCGCTCCCCAAGGATGATCACGCGTCCGAAAAAGACACGGGCCTAGCGGTGCTCGGTCACAAGCTCATGCTGGGGCCAATGGCTTCGAGCATACGGCGTTCGTTCATCAAGGCCCTGCGCGATATTGAGGCGACCGTCACGGCCAACCCGGGGCTTGAGGACTACTACTTTCTCGTCATCAACCGCAGGGAAAGCTCGGCAAGTGTTGCCAAGACTGGAGCTGACTATAGGTGTGGGAGCCTGCAGAGCCTCACCGCCGTTTTCATCGAATGCGGTAGGCTCCCGCCGGCCGCGCTCTGGGCTTCCGATGCGGCGGCCGCAGGCGTTCTCTTGTTTCACGAGAGCACGGGCTCTCCGCAGGACTGGGTGACGACACGCCGCACGCCCTTTTCCGGACGCATTGCCGAAGGCTACGTCTTCGTGCTCGATGCCAATCCGGCACGGATGTTTGCGATGGATCGCACTGTGTCTTCAGGGTCAAGGGACGATTCTCGAAGTCGGACTGAAGACGAACGTCTTCAGTGGCAACAGGCACTGATGTGTTCGCTTGCCAAATTCGTCTGGCTGTCGGCAGTCAAAAAGCTCCTGATGAAAGTCAAATCCGAACGCCCGCCACTGCTCACCCCCATCGAAGAACTTGCACGAACGGCGGCACGCTTTCCGACATTGACGCAAAGCGTTCTGTCGCCTGAAGCTGGCTTTGCCATGCAGGGACTTCTGCCGGAAGGCGAGATCGCCCGTCTGCAGTCGATGAGCAACGTCTCGATGATCCTTGAGAACCAACGCTTGAGAACGGCGCAGAAGGTCTCCGGAAATGTCGCCGAGGACGCGAGCATGCCCGCCTTCCTCAAAAAGCGCATCGCGTTTCTTACCGCCCCAAAAAAGGGGCAAAGCGGCGCGAGGCTCAATACGCCGTGGCGTCGACAACCGGAATCTTCGGATGCGGCTTCTGACAGCGCTCACGGCAAACCCAAAGCCTTTCGCAAATACAACCCCTTGAACCCTCGTCACCCCTTTCACGTCTGATGCGCAAATCCCGCTCAACCTTTACCGCCGACGCCCAAAGCCTCATTGCCCAGACCTGGCGTCCTGCGGCGGAACTTCCCGCCTGTCTTGCTTGGACAGGCGCAACGCTCTATGCCCTTGCAGCCAGCCTTCCTGCGGCCGTTTCCCGCCCCATGGCAATTGCCTGCACATTCATGGCTATCCGACGTTTTCTTTCCCTACGGGAGGTTCTGCGGGCAAGGAGTCTTCTCGCGGGGCGCCCCGTTGCCTTTCACACAAGCGAACGACTGGCAAGGCGCGTGCAAAACAACTTCGCGCCCAAAGGACTCGTCTGGTTTGGCGAAGGCTTTGACTGGACGCCCGAACACTCCCAAAAGCTCTATGAATTAAGCCGCGTCGACATCAAGCGGCTTCTTCCTCCGGCCTGGGTGCGGCGCTACTTCGTCAAGGGCACGCCGCCCGTGGAAGGGGCAATTGGGCTTGCCGCCATCGAAGGCCTGGAAGACCGCACGGGCGACATCACGGTGCCGCAAAAGACCCTCGAAGGCGGCACGCTCATCGTGGGCACCACGCAGGCGGGCAAGGGCGTGCTGCTCACCAACCTCGTCACGCAGGCCATCGTGCGCGGCGAAACCGTCATCATCCTTGATCCCAAAATGAGCTCGCGCCTCATGAACGCCACGGTCGAAGCCTGCCGCATCGCGGGACGCTCGGCACCAGCCTTCTTTCATCCGTCGGGCGCGTCGAAGATTCGCCTTAATCCGCTTGCGAACTTTGAGCGCACAAGCGAACTCGCCAGCCGCATCACGGCCGTCATGAACGAAGACGGCCCCTTTACGGCCTTTGCCTGGTCGGCCGTAAACACCGTCTGCGCTCTTTTGCTTGACTGCGGAAAGTCGCCCACCATCGCCTTGATTGAATCCGCCTTAAGTAGCGGCCTTCCCTCATTGATTCGCGAGTCCTTGGAGCGTCACTGGGGAGCCGATGCCGTGGAATTTTCCATGAACGACGCACATTCCCGCGGCCTGAGAGGGCGCGAGCAGCTTCTTGAAGTTTTGACCGACTGGCGGCAGAGCCCGCAGTATCACGTGGGGCGAGCGCCTGCATTGGAAGCGGCAGCCGCCGTCTATGAACACGATCCCGTGCACTACGCAAAGATCACGGCAAGCCTCATGCCGGTGCTCGGAATGCTCACTAGCGGGAGCCTCCGGCAGAGCCTCTCCCCGGATCCGCAGGATCGCACGGATCGACGCCCCATTGCGTCGCTATCTGCCATTCTCGAAACACGAGGTGTGCTTTACGTGTGCCTCAATTCCCTGCCCGATCCGACGGTGGCCGCAGCAATCGGTTCGATCCTTCTGGCGGATCTCGCAAGCTGCGCCGGCGCCCGCTACAACGATCCGGGAAAAACGCGCGGCGTTGTTTCGCTTTTTGTTGACGAGTGCAGCAACGTCATCAACAAACCCTTGATCGAGATCCTCAACAAAGGTGCGGAATCAGGCATCCGCACCACGACCGCCATGCAGACCGTAAGCGACCTTGCTGCCCGTCTGGGAAGCAATGAAGCCGCCCGCATGGCTCTTGGCAACTTCAACACCCTCGTGAGCCTGCGCACCAAGGATCGCGTGACGCAGGACTTCGTGACGGAAACCTTCGGGCGCACCTATATCGCCAATCAAGGCGCGAGCCTCACCACCGGCGCAAGCTCGGCCGCGGCGGGCGACTTCACGGCCGCCTATACGCGGCAGGTGACCGGCGTCAGAGACGATCTCATCCCGGTCGACATGCTTGGAAAACTGCCCAACTGCGAATTCTTCGCTTCGGTTGCTGGCGGCAGGATCGTCAAAGGACGAATTCCGATTCTGACCTGCACTGGAGCATTAGAGAGAACGGAAGGCGAAATTCTGGGGATTAACAAGGAATCTCAAGAAGTTGGAGCCGTTAGGGCAAAAGCGGATGAAAGTAAAACTAATGACGGTAAGGATCAGACCGCAGGAAGAAATGGCGGTGGGGTTGGTGTTGCTTCCGAAGAGAAGAAGGAGGATTAGCCCATGCATGGAGCAACGACGTTTGGCCTGCTTCGCCGTACAGCGCTAATGACGATTGTTTTAGCCATCAGTTTATGGGTGGTTGCGGCCGTTTTTTGCAAACCTGCTGAGAGCGTGAATCTGCTGCATCAGGAGCTGGTCACCACTCCAGCAGAGTGCCGGCATTCGATTGGAAGGTGCGCAGAGCCTGTCGCGGGATTTTTTTCGGCGGTGATTAAAGGAGGAATTTGGGTTGTGGACGGTGTTGAACGGCTTCTGGGAGAAGGTTCAGAGGTTGCAGGAAAAGTAGTCGGAGATTGTCCGCGTGCAATTGATGAGGTGTCTGAGGCTATAAAGAATGGCTTGAATTCGGCGGAAGCGGCTTTTGTCGCACGCGTGCAGACCGTCAATATCTTGGTGCTGTTGCTTGTGCTGCGGCTTTGTGCCATCAAGGCGCTATTGCCTGCAATCGGGATTTTTGCCCTAGCTGCTCTAGTGGACGCCTGGTGCATGCGGCGGATTGCTGCACTCACCTTCTGTACACCCGTTCCCTCGATCAATTTCTGGTTGGTGCAGTCCTCCGGCGTCCTAGCGGCAGGTGCCTTGGGGCTTGCGGCAATGCCGTTTGAGTGGGCCGCGCAGGTCGCGATTGGGTGTCTGGCGTTGTTTGTGATTTCAGTGGCGGGGTGGCTTAGGACATTTCATAAGTTCGGTGGATGAAAACAACAGATTATTGAGTTGTAACCTACCAGCTGTCTTAATATTTGGTGTAGGAAGCGTTCCCCCTCTAACAAGCCGTTAAAAAACTACAACCAAAACTTGAAGTCAAAATCGATGAGTCTTTTCTCATCACCTTAAAGACCAGCGAGATTTATATGTTCCAAACACTAGATTGTTACGCACTAGAAATCATTAAGCTATTAAAAGAAATTTCCAAGCCTGGATACATCGAGTATATCAGCGCAATAACACCTTCACTTATCTCCTTACTAGCACTTATCTCCTTACTAGCACTTTTCATCTCGTGGCTAGGGAAGAAAAACACTGGCGCAATACAGAAAAAGATTGCATCATCTGAGGAGCGAGCCTTTCGAAGAAAAATCATCTTTGATCTATACGATACATTTATGAACCAAGAAACAGTCTATTGCATTAACGAAAGCCTATTCCTCTCCCCCTTAGCCTCAACAAAAGTAGCCACTGCTTTCGAGAACCATCTCCTTGAGCTCTACAAAAACAGAAATAGGCTAGCCCTAATCACACTAGAAGACAAAAGCAAAGAATCAAGAGACCTAATAAACTCTACAAACAGAGCACTGAAAATATATACGAGCCTCAGAAACAAGCTTATCGAATTTTTGGTCAATGGCGAACTGAAAAACCAATATGAACATTCAATAAAAAAAGCTGACCGAATACTATCAAAACAATTTCAACGAAAATGAAATATACTCAAACCAGGAAAAGCGATCCAGGTTTGTACAATACATGAGTGAGTCAGAAACAGTTAAAGACATATTGAAATTGCAAGAAGATTATATCCAAGCCACTTCTTCAGAAAATTTGGATCACCAAATTAAACAATTTCTTGACAAACTGTCCAATCAATAGCAAGACCACATCAACTGCAAGAAGCAACGAAAATCATTGAGCAGGTACTGTCAGCACTACATCAGCCCCTTACAAATGTAGATTCGAACAACAGACTATCAGACTAATACCCTCTAAATTTATGCAACATAGTTGACAGTTCTTCATTTTTACGAATAAAATCTTTAAGATAATCTTCAGTAATGTCGAACTGCCTTCCCGACTTCTCTTTCGTTGCAAGAACCTGTTTTTTATTTTTATCCGTTATTTGATAACCGTGAACTATTCGATTTCGCATGCTAACAATTTCAGAAAATCGTCCGACTATTTCATCTGGTAGCTTACCCTTCAAATAGCTTTTAACAGCGCCAGACGTTTTATCAATCAGGTCATTCCAGGAAACAGAGTTATCGATCCTCAACACAATCTCAATAACAAAGCCGCTATTTGAGCCAAACACACACATTGCCACACCAAGCAATATCACATATTCTTTAGATGGCAATGCCTGTTTTGTTAGATTTCTCGGTTCAACGTCCCACATCAAGATCTCCATCAGAGTCAAAATTGTTTACCGACTTAATCAGTGAAAATATTGTTGCCCCCCCCCGCTCTCTCCTAGACACCTGTGGTGGTGAATTGACTTCCGCTGACTCAGAAGAGTCATATTTCACCTTCAGACCATACATGTCTTCCTGCTGCTATTGATTGACTGATTAGTTTCTTTTGCAGATACATAGCTAAACTTCAAGTTGTTGACCCAGTCCAACTCTATGTACCCACCTCCTTCTAGTTGGTTTCTTATCGTCTCAAAACATTGTATCTTTTTCATTATTTATGAGTTTATCAGGTTGTTTATTGATATACCGTTGCCATAAATATATGCACCATCATTGATATACAGCAATAGGAAGAACAACAAGCGCAGGCCCTTTAATAACATCACGCAGTTCCTCGGGATTATCCATATTCCTAGGCATATTCCTTCGCTGAGCTCTGTTAAGAGGTAACCTCTTGAAATCATCGAAAATTTCATCCAACTTGATACTTCGTCCCTTAGGTATTTTACGGATAATTTTACATAGCAAATATGATTGCCCAACAAAATTATCTTGAGCACACCTAAAGTAACTTTCATCCAAATACGCAACTATTGAATGCTTTCCGCCTTCAAATTCGAACACACAGGCAATTTCTTTACCAGATTTCATCCGCCCTAATACCGAGAAACCTTTTATAGCTTCGATTGCCTTTTGATCCAATATCTGTTGATCTATAATAGTCTCAAAAACCGCAGTCATTTCTGCAATTTTCATAACACTATCGGTCAACTCTTTCATCTTAGAAAAACGAGCAGTAACCAAGACCTCCAGGAAATCATCCCGATGCAGGTTCTCATAGTTTGGATCTGTCAAAACCTCAAAATACTTCAGCGCGCTTTCTTCATCTGATCGCAAATATTTATACACCTTTTCGAACTTCGCCGCATCGCTGATATATACTGATCTTTTGATTTCTTCAGACTGCTTACCTGTATGGGAACCACTTCCCGAAGCAATGCCAAATGTGCCTTTCCCCGCTAAAGCATTTTCGCTACTCGTTGCGATTGCTTGAGACTCCTCATCATAGGTATATCCGTCAATTGCAGCAACATAATCCTCAATCACCTTTGTATTCAGATATAAAAAGTTTCGTAGTTTCATTTACCAACTCCTATTGCAAACGAACATAGCGAATTTATTGTCCTAATCTTCTGCCACAATAGCGCTATACTCTACTGAGACGGATCAAAGATAAAGTCAAAAATACTTCTTCTACACGCACCAAGGATCCCCCCCCCCACCCGATTGGCAGGATTTCTCTATTTCCTGACAAACCTGATCGGCATATGTTCGTGGATACCTATTATTGCTGAAATCGTTGAGATCGATGGCAGATTTGTTCGTTGTCGTATCGTATCTACAACATGGGGGGGGGGGCATACCTGTGAGTGCTTACCGCAACATCTGAAATCCAGTAAAGCTCCGCTCGTTTGTCAAGGTTCGTACCCAGCTCGGGCGCTCAGAGCGCTAACAGCGTCACTTTGTCTGAAAACTTCAAAAGACAACTTCCTGCGTTCACATGGAAAGGAACGGTTCTGGGAAGGCAAAGAGTTGTTGTCTCGCAAACAGTTCAACACCCTCTACGAACCGCCTGAATTCAAGGTCATTTCCTCGAGCAACGACACGATCCGTTTCGGTAGCACTTGGGCTAGATAGGAGTTAATTTACCGTAATCAGATTCTCAGCGACCTGAAAATACGTTCGGCATCAGAAACGTCAAGATGATTACTGCCCTGACACTCAATAAGCTCACCGGCTAGGACACTATGACGAAGGTTGAGAATTGGGACGGCGGGTTGGGTTGCCCCCCCCCGTTTGCTCCATATCGGAACAGCAGATTTCTAAATTATTTGACCAGATTAATACTGCTAAGGTTAATGAAATACTATCACCGCCGCTTCCCCGCGCAATGAACAACAGCTCTAACGAGCTTAGCACTCTACCCTCTGATTAATTCGACAAAAACTCTTCGACTCAGCAACTTCGGGGTAAGGGAAATTTGCGACAGAAATGAGCATTAAGACGACCAACTATTTCTATAGTCAGCCTCCAAGAACCAAATATTAGGCCACGACCCCAAAAATTCACATTAACTGAGTTCATGCAAAATTCACGCTAAATGCGCGATCACGAAGAAGTTATTATTCCTTACAATTCATAGGGAAAAGAGTCATCAAAAGACAGCCCCAAAATCAACTAAATCATTCTCTAACCCAAGGAAAAGAAATGAAAAAATCCGATATGTTCTGGCAAACTTATCTAAATCTTGAGAACAACCTTGTCGATATTGGAAGATATGTTTTAATCAGCGATGTTTCTAATTCCGACGGATGGAGAAACCAACTCGATGTTTTCTCTCCACACATAGCTGATTTGCTTGTATCATGTTGCATCCAGATAGAAGCCATATCAAAGGAACTATACTTTACTCTTGGCGGCAAAAAAGAAAGAGAAAGCAATGAGCTGTATTTTGATCAAGACTGTTTGCAACTGATAGACCAAACCTGGGACGTCAGTCAAAAGGTTGTTAATGTTTCTTCTCCCATTTTTTATTTAACAAAAGATGAAAACAAAATTTTATATCCTCTGAAAAACTCTTGGAGAAGGAAAGGAACCAATTGGGAGAAGGCATACCAAGCCGTAAAGCATGATCGTTATAAATCAATGCCGAAAGGAAATATCAAAGCATTGATTTGCGCTACAGCCGCGTTATACTTGCTGAACATCTACTACAGAAACGATTCCTGGTTAACTAATCACAACGCTCTATCGAGTCTAGACTGGAGCATGGGATCATCAATCTTCTCCGTATTGCCGCCTGCTGTCGAAGGGCTGTGGTATGGAAATCAACCAATTAAATCAAAAAGTCCATTTATTGCCACATATACAGAAGATGGATACTCAAGAATTAAGGAAATTCAAGATCGAGAGGACAAGGCAGTCAACGAGTACTTATCCAAACTTCCAGAGTTCAATGATCCCAGATTTGACGAGTGGTTTAAAGAACACTCATCAAAACTTGGATATTCAAACCGCGCTTTCGAAGTGGCAGTATACAGAATTAACAAAAACATTCCACCCACGCTTTCGTTTGAGGCAAGAAAGCGGCTTCTTATTCAAAGCCCAGAATGGAAATTGCATAACTACATTAGCAACAATCCGTATAAAGATGACGAAGTAAACGAATCCAACATTCAAAGTGTAATTGATAGCTGCGGGAGGTTTTGCGGAATGAGAGAAATACTTTCCGTTCAGAAATTAGAGTGGGTCCATTTAGCTACCACTTACAACATTTGCAGAGTTTACATTCCACCACGTTGACGTTATCAACGCTAATTCTTGACGAGTAGAATACAATTTGAATCATCTCGATGGAATAACCGTCCTGCCACAATATGAAAACCATCACCTATCGATAGCCCATAACCGGTTCTTCTAATTGGAAATTAAGAAAATTATTTCTCACGACAATAAGGAATCGCTAAATCGAAGTGTCGATCCACGTAAAGCTTCAGTTTATTGATAAAGCACTCGGCGGCATGACTATAACTGTCGAAAAACATATGAAGCCTATCAATGCTTAGATCCAAAAAGCTGGCGTTCTCATTACCAACACCTACTAAAACGACTACGCCCGGAAAGCGAATTTCGATTGCCCCCTAGGTGCTCTGAACCTCCTTTGCAACACAGGCAACGCACTGCCGTCGCAATCGGCACTGACTTTTAGTATATATAGCCCCTCCTGCCCGTAGGAAGGCCAAGTGACCAGCCATCAAGCCTGCAGTCATTTCGCCCGAGGAACCTGACAAGCTACCACATCTTGGATGAACCGCCTCTCATGAACCGCTTCTCCATTGAGAAGTAAATCGAACGACACATTGGCGTACTAGCATTCAACTGTTGAAGGTGAGAGACTGGAAGTTCTCTCCGCACACACACTGCTGCGGAATTTACGATGTTGGAAATACCCAAAAAACAGCCGGAGCGCTCCCCTATTGGAAAACACCCCGGCCGAGTCAACAATCAGAGACTTCTCCCTACGTCAAAGGGCGTTGGATGCGTCTCTAAAACCGCTCCTACTTCGATCCCACTTCAGTACCCGCAATGCGGCCGAAGACGAGCGCGTCCGGCACGGCGTTGCAGCCGACACGGTTCGTGCCGTGGATACCGCCGGTGATTTCGCCCGCCGCGTAGAGGCCTTCGATCGGCTTGCCGTCGACATTCATCACCTGCGTCTTGGAGTTGATCTTCAGGCCGCCCATCGTATGGTGAACCGAAGGCGTCATGATCGTCGCCCAGTACGGGCCTTCATCCAGACGATGCTCGGGCAGGCAGGTGCTGCGGCCAAACTTGTCGCCCTTTTGTACCTTGCAGAACTCATTCCAGGAGGCAACCGTCTTCTTGAGATTCTCGGCGTTGATGCCGGCAGCCTTGGCGAGATCGTCAAGCGTCTTGCCGGTAAACGTCTTGTGCTGACGCAGAAGATCCGCAACCTTGATGCCGTAGGGATTGCGACCGTCCTTGTCCGTCAGATTCGTCTTTGTGGTCGAGATGACATAGAAGACGTGGTCCTTCTGAGCCAGACCAGCCTTGGCAAGCACGTCGCGGCGTTCGAGCTCATTGACGAAGCGGTTGCCGTCCTTGTTGACGTAAATGCACGTGCCCTCGGCCACCTTGTGGTTGGTTGCACCGGTATACGGATCAGTCGTCGGCAGCAGTTGGATGTAGCCCATGTCGACGGTTGCAGCCCCCAGCTTGAGCGCCATGTTGATGCCGTCGCCGGTGATCGAGGGCAGATTCGTGGTCTTGACCTTTTCATCGAGCGTCTTGTTCCAGAGCGTGTCGTACTTCTGGCGCATGGCCACATTGGCACCAAAACCGCCCGAAGTCAGAATGACGCCGTCCTTGGCCATCAAGTTCAAGGTCTTGCCATTCTGCGATTTCGCCTTCACGCCGACCACTCGGCCGTCCTTGACGATCAGATCCTGAGCCGGCGTACTCATGTAGAAGGTCACCGGATACTTCTTCTCCTTGATGAGGCTAAGGAACGTATCCACATAGCCGACGCCGGACTTGAAGTTTGAAGCGCGCTGCGAACGCGGCCACAAGGCACCGACGAACTGCGTCGCCTTGGGCTGCCACTTGACCCCGATCGATGCCAGGAAGTCCTTCATAGAGACCGTGTTCTGCGTCAGCGTATAGACAACAGAGAGATCCCCCTTGAGGTCACCGGCGTACCAAGTCTGTACGGCATGAAGCTCGGGCGAATCGAACATGCCCTTGCCGCCCTTGGCGTTGAACTCCTCCCACTGCTTCTTGATCTTGGCCAGAAGTTGTCCATGAAGTTCGTTCAAAGGCTTCTGGGCAAGAAGCTTTTCTACGGAGGCTTTCTCACCCTCGGTCATCGTCAAAGAACTCTGTGTCTGAGGATCAGCTGCGTTGTAGCAACCGCCGGAAACGCTGGTATTGCCGCCGGCGTAATGGTTCTTTTCAATGATGATGACCTTCTTTCCCTTCTGGGCCGCAGCAACCGCAGCCGATAGACCGGCACCACCAGCGCCGACGATGACGACATCGGTTTCCTCAGTCACGGTTCCGGTCTCGAGAGGAGCCTTCTTGACCGCCTTGCTGAACTTGTTGAGATCAAGACCGGCTTGCTGCAGGCAATCCTCGACAGCCTTTTTGAGCGCAAAACTTGTCAGAGTTGCTCCGGAAACGATATCAACATTGATACTTTGATTGGCGACGATATCGGCCGGAATCTTGGATTTGGGCAAATCAGCGATCGGATGCGTCTCCGACCAGTCCAGAACCTTGACATCGGCGATCTTATCGTTCTTCACGGTCACCTGAACGGTCATATCGCCGTTGCGACCGAGGGTCGTTGCTTGGTAGACACCGTCCTTGGCCGAAGCTGAAGCAGAAAACAACAAGGAACTCGCCACGGCGAGCGTCAAAAGAGACAATTTGCCAACTGTTTGCATAGTTTTCTCTCCTCTCCTAAACGAGGTCGTACTGACCTCGTTATCGATTGTAGAAAAAGACGTAGTATTTTGATACTAGGGACACATCCAAGAATTTTTCTTCCTGACTTTAGTCTACTGATCTCCCTGTTTTCCCGCTATCCATAAGGCTTTGCGCTGATTTTTGCGCATCAAAAATATATGTCTAAAGATAGTCTAAATAGTGGCTAATATGATATAATTGACTTGAGGCAAACACCAAGGTCAAGACAGTGTCTTTTCGGCTCAAAGTAACGAAATCCAATGGGCGGGAGTACGCAGCGATCGTTGAGAACGTGTACGTTTCCGGCATCCGCGGTTCCTCTTCAAGAACCGTGCGTACCTATGGCGATCTGGTCAAACAGCGACAGACAAACCCCGACATCGATGAGGAAATTGCGCGCGAGGTTGCTCGGCTCAATGACAACGCCGATGCTGCCAGAAAGGCGTGGGCCGACCGTCATTTGCGCAAAGCTCAGTCAGAATGCAAGAAGGTGATGAAGCAGGCCAATTACGGTATTTTCTTTTACCGTCGGCTCTGGGAAAGCCTCAAGCTGCACACTTGGTTTGATCGGGCTAGAAGAAACGCGAGAGGAAAAATCGGCTACGACCTGGACTTGGCCGTTTTCCTGTTGGCAGCCATGCGCATTCTCAGTCCGGCATCCAAAATCAAGACGTTCAACGCGAGGGACGAGCTGCTGATCGACTTCTCAAATCTCACGCTGGACAACATCTACGACTGTCTGGACGTTCTGGCCGAAAAGAAGACAACCATCGTCGCCAATCTCAATAAGAATCTTGAGTCGATTTATGCGCGAGTGAAGACGATCGCCTTTTACGACGTCACGACCTTTTACTTTGAGTCCTTCGATTCCGACGAAATCCGCGCCCGCGGAATGAGCAAGGAAAACAAAACCAACGAAGTCCAGATCGTGTTGGGTTTGTTGGTCGACGCAGAAGGCATCCCCATCGACTACGAACTGTTCAAGGGCAACACTTCGGAGATGAACACCATCATCGAAGTCGTGAACAATTACAAGGATCAAAACCATCTCGAGCACGTCACCGTTGTTGCCGATCGTGGGCTCAATAGCCGGTTGAATCTCAAAAAACTTGAAAATCTGAACTTTGATTACATCGTTGCTCAATCGATTGAGCGACTGCCGGAAAAACTCAAGAAGATAGCACTCGACCAGTCAAATTGGGACCATGTCGTGCTCTCAGCCGAACAGGAAGAAGTCTTCAAAGTCAAAACAATCAAACAAACTTCGGCGCCGGAGCTCGACAACGAGATCATCGTGACCTGGTCCGCGAAGCGGGAGGCTCATGATTTGAAAGTTCTCAACGAGCGTTACGAAAAGACTCTGGAGCTGCTGAGCAAAGGAACAGGAGCGGTTGATGCCTCCATCAAGCACGGTTCCAGACAATTTCTAAAATTGGCGAAAAATTCGAAGGTCGAGTACGAAGCCAATCAAGCGCTCTTTGACAAACGGCGTGAAAGAGCGGGGCTTTACGCTCTGGTCAGTTCGCGCAAGAATGCCGCCCCACTGGAGATTTATGCGGATCTGCGCAGACTGTGGCATATCGAGGAATGCTTTCGCGTGATGAAAACAAACCTTGATGCCCGTCCGGTGTTCGTGTGGACGCCCAAGCGGATTCGCGGCCATTTTCTGGTTTGCTACTTGGCTTTGGTACTGGAGCGGCTGGGGTATTGGCTGGTTCGCAAAAATGGACTTGGACTTTCAAACCAGCAAGTCATTGAGCTGCTGAATCGAGCCAGGGTGGGAATCCTGGAGCAGGACAAAACGAAGAAAACCTTGTACCTGCGTCAAGGGATTTCGGCCAACGAACAGAAAAACGAAAGGTTTACGGAAAGCGTGGACCAGCTACTTTCAGTTGTGGGCATCGATCTTCTCGCAACCATCGAGGACAGCCTGGGCCTCGCCCGCAAGCTCAAAGCGAAGTCGAACGTCAAGCTGATCTCCTCGATTAGACACAGATTTTTGATTCATTGAAAAGCCAGCTCCTGCCCGCAGTTGCTGGCTTTTTTGCCAAAATGCCGGTCTAAACTCAGGAGACAATTTGCCAACTGTTTGCATAGTTTTCTCTCCTCTCCTAAACGAGGTCGTACTGACCTCGTTATCGATTGTAGAAAAAGACGTAGTATTTTGATACTAGGGACACATCCAAGAATTTTTCTTCGGTTACCAAAAAATCCCAATTTGTTTAGGATCCTCTGAGCAGAGGGCCTTTTCCAAGCCGAAAATCTGCTCAGAGCGTTTAACTGTTCAAATTTGAATGATTAAAGAGTC
>ENA-UOJV01000600-UOJV01000600.1-human-gut-metagenome-genome-assembly--contig:-C82-NODE-600-length-51514-cov-15.293418_pt1 | contig 51514 bp, 27 predicted proteins | sample MGYA00242356_ERZ723903 | MGnify/ENA metagenome assembly ERZ723903
CTTGCGCCCACCAATAAAAGATATAATTCAATTTCTTTCCCACGGTAGTCGGAGTATACCAAATATTTTTTTTGATTTCGGTTTCAATCTTGCGATAAACAGAAACAGGAATGGTGGCAAAAGGATCGGATTTGTGAAATTCAAAGCTTACTTCATCCACTTTACCAGTACTTGAATTTATGTACATAATTATATTGAAATCATGTCCTTTTATCCTTTGTTTCTCACTGGCTGAAAATGCGGAATTAACAATAGAAAAACGTTTTGAACGTGTCCAAGTGTCGCTTTCAAGTAATTTAATACCATCACCAGCCTCATCTTGCACAAAATTTTTGCCTGTATCCTTATAAATAGAATGAACATAGATCCATTTATTACTCTTATTGTAAAGTGTAACCAAGTTATATGGGGGTATGTCACACTGATAAGTATAGCCACTCTCGTTGAATGTTTTAGTAGTGGTATAATAATTCGTCTGTGCATGCAAATATGACACATAGAATAAGATACAAATAGAAACAATTAAAGTTCTTATTAGCAAATTCATACGCACAGACGATTATTAATTAAATGACTTACTATTTAGGTTCTTGCGCCCACCAATAAAAGATATAATTCAATTTCTTTCCCACGGTAGTCGGAGTGTACCAGATATTTTCCTTTATTTCGGTTTCAATCCTACGATAAACAGAAACGGGAATAGTGGCGTAAGGTCTAAAATTTGGAAACTCAAAGCTTACTTCATCAACTTTACCAGTACCTGAATTTATATACATTATTATAGTAAAGTCATGCCCCTTTATTCTCTGTTTCTCACTAGCAGAGAATGCGGAATTGACAATAGAAAAACGTTTAGAACGTGTCCAAGTGTCACTTTCAAGCAGCTTAATGCCATCACCGGCTTCATCTTGTACAAAACTTTTGCCTGTATCTTTATAGACCGGATAAATATTTATCCATTTATTGTTCTTATTATAAAGTGAAACAAATCTAGAAGCAGCTACATCGCACTGATAAGTGTAACCGTTCTCATTAAATGTCTTGGTAGTGGTATAATAGTTCGTCTGTGCATGCAAATATGCCACATAGAATAAGATACAGATAGAAACAATTAAAGTTCTTATTAGCAAATTCATACGCACAGACGATTATTAATTAAATGACTTACTATTTAGGTTCTTGTGCCCACCAATAGTAAATGTAGCTTAACTCTTTTCCTTCAGCAGTAGGAGTGTACCAGATATTTTTCTTTATTTCAGTTTCAATCTTACGAAAAGTTGAGATGGGAATGGTGGTATAAGGAGTAGATTTATAGAATTCAAAATTCACCTCATCAACTGTCCCTGTTGTCGAATTTATATACATTATAATATCAAAATCATGCCCTTTTACTCTTTGCTTTTCACTTGTCGAAAATGCTTCATTTACAATGGAAAAACGTTTAGAGCGCGTCCAAGTATCGTTTTCAAGCAATTCAACGCCTTCATCAGTCTGTGCGAAAGTTTCGCCTGTATTCTTGTAAACCGGATAAATATTATTCCATGTGTTACTTTTATTATAAAGAGCAATAAAGCCAGAAACTCGCACATCACACTGATAAGTGTAACCACTTTCGTAAAATGTCTTGGTAGTGGTATAATAATTCGTCTGTGCATGCAAATATGTTACACAAAACAGCATGCTAATAATAATAGTTTTCACCTAATTATCGTATATTTACAAGCGTTTCAAAGCACTTAATTTTTCCTACCACTGAAGCATCTCCCTCTTTAATTATCCTAATAGATAATTTAGTTGTTACAACTATACTTTTTGCATTCAACCACTTTTCTTTATTCTTTAGAGTAATGCCAAAACATTTTTCTTCATTTGGATTCATCCAACTCATAGAACGATATTTCTTTAAAGTATCTGCTTTTTCATCATATTCCCACATCAAAAACATCGCGTCATCAGAAAAAGGACTTTGCGGGCTTTCCCTAATGTAAATAATACTACCATCAAACTCATTCGTGCCAATACGACCATTAAATAGTCCAAATGATTTGCTGCTACTTTCGTTTTTTACTTTTATAAGTAAAAACTGTTTCTCTTTTAAATAAGACACATCCACCTTTAATTCATTTTGAGATAAACACAAAGTAGAAAATGTGAACGAAATTAATATGCAAATAATATATTTCATAATCTATAATTTATTTATATTCTTCTATTGCTATTTTATATTTTTGTTGATGTAACCACAACCCATACTCTCTTTCAATGCTATATGAATCCGTAACATTTTTAACTGTTTCAATTTCATTTGTATAGGCATTAATATCATTTAAATAATACTCCGGAGGCAAAGTAGTAGCAACCATAAGTTCTGTATATTTAATATATTCATCCAAACTCGTTCCACTAGAGTGTGAGGAGTTGTATTCTTCTATATGTAATGCTCTTAAATAATTCATCAAATTATCAGGAGGAGTATCAAAATATCTTATACTATTTAAATTTTGCAACTTAGAATCCCAATCTGTTTCACTATTTACATCGTTGCGTATATGATAGATTTCATGATAGATGTTAGAGCAAATATTATTATCATCCCAAAACATGTGTTTTTCATATTCTGATTTCATTTATTTTGTCGGAACAAAGGTAGAACATTATTTACAGACAAATATGCCCTTACAAAATTGAGACGCAAGCATCAAATCCACAACCACCTATCTATCAACCAATTAATGTTTTACAAACAGAAATAAATACTCTTTTTATAATAATTATTACTCTAAATTCTATAGTTCAGCATCACTTTTGTAAAACCATAAGAAAACACGACTCTTATTAGCATACAGCTATTCGGTCGTTTTTTCACTTGCAAGCTACACTAAATGCAGATGTCTTAATACAGATTTACTTTACACCATTTTAACACTAAAAAGCTGTAAAGATGAAAAAAGACTCACTCTCCAAACGTACGTTTAGCTTAGATTTTAAGCATCAGGTATTAATAGACTACCACCGTAGCGGTTCGACAAAATATTTCATAGAAAAGAAATATGGTCTGCACTGCGGCACGATGCACAGATGGGAAAAAGCCTTTGTCTTGTCTGAAAAAGATTTATCTTTGTCGGATGAGTTACTAATCCGACTATCGAAGATGCGTCAGAAGAAATCCCCCAAGCCTGAAAAGGCATGCCCCCCATCGCGCGAGCAAGAAATGCGGGCTGAAATCCTTCGCCTACGCCAGGCTCTGGAATATTCCGAACTTCGTAATGAAGCTCTGAATGAAGTTCTCAAAATCGGTCGTGAAGAATATGGCGTCGATTTATTAAAAAAAGCTGGCGCCAAGCAGTAAACAGCCTTCGTCACAGGCATCCCAAGACCTCCATAGGATGCCTGTGCTCACTGTTTGGCAAAAGCCGGGAAGGATATTATTCGGTAAGTTCCAGGGTTCTTTCGGAGAGAATTCTCACGGAAGTAAAAGTCATCGGGCTTGTGCAGGAAATCCGCACATTGGCACCCGGTATTAGCGCTTACAAGCTGTTTCTCATTTTGCGGGATATATATGAAGGCAAGCTGATGGGGCGTGACCGCTTCTACCGCCTGCTGCGTCGCAAGGGGCTCATGCTTCCCGCCTTAAAACGCCGTCATACCACCAACTCCAATCATAACTACCGGATGTACAAGAACCGTATAAAAGGATATAAGCCTCCCACCTTGAACCTGTTATGGGTGGCGGACATCACCTATATTGAAACGGACGACGGCATCTGCTATCTCCACTTGCTTACTGACGCGTTTACCCATGAGATAGTAGGCTGGACCCTGTCCGAGAGTCTTGTAGCGGAGAACACTCTGCAAGCACTCAACCAGGCCATAGCCATGTTTCCCGAGGCTGATTTCACACGACTGACCCATCACTCGGACAGAGGGGCACAATATTGTTGTAATAGATATGTGGACAGGCTCAAGGAAATGAATATCTCCATTAGTATGACAGAAGACGGGAATCCCACTGACAATGCGATTGCCGAGAGGGTAAATGGAATTATAAAACAGGAGTGGCTATACAGGGAGAAACGTCCCGGGAATATTGTCGAAGCAAGAATCAGGATAGCCCGGATTATTGATTTCTACAATAATATACGCCCACACAGGAGTAATAATATGAAAACACCCAAGGAAATGAGGGTTAGCGCAGCAGCTTAACGCTCTTTGGAGGCTTAACGCCTCCAAAGAGCTAAGGCAAACCACCGTGGTGTTTTTCATAATATTCCTTGTCGGATATATAATTAATGGCTAATTGGGTCATGGAAAAATATACATCTATAGAAGATGTATATATTTATAACCGGCAGGGGAATGTGTGAAGTTTATCAGGAACGTAAAATCCAAGATGTAAACTTAAACAGGAAGACTATTTTTTAACTGTGAAGAAAAGCAGTATATATCAAAACAAAAGTGTAAAGTAAATCCAGGCATAGTCACGGAATCGGACTTGCCTGAAATTACATTGCTTGTTGTAGATAAGAACAAGCAATGTAATCATTCATTGCATTGCTTATTCTGGATCATAACACCGCTTGTTTTCAGATGTTATTCAATAAGTATTTTTTCTTCCTGCAGTCTTTCAGTTTTTTCCAAACGCCCTGTTCATCGGCATTTCAGCTGAAAGATACCTGAAACTACTATAAGGCGGGAAGTTTCAGCCGTAACGTCGATGAACAGGGGATTCCGTGAGGCCTGAAAGAACGGAAAGAGCTTTTTACGGAAAAATAGTGGATGCAGAGTGATAGTTCATAACAGGTACAGAAATGAGTCAAATGGTCAAGTAATGCTATCTTAATTCTCCTCCAGTTGGAGGAGGGGAATTGAGATACTCTATTTACTTAATATTGGAATTATCATTTAGCTCATAACCGAAAAGAAATACCAAAAACTATCCGATATATATCGCTGGAAAAACAACTATACTTCGCTAAAAAGAGAGGATACACGGGAGTTAAGCTGCCGAACCGGCACTTTTATCTCTTTCCTTTACGACTGTTAGGGAAAAATGTAGTATCTATTTATTCTTTCCACCGTGGTGGAAAGAATAAACCTTTGCAGAAAAATACGCTAATCTTCCGCAGAAAGGAACTTAGGAGATGCCGGTCTCCGTTTTATCTTCTTACGTATCCACAGGTAATATCCGGTTAGCGGAAGACTTGCGCCTATCAATGCTGCAACGAAAGTCAGTATCCGCGTCAGCATACCGCCCCAACTGCCCACATGCACGGAGTAAATCCAGCCACGGATTTTGCCGGAGTTATCCAGGTCCTTATAGAGAGTAGTTTCGGTAATCTCGCCATTACGGGGATTGAACTTATAACGGTCTGTTCCCCGTTGGTTACCGAAACGGGGGACAGCAACACTGGCAGAACCGTCGGAAACACTAATCTGCTTGTAGTCCGGATTTGCCTCGGCCAACTGTTCATATACCTGTTGCCAATTAGTATAAGGAGAATACCTGTGTGCGCCGCGGCCTTCCCTACCCTCCGGTTTACCGTCCCGCTTACCGCCTTTGGCGGTCGCATTGGCTGCCGCGTTGCCGTGTCCCATACTGGGCTGCACTTCCACGCCAAAGGTTTTATAAAATCCTGTCCTGTACCACTGGAAAGACCACGTCAATCCTGTAAGAGCCATAGACAGCAAGAATACAAGTGCATACATTCCGCCCGCTACATGCAAGTCGTACCAAAAGCGACGCCAACCTTTATTCGCTACAATCTTCAGACTGTTCTTCAATGCCTTGCGCGTACGCGGCCACCAGACGACTACACCTGATATCAGTACAAACACGAACATCAACGTACTGGTGCCGACAATCATCTTCCCCCAGAAGATGCCGCCATCCTGCTTCATGCTGTCCAGCAACCAACGGTGCATCCGGAACATAAAGTTGAAAAAGGGCGCCCGTTCATACTTCCCCGTAATCTCACCCGTATACTGATCCACATACATAGATGCACGACGAGGTTTGGAAAGCGTGACTTGGTAAGCCCGTTCAGGATCAGACGAAATATTAACGCCGGTCACTGACACGCTATCGGGCAAGGTTGCCGCCACTTTAGTCATCAATTGCTCCATGGGTAGCGGAGCAGCCTCAACCTTTTTCACAAAGTAGAGCTCACGATGGCAAAGTTCCATCACCTCTTTCTCGAATACCAGTGCTGCACCCGAAAAGCAGATCAACGTAATCAGTATCCCGAAAGGAACGGAAAGCCACAAGTGTATATTACGGAATATCTTTCTCATTATGTCAATTTATGAAGTTCGTAAAAAAGAGCCTGGCCGGCACATACCAGCAGGCTCTTTATCCCTAATTATAATCAATGAATGGTTTTGCACTTATTTAGTAGGTGTCAACCGGCCCACACCGCTGATTTGAGTAGCTTCAATGGTAACTCCCTTCGTTGCAATGGCGCTCGACGGATTGATCTTGTAGATGGCAGGATAACCCTCGGTTGTCGTTACAGTCAGATAAACATTGCCATTTTCGGTATAAGGCGCGTTGCCGAAACCGGAAATCAAATTAGTCTCAGGCAAGCCGGTTACATAAGTCAGCTTCTTGTCGCCTGCCTTGAAGATGGCCAGTTGATTCGCAGTAAAATCTTCTTCAGTCAAAGGACGGTCATACATCAACATCAGGAAGTAGTCACCCGTAATGTGCCAGCAACGGAGGAAAGATTTTCCGCCACTTTGAGCTTCCAGATCACAATAGTAATCATCAAAGTCTTCCGTGCCGTTAGGAATACGTACTACACCGGCAGGCAAAGTGGTCTGTTGGCGCACATCATCCATCGTCTTTGCAAAACTGGGAGAGAAAACGTAGATATCACCGTTGTCTGCTTCCCAGATTGTCTGGTAATACTGAGATTTATTGCGTCCGCAAGCATAGCTGATTTTATCTGTACTGATCAGTTTCTTGCTGGTAAGAGTCTCATCATCGAAGATAGCTACCCAACATTCATTCGGATATTGCGTCCATTGCAACTCTCCTTTTTTATAGCTGCTGCTGTTTGAGCCACCGTCTTCCTTTTTTATCAGGTCTTGATTACCCGGTAACACCCATTCGCCATTATTATACGCTGCGCCATACTGGCTCAGCCCCATCGGAACAGCTGCGCTATAAATCTTGTTGCCGTGTTGCAAAATACCAGCCAGCGTCACAAACTCACCATTTCCCAGGAAATTCTCTGAGAGATAGGCCTTATTTTGAGTGTCATTGGTCTTATAAGTTTCGGCATCTACATCCAGATAAGAAAGCAGGAATGTTTTAGGTAAGTAACCGTTATCATCGGCATACCCCGTATATCCGTCACCTGTAGAAGAAGTGATGATATATCCCCCGTAAATACCATAGCTGGTGAACCGCTTCACTGCATACTCGCCCGACCGTGCCACCATTTCATAATTTGAGTTCATGACGAATGAACGGGTAGTACCGGCATTACCTTGATTATAGGTCAAACCATACAGATATTGATCTTTATAAAATATCCACTGTGACGCACCGTCATTCACAAGGCCATTGTTTATGGCGGAAACCGTTCCTTTATCCAATGTTTCGGAAGTCAGCAGAACGTTCGTAGTATTTCCCGAAGCTGTCACTGAGGATGCTATCACATACTCACCTCTACCTTCGGTGCCACCACCAAGGCTCGGCTCATTGTCAGTACATGCTGTCAGCGCCAGTCCTGTTATTGCTGTTGCAAAAAATCCAGTCAAAAAGTTATTCTTCTTCATCTTACTTTTACCTTTAATTTTAATCTAAACTATATAATCTATGAATCTTTAGTTACCAAAATACACACGCACTTTCCCGTAGAATGCCCGCCCGGGCTTCTGAAGACTGAAGTTGTCATACAGTTTCTCGTTCGTAAAGTTGCGGCATTCAAACGACAAATTATACCGTCCGTTGCGTAGACTATAAGAAAGCGCCAGATTGTGCGAGAACTGATTAGGCACCACATAATCGTTCTTATTCGATCCGATATTAGATGAATAATAAGTAAAACTATGCAGATACTGGTTGTCATAGGAAACCGTCAGCGTATTACCTTTCTTCCAAAGGTTGCGCCAATAGAACGTCACATCCGAATCGGCAAACATATACGGCAGATTGGGCATACGCTCTTTATAGGCAAGATTGGCCGCACTGCTGGAGATCGAGGTCTTCATGTTGTCACGCACGTTCATCTGCGTAAAGTTTCCTCCAACACTCAGCCATCTTCCGAAACCATATCGGGCGGAAACATTAAAGCCTTTCGTCAACACCTTACCATAATTTATATAGGTAGCAGCTGATTTACCTCCACTCAGGTCGGCAATGTTACGCTGAATATAGTCTTTTGTATTACGGTATATCAAGCCTCCTTCCACATATACGGAGTGTTTCCCGAATGTCCGGGTATAGCTGAGGTTAAGGTTCAAGTTGTCGCTATTCTCAGGCTTGATGCCGATATCTCCCATTTCCAGGTCTTCATCACCGAACATTTCTTCAATAGTAGGCAGTCGATAGGCTTTCTCATAGGACAATTTGGCCTGAAGGCCGGGCAATATGAAATAGGTTCCGGCCGCACCATAACCCATGGAACTCACATCGCGAGTAGTGCGCACATACTCACTCTGATTACTGGATGTAGCTATCGGCCCTCCTACAAACTGGTGGTAATATTTGCCGAATACGGAGAAGTTCCAGTTTTCAGACGGCATCAGGCGATAGGACAGACCGGAAATATTCTTGCGTGTTTCCTTGGCGATAGCCTCTTTTTGCTCTTCCTTGGCAAGCAGCGAGGTGTTAGAACGGTGGAAAGCATTCAATACATGATTGAAAGTCAGCATCTGTACCCTATTGATGCGGTAGTTCACAGTCAGCGTACCATTCCAATTGTTATTGTCCGCCCGTGAATATTGATAAGACTGTTCACCGGGAGAGTTCATCAGCGCCTTCTGCCCATACCAATTGTACTTGTATGAGGCAGTATCCACATTAGTGGTTTCATTCTTATTGTAATTGACGGTCAGTGCCACATCCAGACCTTTGGTGAGCAGGTCACGCTTGCTATATTCCAATGAAGGCATCAGTGAATGACCTTTACGATGCTTCTGACCATATACGATTTCCTGACGGACACCGGTCTGTATATCCTTATACATGTGCGAATAGGTGAAACCCAGCAACAGACGATCCGCCCATTCCTTATCTACAAAACCAATCTTTCCGATAATGGCCTCGTTATGGTACGTATCGTTGAAGCGCTTTACACGTACCTTCTTATCCCTGTCAATTCTGCCGGTTTCGAAATCTTCTACCGGTGCCTCTACATGATAGTCGTTATCCGAATAATTCTGGAAAGCATTGATTTCATAAGTAAAACCATTCTTAAAGGTTTGTCCGAAGTTGACGTATGATTTATGTGTATTAAATGAGCCATAAGAATAGGAGGCATCCAGAAACCAGCGGCGACGTTTCTTGTTAGTTACAATATTGATGACCCCACCGATAGCATCGGTACCGAATCCCACAGGTACCACTCCTTTATAGACCTCAATCCGATCGGCAAAGTTCACAGGAATATTGTTCAGTCCGAAAGAATTTCCTACGCCTTCCTGCGGTACACCGTCAATGAATACTTTGACGTGCTTTCCACTGAATCCATCCAGCATGAGTTGCATATCCGAACCCACACCACCCGATTCACGAAGTTTCATACCTGGTGCCTTGGTTAAAGCATCACTCAGATTCTTAGTAGTGTTCTGTAACTCTTTCGTATCGACAGCCACTGCATTAAAGGCTGATCTCTTCAAACGGGTCACCCCTGTAGAAACAATGGTCACTTCGTCCAACTGCTGTGTCTCGGGAGTAATCGTGAGGTTCTGTTTCACCCGCTCCCCTGCAATCAGCTTCACTTGTTTCTCCACTGTTTTATAGCCGATGGCAGACACGATCAATGTATAGTTACCGGCGGGTGCTTTTATATGGTAAATACCTTCCTGATTGGTAGTTCCACCATAACTGGTACCCTTCAGGTAGACAGTCGCAAAATCAACGATTTCCTTCTCAGTAGACAGTATCTTACCGGAGATCATTGCTTTGTCTTGTGAAAAGACAGATAATGAGGAAATTAACAAGACAACGAGAACGGAGAGTTTTATTATATTTGCTTTCAATTTACAAAGAGTTTTATACGATTAATAAATCGCTGCAAAGGTCTTTATAAAAGGGAGGCAAAACAATCGCTATATGCAGGTAAATTTCCAATCGGAATATCAGATAGGAGTATACGCCGCAATCGCTATTAATAGGTATATTGCATTAACACAAAAGAATCCAATCATAGTTCTTTACAAAAAAAAGAGGCGGCATACTCATAATGAGCATCCACCTCTTCATCCACTAACTAACCTTATTACCCCTATTTATTTTTCTTTCCAAATCTTATTCCAACTATTCTCCCATGTTCCCCGGTCTTTCTTATCTACAAAAGGTTGTTCTTTCGCTGGATAAACCAGACCATCAGAAGTAAAGTCAGCACGGATAAATCCGATTTTCTCCCGGAAATGAGATTGGCTGTCATTGCCGAAATAGCTGCACCACCAATTACCTTCTTTATCTTTAAAGAATCCGGTGCCACCACCGCAAGGTATCGATTCATGGCGTTTTTGATAGGGTCCGTAAACATTATCAGAAATTGCCAAACAAGTAGAATATCTTCCTTCATAATTGTCAGCCGCTCCCAGATAGTATTTCCCATTCCGCTTGAACAATACCGCGCCCTCATGTCCCAGATCATTCATACCACGACCTACACACTTCTTAGCATGATGGTCCGGATTATGATCCGGTTCAGTCAGGACAACCTTACGAAAGGGTTCAGCCAGGCCACTCATATCATCTTTCAACAGAGCAATCTCAGTTGCCTTCCCGTATGTGAAATAGACTTTACCATCCTCATCCTCGAATAAAGTGGCGTCAATTCCCTCAACAATGGGACGATCAATAGTAAAAGCGTTTACGTAAGGCCCTTCCGGCTTGCCTGTACTACTTTTCAATATTCCAATCCCATCCGGGCACATGCTGAAACAGATGAAATAATTGCCTTTGATGTAATGAATTTCAGGTGCCCAAACAGCACGAACTGCACGTTTCGGGTGCTTACGCCATGCTTTCACCCAATCGTCCGCTTCCTTATCAATATCCCAAACCAGACCTAAATACTCCCAATTATGCAAATCCGCAGATTTCCACAGTTCTATACCCTCAGCCCAAGCCCAAATATTATCACCGGAGGAACCTGTAAGATAGTAATTTCCATCGCCACCCAAAGTTACAACTCCATCACGCAAATGTAGTTCCCACGCAGGCTTAATGGGAGGTACCAATCCTTTTTCCACAGCTGAACCCGTACACATCCGGAGATTTCCTTCCTGATATTCCGGACGGGGATGATTACCATAGTATACAACTCCTTCAGTACCACTTCTCCAGCCTCCACGACCATCTCCCTCTACAGGCATTCCCGGTCCGCTAACGCCAGAGAACTGTTTAGCCCACTCTATTTGTTCTTGCGGTGCAATATATGTATCTTCCTGAGCAAATGCCCAACAGGAAAACAAACAATTTACCACAAGAAGGAGACTCTTTCCAAAGCTTGAATTAAAAGAAAACATTCTCTGATTCACTCTCATGTTTTTCTATATATAAAATTAATCTACTTTTACACAACGCACGGAGAAGGCATTGGCACGGCTATTCTTCCCTGCCGTATCTACCTTATCCTTGCCCACGTTCATGTAACTTGCATCTGCCCCATTGGATGCGGAGGCTGTACTTTGCCAATAGTAACCGGATTTCTCCGCATCCTGAAGTTTCCCTGTTTTACGATTACGTAAGCCACCAAGCGGATACCACAACTCCTGTCCATTATAATTTAAAGAGTAACCTAAATTCTCCGCATCCCAATTAGAGGTAGAGAGAAAAACACTCGCCTCAATGCCGGATGTAGAAGAAGATGAATTCAACCATGTATCACGTGGTGCAACCATATAACCTTCAGGACAAGGATCGTATACAGATTTCTGAATAGAAGCAACTGACGGATAATCATATCCTTCGGGATTTCCCCAGAGAGCATTATCACCCCAATAGAGCCAGTCATATGAATAATAGTAAGGTGGGGCGGAAACATTGCTCTTGGAACGTGAATACTTAATATACGTAGCCGGATTCCGGACAGAATAGGCCACCGTACCTCTTTCTTCACTACCACTTTCTATTTTCAGGCTAACTACCCCACTCTGGTCATACATCTCAGCTTCAGTATTCTTTCCTATTTCACTGGTTGTTACAAACGGGTCCTTACGCCCCCATTGATAAAGTAACCCTATGGCTCCCGCATCACCCGGAGTAGCAGAAACAGCACCCAGATTACGATCCATAACTGTATAACTATTGCCTTTGCTATTTACTCCGAAAGGCTGATCTGCAACATCAGTTACCCAAATATGATAAGACCAGAGAATAGTAGCATCTTCTGCATCAGGATCTTCCATGTCATAAATAGCGACAACCGCATTACCCGGTTGCCCATTCAAAGTAGCTGTAAAAGATTTACGGTCGGAAGATAATGACACATTGCTTATAAAATCGGTAGAAACATCATTCCAAAGTAATTTGGCAGAACGAGCTAATCGGCTATCGTCCGAAGCATGATTCTCGTAAGTGTACTTCAGACTGGTAGTATAGTAAGGAGTACAATCAACAGTTACTGAAGTTGTACCGGGAGCCACTATGATTGAATTGGCCTTACCATAATAATTGGTCACCGATACCCATTCAATGCTCTCTAAAGCAACAGAAAGTACTTTACCGCGTTCAATGCTCTTTCCGTTCAAGTCTACAGAGCAAGTCCCCATTCCTTTAGGAGAAACAAGTGTTATATCCAACGTACTGCTCAATGCCATCGGCGGAAGGGCAAGATACAGTTCCTGACCTTCGGATATGTTTATATCGCCTTTCAACATAAGTGTTTTAGATGTATTCTCCAGGAAAGTAACCTGTCCCGTCGTTGCATCTACACGTACATCTCCCGCAAGCATATCGTTCTTGGACTCAAAAGTAACGGAGGTAAGAGAAGCAAAATCTTCATTAGCCGGAACTATCAGTTTCAATCCTCCACAGGCTGCATTCATTTTCATATTATTCAAACCGTCATTATCCGTCAGGCAATAAAGCGGACAAGCGGACTGGTCTATCGCACCTTGTGTATAAGTCTGAACCGTCGGTAAAGAATAATCCAGATTATTACCCGAAAGTTGGGCATTAGCAGGATAATAAATCAGATATTGATTGGCAACAGGAACATCGTACATACTAACGCATGCATTCGACAATACAGAGTATTCCGTTCCATTGATGCCTATTTTTTCTCCGGTCTGGATTTCTACCTTCAATTCATCTTCCTGATTAAGGGTCAAAGTAAACGAATTGGGCTGTTCATAAATTAATTGTTCGGTATCGTCACAACTAACCATAATTACCACTAATGCAGCAACGAGATATTTTATCAGTGTTTTCATACTGTTCCTTCTCCTTATGTTTAAGAGTTAATTATTAAGTTTAGCATCAAGTGTAAAGATATAGTTTTCGATATTCGTATAACCGTTGTTTGCTATCTTTGCAGCATCAGAGGGGTCATTCTTATCCAAGCCATATTTGTCTTCAAATTCATCAGGCATACCGTCATTGTCGCTATCCAAAGGTTTCTCCCCGTTTTGAATAGTACCTACACCTCCCAATGAAAACTGCTGTACATCTTGTTCATTCTGAATAATCGTTCCCTTTTTACCCAGTGAAGTCAGCTCATCAATCAGATATTGGTCCACTTCGTCACGAACCGGAAGACTGGCACCTACATTCCTTACAATCCAGTTATAGGCTTCTGTTGCAGATGTTTGCTGGCTAATAGCAGGATGTTTATCCGAAGGCGCACTCAGGAAAGTAGGTTCCCCTTTGCAATATTCGGCCCAGTTGGCTTGCGTCAGTTCAAAACCATTGAGCGAACCATCCTTATCATTATCATAATAATTTCCTTTATAATAAGCTCTAAAGTCGGCATTACCTCCCAGAAACGGCGGAGTAGGACTCATCGGAACTTTTTCCACCTTAATAGAGTTATCTTCTTGTCTTACATTCTGCCAGTTGTCCACAGGCCCTACGATGAAGTAGTTATCCTCAATAGTTGTTTCCGACTGACCGGACGAATCACCGCCCATATTATAAGCGGCACCACTTCCCCAGTTATAAACCACATTGTTTACAAACTGATTCAGACCTTTCACTTTCGGATTACGTGTTTTATTATCAGTATAAAGATTACGGAAAAGGGTAATGCCTGATTCTGTATCTGTTTGAATCAAACCACCGCAAGAATGATTTTGTAATCCCTGACCAAGAATTGAATTCTGAATGGTAATATTGCGTGGAAGTGTTCCTTTACTATCCCAGTTGATGGAGAAGTTTTCATCACGTCCCCAAGTAACAGATAAATGATCGAAAATCATATTTTCACCATTTGCTATTCCGGCAGCGTCTTTTCCATCAGGCCCATTCGTTCCCATACGGATACGCAAGTGACGACAAATCAGATTACTGGCTCCAGTAAACGAAACGCGGTTACCATAAAGGACTACACCATCTCCAGGAGCTGTTTGAGCTGCAATAGTCAGATTCTTGGAAAATACAAGTGCCTCTTTCAGGTTGATAATACCTGCAACATCGAATACAATTATCCGGTCGGGTTTACTTACTGCAGCACGCAATGAGCCTTCTTCTCCGTTGTCTTCCAAAGTAGTAACATGGTAAACGTCACCACCACGACCTCCTGTTGCCCCGGCTCCATAACCTTCAGCACCGGGAAAGGCCAAAACTTTACCATAATCAGGGAAAGGACCGTCGCTGCCTTTCTTTATAATAACTTCAATGTCATTATCACTGCAACTCATTCCTAATGTTGCAATAAGGAGTAAAACCCCGGCATTCTTAAAGAAATTAAATAGAGTAGTTTTCATTTTTAGGTTGATTTATACAGGTAAACATTTTGTTGTTCGTTAAAAGCAATAAAGATTGCTGCCTCTGTCCGGAAGGACAAAAGCCAATCTTTTAATAGTTGAAATAAATTACGAGAAAGATTGAAAAGATATAGCCTTAAATTCGTAAAGTCGATTACCTATTGCAGGATAAACACCTCTGCGAATTTAAGGCTATAGACATTAAAAGTATGTCAAAGAGTGGTTATTCACCGCTTTGTAAGTAGCCTGGATGTTGTGTCAGGTTAGGATTGTCAATCATCGGATGTCCGGAAGACTTAGCAGCAAAAGGTAATAATTCACATTTGTTTTTCTCAAAACCATAATACAAGCCGTCACTACCGTCTGCAGCCTCAATCCAGTTCGGATAAGTACCACCATTTTCCGCAGAACCGGTCGGTTTCGTATAGATAATATTACCTATCTGCAAAGCATTATAACCATTGGTAAATCCTACTGCCTTACGTGCGTTACCATTATAAGTACTTGTATAGGCTTCGAACATATTGACGGGATACCATTTATCTCCATCGGCCATAGTTATACCGTGTGCTTTCACAATGTCTGCCAATGTTTCCTGGAAAGCATCATACTCAGCAGAATTAGTAGGCACAGCTTTAACCAAAGCTATTTCATTAGCATCTGTCAGATCAATATAATCTAAGGCCAAGAATTTATCACCATAAGCCTGAGCATCTACCTGGAACTTATACAAACGATATACCGGCACATCCGCATACTCATTTCTGCGATCAGAAAGATCTTTCATCGCCTGTTTACAAGTAGCCAACTCATCAGCCAGCCTGTTCATACGAGTTAAATCGCTACGTAATGTAAACTCACCAGCAAATTCCCATTTACGTTCCTGAACAATAGCGTCCTCAAATTCCTGTTGTCCAGTAGGTATTTCCATAGAGCCAATACCGGCACGTTCGCGAACTTCTTTCAAAGCATCTTTAGCGGCTTGAGTCGGTCCATTATTCAAATAGTTCTGAGTTTCAGCATACATAAGCAATACATCTGCATAGCGCATAACAGGAATATTCAAGTTACGTTGTGATGCTCCTGCCGGTTCTACACACCATGAAATACGGAACTTACCCGGCATGATACAAGAGTAAGTAGTACCGACATCTACCCATGTGTCGCCAGCGGCACCTTTATTCAGAAAATAAACACTATAAGATGTACAAGAAACATCACGGCGGGTATCGTTCTCATCAAATGACAAATAGTAGGTAGGCAACATGAACTGCATGGCCTTACGCGAACCATACGTACCACCTCTTGAACCCGGATGTGCATATACACCAAAATTAGAGTTAGTGGTAGTACCATATTGGGCAAGTTCCCAAATCATTTCACCACTGGTTGCGGAGAAATTACGTTGACAATAATTATACCATAGGTACTGAAAACCAGTCATATTATTTTGTGCTTTAACCAGAGAGTGTTCGCTACGATTGATAATTGCCTTACATGCATCATCAGCAATCTGATAAAACTCCTTTACCTTAGCATCATCACTACGCCGAGCCATCTGGAGAGTACTCGGATCATTGGTTTCGAAATTCCAACGCAATGAATATCCTCCTGCATAAAGAGCTACGCGAGCCAACAATGCATAAGCACCTTGTTTGGATAAACGTTCAGGAGTACCATAACCACTTTCGCTGTACCAAGGCAAGTATTCTACTGCCTGCTGAAGGTCAGCTACAATTTTATCGTAGATTCCATCCCGAGGTGAACGTTTAGGATAAAAGGTGTTTTCATCCGACGGATCCATCTCTTCCAAGGGTTGAAATATGGAAGGTACATCACCATATATACGGATAAGATTATGATAACAAAACGCACGAATAGCAAGCAATTCACCCATTAAAGCATTGCGTTTGCTCGTTTCCGGCATATTACTCAGTTGACTGATACCGATATTTGTAGATTCGATGATACGATATTGTTCCTTAAAAATAGTAGTGACCGTAGCCGGCATGGTCGGATCATACTTATAGTTACAAATCATATATTTCGAGTTATTTGTAGTACCATCTTCACTGGCATGCATCACTGTTTCTCCCATGCCCAATTGGTAAAACATTTCTGAGTGAATCAAGCCACGATAGCAACCTTGTACAAACATGTCAGCTTTATACTCGTTTTCAAAAACGAAGTCTGAATCTTCTGCCGTTAAATCTGGCATTTCAAGCCAGTCCTGGCAAGAAGATATTCCGAAAGAGAAAGATACTATGGCCAAAGCAATAAATGTCTTTTGTATGCCAGCCAATATGATTGATATTTTTTTCATGATAAATCTTTATTTAGAATGTTAAGTTAAGACCAACAACATAACTTCTTGAACGAGGATAAGTAGAACTATCATAGCCCGGTGTACAAACCACGTTATCATTAGCTGACGATACTTCAGGGTCATAACCCGAATAACCGGTAATAGTAGCCAGATTGTTAGCGGTAAAATAGACGCGTGCATTAGATATCATTATCTTTTGCAACCACTTCTTAGGGAATGTATAGCCCAATGTCAGCTGTGCAATACGCAAATAAGAACCATCCTCTACATAATAAGAAGAAGGATAAGTAATATAACTTGAGTTGGTTGTATTCAAACTCCATTTACGCAGTGATTCATTAGGATTCAACTCTTTAAGACGTGCCAGTGTAGTGGCTTTCTTTCCTGTTGCAGGATCAACCAAACGATAATAATTATTGCCAAATTCAGCCGGAACATTCTGATAGAGAGCATAAGGACTCATACTGTGCTTTGTTGCATTATACACATCATTTCCAATAGAGAATTTCATGAATACACTCAAGTCAAAACCATAGAAAGAGAAAGTATTATTGAAACCTCCAATGCAATCAGGAGTACCGTTACCTATTTTCACATATTGTCTCGTAAACTGATCGCCAGCTTCATTGTCAGCTGCAAACTTTATATCACCAGGCTGGGGTGTTCCATCAAAAGGTTTCACAACACCATCACGCAAAATGAAAGAACCATCTTCTCCCTGAGTAAAATCATCAGTAGTATAAATGCCGTCATATACATATCCATACATATCACCCAATGCTTCACCTACCACAGCATAATAGGTTAACGTACCCGAACGGTTACTACCAGCTGCGAACGTCTTATGATCTTCTACTCCTTCTAGAGCCAAAACTTTAGAACTGTTGAAAGCAAGATTCAGGTCAGTAGTCCAACGGAAGTTCTTCGTGTTGATGTTCACCGTATTAAGAGTGATTTCCCATCCACGGTTACGCATTTCACCAACATTCTGATACTGACTTGAGTAACCCGTTGAAGACGGAATAACACAATTCATCAACAAGTCACTGATTTGGTTATTATACCATTCAGCAGTCAAATTCACGCGACTGTTAAACAACGATATATCCAGACCAATATTCGTTGCATGTAAAGTCTCCCATTTCAAATCCTTATTACCCAATGTAGTACCTACAACATAAGCTGAATTATTCTCATTATTACCCATAGGGTAAGTGGTTTGTGAATAGTTAGTGGTATATTTACTACTACCAATAGCATTATTACCAGTCACACCATAACCAACACGAAGCTTTAAACTATTAACTACATTCATCAATTTACTGTTCTTCCAGAAATTTTCTTCTGAAATACGCCATGCACCAGATACGGAAGGGAATACTCCCCACTTGTTTCCTTTGGCAAAATTAGTTGCTCCATCACCGCGAACTGTAGCTGTTAATAAATAACGTTCGTCAAATGTATAATTAAAACGTGCAAAAGCCGAAACAATACCACTGTTTTTATGGCTCGTTGATTGTTCCTTAACTGTTGCATCAGTAATATTATCCAGTCCATGATTTGGATAAGGGAACTTGATAAGTGTCATCTTATCACTCTCACTTTCTGAATAAGTAACTTCATGACCCATAAGAACATTTACCTTGTGTTTCTTGGCAAAAGTCTGGCTGTAATTCAAGGTATTGGTTACTTGCCATTTATATGACTCTGAATTACTGATACTACCGTTTATACCAGTATTACTGGGATCCATTATATAAGAAGTAGAATTCTCATCGGCAAAAGAAGTAGATTTACTATGCGACCATGTATAACTACCTGCTGTTCTCCAAGTAAAATGTTTCAGGAAGTCAAATTCCAGACCTGCATTTACCGTATATAATTTGGAACGTTTATTCGAAGTAGAAGCATCATTCTGTACAATCGGATTAGCAGTATCAAAAGAAGCATCAAGTCCCGAGAAGTCCGGATAAGTCTGCGTATAGAGCAAATCATCACGGGTAAACATGCTTCCTCCATTAATAGGCTGAAGAAGTACATTCTTCATTCCGGAATAAGCGCCACCACCATCTGTCGAATTGCCTGAAAACATTGTGTTAAGATCAAAACGAACCCCTTTATAAAGTTCCGTATTAACCTTCGCACGGATTGAATTCTTCTTTATACCATGATTAGCAAGCAAACCTTCCTGATCACTATAATTATAACTCAACATCACCTGGGTCTTTTCAGTTCCAGTAGAAACATTGACATTATGATTTTGTGTCAGGGCTGAACCTCCAAATACTTCATCTTGCCAGTCGATGCCATAAGCATCTCCATATTGGCTATTGATACGTCCATAAACTCCTGAATAAAAATCACTGGCATCAATACCTTTTCCATTATCAAATACATTACTCCACACTGCTGTTTTACCTTGCAGTTCTGCCATCTCATATTGATACTTTACAAAATCCTCAGCATTAGACATCATATCCAGTTTTTTGGAAAGTTTGTCAAAAGAGAAGTAAGTATTATAAGTTATCTGTGTCTTTCCTTTCTTACCGGACTTTGTCGTAATTAACACAATACCGTTAGAACCACGTGAACCATAGATAGCAGTGGCCGATGCATCTTTCAAAATATCAATGCTTTCAATATCATTCACATCAATATTGGTCAAAGCATCACTCATTTCAAAACCATCTACAATATAAAGAGGTTCCGTGCTCTGAGTAATAGAAGTACCACCACGGACAGTGATATTAATACCAGCACCAGGTGCACCACTTTTTGTGACGATGTTCACACCTGCCGCCTTACCCTGCAAAGCCTGAGCAGCTGTTATTGCCGGAACAGCTGCTAACTCACTGCTTGAAACAGAAGAGGTAGACCCCGTCAAATCTTTGCGCTTCACCTTTGCATAACCAATAGCAACAACTTCTTCCAACATCACACTGGATTCTTTCAATGTAATGTCAAAATGCGTTTTGTTACCGATTATCACCGTATGGTTGTCATAACCGATAAAAGAGACTATCAACTCCTTGGCAGAAGCTGGCACAGAGAGTTTAAAGTTACCATCCATATCAGTAATTGTACCGACAGAACTATTACCTTTCACCGTAACAGAAGCACCGATTACCACGTCAATTGCATCCCTGACGGTACCGGTAATCGTTTTGTTCTGAGCTAAAATGCTTAGAGGACAGCTTATTAATATGAGCATTAATAAGCACAGATTTTTGTGTAAGATTCTCATAGATTATTAATATAATTGATTAATAAATAAATTCAAGCCTAACAAATTACACCATGACCGTTATCGGACACAGAACTTGTGTCAGCAAAAATAGAAACTCTTACATCTATATAAAATGCGAATTTTGACCGAAACACTTTTGCTTTTGATTTTATTCATGAAAAGAAAAGCACTTCAGAAGCTAAATCAACAGATTCACAAAGGATTAATAATGATTTTGATCTAAGACTAAACGTTTTGATTTTACAATAAGTCCTCTTCTTCTACATTGGTTTCACGCCCAAAAGATCTATATTCCAAGGGGGTAAATCCAGTACGTTTTTTGAAAAGAGAGAAGAAATGCTCAGTGGATTTATAATCGAGCATAAAAGATATTTCCTTGACAGACTGGGATGTACCTACTAACAACTGCTTTGCTTTACGGAGTTTCAATTCCTGAAAATATTTGGCAGGTGCATATCCCGTATAATCCTTAAAAACCTTGCGAAACCAGGAATAGCTAATATTCAGTTTCATAGCCAATTCTTCCGGATCAATATCTTTGAACACATTTTCATTCATAATGATTTTCGCTTGTTCAATCTTTTGATCAACATCACCGACCTCAAAAATCTTATTCTTAGAAATGGAAAGGATCATTCCTATCATATGCAACACAATACCAGAAAGATATTGTTGAGAAGAAATCTTATCAGCTTCAGCTATTTCCAATGCACGCGAGAAAAGAGTAACTAATTCTTCATTCAACCCCACCTCTAATACTTGATTATCTTTAGAAAGGAAACCACCTTTCAACATATCATCTATGACCGGTCCTTCAAAACCAATGTAGTATTCATTCCATCCTGTCTGCTGGTATGGGTGGTATGTGTGCCACTGTCCGGGAAACAGCACCATGAGCCTTCCCTTACAAACTTGCTTCTCAGGAGTGGTCTCAGAGGTAAATAATCCTCGACCTTTAGTTATGTAAACCAGCTGATACTCACGTAAAACACGTCCTTTTTGAGCATTGAAGAAGTAACCAGAAGGATGATCCTTCAAGGGATAGGGAGAATTCGGCTGGATAGACTGAAAGCCTACAGTATTTACCCACAGACCGAATTTCTGGTCCATGTCATTTACAATCAAGTACTTAAATTCAACCCCTAAATCATTATAGTTCTTAGTCATAATACGTGTTTTTACAGGATAGGATAGGTAAGGGCAAAAATAGAAATTATTTGCGAATAAAAAAATGTCCGCTCCGGGTTAATTCTAAAAATATACCGGAGCGGACTAATAAATACGAATAAAGAGAAAGAGTCTATTTCTTTACGACAATCTTATCATATTGTTGTTCGGCCTTGATTTCTGTATACTTAGGTGCATCTATCATCTCGATAAGTGCACGGAGTACAGGACCTTCACCCATAGGATCGTTCTCCTGGGTAGGACGGTTGTAATAGTATGCCACAGAAGGCATAATGCCGGTTCCTACACAAATAGAAGTTACATCACCATCATCTGAGATTTTTTTCATCATACCCTTCAAACCTTGTTCAGCCACATAGATAAAGTCCGGATGCAACCAACCCTCCTTCACACCACGGGCAATACCGAACACAAACATAGCGGTACCAGTGATTTCTTCATAAGAATCTTCCTTATCCAGCAATTGATGCCAAAGTCCGTTCTTACCTTGATAGCGTGCTACACCACTGGCTTGCTGACGGAAATTTTCAATAACCGCTTCACGCATCGGATGATCTTTCGGCATCATACTGAGCAAATCAGCTTGTGCCATAAACACCCAGCCATTGGCACGGCTCCAGTGAGCTACTCCATGTTCCTTGTTGTCTGTATGATAACAATGATAATAAATCTGCTTTTCAGGACACCAGAGATAGCGATTATAATTCAATACCTGATTAGCGGCATCATTGAAATACTTCTCATCACCGGTCAACTTACCCATACGTGCCAAAAAAGAAATTGCCATGAATGCATCGTCCGCCCAGATAGTATTAACGTGTGGCCAGATGCGGGCAATGGTACCATCAACCAGACGAGGTTCACCATAATTCAGATGTTCGGCAGTCTCATTAATGTAACCCAGAAATGAATCATTAGGATACTTCAACTGCAACTCTATCAAACTGGCTCCCATCGGTCCATTATCGTCCAGACGTTTGCCACGGAAGATCATGTGCCAACTCAATTTGCGGACAGCATTCCAACCATCCCGCTTAAAAGCTTCATCATATTGTTTACGGAAGAAATCAAGGTTACCTTCGTTGAATACGAAGTTCATATTCTTCAAAACATATTTCTCATACTTCTTATCACCGAGCTTATCACCCAGTTCCATCAAAGCCATGTTTGTTACCCCATTGGTATAGTGCCAGTTATTATACTTGCAAGCAACCTTTACATCCATATCAAGAGGTAACTTCTTGACGGACTTATATATCTCACCAGTCTTCGTATTCTTGAACTCGTATGTAGTGCTGGCAAGAATGCGGTCTGCAATCTTTACGGCAGCTTCTCTTGCCGTCATCTTAGTTTGGGCGGTAAGGGTTGCCACTGCCAACAGCAGGGCGAGGGAAAAGAATGTTCGTTTCATGATATTTTTTTAAGTACTTGGTTATCACTTAGGAAGATTAAATGCGCGAGTCATTTCCTGCATTTGCTCCTGACTCATACCATCAGGCTCAAAGCCCATGTTTTTGGCAGCAATATAAATCAAGGCAGATTTATTCAATACATCTACCTGATCGAAGGCTGACATAACATCCACATCTACCGCAAAAACACCATGTTTTTCCCACATAGCCACGTCATAATCTTCAAGTTGTTCAATAGTTGCTTCCGCCAGTTTCACGGAGCTTGGCAGTTCGTAAGGAATGATGCCTAAACCACGCGGACAGAAAGCCTTCGTTTCAGGAATCATACTCCAAAGTAAATTGGTAGCCACATCTTTCTCCAGGAATTTCTTGCAATGCGTCATAGCAATCAGTTCGATAGGATGGGTATGCAATGAAGCTTTATAGGGAGATCCTTTCTCAATCAAGCGATTGTGCACACTAAGATGGGCAGGAAGTTCGGAAGTAGGCATCACCGGATGATCGGCAATGATGACATAGCTGGCACAGTCATCCAGAATACGAATTACAGAACCGTGCTCCATCGGCCAACGGGCCAGATCACGCATCCGTTTATTGGTGCCTTTGCAATAGAAATAGCAATCTTTCAGATACGGAAGAGTAGCACCGATTTGTTTCACTTCGCTGATGGCAGGCAATGCTTTTATTTCATCGTCTACAAATTCAGTAATATTCAGGGTGATATTACCGCCATTACGTTCGGCCCACCCTTTTTGCCAGAGATATCCGGCAACCTCTGCCACTTGATTGACTGCATAAGTCAATGCCGGACGGTTTTCGAGAATTGATTTCATTATAATAAATTAAGTTACGGGTTACGAGCTACAAGCTACGAGTTGCTGCGCTATCATACCGAAAGGCACTTGTAACTCGTAGCTCGTAGCTATATATACTATTACACTTGTGCCATTGCCACCACAATAATAGAAGATATCAGAACTACCAACCCCAGAATAAGAACCGCAATCGTAGTATTGCTGACACCTTTCCATTCCTTCAACAGAATTCCCCAGACATTGCTGAACGTTACGTTCAATGACATCAGGATACTCCAGGAGAAAGCAAGTAGTACAGGACTGTCTGTCAGGAAGCTCTTACCCATTTCAAGGCCGAAGAACTGGGAATACCACAATACGCCTGCAAGCGCACAGAACAACAGATTATTCGTCAGTACCGAACCTTTCACAGAAAGATATTCCTTACCCGTCTTATTCTTGATATTCTGCCAAATACAGTAAGCGGCATTCGTACAGAAACCTCCAAGAGTTACCAGGAAAATTACAGGTAATCCGGCATAGAGCGCTTCTACTCCACCAGCCAAAGCAGCCTCTTTTATCGGTGTTCCCGCATCCAGACCGAGAGCGAAACAAGCGCTCATCACACCTGCCAACAGAGCCACAAGCAGCCCCTTTGTCAGAGCAAAATCCTTAACGGCAGCGCGTTTCTCCTCTTCCGTCATATTCTTGGAACGAAGACTACCGGCATATCCGATAATAGCAATACCTGCCAACGTGATACATACGCCGATGAGCAACATCAGTCCTTCACCATGAAGCAAGTCTTTTCCGGCAAACAAAGCCGGGAAAAGTGTTCCGAAACCGGCGCACGTACCGAGGGCAATTGCCTTTGATGTAATGAATTTCAGGTGCCCAAACAGCACGAACTGCACGTTTCGGGTGCTTACGCCATGCTTTCACCCAATCGTCCGCTTCCTTATCAATATCCCAAACCAGACCTAAATACTCCCAATTATGCAAATCCGCAGATTTCCACAGTTCTATACCCTCAGCCCAAGCCCAAATATTATCACCGGAGGAACCTGTAAGATAGTAATTTCCATCGCCACCCAAAGTTACAACTCCATCACGCAAATGTAGTTCCCACGCAGGCTTAATGGGAGGTACCAATCCTTTTTCCACAGCTGAACCCGTACACATCCGGAGATTTCCTTCCTGATATTCCGGACGGGGATGATTACCATAGTATACAACTCCTTCAGTACCACTTCTCCAGCCTCCACGACCATCTCCCTCTACAGGCATTCCCGGTCCGCTAACGCCAGAGAACTGTTTAGCCCACTCTATTTGTTCTTGCGGTGCAATATATGTATCTTCCTGAGCAAATGCCCAACAGGAAAACAAACAATTTACCACAAGAAGGAGACTCTTTCCAAAGCTTGAATTAAAAGAAAACATTCTCTGATTCACTCTCATGTTTTTCTATATATAAAATTAATCTACTTTTACACAACGCACGGAGAAGGCATTGGCACGGCTATTCTTCCCTGCCGTATCTACCTTATCCTTGCCCACGTTCATGTAACTTGCATCTGCCCCATTGGATGCGGAGGCTGTACTTTGCCAATAGTAACCGGATTTCTCCGCATCCTGAAGTTTCCCTGTTTTACGATTACGTAAGCCACCAAGCGGATACCACAACTCCTGTCCATTATAATTTAAAGAGTAACCTAAATTCTCCGCATCCCAATTAGAGGTAGAGAGAAAAACACTCGCCTCAATGCCGGATGTAGAAGAAGATGAATTCAACCATGTATCACGTGGTGCAACCATATAACCTTCAGGACAAGGATCGTATACAGATTTCTGAATAGAAGCAACTGACGGATAATCATATCCTTCGGGATTTCCCCAGAGAGCATTATCACCCCAATAGAGCCAGTCATATGAATAATAGTAAGGTGGGGCGGAAACATTGCTCTTGGAACGTGAATACTTAATATACGTAGCCGGATTCCGGACAGAATAGGCCACCGTACCTCTTTCTTCACTACCACTTTCTATTTTCAGGCTAACTACCCCACTCTGGTCATACATCTCAGCTTCAGTATTCTTTCCTATTTCACTGGTTGTTACAAACGGGTCCTTACGCCCCCATTGATAAAGTAACCCTATGGCTCCCGCATCACCCGGAGTAGCAGAAACAGCACCCAGATTACGATCCATAACTGTATAACTATTGCCTTTGCTATTTACTCCGAAAGGCTGATCTGCAACATCAGTTACCCAAATATGATAAGACCAGAGAATAGTAGCATCTTCTGCATCAGGATCTTCCATGTCATAAATAGCGACAACCGCATTACCCGGTTGCCCATTCAAAGTAGCTGTAAAAGATTTACGGTCGGAAGATAATGACACATTGCTTATAAAATCGGTAGAAACATCATTCCAAAGTAATTTGGCAGAACGAGCTAATCGGCTATCGTCCGAAGCATGATTCTCGTAAGTGTACTTCAGACTGGTAGTATAGTAAGGAGTACAATCAACAGTTACTGAAGTTGTACCGGGAGCCACTATGATTGAATTGGCCTTACCATAATAATTGGTCACCGATACCCATTCAATGCTCTCTAAAGCAACAGAAAGTACTTTACCGCGTTCAATGCTCTTTCCGTTCAAGTCTACAGAGCAAGTCCCCATTCCTTTAGGAGAAACAAGTGTTATATCCAACGTACTGCTCAATGCCATCGGCGGAAGGGCAAGATACAGTTCCTGACCTTCGGATATGTTTATATCGCCTTTCAACATAAGTGTTTTAGATGTATTCTCCAGGAAAGTAACCTGTCCCGTCGTTGCATCTACACGTACATCTCCCGCAAGCATATCGTTCTTGGACTCAAAAGTAACGGAGGTAAGAGAAGCAAAATCTTCATTAGCCGGAACTATCAGTTTCAATCCTCCACAGGCTGCATTCATTTTCATATTATTCAAACCGTCATTATCCGTCAGGCAATAAAGCGGACAAGCGGACTGGTCTATCGCACCTTGTGTATAAGTCTGAACCGTCGGTAAAGAATAATCCAGATTATTACCCGAAAGTTGGGCATTAGCAGGATAATAAATCAGATATTGATTGGCAACAGGAACATCGTACATACTAACGCATGCATTCGACAATACAGAGTATTCCGTTCCATTGATGCCTATTTTTTCTCCGGTCTGGATTTCTACCTTCAATTCATCTTCCTGATTAAGGGTCAAAGTAAACGAATTGGGCTGTTCATAAATTAATTGTTCGGTATCGTCACAACTAACCATAATTACCACTAATGCAGCAACGAGATATTTTATCAGTGTTTTCATACTGTTCCTTCTCCTTATGTTTAAGAGTTAATTATTAAGTTTAGCATCAAGTGTAAAGATATAGTTTTCGATATTCGTATAACCGTTGTTTGCTATCTTTGCAGCATCAGAGGGGTCATTCTTATCCAAGCCATATTTGTCTTCAAATTCATCAGGCATACCGTCATTGTCGCTATCCAAAGGTTTCTCCCCGTTTTGAATAGTACCTACACCTCCCAATGAAAACTGCTGTACATCTTGTTCATTCTGAATAATCGTTCCCTTTTTACCCAGTGAAGTCAGCTCATCAATCAGATATTGGTCCACTTCGTCACGAACCGGAAGACTGGCACCTACATTCCTTACAATCCAGTTATAGGCTTCTGTTGCAGATGTTTGCTGGCTAATAGCAGGATGTTTATCCGAAGGCGCACTCAGGAAAGTAGGTTCCCCTTTGCAATATTCGGCCCAGTTGGCTTGCGTCAGTTCAAAACCATTGAGCGAACCATCCTTATCATTATCATAATAATTTCCTTTATAATAAGCTCTAAAGTCGGCATTACCTCCCAGAAACGGCGGAGTAGGACTCATCGGAACTTTTTCCACCTTAATAGAGTTATCTTCTTGTCTTACATTCTGCCAGTTGTCCACAGGCCCTACGATGAAGTAGTTATCCTCAATAGTTGTTTCCGACTGACCGGACGAATCACCGCCCATATTATAAGCGGCACCACTTCCCCAGTTATAAACCACATTGTTTACAAACTGATTCAGACCTTTCACTTTCGGATTACGTGTTTTATTATCAGTATAAAGATTACGGAAAAGGGTAATGCCTGATTCTGTATCTGTTTGAATCAAACCACCGCAAGAATGATTTTGTAATCCCTGACCAAGAATTGAATTCTGAATGGTAATATTGCGTGGAAGTGTTCCTTTACTATCCCAGTTGATGGAGAAGTTTTCATCACGTCCCCAAGTAACAGATAAATGATCGAAAATCATATTTTCACCATTTGCTATTCCGGCAGCGTCTTTTCCATCAGGCCCATTCGTTCCCATACGGATACGCAAGTGACGACAAATCAGATTACTGGCTCCAGTAAACGAAACGCGGTTACCATAAAGGACTACACCATCTCCAGGAGCTGTTTGAGCTGCAATAGTCAGATTCTTGGAAAATACAAGTGCCTCTTTCAGGTTGATAATACCTGCAACATCGAATACAATTATCCGGTCGGGTTTACTTACTGCAGCACGCAATGAGCCTTCTTCTCCGTTGTCTTCCAAAGTAGTAACATGGTAAACGTCACCACCACGACCTCCTGTTGCCCCGGCTCCATAACCTTCAGCACCGGGAAAGGCCAAAACTTTACCATAATCAGGGAAAGGACCGTCGCTGCCTTTCTTTATAATAACTTCAATGTCATTATCACTGCAACTCATTCCTAATGTTGCAATAAGGAGTAAAACCCCGGCATTCTTAAAGAAATTAAATAGAGTAGTTTTCATTTTTAGGTTGATTTATACAGGTAAACATTTTGTTGTTCGTTAAAAGCAATAAAGATTGCTGCCTCTGTCCGGAAGGACAAAAGCCAATCTTTTAATAGTTGAAATAAATTACGAGAAAGATTGAAAAGATATAGCCTTAAATTCGTAAAGTCGATTACCTATTGCAGGATAAACACCTCTGCGAATTTAAGGCTATAGACATTAAAAGTATGTCAAAGAGTGGTTATTCACCGCTTTGTAAGTAGCCTGGATGTTGTGTCAGGTTAGGATTGTCAATCATCGGATGTCCGGAAGACTTAGCAGCAAAAGGTAATAATTCACATTTGTTTTTCTCAAAACCATAATACAAGCCGTCACTACCGTCTGCAGCCTCAATCCAGTTCGGATAAGTACCACCATTTTCCGCAGAACCGGTCGGTTTCGTATAGATAATATTACCTATCTGCAAAGCATTATAACCATTGGTAAATCCTACTGCCTTACGTGCGTTACCATTATAAGTACTTGTATAGGCTTCGAACATATTGACGGGATACCATTTATCTCCATCGGCCATAGTTATACCGTGTGCTTTCACAATGTCTGCCAATGTTTCCTGGAAAGCATCATACTCAGCAGAATTAGTAGGCACAGCTTTAACCAAAGCTATTTCATTAGCATCTGTCAGATCAATATAATCTAAGGCCAAGAATTTATCACCATAAGCCTGAGCATCTACCTGGAACTTATACAAACGATATACCGGCACATCCGCATACTCATTTCTGCGATCAGAAAGATCTTTCATCGCCTGTTTACAAGTAGCCAACTCATCAGCCAGCCTGTTCATACGAGTTAAATCGCTACGTAATGTAAACTCACCAGCAAATTCCCATTTACGTTCCTGAACAATAGCGTCCTCAAATTCCTGTTGTCCAGTAGGTATTTCCATAGAGCCAATACCGGCACGTTCGCGAACTTCTTTCAAAGCATCTTTAGCGGCTTGAGTCGGTCCATTATTCAAATAGTTCTGAGTTTCAGCATACATAAGCAATACATCTGCATAGCGCATAACAGGAATATTCAAGTTACGTTGTGATGCTCCTGCCGGTTCTACACACCATGAAATACGGAACTTACCCGGCATGATACAAGAGTAAGTAGTACCGACATCTACCCATGTGTCGCCAGCGGCACCTTTATTCAGAAAATAAACACTATAAGATGTACAAGAAACATCACGGCGGGTATCGTTCTCATCAAATGACAAATAGTAGGTAGGCAACATGAACTGCATGGCCTTACGCGAACCATACGTACCACCTCTTGAACCCGGATGTGCATATACACCAAAATTAGAGTTAGTGGTAGTACCATATTGGGCAAGTTCCCAAATCATTTCACCACTGGTTGCGGAGAAATTACGTTGACAATAATTATACCATAGGTACTGAAAACCAGTCATATTATTTTGTGCTTTAACCAGAGAGTGTTCGCTACGATTGATAATTGCCTTACATGCATCATCAGCAATCTGATAAAACTCCTTTACCTTAGCATCATCACTACGCCGAGCCATCTGGAGAGTACTCGGATCATTGGTTTCGAAATTCCAACGCAATGAATATCCTCCTGCATAAAGAGCTACGCGAGCCAACAATGCATAAGCACCTTGTTTGGATAAACGTTCAGGAGTACCATAACCACTTTCGCTGTACCAAGGCAAGTATTCTACTGCCTGCTGAAGGTCAGCTACAATTTTATCGTAGATTCCATCCCGAGGTGAACGTTTAGGATAAAAGGTGTTTTCATCCGACGGATCCATCTCTTCCAAGGGTTGAAATATGGAAGGTACATCACCATATATACGGATAAGATTATGATAACAAAACGCACGAATAGCAAGCAATTCACCCATTAAAGCATTGCGTTTGCTCGTTTCCGGCATATTACTCAGTTGACTGATACCGATATTTGTAGATTCGATGATACGATATTGTTCCTTAAAAATAGTAGTGACCGTAGCCGGCATGGTCGGATCATACTTATAGTTACAAATCATATATTTCGAGTTATTTGTAGTACCATCTTCACTGGCATGCATCACTGTTTCTCCCATGCCCAATTGGTAAAACATTTCTGAGTGAATCAAGCCACGATAGCAACCTTGTACAAACATGTCAGCTTTATACTCGTTTTCAAAAACGAAGTCTGAATCTTCTGCCGTTAAATCTGGCATTTCAAGCCAGTCCTGGCAAGAAGATATTCCGAAAGAGAAAGATACTATGGCCAAAGCAATAAATGTCTTTTGTATGCCAGCCAATATGATTGATATTTTTTTCATGATAAATCTTTATTTAGAATGTTAAGTTAAGACCAACAACATAACTTCTTGAACGAGGATAAGTAGAACTATCATAGCCCGGTGTACAAACCACGTTATCATTAGCTGACGATACTTCAGGGTCATAACCCGAATAACCGGTAATAGTAGCCAGATTGTTAGCGGTAAAATAGACGCGTGCATTAGATATCATTATCTTTTGCAACCACTTCTTAGGGAATGTATAGCCCAATGTCAGCTGTGCAATACGCAAATAAGAACCATCCTCTACATAATAAGAAGAAGGATAAGTAATATAACTTGAGTTGGTTGTATTCAAACTCCATTTACGCAGTGATTCATTAGGATTCAACTCTTTAAGACGTGCCAGTGTAGTGGCTTTCTTTCCTGTTGCAGGATCAACCAAACGATAATAATTATTGCCAAATTCAGCCGGAACATTCTGATAGAGAGCATAAGGACTCATACTGTGCTTTGTTGCATTATACACATCATTTCCAATAGAGAATTTCATGAATACACTCAAGTCAAAACCATAGAAAGAGAAAGTATTATTGAAACCTCCAATGCAATCAGGAGTACCGTTACCTATTTTCACATATTGTCTCGTAAACTGATCGCCAGCTTCATTGTCAGCTGCAAACTTTATATCACCAGGCTGGGGTGTTCCATCAAAAGGTTTCACAACACCATCACGCAAAATGAAAGAACCATCTTCTCCCTGAGTAAAATCATCAGTAGTATAAATGCCGTCATATACATATCCATACATATCACCCAATGCTTCACCTACCACAGCATAATAGGTTAACGTACCCGAACGGTTACTACCAGCTGCGAACGTCTTATGATCTTCTACTCCTTCTAGAGCCAAAACTTTAGAACTGTTGAAAGCAAGATTCAGGTCAGTAGTCCAACGGAAGTTCTTCGTGTTGATGTTCACCGTATTAAGAGTGATTTCCCATCCACGGTTACGCATTTCACCAACATTCTGATACTGACTTGAGTAACCCGTTGAAGACGGAATAACACAATTCATCAACAAGTCACTGATTTGGTTATTATACCATTCAGCAGTCAAATTCACGCGACTGTTAAACAACGATATATCCAGACCAATATTCGTTGCATGTAAAGTCTCCCATTTCAAATCCTTATTACCCAATGTAGTACCTACAACATAAGCTGAATTATTCTCATTATTACCCATAGGGTAAGTGGTTTGTGAATAGTTAGTGGTATATTTACTACTACCAATAGCATTATTACCAGTCACACCATAACCAACACGAAGCTTTAAACTATTAACTACATTCATCAATTTACTGTTCTTCCAGAAATTTTCTTCTGAAATACGCCATGCACCAGATACGGAAGGGAATACTCCCCACTTGTTTCCTTTGGCAAAATTAGTTGCTCCATCACCGCGAACTGTAGCTGTTAATAAATAACGTTCGTCAAATGTATAATTAAAACGTGCAAAAGCCGAAACAATACCACTGTTTTTATGGCTCGTTGATTGTTCCTTAACTGTTGCATCAGTAATATTATCCAGTCCATGATTTGGATAAGGGAACTTGATAAGTGTCATCTTATCACTCTCACTTTCTGAATAAGTAACTTCATGACCCATAAGAACATTTACCTTGTGTTTCTTGGCAAAAGTCTGGCTGTAATTCAAGGTATTGGTTACTTGCCATTTATATGACTCTGAATTACTGATACTACCGTTTATACCAGTATTACTGGGATCCATTATATAAGAAGTAGAATTCTCATCGGCAAAAGAAGTAGATTTACTATGCGACCATGTATAACTACCTGCTGTTCTCCAAGTAAAATGTTTCAGGAAGTCAAATTCCAGACCTGCATTTACCGTATATAATTTGGAACGTTTATTCGAAGTAGAAGCATCATTCTGTACAATCGGATTAGCAGTATCAAAAGAAGCATCAAGTCCCGAGAAGTCCGGATAAGTCTGCGTATAGAGCAAATCATCACGGGTAAACATGCTTCCTCCATTAATAGGCTGAAGAAGTACATTCTTCATTCCGGAATAAGCGCCACCACCATCTGTCGAATTGCCTGAAAACATTGTGTTAAGATCAAAACGAACCCCTTTATAAAGTTCCGTATTAACCTTCGCACGGATTGAATTCTTCTTTATACCATGATTAGCAAGCAAACCTTCCTGATCACTATAATTATAACTCAACATCACCTGGGTCTTTTCAGTTCCAGTAGAAACATTGACATTATGATTTTGTGTCAGGGCTGAACCTCCAAATACTTCATCTTGCCAGTCGATGCCATAAGCATCTCCATATTGGCTATTGATACGTCCATAAACTCCTGAATAAAAATCACTGGCATCAATACCTTTTCCATTATCAAATACATTACTCCACACTGCTGTTTTACCTTGCAGTTCTGCCATCTCATATTGATACTTTACAAAATCCTCAGCATTAGACATCATATCCAGTTTTTTGGAAAGTTTGTCAAAAGAGAAGTAAGTATTATAAGTTATCTGTGTCTTTCCTTTCTTACCGGACTTTGTCGTAATTAACACAATACCGTTAGAACCACGTGAACCATAGATAGCAGTGGCCGATGCATCTTTCAAAATATCAATGCTTTCAATATCATTCACATCAATATTGGTCAAAGCATCACTCATTTCAAAACCATCTACAATATAAAGAGGTTCCGTGCTCTGAGTAATAGAAGTACCACCACGGACAGTGATATTAATACCAGCACCAGGTGCACCACTTTTTGTGACGATGTTCACACCTGCCGCCTTACCCTGCAAAGCCTGAGCAGCTGTTATTGCCGGAACAGCTGCTAACTCACTGCTTGAAACAGAAGAGGTAGACCCCGTCAAATCTTTGCGCTTCACCTTTGCATAACCAATAGCAACAACTTCTTCCAACATCACACTGGATTCTTTCAATGTAATGTCAAAATGCGTTTTGTTACCGATTATCACCGTATGGTTGTCATAACCGATAAAAGAGACTATCAACTCCTTGGCAGAAGCTGGCACAGAGAGTTTAAAGTTACCATCCATATCAGTAATTGTACCGACAGAACTATTACCTTTCACCGTAACAGAAGCACCGATTACCACGTCAATTGCATCCCTGACGGTACCGGTAATCGTTTTGTTCTGAGCTAAAATGCTTAGAGGACAGCTTATTAATATGAGCATTAATAAGCACAGATTTTTGTGTAAGATTCTCATAGATTATTAATATAATTGATTAATAAATAAATTCAAGCCTAACAAATTACACCATGACCGTTATCGGACACAGAACTTGTGTCAGCAAAAATAGAAACTCTTACATCTATATAAAATGCGAATTTTGACCGAAACACTTTTGCTTTTGATTTTATTCATGAAAAGAAAAGCACTTCAGAAGCTAAATCAACAGATTCACAAAGGATTAATAATGATTTTGATCTAAGACTAAACGTTTTGATTTTACAATAAGTCCTCTTCTTCTACATTGGTTTCACGCCCAAAAGATCTATATTCCAAGGGGGTAAATCCAGTACGTTTTTTGAAAAGAGAGAAGAAATGCTCAGTGGATTTATAATCGAGCATAAAAGATATTTCCTTGACAGACTGGGATGTACCTACTAACAACTGCTTTGCTTTACGGAGTTTCAATTCCTGAAAATATTTGGCAGGTGCATATCCCGTATAATCCTTAAAAACCTTGCGAAACCAGGAATAGCTAATATTCAGTTTCATAGCCAATTCTTCCGGATCAATATCTTTGAACACATTTTCATTCATAATGATTTTCGCTTGTTCAATCTTTTGATCAACATCACCGACCTCAAAAATCTTATTCTTAGAAATGGAAAGGATCATTCCTATCATATGCAACACAATACCAGAAAGATATTGTTGAGAAGAAATCTTATCAGCTTCAGCTATTTCCAATGCACGCGAGAAAAGAGTAACTAATTCTTCATTCAACCCCACCTCTAATACTTGATTATCTTTAGAAAGGAAACCACCTTTCAACATATCATCTATGACCGGTCCTTCAAAACCAATGTAGTATTCATTCCATCCTGTCTGCTGGTATGGGTGGTATGTGTGCCACTGTCCGGGAAACAGCACCATGAGCCTTCCCTTACAAACTTGCTTCTCAGGAGTGGTCTCAGAGGTAAATAATCCTCGACCTTTAGTTATGTAAACCAGCTGATACTCACGTAAAACACGTCCTTTTTGAGCATTGAAGAAGTAACCAGAAGGATGATCCTTCAAGGGATAGGGAGAATTCGGCTGGATAGACTGAAAGCCTACAGTATTTACCCACAGACCGAATTTCTGGTCCATGTCATTTACAATCAAGTACTTAAATTCAACCCCTAAATCATTATAGTTCTTAGTCATAATACGTGTTTTTACAGGATAGGATAGGTAAGGGCAAAAATAGAAATTATTTGCGAATAAAAAAATGTCCGCTCCGGGTTAATTCTAAAAATATACCGGAGCGGACTAATAAATACGAATAAAGAGAAAGAGTCTATTTCTTTACGACAATCTTATCATATTGTTGTTCGGCCTTGATTTCTGTATACTTAGGTGCATCTATCATCTCGATAAGTGCACGGAGTACAGGACCTTCACCCATAGGATCGTTCTCCTGGGTAGGACGGTTGTAATAGTATGCCACAGAAGGCATAATGCCGGTTCCTACACAAATAGAAGTTACATCACCATCATCTGAGATTTTTTTCATCATACCCTTCAAACCTTGTTCAGCCACATAGATAAAGTCCGGATGCAACCAACCCTCCTTCACACCACGGGCAATACCGAACACAAACATAGCGGTACCAGTGATTTCTTCATAAGAATCTTCCTTATCCAGCAATTGATGCCAAAGTCCGTTCTTACCTTGATAGCGTGCTACACCACTGGCTTGCTGACGGAAATTTTCAATAACCGCTTCACGCATCGGATGATCTTTCGGCATCATACTGAGCAAATCAGCTTGTGCCATAAACACCCAGCCATTGGCACGGCTCCAGTGAGCTACTCCATGTTCCTTGTTGTCTGTATGATAACAATGATAATAAATCTGCTTTTCAGGACACCAGAGATAGCGATTATAATTCAATACCTGATTAGCGGCATCATTGAAATACTTCTCATCACCGGTCAACTTACCCATACGTGCCAAAAAAGAAATTGCCATGAATGCATCGTCCGCCCAGATAGTATTAACGTGTGGCCAGATGCGGGCAATGGTACCATCAACCAGACGAGGTTCACCATAATTCAGATGTTCGGCAGTCTCATTAATGTAACCCAGAAATGAATCATTAGGATACTTCAACTGCAACTCTATCAAACTGGCTCCCATCGGTCCATTATCGTCCAGACGTTTGCCACGGAAGATCATGTGCCAACTCAATTTGCGGACAGCATTCCAACCATCCCGCTTAAAAGCTTCATCATATTGTTTACGGAAGAAATCAAGGTTACCTTCGTTGAATACGAAGTTCATATTCTTCAAAACATATTTCTCATACTTCTTATCACCGAGCTTATCACCCAGTTCCATCAAAGCCATGTTTGTTACCCCATTGGTATAGTGCCAGTTATTATACTTGCAAGCAACCTTTACATCCATATCAAGAGGTAACTTCTTGACGGACTTATATATCTCACCAGTCTTCGTATTCTTGAACTCGTATGTAGTGCTGGCAAGAATGCGGTCTGCAATCTTTACGGCAGCTTCTCTTGCCGTCATCTTAGTTTGGGCGGTAAGGGTTGCCACTGCCAACAGCAGGGCGAGGGAAAAGAATGTTCGTTTCATGATATTTTTTTAAGTACTTGGTTATCACTTAGGAAGATTAAATGCGCGAGTCATTTCCTGCATTTGCTCCTGACTCATACCATCAGGCTCAAAGCCCATGTTTTTGGCAGCAATATAAATCAAGGCAGATTTATTCAATACATCTACCTGATCGAAGGCTGACATAACATCCACATCTACCGCAAAAACACCATGTTTTTCCCACATAGCCACGTCATAATCTTCAAGTTGTTCAATAGTTGCTTCCGCCAGTTTCACGGAGCTTGGCAGTTCGTAAGGAATGATGCCTAAACCACGCGGACAGAAAGCCTTCGTTTCAGGAATCATACTCCAAAGTAAATTGGTAGCCACATCTTTCTCCAGGAATTTCTTGCAATGCGTCATAGCAATCAGTTCGATAGGATGGGTATGCAATGAAGCTTTATAGGGAGATCCTTTCTCAATCAAGCGATTGTGCACACTAAGATGGGCAGGAAGTTCGGAAGTAGGCATCACCGGATGATCGGCAATGATGACATAGCTGGCACAGTCATCCAGAATACGAATTACAGAACCGTGCTCCATCGGCCAACGGGCCAGATCACGCATCCGTTTATTGGTGCCTTTGCAATAGAAATAGCAATCTTTCAGATACGGAAGAGTAGCACCGATTTGTTTCACTTCGCTGATGGCAGGCAATGCTTTTATTTCATCGTCTACAAATTCAGTAATATTCAGGGTGATATTACCGCCATTACGTTCGGCCCACCCTTTTTGCCAGAGATATCCGGCAACCTCTGCCACTTGATTGACTGCATAAGTCAATGCCGGACGGTTTTCGAGAATTGATTTCATTATAATAAATTAAGTTACGGGTTACGAGCTACAAGCTACGAGTTGCTGCGCTATCATACCGAAAGGCACTTGTAACTCGTAGCTCGTAGCTATATATACTATTACACTTGTGCCATTGCCACCACAATAATAGAAGATATCAGAACTACCAACCCCAGAATAAGAACCGCAATCGTAGTATTGCTGACACCTTTCCATTCCTTCAACAGAATTCCCCAGACATTGCTGAACGTTACGTTCAATGACATCAGGATACTCCAGGAGAAAGCAAGTAGTACAGGACTGTCTGTCAGGAAGCTCTTACCCATTTCAAGGCCGAAGAACTGGGAATACCACAATACGCCTGCAAGCGCACAGAACAACAGATTATTCGTCAGTACCGAACCTTTCACAGAAAGATATTCCTTACCCGTCTTATTCTTGATATTCTGCCAAATACAGTAAGCGGCATTCGTACAGAAACCTCCAAGAGTTACCAGGAAAATTACAGGTAATCCGGCATAGAGCGCTTCTACTCCACCAGCCAAAGCAGCCTCTTTTATCGGTGTTCCCGCATCCAGACCGAGAGCGAAACAAGCGCTCATCACACCTGCCAACAGAGCCACAAGCAGCCCCTTTGTCAGAGCAAAATCCTTAACGGCAGCGCGTTTCTCCTCTTCCGTCATATTCTTGGAACGAAGACTACCGGCATATCCGATAATAGCAATACCTGCCAACGTGATACATACGCCGATGAGCAACATCAGTCCTTCACCATGAAGCAAGTCTTTTCCGGCAAACAAAGCCGGGAAAAGTGTTCCGAAACCGGCGCACGTACCGAGGGCAATACTCTGTCCGAGTGCTACACCCAGATAGCGCATACTCAAACCGAATGTCAGTCCACCCACGCCCCACAGAACGCCGTAAACCATTGCAGGCAAAGCGCCTCCGGCTCCCCAAAGTTCAATCAGCGAACTTCCCGCCGGAATGGCAAGCAACGCACCTAACAATGGGAAAACAAGCCATGCAAAGATTCCCTGTACAAGCCAGAAACTCTCCCACGACCAGTTTTTCACCTTGTTAATGGGTACATACGAACTACTCTGTCCGAAGCTCCCGATAGCTATAATCAACAATCCTATCAGTGTATTCATGATAATAACGTTTAGTGATAAATGATGAGTGTTTAACACAAAGAACCGTACAAAGATACAGCTTTCTCCGCTAAACACTCGTCACTAACCATTAATCCCTCAATTACGTTTCGACGTAACGTCTGCTTCGTATTTCTGTATCTCAGTAATGAATTCCTCACCTACAGGTACACCGTTCTTCAGACAGAACATATCCCAAACAGCATTCCAAGGCAGAGATTTTCCTTCTTCGAGCAGAGCAAGGCGTTCAAACAGTTGATCGTTCGCCTCGTATTTACGCAATGTATCCAGCGGTTCCAACAGAGCTTGCAACACACACTTCTGTGTAGCACGGCTACCTACTACATACGCACCGATACGATTGATAGAAGCATCAAAATAGTCCAAACCGATATGCACACGATCTAACGCATTACAACGTACGATTTCTTTGCAAAGATCCATCGTCTCATCATTCATTATCGTTACATGGTCAGAATCCCAACGTACCGGACGGCTCACGTGCAACATGATTTCCGGAATAAACAGTAACAATGAAGACAACTTGTCGGCAACGCTTTCTGTCGGATGGAAGTGACCTGTATCCAACGTAACAATCTTATTACGGCTCACACCATAACCGATATAGAAATCGTTGGAACCTACCGTATAACTCTCCAGACCGATACCGAATACCTTAGATTCCACACAGTCCTTCATATTCTTGTATTCCACCTCGAAGATACGATCCAAAGAATCCTTCAGTAACTCGCGATATAACATACGGTTTACAGTAATATCCTTACTTCCATCATGCACCCACAGGTTCATGATACAAGGATCGCCCTGGCGTTTACCCATTTCCTCGGCAATAGCACGGCAACGTTTTGTGTGCTCTACCCAGAAATCACGGATTCCTTTATCAGGATTAGCAAGTGAAAGATTACCACTCTTCGGATGAGAGAAGGAGGTAGAGTTGAAGTCCAGCTTCATATTGTTTTCGGCCGCCCATTGTATCCAGCTTTCAAAATGAGCCGGCTCCACCTGGTCGCGGTCAACGAACTTACCGCCGAAGTCACCATAGATTTCATGCAGATTCAAACGATGAGTTCCAGGAATATAGCTGGCTGCCTTCAAGACGTCTTGTCTCAATTCTTCCATATTGCGAGCTTTGCCGGGATAGTTTCCGGTAGCCTGGATACCTCCTGTCAGCGCACCCTGCGCTTCAAATCCGGCTACATCATCTGCCTGCCAACAGTGCAGGGAGAGGGAAATCTTTTGCAAAGCATCCATTGCTTTTTCTACATCTACGCCAATAGCCGCATAACGTTCTTTTGCCAATTCATAGGCTCTCTGGATTAATTCTTCTTTCATGATGGTACTAGTTTTAATTATAAAGTTTTAAGTATTAAGTATTTTCTATTCAGGCGGTAAGGTAAATCAGGCTAACTGCAAGAAGTGCAGATAAGCAGCATTCCATACTTCCACATTTTCCGGGGTGAAGGTTTTCAACGGAATGGAACGGTTGATGAGCTGACGCATGGAAACAACGTCACTCGCCGCACCCGCTGTAAGGGCTTGTATCATGACATTACCGATTGCTGTCGCTTCTGACGGACCGGCCACTACTGGTATACCTACTGCATTGGCTGTCCACTGATTCAATAAATCATTACGGCTGCCTCCTCCGATAACATGCAGGGCCTCTACCGGACGGGGAGAAAGACCGCGCAGGTTCTCCAGCACCTGACGATAGCGCAGTGCCAGACTTTCGAAGATACACCGTACCACTTGCCCTCGGGTCTCCGGTATCGGCTGATGATGGTCAGCACAATAAGTACGGATTGCCTGTTCCATATTCATCGGATTGGCAAACAGAGCATCATCCGGATTTATCAGGCTACGGAACGGTTCACTGGCTTCCGCTTCGGCGATCAGTTCGGGATAAGAGATTTCTTCCCAATCGCAACGGCAGCGTTCCAGTAACCACATTCCACAAATATTCTTGAGTAAACGAATGGTTCCGGCAACACCGCCCTCATTCGTAAAATTTAAAGCTTCGGTTTCTTCATTAATAACCGGTGCATCCGTCTCTACCCCCATCAATGACCATGTGCCGCTACTCAGATAAGCAAAGTTACGATCCAATGCCGGCACAGCCGCCACAGCCGAAGCCGTATCATGCCCGGCAACAGCAATCACCGGAATTGCCCCCAACCCAGTGATCGTTTGTATTTCTTTAGTCAATACACCTACCTTTTCGCCCGGATAAACAAAACGGCCGAAATGCTCTTCCGTCAAACCGATTTCTTTTAACAATGCCGGTTCCAAACGACGCGTTTCAGCATTCACCAGTTGCGCAGTGGTGGCAATGGTATATTCTGTCACCATCTCCCCCGTCAATAAGTAACTAAGGGCGTCCGGCATGAAAAGTATTTTATCAGCTGCTTCCAGTGCACTATCTTTATTACAGCGTAAGGTATCTAATTGAAAAAGTGAATTGAAATTCATGACCTGAATACCTGTCCATCCATAAACTTGCTTACGGGGAACACGGGCGAAGAATGTCTCAGGAGCACCCATGGTATGCGGATCACGATAAGAATAGGGCTGGCGAAGCAATCCACCGTCTTTACCTACGCACACAAAATCCACTCCCCAAGTATCAATTCCGATAGAAGTTATCTGTACATCATCCATGTGGGCAGCTAGTTTCAAGCCTTCCAAAATGTGACGATACAATTCGTAAATATCCCAGTAGTAATGTCCACCGACTTCGATCAGATGGTTAGGAAAGCGGTTTACATCCTGCAATTCCAATCCCTGCGGAGTAAATGTTCCCAATATGGTACGGCCGCTGGTAGCTCCCAAATCAACCGCAAAAAAGCAATGTTTCATGATATTAAATATAATTTGACGATACAAAAATAGGGGAAACCTCCCCTATGCTTTGTATTAGTTTTGATTGAAAAGGTGCTATTTCTGATATTCTTACCAGAGAGTGCACAGAGATCAAATTACTCCTCCACTCCTTCACAATAACGGGTCACTATCTTTTCTCCTTCCGTATTACGAATATTCACATTCTTCATACTGATATTCTTACTATATATAAATTCAGCTCCCAATTTAGAAGTAATATCTATATCTTCCAACACAATACCATCAATCGGCATTTCAGGAATACCATTGAAGAATAAAGCACGGCGGGCTCCGGCGCAAACCAGGTTCTTCACATGAATATTACGGAAACAAGGTGTAGTTTCATCCACTGGCAACGGTTCTACTTTAGCAGGTACCTTCTCACCACTTTCCAACACTTCAACAGCCGATTTGCCACCATAATAAAGATTGAATGTAATCGGCTCCGTCGGGATATCCATCATGGCAATATTACGTATCCAGATATTCTCAACAACTCCTCCGCGCCCACGCTTGCTCTTAAAACGCAAACCGACATCCGTCCCCAGGAACTGACAATTGCTGACAGAGACATTGCGTACACCACCACTCATTTCACTACCAACCACAAAACCACCGTGGCCTTTGAATACTGTACAACCATCTACTACCACATTCTCACAAACACGTCCCCGACGGCGACCGTCTTCGTCTTTGCCACTCTTCAGACAAATACCATCATCGCCCACATCAAATGTAGAGTTCACAATCAGTGCATTCTTGCAAGATTCCAGATCCAGACCATCACCATTCTGCGCATAACTCGGATTACGAACCTGTACTTCTTCTATCAACACATTCTCACACATCAACGGATGCAGGTTCCATGCCGGTGAATTCTGGAAAATCACACCCTGCAACCATACATTCTCACACTCTATCAGGCTCACCATCACCGGACGAAGAAAATGACGCACACTCTGCCATTCTTCCTCGGTTTTCAGATTCTGAGGTACGTTCATATTACTGATAGTATCCCCTTTCAACGTCTGCGGATAAGGGAACCAGTAGGTGGGACGTTTATATACCCCACCCCGGGCGATAGTCTGTTTCCATACACCTTCTGTTACTTTCTCCCGTTTCAGAGGACGCCAATAATGTCCGTTACCATCAATGGCACCTTCTCCCGTTATCGCTACATTTTCCAGATTACGTCCGGAGACAGGCGATTGGCAACGGCGGGTATCCAATCCTTCAAATACAGTCTCTACCAATGGATAGAGGTCTACATCAGGTGAAAAGAGGATAACAGCACCCTTTTCCAAGTGCAGGTCAATATTACTTTTCAGGACAATAGGACCTGTAAACCAAACACCGGCAGGAACAATCAAATGTCCGCCCCCCTTTTCCGCCAAGGCATCAATAGCCTTGGCAAAAGCCGCCGTACAAAGTTCTTCGCCATTACCCACTGCACCAAAGTCAGCAAGGTTCACCTTGCGATCGGGGAATTTCGGTGCTTCTACCCTTGGCATATCAAAAGGCAGGTCTTTATATACTGCTTCATACTTATACGTTGAAGATTGGCAAGCACTGAGCAACCACAGACACACGGCTGCAATCACATACAATTGTTTCGTCATTCTTAGTTTTTTTTTATTTATAATCAGATATTTATTTCTATTCTCCCAGATAGAAGGAAGGTACGGGCGCTTGTGGATATCCCATGCTGCGATGCGCCACATAGCTACGATAAAGCGGATCTTGCATCAGCGTTACGCGGCGGTCGCGAGCCGGAATATTGGTATGATAGATACGCAACTCTCCCGGCAAAGCAGTAATCAGTTCTTCACGCCAATCACCTTCCAGGTCAGCTATCATCAAGATATCACCTTCGATTCCTTCAGTCAACACTTCTCCCTGCCATTTCCAGATGCTTTGTTTGCGCCCACCTGAAGATGAAGAAGCTCCCCAGCGGTTATCATCTCCTTTAAAAGTCTCACGCAGCAGATCCGCATCCCACCATATCCAATTACGGCAACCGGGTACTTCCGCATTTGTAGTGTTTATTTTCTTGCCATCGGCAGTGAGCAGGTATTTATCCGTGCTGCCACCTTTACGGTCTTCACTGGCAAAACATTCCATACCGGGATGTGAAGAATCAAAATCGGCCACCATACCGTCACCTACATGATAGGTGGTCTGCCCGATTTTCCAGATCAATTTGCCGGTAGCTGCATCCACCACGGAAACACCGCGACCATCCTCTTTCTTCGGTTCACTCACCATAAACACCTGCATACCTTCCATATCAGGATGAAGTTTGCAGAGATAAGCCTTGTCACTATGCCCCAAACCGGAAGACCAAAGTAACGTACCATTATCATCGAGCATACACGAGCCTAACAGAATCTCATCCCGTCCGTCACCGTCCACATCAGCCGTCACCATGCTGTGCGCACCCATACTGCGCACAATGGGATTTTCTTCATCCCCATCCCAGCGCCAGGCACGTTGCAGTTTTCCGTCTTTCAGCATCCAGGCATCTACCACCATCAGTTTGTAAGTGCCGCGAGCAGCCAATATATAAGGTGTCTTTCCATCCAGATAAGCAACCCCCATTTGGTTACGGTTCTGGCGAATCAGATTTCCATAGCGGTCGTTCCGTTCAGGCCAGTCCACGCGATCTATCTCTTTACCGGTCATGCCATCCAGCACGGAGAGGTATTCACTGCCACCACAAACACGACCTTTTTCATTCTTTACATAGTCATCAGCAGCAGTCTTGATAGCAACTTCAGCTTTCCCATCTCCATTGAAATCGTATACTATGAAAGGAGAATACCAGATTCCCGGTTCGATACCCGGTCCCATATCATAGGTCCAGAGGTAGCTTCCGTCACTCAGATAAGCAGATATTTTATATGTCTTTCCGGTTGTATCTCCGGGCATACCGGGGTCAACATTCGTTTCGGGAGTACGGATGATATAGTCATAAATACCGTCACCGTTCAAATCCGCTAAAGCGATCTTACCGGCTTTCACACCCTCTTTCAATGGAATAGAAGTATAAGGCTTCAATTCGGAAAGAATCACTTCCCGTTTCTCCGACAAGGCAGGTTTCTTTCCTTTCACCAGAGCTTCCACCCAATAAGACGCCTTTTCGGCAGGAGTGACATCCATAAAGTCACAAGTCTGTGTAAGCGGCTTTTTAGTCAGGCGACGCGCTTTACCGTCAGCTTCCCGATAGACATGAAATGCAGTACCGGGAGCATCCGATGCCAATAACCGCCAGCTGAGATAAATACCTTTGCCATCGCGGGCAGGGGTTACTGTCAGTCCACGGTTCAGATTCTCAGTCACCCGTTCCCGGGCAAAACCTTCCACTAAGGGTTTCGGTTCATGCCTCGGATCAAGTATTTCATAGTAGTAATGCCTCTCGCGAGGGTCCTGGGCATTCAGAGTACTCGCCAACCCAAGCAGGCAGAGCATAATTAGATTCGATTTCATTGATTATCGCTTTAGTTTGAGGATGTACCGGAATCACCACAGATTACACAGATTTACACAGATATAAATATGATTATTAATGATAAAAAATAATCTGTGATAATCTGTGTAATCTGTGGTGCTTTCCTGTCTCCGAATTATAAAGTTCTTATTTCAAAGTCTGCATAGGAATCAAGTGTACAGGTCCCAGCAAACCGCTTGGAACCGGCTCCCATTTGCCATAATTATCCTTTTTATAATGGATATTCACAATATTGGCATCCTTATAAATACGCCAGGGAACGTCGCGCCGATCCATATCAGCAATACGGTTAGCGGGCAGATTGGTTACTTCCACCTCCAATGTATTCACGCCCGGACGAAGATACTTACCTACCAGACAACGATAAGGAACTGCAATAAGCGTAGCTACCGCCTGTCCGTTGATGCGTACACGGGCACTCTCACGAACATCCCCGAGGTCGAGCATCCACTCTTCGACATCGGCAGGACTCTTCAGTGTAAACGTAGTGGTATAGCAAGCAGCTCCCATCACATTCTTTGCACCTTCGGCAGGAATTTCCGTCCATGAGCCAAGAGATACACTGTCCGGAGTGGCAGCAACCGCAGGGCTTGCCTCTACAAAGCGGAATCCCCATTTATCGGTAAAAGAATAAGTTACCGGAGACGTCTTCTTCACATCGTTCTGCACCACAGGCGTCCAGTATCCATATTCGGGTGCAGAAACTTCCTGGTCCGCGAACGTCTTCAGGATAACAGATTCACCGGATGCCAATTGCAGGAACACTTCCGTCCTGCCATTATTTTGGCGCAACCGTGCCTTACCGGAGGTTCCATTCATTGGATTATAAAGCATTGCCGAACGTGCCTGCACAGCCAAAGGTATCCAGTTTTCGGTATCTTCTGTTTTCAAAGCAGAGATGAAATAGTGGTGTCCTTCAGGATGCGAGCGGCGAATGCTGCTTAATCCGAAAGTTGTTTTCATCTCTTCGGGAACAGCAGCAGTGGCGGCCAGTGTACGAGCATAGTCTGTTCCAAAGAGAATATGTCCCTTTCCTTCCCGCTCCTTTATCTGTGCCAGCGCCTTATTGAACTCAGTACGGCGTCCTTCCAAAGTATTCAACCCCGGCACATCTTCCGGATATTGCTCCAGAAAGACAATCGTAGCACCTTCATCTGCCAGACGAAGCAGTTTCTCCAGTACATCGGCAGGCATCAGGCGGGCACCGGGAACTACCAGCGCTTTATAAGAGACACCACCGGAAGTCAATATCTTGCCGTCCTGACACATGGCATTACGGATGAAGTTATCAGAAATATAGTCCATATCATATCCCGCACTATAAATACGATGCACCGCCTCTATAAAACGGGGAGCACGCTTTGCCATCTTATGAATATCGAAAAGCAACAGACGCCCGTCCTGTTCATCCCACATATCGTATACAGGCAGATAAACCAGGAAGTCATTATCCGGTTGTCCCATTTGCAGGAAACTCTGGCAACGGGTGACATAATCGAAAAATGCAGGGGCATCCCGCCAAATATTATTCGTAGGACTCATATCAATGGAAGCATAGAACTTCCAACCCGGCCAGGCAGCCTCAGCGGGCGAGTAAGTGGTTCCATGAAAATACATGTGATTCACACCCGAGATAAACATCAGGTCCATATCGGGTTTGCACTGCGAAAGTGAAGTGCGGAAGTGCTCTGTCAGCCAAGTGAATGTTTCCGAAGTAGTGAACGGTTTTCCGGCAATATGCGCTGCCGAAGAAGCATATTTCAGCATGGAAAGATCAGAGTCGTTGGGACGCGTCAGCGAATCCTTACGCAATCCTCGGATACCGAAGTCGGACAGTCCGAACCCCTCACATTCGGGCACGTCGACCGTCGCATAAAGATCTATCAGATTACCGGGAGAACCGTGTGCCTGGTTACGGGTACGTGAACCATGTTTGTGCGCCCAGTCCGTCCACTGGCGGGTGAAGTTCTCCTGAAGCAGTTCGGCAAGAGTTTCGCGATAATCGGAGATAATGCGACGGGTAGTCTCTGTCCGGTCTTTCGAAAGGAAATCCGGAAGAAAGTGTTCCAGTTTATAGCCACGACGGCGGGCAAACTGTTCAAAAAGGTCGTCCGTCCAGTCGGCACCGTAAACTTCATAAGAGTCATTGAAAAAATTATGCGGATACTCTGTTGGAGTTCCGGCAGAACCATCAGTCGCCTTTCCGGCAAAAGCCCGTTCAAACCGGTTCAGATAATTGGATACTGCTTTTGCCGAAAAATGGTTCATCACATATCCTTCACCACCGGGAGCTGCACGCTTCACTTTCTGAAATGTCTTACCTACGAAAGCGGCAATCAGCCGCCACTCCCCTTTCGGAGCCTTCCATACCAGCTTTCCGTTCTCTATCTTCGAAGTCAGGTCATAGCAACGCACAGACTTTTGTTCTTTCGGAGTAGCACCGTCAGTCAGCACTCTGAAAGCCATCAGCTTACACAGTTTGGCATACGGACGTTGTTTTTCATCCGTCACTTCTATCTTTGCTTTCAGGCGTTCACCACCCTTCAGTGTATATTCTTCAATCAGCAATTTACAGGCAGCATCTTCTATACCCACTTCCGGGCCACCGAAAGGCCAGCCCGTACCTGTGTTCATATCAATCTTCATACCCAGGCGTGCAGCTTCACTTTCCGTATGGCGTAACATTTGCATCCACCCGGGAGTCAGGAACTGAATTTCGTTTGCATCATTACCCTGCACCCCATAGATAGGAGTAACTTCCATCGTGCCCATCCCGGCTTTGGAATATGCTTCCAGGTTACGGGTCAGGTTAGCCGCATCTACCGCACTCCCCATCCACCACCAGCGAGCCCCCGGTTTAGCTTCCGTAGTTACTTCAGGCCACGCTATATTTTGTGCGGAAAGGGTCCCGGCACAGAAAGAAGCAAAGATTATTGCCAATAAATTCTTTTTCATGATATATACTATTTATTCAGCTCCAGACAGCCCATAATAAACGGTCCTGTTGCTTTTGCATCATTATCCCGCATCTTCTCACCGATATAATATTCGAAACTGCCATCACGATACGGATGTCCGCCCAAGCCGCCCACCTGGCAGCAACGTGTCAGTGTCAGCGTACCATCCTGGCGTTCTACCATCAGTTTACTTTTCAATCCCTTGAAAGCCTTCTCAGCCACAGCACGATATTTCGGGTCAATATACCCTTTATTCACAGCTTTTGCATAAGCATACATGAATTGCGTGGTCACAGATGCTTCCGGGAAGTTTCCTTTCCGTTTCGGCTGGTCGAGTACCTGATACCACAAACCATTTTTGTCCTGATAAGCGGGCAACACCTCAGCCAGTCCCTGTATCCAGCCAATCATCCGGGCACGTCCTTCGTGGTTCTCGGGAATGAAATCCAACGCATCCACCATCGCCATGAACCACCATCCGATACTCCGTCCCCAGAAGTTAGGCGAATGTCCTGTTTCCGGATCTGCCCAACGCTGGCTCTTGCTTTCATCCCAGGCATGATGATAAAGCCCGGTTTTGGCATCATACGTATGTTTCTGGCAAAGCGTAAACTGCTTTACCGCCTCATCAATCCATTCGGGTTTGTTGAACTCCGCACCATATTGTGCGAGGAAAGGAGATGCCATATATAAGCCATCCAGCCAAATCTGATGCTGATAGATCAGTTTATGCCAGTACGCGCCTTCCAGCGTGCGCGGATGGTTTTTCAGTTGCTTAACCAGGGCATCCATTGCTGTTTTATATTTCTCTTTGCCTGTTTCACGGTACAGGTCGAACAACACCTTACCTGAATTTATATAATCGAGGTTGTATGTTTCCACATGATACAAATGGATTTCTCCTTTATCATTAATCAGCGAATCCGCCCATTGCTCCACATAGTCGAAATAACGGCGCTCTCCTGTCTTCTTCCACATCCGCAACATCGCACAGCAGCCTACACCCTGCGCATATCCAAAGAACAGACGCTTCCCATGATCCAACTGATAGGCTTTCGGAAAACGTACCATTTCCGAATCGGCAAACCAACGGGCATACGAATCCGGCTCCCACGTATCTGTACGGAAAGGAGTAGCCGGGAATCCGGCTTTATTATAAAGATTCACGCGGAAGAAATTGCAATATGCATAACGCACAGCTACCGGCACGGAAACCTGCGGAGCGGAAACTTCCAGTTTGTCTCCCCTGATTAGGGCCGTAGCGGGATAAAAGCGGCGATCTTCACCGGCAACGATAAAACCTTTCACCGGTTCATTGTCCGGGGTCATCAGTCCGTCGTCAGCATAGTCAAAGCTCAATACAGCTTTATTCCCTTCCACCTTCATTGTCTTGAACAACGGGCCGGAATAAGTCACGTCCTTACCATATTGCTTTGCCAATGCCCAGGCAGCCAGACGTTCACCCGTCACTGTTTTATTGCGGGGATGGATATCGAGCGAGTCGCCCGCATCAGTGATAACTGCCATACCCACATTCTTGAGTCCGCTTTGCCAGGTCCGGAGTTGAGCTTCGCGGATAGTGGCCGGCTGTCCGTAGTGCGGAGCTATCTGCACAAAGTAGAATGGCATATCCGGCTGTTTCCATTCCTTACGCCAACTGTTTATCATATTGGTGAATACCTGCTGGTATTTATCGGCACGGATAGAGTTTGACTCTCCCTGATACCAGATATTTCCTTTTATCGTATATCCCAGAATGGGATGTATCATACCATTCCACAATGTTGCGGGTACTTTACAATAGTTTTTCTGTTGCTTCACGCCTTCCAATGCAAAGTCTTTCAGCACATCGGCATAAAGCGGATTTTTCTTCATTACATCCAGCTTTGTCCATGACTCCGCATGTGTTCCGCCCCATGTAGACTGAATCAACCCTACGGGCATCTTCAGCTCTTTATATAACTTTCGTCCGAAGACAAAGCCCACAGCCGAAAAGTCATACAGGTTCTTCGGATTGCAAACCAACCATTCCCCCTCACAGTCGTCCAACTCACCCTCGTGCGCCAATTGGTGTTTCACATGGAACAGGCGGATTTCCGGATAATCGGCATCCTTCAGTTCTTCCGCTTCATTCAGCATTCCGGTATTCCACTTCACATCCGGATGACGCGATACGGGGAACTCCATATTACTCTGTCCCGTACAAAGCCAAACTTCACCTATTAATACATTATTAATGGTAATCTCATTTTCACCGCTCACCGTAACGGACTGGTTGGTTGTTGCCTTCGGTGTCTTCAGTTTCACGGTCCATTTACCATTGGCCGCAGCCTTGGCAGTCACAGGTTTATCCAGCCATGATGCTTTAACCGTTACTTTTTCTCCGGGCGCAGCTTTCCCCCACACATTCACCTGTGTGTTTTGCTGCAATACCATGTTGTCTGAAAAAATAGCAGGAAGTGTCACCTTTGCTTCTGCCGTGAGAGAAGCAATCAAAACGAATACAAGAAAAATAGAAAATCCAAGAAGCTTTTTCATGTGCCTTTAATAGTTTATAGATTCACATAGATTATTTTATAGAACATGCCAATACCTGACGGCACAAAAATAGGGGTTTCCACCGAAACCCCTTCTTTATATTTTGATAGTTTTCTTATTGCTTTTGTCGTTTCCATAAAAACAGAATTGGCATTATCTATCCCTTTATCTTCAGCCAGCCCCAAATCGTTTTCTTTCGGGAGATGCTAAGTAAAGCAGCCCCCATCAAGCAACAGGCACAGCGTAACTCTTTATTGGAAAGTTTATTAAGATTATCAACAATACCGGGTAAAGGGTAGTTCTCTCTAAAAAAGGAAAATACATCGGCTGAGTTTTCTAAGTCGGTTTTCATTTGGCAAGTGCAAGTAAAAGGTTCATCCATCGTGTTATAAGTTTTAAAGGTTGATGTCGCCCCTATACCTCTATAATAAAAGTGGCATGGGAACTATTAACATATTATCCACTTTCGAGGCTCTGGTAAACCGGTAAGAAAATAATAAGCAATAGCTCCACGCCACAAGATGTATATAACAAAGTTATATGTAATCCGGACGTGG
>ENA-UOJV01000603-UOJV01000603.1-human-gut-metagenome-genome-assembly--contig:-C82-NODE-603-length-51380-cov-17.202280_pt1 | contig 51380 bp, 39 predicted proteins | sample MGYA00242356_ERZ723903 | MGnify/ENA metagenome assembly ERZ723903
AATCTTCGTTCCTCTTTTTCCAGTCGCTCATGCAATCCCTCCCAATACTTCCGTACCTTATTTACAACGACCCGCTGAGCTATGCGGACTTGATTCTGAATGGTGACCCGGAGGAATATTTGAAGAATGTGACTGGGAGTCATGGGCTAGAAGATTAGCTGTGCCCCGGGCGCAAGATCGGCAAGGGCCAATTGCCTTCCTTTTTGCGATTTTACTATTTTTCAATTTCCTCTTGCAATTTTCGATTGCAGTTGTTATGATACGGGCAGGGATAAAATGTGCAAAAAGTATTCTGCACAAGGCAGCAATGCGATTTTTACATGGAGGGGGCAGACGTATCATGTATGTAGATTGGGAGTATTACAAGATTTTCTATTATGTGGCGAAGTATCAGAACTTTACCAAGGCCGCGCGGGTGCTGGGCAACAACCAGCCCAACATCACCCACTCGATGAACCGGCTGGAAAGCCAGCTGAACTGCGTGCTGTTCATCCGCTCCAACCGGGGTGTGACCCTGACACCGGAGGGCGAGATGCTCTACTCCCGCATTGCTTCGGCGGCAGTGCAGATCCAGGATGCCGAAGAGGAGCTGAGCGCCAGTGCCACGCTGGAGCACGGAACCATCAGCATCAGCGCCACCGAGACGGCGCTCAACATTTATCTTTCCAAAAAGCTGCGGGATTTCCACACCGAATATCCCGGCATCCGGCTGCGCATCTCAAACCACTCCACCCCGCAGGCGGTGCTGGCCGTGAAGAACGGCGAGGTGGACTTTGCCATTGTGAGCACCCCGGCGGAGATCGAGTCAGGGCTGAAAATGGTGGAGCTGAAGCCGTTTTACGAGGTGCTGGTGGGCGGCAGGACCTTCACCGCGCTGGCAAGTCAGAGCCTGACCCTGAAAGAGCTGCGCAGCTATCCCCTCATCTCCCTCAGCGACGAGAGCGTGACCCGCAGCCTGTACCGGCAGTTCTTCCTGGATCATGGCGCGGTCCTCAAGCCGGATACGGAAGCCGCCACTACCGACCAGATGCTCACGCTGGTCAAAAGCGAGCTGGGGCTTGCCTTTGTGCCGGAACCCATGGCGAAGGAAGCTCTGGAGCGGGGCGAGCTGGTGCAGCTCCACCTGCAGGAGATCATCCCGACCCGTTCGATCTGCCTTGTTTACGACCGCCACCGCCCGTTGAACACGGCGGCGCGGAAATTCCAGCAGATGCTGACCAAGGCAGACCCGCCCCGCCCGGCCGAATCGAAGCAGACCGAGAGCATCTCTTTTGTGTCCCAATAAAAGATGAGGCCGGGCGCTCACGGTACTGTCCTGGCTTCTGCCGGTTCTTCTAAGGCATAAAATGACCCCGGAGCGTTTGCTGTGATGCATCGCTCCGGGGTTTTGTGATGTTATGGGTTACTGGCCGCAGGAGTGCCCGCCGCAATGATGCTCACCGCAATGGTGGCCCTCGCCGTGGTCGTGGTGGTCGCAATGGGCGTTGGGGTCAAAGCGGAGCTTTCCGGCCAGATAGTCCGCAACTGCCGCTTCTGCCGGGCCGCTGATCCCGCCGAACAGCTGGATGCCTGCCTGTGCAAGGGCGTTCTGTGCCCCGGGGCCGATGCCGCCGCAGAACACCACATTGGCATTGTGCTGGGCCAGAAAGCCCACCAGTGCGCCGTGGCCCTGCCCGTTGGTGGAAACGACCTCGCTGGCCGTCACCTGTCCGTTTTCGACCTCGTAGAACTTGAACTCTGCCGTGTGGCCGAAGTGCTGGAATACCATACCGTTTTCATAAGGGATTGCAATCTTCATGGGGAATGTCTCCTTTTTTCTTTTCTTTTATTATAACATAACACAGGAGACAATAAAACCCCGGAACACGGGGTGATTTTCTGTGTTCCGGGAGTTTTTATGTGTTTTTTCTGACTGTGGTAATTGTGAGATAAAGAATATTATTACAAGTTGGGGAAAAGATTGTTGTTCGGATTTGCAGAAAGAACAATGGGGCAGGTCATATAATGTACATTATTTCCTGAATTAACAGCACAACTGATGGCAGTCAACTGATTGTCAGAAGTATAAAGATATACATAAGCGACATCTGCACCAGTTCGCCACTTTGTCATTACTGCTTCGCCGTAGTATTCATTTTCACTTTGAGCCTCAAACTTGTACGGATTGCTCGGTACCTTATATAACACCTGAAGAATGGCTATCTCGGACTTGGCATTTTGGATAACATCAGATGTCGTACACTGATACCATCCGTTTCCGGCGTTGGCAAAATATTCGTCTTTTTCGTTCTTATAGATTCTTTCGGTTCCGCCATCGTCCGAAAAACTCAAAAAAACTTTATCGCCTTTTGCTGCATATACAACCTGTGCTGTCTTCGTTACCTGGTTTGTCTTTCCGTTTACCACATTTAATGTACCGCTTACGTAAATATTGGTATCCGTGATTCCCTTTTTATTGAAGAGCGCTTTTGTTTTTGATGCATTCCAATTGGTCGGAAGCGTAGTGGTGCCATTCTCTTCAGAACCACCAGAAGTGTTCCCGGAGTTACCCTCGTCCGGCTTTGCAGGGGTGCTGGTGGATGTGTTGCCGCCGCCAGTAGAACCGCCATTGCCGCCATTGCCGGGGTTGGACGGCCCGTCATCGCCGCAGGCGGTCAGCATCGAAACGGCCATGGCTGCTGCGAGCAGGCAGACAGCTGCTTTTTTGAAAAGTCTCATAGTTGATACCTCCATCGTGTGTTCGGAGTACCCCAGAATGTGCTCCATTTACCATATAATACCCCCCCATGTATGTGTCAACTACAAAATTCAAATTTGTTATTTTTACGAAAACGATGTCGGATTTTGTGGCAAAATCACAAAAAACCTTCCCTGCCAATACAGCAGAGAAGGTCTTCCCTGAATTACAGTTCTCCCGTTTTCAGCTTGGCCAGCACCTCGTTCAGGCTGGTGCATTCCATGGTATACAGGCCGCGCATCTCATCGTCGGCGGGGAGCAGATCTGGCACCATGACGGTGACAAAGCCGCCGGCGGCACCGGCGCGGACACCGTTGTAGCTGTCCTCCAGCACCAGCGTGTGGGCGGGGGCGGTGCCCAGCTTTTCCGCCGCCAGCAGGAAGATCTCCGGGTCGGGCTTGGAGTGTTTGACCTGCTGGCCGGATACCAGCGCCTTGAAGTAGTGGGTCAGCCCCCAGTTGTTCAGGTTGCCCTCGATGACATGGACCCGGCTGGAGGAGGCCACTGCCATAGGGATGTGGTTGGCATCCAGCCAGGCCAGCAGCTCGTCCAGCCCCGGCTTTTTGGGCACCGGTTTCTGGAACTCCTCATCGGCCACCCGGTGCAGGCTGTCGATGATGGCGTTGGCATCGCAGTCCTCTCCGTAGAACTGCCGTACGATGTTACGGGAAGTTTCGCCAGCCGTGCCGCGTTCAGCCTCGGCAAGGCCTTCCTTGTACTCCAGACCCAGCGCCGCCAGCGCCGGTTCCCAGAAAGTGGCCCACATCCGCTCGGTGTCGAACATCAGGCCGTCCATATCAAAAATCACGCCGTTGATCATGGTAGAACTCCTTTTATTATAACCCTCTCCGTCATTGCTTCGCAATGCCACCTCTTGGGAAAGGTTTTCGCAAAACCAAAATCTAAAAGCCGCAATGGGCTCCCCCTTTGGGGGAGCTGGCAACGCCATCGGCGTTGACTGAGAGGGCTTATGGTTTCATTTTATCACAATTTGCGACAACTTACAGCCCCCAAACATGAAAGATTTTGCGTTTCCTTGCAAATCCGGCTCATGCTACTATAATAGAAAACAACATTCGGCATTTCAGGTGCGGGCGCGTGCCGCGCAAAATCTGCTGTGTGAGATCAGAAAAGAGGGAAATATATCATGTTGGATATCAAGATCACTCGTACCACTTCTCCCAAGGAGAAGCCCCAGGACGAGACCAAGCTGGGCTTCGGCAAGAAATTTACCGACCACATGTTTGTGATGGATTATACCGAGGGCGAGGGCTGGCACGATGCCCGCATCGTCCCCTATGCACCCTTCCCGCTGGACCCGGCCACGGTGGTGTTCCACTATGCGCAGGAGATCTTTGAGGGCATGAAGGCTTACCGCACCGCGGATGACACCATTCAGCTGTTCCGCCCCGAGTGCAATGCAAAGCGTTTCCAGGATTCCGCCGACCGTCTGTGCATCCCCAAGATCCCAGAGGAGGATTTTGTGCAGGCTGTTGAGGCTCTGGTGGATGTGGAGCGCGACTGGGTGCCCCATACCGATGGTGCTTCCCTGTACATCCGTCCCTTCATTTTTGCAAATGATGTGGGTCTGGGCGTGCACGCTTCCAAGCACTATATCTTCTGCATCATCTGTGCTCCCTCCGGCGCTTACTACGCCGAGGGCATCAACCCCGTCCGCATCTACGTTGAGGATGAATACATCCGTGCCGCCCCCGGCCTGACCGGCTTCACTAAGTGCGGCGGCAACTACGCTGCTTCCATCAAGGCCGGTGAGCTGGCCGAGGAGCAGGGCTACGCACAGGTGCTGTGGCTGGACGGCGTGGAGAAGAAGTACGTCGAGGAAGTTGGCAGCATGAACATCATGTTCAAAATCGACGGCAAGGTGTACACCGCTGCTACCGTCGGCACCGTTCTGCCCGGCGTTACCCGCCGCAGCTGCATCGAGCTGCTGAAGGATTGGGGCTATGATGTCATCGAGGGCAAGCTGGCCATTGCGGACATCATGCAGGCCGCCCGCGAGGGCAAGCTGGAAGAGGTCTTCGGCACTGGTACCGCCGCAGTCGTCTCCCCTGTCAAGGAGCTGGTCTGGAAGGGCGAGCACGCCTACATTGGCGATGGCAAGATCGGCCCTGTGACCCAGAAGCTGTACGATACCATGACCGGGATGCAGTGGGGCAAGATCCCCGATACCAAGGGCTGGATCGTTCCGGTTGAGAAGAAGTATTGATCCTTCCCGCGCTTCTCTCTGTTCAGAATCTTTGCAAACGCCGCCGGGTGGGAATGCCGCCGGGCGGCGTTTGCCGTATCATAGAACCTCTCAGCCGCCTACGGCGGCAGCTCCCCTAGTTAGGGAAGCCAAGTTTACGATACCGTTTTCTTGCCTCTCCTGCTAGGAGAGGTGGCAATGCGAAGCATTGACGGAGAGGTTTTGTTCCCCGATTGCTTTTCCGCCTGCACAGTGCTAGACTATGTGCAGAAAAACAGAAACGAGAGGGAACTGGAATATGGTCAAAAAATGGAGCGTCAGCTATCCTGCGGTGAACGGCGTGGAGCAGCGCCGGGTGTATGTCTACCTGCCCACCATGTACGAAGCCGACCCGGAGCGCCGGTATCCGGTGCTGTATATGTTCGACGGCCAGAATGTGTTCTTTGATGCGGATGCCACCTACGGTAAGAGCTGGGGCGTGGCGGATTATCTGGACTACACCGATACCCCGCTCATCGTGGCGGCAGTGGAGTGCAATGCAGGCCCCAACAACGAGCGCCTTGTGGAGTATTCGCCCTACCGCTTCGATGACCCGACCTATGGCCACTTTGACGGCAAGGGGCAGGCGACCATGAGCTGGTTCATCCACCGGTTCAAGCCCTTCATTGACCACAATTTCCGCACCCTGCCGGACCGGGAGCACACGTTCATCGGCGGCAGCTCCATGGGCGGCCTGATGAGCTTGTACGCCCTGCTGCAGTATAACGATACCTTCAGCCGCGCGGCAGCCCTGTCGCCGTCGATCTGGGTGTCTCCTGAAAAGCTCAGCGGTCTGGTGGGCCGCGCAAAGCTGGAGCCCGGCACGGTGCTCTACATGGACTACGGTTCCCAGGAGATGGGCAGCCACGAGGGGATGCGCAGGGAATTTGCCGAGATGTGCAGCAAGATCATGGTCCGGGGCATCCACCTGACCAGCCGTCTGGTGCCCGGCGGCACCCACAGCGAAGCCAGCTGGGAAAAGCAGCTGCCGTTCGTGTTCCATACTTTGATGTACGAGTTGGACTGAACCTCTCCGTCATCCCTTCGGGATGCCACCTCTCCTGGTAGAAGAGGCGCGGAGCGCCTGAGAGGTTTTTCATAGAGGAGGGAACTACATGGAAACACAATACTTCAAGGATTACAGCCCCGCACTGGGCCGGGAGATGGAATGCAAGGTCTACGGCCACGCAGGCCGCCCCATGCTCTTTATCCCCTGTCAGGATGGCCGTTTCTTCGACTTTGAGGACTTCCACATGGCCGGTACGCTGGCTCCGTGGATCGAATCCGGGCAGATCATGGTTATCTCCATCGACACCATCGATCAGGAGACCTGGTCCGACACCAACGGCGACCCCTACTGGCGGATCCGCCGCTATGAGCAGTGGATCCGCTACATCGTGGAGGAAGTCGTGCCCAAGATCCAGTATATCGCCAAGGAGCGCAACGGCTGGGACGGCCTCCCCGGCGTGATCGCCTTTGGCTGCAGCCTGGGCGCGACCCATGCCGTCAACCTCTACCTGCGGTTCCCCTATCTTTTCGATGGTTGTCTGGCCCTCAGCGGCATCTACACCGCAAAATACGGCTTTGGCGATTACATGGACGAGGTGGTCTACCAGAACTCCCCCGTGGACTATATGGCCAACTTCCCCACCGATCACCCCTATATGGACCTCTACCGCAGCAGGAAGGCGGTCATCTGCTGCGGTCAGGGCGCTTGGGAGCAGCCCGATACTACCCGGCAGCTCAAGCAGATCTTTGAGCAGAAAGGCATCCCTGTCTGGGTGGACCTGTGGGGCTATGATGTCAAGCACGACTGGGATTGGTGGTATCAGCAGGTCGTGTATTATATGCCTTATATTTTGGGTTAAACCTCTCAGTCTCGCTGCCGCTCGCCAGCTCCCCTAGTAGGGGAGCCCTTGGCATGTCGGGCAAGTCTGAGCGTCTGTGATAAAATGGCGGGCCCTGTCTTCTTTGGCAGAGAACGTGAGTGTGAAAAAGGAACGAGCAACAATGAGCAACTTTATCTTTATCTCCCCCAATTTCCCTACCAACTACTGGCAGTTCTGCCGGGAGCTGAAAAACGACGGCATGAACGTGCTGGGCATCGGTGACCAGCCCTATGATGAGCTGAGGCCGGAGCTGAAGGACAGCCTGAACGAATACTATAAGGTCGGCAGTCTGGAGAATTATGACGAGGTCTACCGTGCGGTGGCGTTCTTCGCCTTCAAGTATGGCCGCATCGACTGGCTGGAGTCCAACAATGAGTACTGGCTGGAGCGGGACGCCGCCCTGCGCACCGACTTCCACATCACCTCCGGCTTCCAGACCGAGGATATGCCCCGCATCAAGTACAAGAGCAAGATGAAGGAGTATTACCAGAAGGCCGGCATCGCCACCGCCCGTTACCACATGGTGGACGACCTGGAAAGCTGCAGGAAGTTCATCGACGAGGTGGGCTATCCGGTGGTGGTCAAGCCGGACAACGGTGTGGGTGCCTCCGATACCCATAAGCTGTCCAGCGATGAGGAGCTGAAGCGCTTCCTGCTCTACAAGAGCACCTATCACCCCGACCTCTCCTACATCATGGAGGAGTTCGTCCATGCCGAGGTCAACAGCTACGATGCCATCATTGACGGCAGCGGCAACCCCATCTTTGAGGCGGGCAACGTCAGCCCGGTGTCCATCATGGACATCGTCAACGACAACGATAACTCCATCTACTATATCATCAAGGATTTGCCCGAGGATACCCGCGCCGCCGGACGTGCCGCCGTCAGGAGCTTTGGCGTGAAGAGCCGATTCGTCCACTTTGAGTTCTTCCGCATGACCGAGGATCAGGCCGGCATGGGCAAAAAGGGCCAGCTCGTGGCGCTGGAGGTCAATATGCGCCCCTGCGGCGGCTTTACCCCGGATATGATCAACTTTGCCCGCTCCACCAACGTGTACAAGATCTGGGCGGATATGATCGCCTTCGGCGGCACGGATATGCCGGTGGGCGAGCACTACTACTGCCCCTTTGCAGGCCGCCGCGATGGCAAAAACTTTGTGTACAGCCACGAGCAAATCATGCAGAAGTACCAGAAGAATATGCGGATGGTGGACCGTATCCCTGAGGCCCTGTCCGGTGCCATGGGCAACCAGATGTACGTTGCAACCTTCTCCACCCGCGAAGAGATGGAGCAGTTCTACTCCGATGTGCTGGCTGTGAACGACCCTGTCAACGCCAAGGTGCAGAAGGAGCTGGCCGAGGTGCTGGCACTGGGCGAGCCCACCACCACCGCCCTCACCGAAAAGCCGAACCTCTCCCCCGCCGTGAAGCCCACCACGGCTGTGACCAAGACGCGCAGCCGGAAAAAGTAAGTGCATAGAATTTAGCTTGAACCAATGGCTGTCGGGCATTTTTCTGTCCGGCGGCTTTTTTGCTACACTTTTTTCACGGTGCACAAAAAACAATACGCTTTTTTGGGTATCGTGCGAATAGACACAGCAAAGAACCTTTGGTATTATAAATTCGTAAAAACAAGACGTTACTCCTCGGAGGCGCTACTTGCATCGAATTCCCTTTCTAAAACAAGGGGAGTAGTGTGAGCTGCTGCATTCGGGGTTTTTCTTTTTGTCCGAAAATTCGATGCAGGGAGTAGAACGGTATGAAAATCATCCGACAGATCAACAACAATGCCGCCCTGGCACTGGACGGAAACGGCAAGGAGCTGGTGGTGCTGGGCCGGGGGGTCGGGTTCCCCAAAATGCCTTACGAGCTGACGGATCTTTCCCGCATCGAGCGAACGTTTTACGACGTGAACCCCAAATATTTTGGCATGGCGGCCGATCTGCCCCGCCCGCTGGTGCTGGCCTGCGCCGAGATCACGGAGCGGGCTGAGATCGAGCTGGACTGTGCGCTGAACCCAAACCTGCCCTTTACCCTGGCCGACCACCTGAACTTTGCGGCGGAGCGGCTGCGCAAGGGCATCGAGATCTCGACCCCGCTGGCTTACGATGTGCGCCACCTGTACCCCAAGGAGACAGAGCTGGCCAAACAGGCACGGGAGCTGCTGGCGCGGGAAGCCGGGCTGAAGCTGCCAGACAGCGAGGTGGTGAACATTGCCCTCCACCTCATCAACGCCGAGGCGGAAGCGGGCGATATGCACTCCATGATGATGACGCTCAAGGCCCTTTCGGACGTGGACGGCATCGTGGAGAAACAGCTTGCTATTACGCTCAACAAAGAGAGCTTTTCGTATTCCCGGTTTTCCATGCATCTGCGCTACCTCATCCAGCGGCTTGCCTCCGGCAGGCAGGTGGAGGAGCGGATCAGCGGGATGCTGGCCCAGATGCGGCGGGACTATCCGCAGGCGTATCAATGTGCCCGCGCCATCGCGGACTATTTCCGGGCCGCCTGGAACTGGCAGTGCAACGATGAGGAGATCGTGTACCTCATGCTGCACATCACCCGCCTGCAGGAGAAGAACGAGGCCTGAACCGGCCCGCTTCCCTGCCCACCTTTTTGCATGAATCCACCCAATGGCGCGCGTTGGGCGGTTCAGAAGATATTGACCGAGAGGGAGGTCCTCTGCCATGGATCGTAAACAGTTCCTGGAGCAGCTGGCTGCTCCGGCCGGCGGAAAAGAAAACATAGGCCTGTGTGATTTCCGCAGCGGCTGTCTGTCCGTTACCGTAAAGGACCGCAGTGTGATCGACCTCAACGCGATCCGCGGGCTGCCCGGTGTGGCTGACGCAGAGCTTCTGCGCAGCAGGCTCCGGATCACCCCGGATCAAACCATCATGGAGGAATTGCAAATGGCAAAAAAAGAAGATTACGGCGCATTGGCAAAACAGATCCTCAGCCTGGTGGGCGGTGCCGAAAACGTGAGCAACGCCACCCATTGTGTCACCCGTCTGCGCTTTAACCTGAAAGATGAATCCAAAGCCGATACCGATGCCATCAAGGGCCTGGCCGGTGTTGTGGGCGTTGCCCAGGCAAACGGCCAGTACCAGGTGATTATTGGTGCCGAGGTCACGCAGGTGTACGAGAAGCTCAGCGGGATGCTGGGCACCGCCCCTGCCGCCGCAGCCCCCGCCCCCAAGGGCAAGTGGTACGACCGTGTCATCGACACCCTGACCGGCATCTTTACCCCCATCCTGCCCCCGCTGACCGCAGCAGGCATGATCAAGGCCGTGCTGGCCATCCTGGTGGCGTTCAAGCTGGTCAGCAATACGTCCAGCACCTACCAGGTCATTAACTTCATGGGCGATGCCACGTTCTATTTCCTGCCCATCCTGCTGGCTAACTCGGCGGCGAAAAAGCTGGGCTGCAACCCCTACCTGGCCATGATGCTGGGTGGCATCCTGATCCACCCCAGCTTTGTGAACCTGGTGGCTGCCTCCAAGGAAAGCGGCGAGGCCATCACCATCTTCATGCTGCCCATCTATAACGCCTCCTATTCTTCGTCCGTGATCCCCATCATCCTGGGCGTGCTGCTGATGTCCAAGGTGGAGCCCTGGGCTACCCGCATCTCCCCCAAAGCCATCCGCTTCTTTACCGCTCCGCTGCTGACCATGTTCATCTGCGGCATTGCCACCCTGTGTGTGCTGGGCCCGGTGGGCTATGTGGTCTCCAACGCCCTGGCCGCTGTGATCAATGGCCTGAGCACCCTGGCACCCTGGCTGGTGCCCACCATCGTCGGCGTGTTCCTGCCGTTCCTGGTCATGACAGGTACCCACCACGCCCTGACCCCCATTGGCATCAACAACCGTATGACCATCGGCTTTGACACCATCATCTATCCGGGCCAGCTGGCCTCCAACGTGGCACAGGGCGCTGCTGCTCTGGCCGTTTCCATCAAGACCAAGGACCCCGAACTCAAGCAGCTGACCTCCGCCACCGGTATCACCGCCGTCTGTGGCATCACCGAGCCGGTCCTGTTCGGCGTTACCATGAAGATCCGCACCAACATGATCGCAGCCATGGCTGGCGGCGGCGTGGGCGGCTTCTTTATGGGCCTGATGAACACCAAGAACTACTCCGGCGGCTCTCCCGGTCTGCTGACCCTGCCCAGTTACATTGGCCTGGATACCCCCATGTCCAACTTCTACTATGCCTGCGCCGGTGCAGCCATTGCCTTTGTGGTGGCCTTTATCGTCTCGTTCGTCCTGTTCCGTGACGAGAAAAAGAACTGATCCCCGGACGCTGCAACATTAGGGAGGAACCTGTATGTATTTCCCGAGAAATTTCCTCTGGGGCGGCGCAACGGCCGCAAATCAGTGCGAGGGTGCCTATCTGGAAGATGGCAAGGGCCTGTCCATCCAGGATGTGTTGCCCAAGGGCTTCAAGGTCATCACCGAGGAGCCGACCCCCGACAACCTCAAGCTGAAAGGCATTGATTACTACCACCGCTACAAAGAGGACATCAAGCTCTTTGCGGGCATGGGGTTCAAGGTCTACCGCTTTTCCATTGCGTGGAGCCGCATTTTCCCCACCGGCGAGGAAGCACAGCCCAACGAGGCGGGCCTGAAGTTCTACGATGATGTCATTGACGAGTGCCACAAGTACGGCATCGAGCCGCTCATCACCATTTCCCACTACGAAACGCCCCTGGCCCTGGCCCGCAAGTACAACGGCTGGAGCAACCGCATCATGATCGACCTGTACCTGAAATACTGCCAGGTCCTGTTTGAGCGGTACAAGGGCAAGGTGAAGTACTGGATCACGTTCAACGAGATCAACTCCATTTTGCACCAGCCCTTTGTCAGCGGTGCCATCCTGACCCCCAAGGCCCAGCTGAGCAACCAGCAGCTGTATCAGGCCATCCACTACGAGCTGGTGGCCAGCGCCAAGGCTGTGCAGCTGGCCCACAGCATCGACCCGGAGTACAAGGTGGGCAGCATGATCCTGGCCGTTACCATCTACCCGCTCACCCCGAACCCCGATGACATCATCGAGGTGATGGAGCTGGACAACGAGGTGTACCTGTTCTCGGACGTGCAGGCCCTGGGTGCCTATCCCTACTACGCCAAGCGCGTGTTTGAGGAAAAGGGCGTGCAACTGGAGATCAGCGATGAGGACCGCGAAGCCCTGACCCACACTGTGGACTTTGTTTCGTTTAGCTACTATTCCAGCAACTGTGCCGCCGCTGACCACTCGCTGGGCGAGCCTACCGGCAGCAACATGGTCCCCACCCTCAAGCGCAATCCGTATTCCAAGGTCAGCGAGTGGGGCTGGCAGATCGACCCCAAGGGCCTGCGCTACACCCTGAACCGGCTGTACAGCCGCTACCACAAGCCCCTGTTCATTGCCGAAAACGGCCTGGGTGCCAACGACACCCTGGTGCCGGACGGCCACGGTAGCTTTACGGTGGAGGATGATTACCGCATCCGCTACATGAACGACCACCTGGTGCAGGTCAGCGAAGCGCTGCACGACGGTGTGGACGTGATGGGCTATACCAGCTGGGGCTGCATTGACCTGATCTCCTGCTCCACGGCGGAGATCAAAAAGCGCTACGGTATGATCTATGTGGACCTGAACAGCGACGGCTCCGGTACGCTGGAACGTTACAAGAAAAAGAGCTACGAGTGGTACCGCCGCGTGATCGAATCCAACGGCGAAAACCTGGAGCTCGACCCGGAGAAACCCATCGTCCTGTAACACACGCTTCTCATAAGGTGCCCTGAAACGGCACTTCCTCCTTTCAGACCCGCTGTGTGGCGTATGCTGCCCGGCGGGTCTTTGTTGTGCACAAAAATTTGTCCCCTGCTTCAGAATGTGATATACTGTTCCCAAAGAAAGAGAACGAGGTATTGCTGTTATGAAAATTCCTGCAAATGGCTTCACCCACGCCGGCAAGTTCCATGCGGACGACGTGTTTGCAACGGCGCTGCTGCAGATCATCCGGCCGGACATCAGGATCACCCGCGGCTTTGTGGTACCGGACGATTTCGACGGCATCGTGTATGATATCGGCTTTGGCATGTTCGATCACCATCAGGAGCCCCGCGAGTACCGCGCCAACGGCATCCCCTATGCGGCCTTCGGCCTGCTGTGGCGGGTGCTGGGCCCGGGGCTGGTGGGGGAGCGTCAGGCCCGGCTCATCGATGAAAACTTTATCCAGCCCCTTGACCTGAACGACAACACCGGCGAGCAGAACAGCCTGTGCGATGCCATCGGCTTCTTCAACCCGGTGTGGGACTCCAAGGAGGATCAGGACACCTGCTTCTTCAAGGCGGTGGCTGTGGCAAAGCAGATCCTGGAAAACCAGATCGAGAGCGCGAACGCCGTGAACCGCGCCGATGAGAAAGTGCAGCAGGCCTATAAGAACTCCCGGGACGGCATCGTGATCCTGCCCTGCTACCTGCCCTGGAAGAATGGCCTGTACAAGACCGATGCCCTCTTCGTCATCTACCCCAGCCAGCGCGGCGGGTGGAGTGCCCAGTGCGTGACCGACCACAAGACCAAAAAGCCGAAGCTGCCCTTCCCCCAGAGCTGGGCGGGCCAGCCGCAGGAGGTCATTGAGCAGAAGAGCGGCATCGAGGGCATCAGCTTCTGCCACGCCAGCCGGTTCCTCATCACCGCAAAGGACAAGGAGACGGCGCTGGCCGCCTGCCGTCAGGTGCTGAAAAACAACGGGAGACTGTGATATGAGTGGGGAAGCGGAGAAGACGGAGCGGGCCTATGTCTATATGGTGCGCTGCGCAGGCGGCCAGCTCTACACGGGCTGGACGAACGACCCGGCCAGCCGCCTGCACGCCCACAAGAGCGGGAAGGGAGCCAAGTGCACCCGTGCGCTGGGGGCACAGCGGTTCGCGTATCTGGAACGGTGCACAGACAAATCTGCCGCCCTGCGCCGGGAAGCAGCCCTGAAAAAGCTGACCAAGGCGCAGAAGGAAGCCCTGTGCGCCGAATGGGCTGAGAAGAACCTGCCCCGGCTCTCGCTGGCCACCCGGGCCGATGCGGCGGAGATCCTGGACATCTACAACTGGTATGTCCTGCACCATACCGCCACCTTTCAGGTAACGCCCTCTTCCCTGCCGGAGTATGAGGACTGGGTGGAAAGCACCCGTGCGCTGATCCCTCTGCTGCTGGCCCGGGATGGGGACGGGAAGCTGCTGGGCTACGCCTGCGCCCACCGCTACCACCCCCGGGAGGCCTACGACTGGGCTGTGGAGAGCACCATCTACTGTGCCCCCGATGCCCGGGGCTTTGGTGTGGGGGATACCCTCTACCGCGCCCTGCTGGATATTCTGGACGGGATGGGTTACTGGAATGTCTACGCCCTTGTGGCAGACCCCAACCCCGCCAGTGAGCGTATCCATGCCCGCTTGGGCTTCACCTGCGTGGGCCGTGAGCCCCACACTGCCTATAAGTTCGGCTGGCTGGGCCTGTCCACCTGGTGGCTGCCCCTGCGCAGGGGCAATGAAAAGCCGGAGCCCACCCACCCGCTGACACAGGAACAGGTAGAGGAGATCCTGGGAAGATACCAGGCATAAGAAAGCGTCCTTCGGGGCGCTTTTTTGCATTTCATATATACATTTTAACTGCATAAAATTTGAATATAAACAAGTAATACTGCATAAACATACAAAGTGTAACAAATCCGGCCGCAAATGCGCGGCATGTTTGGCAGTTTTCAGCATTGACGGAAAAGCCGCGCGGCGTATAATAAAAGCATCAACCGCGAATCAAAGACAGAGGATGCGAAGGGAAAGTGCGCATCAGGGTACAAAAGTGTATTTTTATTAAAAGGAGCGCGTTTATTATGAAAAAGGAAAACATTAAAAAAGTCGTTCTGGCCTACTCCGGTGGTCTGGATACCTCCATCATCATTCCCTGGCTGAAGGAAAACTACAACAACTGCGAAGTCGTCGCCGTTTCCGGTGACGTGGGCCAGGGCACCGAGCTGGACGGCCTGGAGGAAAAGGCCAAGGCTACCGGCGCTTCCAAGCTGTACGTCCTGGATCTGAAGAAGGACTTTGTGGAGAACTACATCTTCCCCACCCTGAAGTTTGGTGCAAAGTACGAGGACTACCTGCTGGGCACCAGCTTTGCACGCCCCTGCATTGCAAAGGCTCTGGCCGATATCGCCATTAAGGAAGGCGCAGATGCCATCTGCCACGGCTGCACCGGCAAGGGCAACGATCAGGTGCGTTTTGAGCTGACCCTGAAGGCCCTCTGCCCCGATATGGCGATCATCGCTCCCTGGCGTGAGTGGGACATCGAGAGCCGTGACGAGGAGATCGACTACGCCGAGGCTCACCACATCCCCCTGAAGATCAACCGCGAGACCAACTACTCCAAGGACAAGAACCTGTGGCATCTGAGCCACGAGGGCCTGGATCTGGAGAGCCCCGCCAACGAGCCCCAGTACAACCACCCCGGTTTCCTGGAGCTGGGTGTCAGCCCTGAGCAGGCTCCCGACACCCCGACCTATGTGACCATCCACTTTGAAAAGGGCGTTCCCACTGCCGTGGACGGCAAGGAGATGGGCGCTGTGGAGCTGGTGGAGTACCTGAACAAGCTGGGCGGCGAGAACGGCATCGGCCTGCTGGATATCGTGGAGAACCGTCTGGTGGGCATGAAGAGCCGCGGCGTGTACGAGACCCCCGGCGGTGCCATCCTGTACAAGGCCATCAATGTTCTGGAGACCATCACCCTGGACAAGGAGAGCGCACACCTCAAGGAGCAGCTGGCTCAGAAGTATGCCGACATCGTCTACAACGGCCAGTGGTTCACCCCGCTGCGTGAGGCTCTGGATGCTTTTGCCAACAGCCTGGCAAAGACCGTGACTGGCGATGTGAAGCTGAAGCTGTACAAGGGCAACATGATCAACGCTGGTGTCACCTCTCCGTTCACCCTGTACGATGAGCAGACCGCTTCCTTTGGTGAGGACGAGGATTACAACCAGGCAGATGCAGCAGGCTTCATCAACCTGTTCGGCCTGTCCATCAAGGAGCGCGCAAAGCTGTCCAAGAGCTGGCCGAAGATCGAGGACTAAGCGGCTGATCCACCGGGATCACACAAAGCCAACTTTCTCTCCGGTGTGTTTTCTACACTTTCACAACGGAGTTCCAAAACCGGCATAGTTGCCGGCGGCACCGCCGCAGGAGCGTTTTCCCCTGCGGCGGCTTTGCCGTTTATAAAGGAAATGTATGCTTGTGGTCAGGCCCGTCTCTGTACAACCTCTCAGCCTTCGCTGGCGCTTGGCAGCTCCCCTAGTAGGGGAGCCCTTGGCAGAAGATTTATTTTTCGCAATAATCACTGACGCTCCAAAGCCAATGCCTGCCGCAGGGCAAACAGGAGCGAAGCGCCAACCCCCGAAAACGCGATGGTATGCCAAGGCCTCTCCTACTAGGAGAGGTGGCATCGAGCAAAGCGAAGATGACGGAGAGGTTGTACGGAGGAAAAGCTTTCCGTAAGATAAAGATACTTTACGAGATAGAGGGACAATAACGATGGCAGAACAACTCTGGAAGGGCCGCTTCTCCAAGGCGGTCGATTCGCGCGTCAATGATTTCAACTCCTCCATCCGCTTTGACCAGCGGATGATCGCGCAGGATATGCGCGGCAGCGGGGTCCACGCCGCCATGCTGGCCAAGCAGGGCATCATCTCCGAAAAGGACTGCGAGGATATCCTCAGCGGGCTGGCCTCCATTGCCGACGATCTGGCAAGCGGTGCGCTGGAGATCGACCCCAACGCCGAGGATGTGCATACCTTCGTGGAGCAGACCCTGACCGCCCGCATCGGCGATGCAGGCAAGCGCCTGCACACCGGCCGCAGTCGCAACGATCAGGTGGCGCTGGATATCCGCCTGACCCTGCGGGACTACAGCCACACCCTGCAGGCTTACATCGTGGAGCTCATCAAGGTCATCTGCAGGAAGGCCGCGGAGAATACCACCGCTGTCATGCCCGGCTACACCCACCTGCAGCGCGCCCAGCCCATCACCTTTGGCCATGCGCTGATGGCCTACGCCTCCATGCTCCTGCGCGACCTGCAGCGCTTTGAGGATGCCACCGCCCGCATGGATGCCCAGTGCCCGCTGGGCTCCGGCGCTCTGGCCGGTACCACCTACCCGCTGGATCGTCAGTTCACCGCCGAAAAGCTGGGCTTTGCCGCACCCTGTGCCAACAGCCTGGACGGCGTTTCTGACCGTGACTTCTGCATCGAGCTGGCCAACGCCATCTCCATCTGCATGATGCATCTGTCCCGCCTTTCCGAGGAGATCATCCTCTGGTGCAGCTGGGAGTTCAAGTTCATCGAGCTGGACGATGCCTTTACCACCGGCTCCTCCATCATGCCCCAGAAGAAGAACCCCGATGTCACCGAGCTGATCCGCGGCAAGACCGGCCGCGTCTACGGTGACCTGAACACCCTGCTGGTGATGATGAAGGGCATTCCTCTGGCCTACAACAAGGATATGCAGGAGGACAAGGAAGCCATCTTCGATGCAGTGGATACGCTGGAGCTGTGCCTCAAGACCGTCACCCCCATGCTGGACACCATGAAGACCCTGCCTGCCAACATGCGCCGCGCTGCCGCCAAGGGCTTTATCAACGCCACCGACTGCGCCGACTACCTGACCAAGAAGGGGATGCCCTTCCGGGATGCCTACAAGCTGACCGGCTGCATGGTCTCCGACTGCATCGCAAAGGATAAGACCCTGGAGGAACTGACCCTTGACGAGTTCAAGGGATACAGCGCCCTGTTCGAGAACGATATCTATGATGCCATCGACCTCATCAAGTGCTGTGAGGGCCGCACCAGCTACGGCGGCCCCAGCGAGGCAAGCGTCAACAACCAGATCCGGCTGGCCATGGACCAGCTGGCCGCATGGGAGGCGAACAACGCATGAGCGTAAAGGTCTTTATCGACGGCTCCGCAGGCACCACGGGACTGCGCATTGCCGACCGTCTGGCCGCCCGACCCGAAATTGAACTGCTCTCCATCTCCGAGGAGGGCCGCAAGGACGTGAACGAGCGGGCAAAGGTCATCAATTCGGCTGACCTCGCCTTCCTCTGCCTGCCGGATGCGGCTTCCAAAGAGGTCGTGCCCCTGCTCCGTCCGGATGTCAAGGTGCTGGATACTTCCACGGCTTTCCGCACGGATCCCAACTGGGTCTACGGTTTCCCGGAACTCAGGGGCCAGAAGGAAAAGATCAAAAATGCCTGCCGCGTGGCGGTGCCCGGCTGCTATGCCAGCGGGTTTATCAGCATCATGCGGCCTCTGGTGGAGCTGGGCCTTGCCGGAGCGGGTGATTTTTACAGCTGCACCGGTATTTCTGGCTATTCCGGCGGCGGCAAAAAGATGATCGCCGATTACGAAAGCCCCGACCGTCCGGTCCACAGCAAGCTGGATGCACCCAAGAGCTACGGTCTGAGCCTTGCCCATAAGCATCTGCCCGAGATGCAGAAGATCAGCGGGCTGGCAAACCCGCCCGCCTTTGTGCCTGTGGTCTGCGATTATTACAGCGGGATGCAGGTGCTGGTGCCCTTCCAGCCGGTCTGGGGCGGTGCCGAAAAGGTGGCCGCAGGGCTGGCGGAGTATTACAGGGATGCCGCCACCATCAAGGTGCACGCCCTGAATGAGCCGCTGCCCGAGAATGGCCTGTATTCCAACGCTATGGCCGGTACCGACCGCATGGAGCTGTACAGCACCGTGAACGCCGCCGGGGATCAGATGATGCTGGTCTCCCTGTTTGATAATCTGGGCAAGGGCTCGTCCGGCGCGGCAGTCCAGTGTATGAATCTGATGCTGGGTCTGGAAGAAACCAAAGGGTTGGAATAAAAACTCCCTTCGTCTGCTCACGGTGTTCGCATCCACCTCCCTCGAAGAGGGAGGCTTTTGCAGCTGACGGTTACACAAAGGCTCCCTCCATGAGGGAGCTGGCACGGCGAATGCCGTGACTGAGGGAGTATTTCTTTGTGGGAAAGGAAAATCGTTATGCAGTATAAGGAAGTTGCGGGCGGCATCTGTGCCCCCAAGGGCTTTGCAGCGGCTGGCGTGCATTGCGGCATCCGCGCAAACCATAATGAAAAATACGATCTGGCACTTATCAAGGCGGAGGTGCGCTGTGCCGCCGCCGGTGTCTACACCACCAATAAGGTCTGCGGTGCGCCCATCAAGGTGGACCGTGCCCACCTGAAGGACGGCTATGCACAGGCCATTCTTGTGAACAGCGGCAACGCCAACACCTGCGCAGCCAACGGCGTGGCTCTGGCCGAGGAGTGCTGTGCGCTGGTGGGCGAGGCACTGCACATCCCCGCCGAGGATGTGCTGCCCGCCTCCACCGGTGTCATTGGCCAGCCCATGGTCATTGACCCCTTTGCCCGGGGAATCCCCGCCGCCGCAGCAAAGCTGGCAGCCACTGCGCAGGGCAGCACCGATGCGGCCACGGCCATTATGACCACCGATACCCACAAAAAGGAGTACGCCATCCAGTTTGAGCTGGGCGGCAAGACCTGCACCGTGGGTGCCATTGGCAAGGGCAGCGGCATGATCGCCCCCAACATGGCCACCATGCTGGCCTTCTACACCACCGATGCCGCCGTTTCCCCCGCTCTGCTGGAAAAGGCCCTCAAGACCGTGGTGCCCAGTACCTATAACCAGATGAGCGTGGATCTGGATACCTCCACCAACGATACCCTGATCATCATGGCTTCCGGTCTGGCCGGAAACCCCGAGATCTGCGAAGAGAACGCCGACTACGATGCCTTTGTGGCGGCCCTGACCGCCATTGCTGAGCACATGTGCGCCGAGCACGCCGGTGACGGCGAGGGTGCCACCCACCTCATCACCTGCGAGGTGACCCACGCCCCCGACCTGAAAACGGCCCGTGCCGTCAGCCGCAGCGTGGTCTGCTCCAACCTGTTCAAGGCTGCTGTCTTTGGCCGCGATGCCAACTGGGGCCGCATCCTCTGCGCCATCGGCTACACCCCCGGCGATTTCTCCATCGACAAGGTCTGTGTCTGGCTGAGCAGTGCCGCAGGTGAGGTTTATGTCTGCGAGAACGCCGCCTACCACCCCTACAGCGAGGACGAGGCTGCCAAAGTTCTGGCGGAGCATGATATCCTTGTCAAGGTGGATATGGGTACCGGCGATGCCAGCGCCAAGGCATGGGGCTGTGATCTGACTTATGATTATGTGAAGATCAACGGGGATTATAGAACTTAATGGAACTCCTCCAGTCGCCTGCGGCGACAGCCCCCTCACGGAGGGAGCCTGAAAGCCTCCCTCTTTGAGGGAGGTGGCATCGCGCAGCGATGACGGAAGGAGTTCGTCTTGGTGAAAAACGAATGCCGGAGCAAGCGTGCTGGCGGCAAGGAGAGTATATGAAGAACGAAGAAATGGCCCTCCTGTTTTCGGAGGCGACCCCTTACATCCAGAAATACCATGGCAAGACCATGGTCGTCAAATATGGCGGCAACGCCATGATCAACGAGACGCTGAAAAACGCCGTGATGAACGACCTTGTCACCCTGACCCTGCTGGGGGTGCGGGTGGTGCTGGTGCACGGCGGCGGCCCGGCCATCAACGAGATGCTGAAAAAAGTCGGCGTGGAGAGCCATTTCAACAACGGTCTGCGCGTGACCGATGACGCTACCATGGAGATCGTTCAGCAGGTGCTGGCCGGTAAGGTGAACAAGGACCTTGTGGCAAAGCTGCGCGGCCGCGGCGTGGGCCTGTGCGGCATGGACGGCCAGATGCTCCGCTGCACCGAGCTGGACCCCGCGCTGGGCCATGTGGGCGAGATCATCCATGTGGACCCCACCCTGATCTCCACCCTGCTGGACGGCGGTTATATCCCTGTGATCGCAACGGTGGGCATGGACGATCTGGGCCAGGCCTATAATGTCAACGCCGACACCGCTGCCGCACAGATCGCCATTGCCCTCAAGGCCGAGAAGCTGGTCTCCATGACCGATATCGCCGGCCTGCTGCGGGATAAGGACGATGAGACCACCCTTATCCCCGAGGTGGAGGTCAGCGAGATCGAGGGCTACAAGGCTGCCGGCATCATTGCGGGCGGCATGATCCCTAAGATCGGCGGCATGGCCGATGCCATCTATCAGGGAGTCCACGAGGCGGTTATCATCGATGGCCGCGTGCCCCACTCCATTCTGCTGGAGCTGTTCTCCAACCGGGGCTCCGGCACCCGGTTCTACCGCCGCAGCCATCAGGAATAAGGCTTGCTGAAAATTATATCGGGCGATATAATAAAGATGAATAGGCTCCCCCTTTGGGGGCAACGACGACGACCGCCGCCAGTGGCGGATTGAGGGAGGAGTTGTTGGGGCAGTGGCCAGCAAGGTGCGAGTGCAATTGCACGAAGCAGCTGCTGGGAGCCACAACCTGGGCTGGCGAGCGAATGCGAGACTGAGAGGGCGAGGACGCTAACCAAGGAGGGTATATCTATGGATTCCGAAAAAGTCATCAAGCGGGACAACGAATATGTCCTGCACACCTATAACCGCAACCCCATTGCACTGGAAAAGGGCCACGGCCTGTATGCCGAAGGCCCCGAGGGCCAGAAGTATCTGGATTTCACCAGCGGCATCGGCGTGAACAGCCTGGGCTACTGCGACCTGACCTGGGCCGAGGCCGTCTCCGAGCAGGCCCACAAGCTGCAGCACACCTCCAACCTTTACTATACTGCCCCCTGCGGCAAGCTGGCCAAAAAGCTGTGCAAGCGCACCGGCATGAGCCGAGTGTTCTTTGGAAATTCCGGTGCCGAGGCCAACGAGGGTGCCATCAAGGCCGCCCGCAAGTACAGCTTTGATCACTACGGCAAGGGCCGCGATGTTGTGATCACGCTGGTCAACAGCTTCCATGGCCGCACCATTGCCACCCTGACCGCCACCGGTCAGGAGGTGTTCCACAACTACTTTGGCCCCTTCAACGAGGGCTTTGTCTATACCACCGCCGGTGACATCGAGGGCCTCCGGGAACTGGTGGACCGCCATACCTGCGCCATTATGCTGGAGCTGATCCAGGGCGAGGGCGGCGTGATGGCGCTGGACCCCGAGTATGTGCAGGCCGTGCGTGCCCTCTGTGATGAAAAGGACCTTGTCCTCATCGTGGACGAGGTGCAGACCGGCGTGGGCCGCACCGGCACCTTCCTGTGCTGTGAGCACTACAACCTCAAGCCCGATATCGTCACGCTGGCCAAGGGCCTGGGCGGCGGCCTGCCCATCGGTGCCGTTCTGCTGAACGAAAAGACCGCCGAGGGCATGGGCCCCGGCAGCCACGGTTCCACCTTTGGCGGCAACCCGGTGGTCTGCGCCGGTGCCAACGTGGTGGTGGATCGGATGGATCAGAGCTTCCTGGCCAATGTCAGCGAGCGGGCCGTCCAGCTGCGTGCTGGTCTGGCCAAGCTGCCCATGGTCAAGAACCTTTCCGGCATTGGCCTGATGGTGGGCATCGAGTTCTTTGGCGGCATCCAGGCCGCGGACGTGCTGGCCGCCTGCCGCGAAAAGGGCCTGCTGGTGCTCACGGCCAAGAGCCGCCTGCGCCTGCTGCCCCCGCTGACCCTGACCGCCCACGATGTGGAAAAGGCTCTGGGCATCCTGAACGAGGTGCTGACCGAGATGGAGCAGAAGGCTCCAAAGGAGCAGGCATGAAACATCTGCTGAAAATGAGCGACCTCTCCCCCGCTGAGCTCCACCACATCCTTGATGTGGCGGAGGAGCTCAAGGCAGAGCAGAAGGCCGGGACGACCCCGGCGCTGCTCAAGGGCAGGAGCGTGGCGCTGATGTTCTCCAAAAATTCCACCCGCACCCGCACCAGCTTTGAGGTGGGTGTCTACCAGCTGGGCGGTCTGGGCAATTACATGAACGCCGCCACCGAGCTGCAGTCCGGCCGGGGCGAGCCCCTCAAGGACACCGCCCGGGTGCTGGGCCGCTACTACGACTGCGTGGTCTGGCGCACCTACCGTCAGTGCGATCTGGAAGAGTTTGCCGAGCTGGCCGGTGTGCCCGTGATCAACGGCCTGACTGACTACGCCCATCCCTGCCAGGTGCTGGCCGACCTGATGACCATCCGGGAACGCCGGGGCACGCTGGAGGGCCAGAAGCTCTGCTTCATCGGCGATGGCTGCAGCATGGCAAACAGCCTCATCGTGGGCGGCCTGCTGGCAGGGATGCGTGTGACCTGCGTCTGCCCCGAGGGCTACCGCCCTGCCGCCGACGTGCTGATGTTCGCCCACAAGTATGGCGAAAAGTTTCACCTGCTCACCGACCCCGCCGAGGGTGTGAAGGATGCCGATGTGGTGGTGACCGCTGCATGGAACACGGCCCCCGGTACCCCCGAAAGTGAGCGCCGCCTGCGGGATTTCGCGGGCTTTCAGGTGACCAGCAGGCTGATGGAGGGCGCAAAGCCCGATGCCATGCTCCTCCACTGCCTGCCTGCGCACCGGGGCGAGGAGATCTCCACCGCTGTCTTTGAAGAGCACGCCGACGAGATCTTTGACGAGGCCGAGAACCGTCTCCATGTGCAGAAAGCCGTGCTGGCCATCCTGCTGGCCGGTCTGTAAAAACGAGAAAGAGCCCTGGGGCTGCAGAAAATTGCAGCTCCGGGGCTCTTATTGTTTCTCTCAGGGTCTGCGGCTCAGGCCGGGGCCCTCATCAGACACCAGAGTAGGCGGAGAAGCCGCCGTCAATGGGCAGGCAGATACCGGTGATAAAGCCGGCAGCCTCGTTGTTCAGCAGGAACAGCAGGGCACCCACCAGGTCCTTTTCGCTGTCGCCGAAGCGGCCCATAGGGGTGGCAGCCAGGATCTTTTCGGTGCGGGCGGTGGGGGTGCCGTCCTCGTTGTAGAGGAGCCGTGCGTTCTGCTCGCTGGCAAAGAAGCCCGGGGCAATGGCGTTGACCCGGATGCCCACCTTGCTGAAGTGCACTGCCAGCCACTGGGTGAAGTTGGTGACGGCAGCCTTGGAGCCGGAGTAGGCCGGGATCTTGGTCAGGGGCAGGTAGGCGTTCATGCTGGAGATGTTCATGATGTTGCAGCCGGGGCGGCCCACCATCTGCCGGGCAAAGGCCTGCGTGGGCAGCAGGGTGCCGATGAAGTTCAGGTTGAACACCATCTCCACGCCGCTCTCGTCCAGATCGAAGAAGGTCACGGTGTCATCGTCCAGATCTGCCATCTCGAAGAATTCCTTGTCGGTGTTGGCCCGGGGGTTGTTGCCACCGGCACCGTTCACCAGAATGTCGCAGGGACCCAGATCCGCCATCACCTCCTCTGCCACCTGCAGGCAGTTGGCCTTGTTCATAACATTGCAGGTGTAGCCCTTGGCCACGCCGCCTTCTGCCTCGATCGCATTGGCCAGCTCCTTCAGCTTCTCCATGTTGCGGCCCAGCAGAGCCACTTTGGCTCCTGCCCGGGCCAGAGCCTTGGCGAAAATGGAACAAAGGGTGCCGCTGGCACCGGTGACCACGGCAACCTTGCCGGACAGGTCGGTGTTCAGAACATTCTTTTCCACGAGGATACTCCTTTTTTGATCAGATGGTTGTGGTGATACGGATGATTGTTTTCAGGCGGACAAGGCATCAGACCCTGCCAGCGCCCTTGTCCAGGATCTTATTGAACTGGAGGAAGAAGGTGGTGGCGGTCACGGTAGCGGCGATGATGTCACTGACGGGCTCGGCAAGGAACACGCCGAACACGGGGTTCGCGACCACATGGGGCAGGATGAAGATGAGAGGGATGAGCAGGATGAGCTTGCGCAGACAGGCCAGCAGCAGGCTGACCTTGGCCTGACCCAGCGCCATAAAGCTCTGCTGGCAGGCGATCTGGACACCGGTGGAGAAGATGCCCGCCATGTAGATGCGCATGGCCCAGGTGGTGTAATCGATCAGGGAGGCATCCGAGGTGAAGATGCCAGCCACTGCACCGGGAACCAGCATCATCAGCAGCCAGAAGATGGTGGTGTAGCTCAGGCAGAGGGTCAGCTGGAAGCGGAATGCCTGCTTGACGCGGTCTTTCTTGCCTGCGCCGAAGTTGAAGCTCATCACCGGCTGGCCGCCCTGGCAGATGCCCGAGATGGGCATGGTGCACAGCTGGGAGGCGCTGGTGATCACAGTCATGGCACCCACGGCCACGTCACCGCCGTAGCGGGCCAGGCTGGAGCTGAAACTGATGGACAGCAGGCTCTCGGTGGAGAGCATGACGAAGGTGGAAATGCCCAGTGCCAGCACGGGCATGATGATCTTCCTTTCCAGCTTCATGTCCTCTTTGCGGATCTTGAGGATGGTCTTGGGGCCGGTGAGGAAGCGGATGACCCAGATGGCACCCACTGCCTGGCTCAGCACGGTGGCAATGGCAGCACCCTTTACGCCCATGCCCAGCCCAAAGATGAGGATGGGGTCCAGCACGATGTTGATGACCGCGCCGATCACGGTGGTCAGCATACTGATCTTGGCAAAGCCCTGCGCAGTGATGAAGGTGTTCATGCCAAGCACGATCAGCACGCAGATGGTGCCCAGAATGTAGATGCGGCTGTAAGCCAGAGCGTAGGGCAGGGTGGTGTCACTGGCACCAAACAGCCGCAGCAGGGTGGGTGCGGCGGCGTAAAAGACGATGGTCAGGACGACCGAGAAGAGCAGCAGCATGGTAAAGCTGTTGCTGACGATCTTTTCTGCCTGCTTCTTGTCGCCCTGGCCCATGGCGATGGCGGTGCGGGGCGCGCCGCCGGAGCCGATGAGCATGGCAAAGGCGTTCAGGAGCATCAGGATGGGGGTAAACAGGCCCACGCCGGTCAGAGCCGCCGCGCCGATCCCCGAGATGTGGCCGATGTAGATGCGGTCCACGATGTTGTACAGCAGGTTGACCACCTGCGCCACAACGGCGGGGATCATCAGCTGGAGCAGGAGCTTTTTCACGTCACCCGTGCCCATATCCTGCTGTTTTTTCTGCGTTTGTGCCATGGAAAGTGTCTCCTTTGGTTTGAGCGAGACGGAGAGGGCTGCCCTCAGAACGTCAGGCCGAAGTTCATCTCGTAGTAGTTGCCTGCGGCATCACGGTAGGCGTAAGCCTTGCCGTTCTCGTCCTTCATGCTGTCGGGCATGTAGGCATCCTTTGCAAAGCCGGGCACGTCGTTGGGGCTGATGCAGACACCGTCCGCGTTCACAGCCAGCACCTCGTCGCCCTTGGGCAGGGTCAGGGGCAGTTTGCCAACGGGAGCAAAGCGGCCGAACATCACATCCAGCGTTGCGGAGGGGTAGGTGTCAAAGCCGACGGTCAGAGCATCGGAGACCTTTTCCACATTGCCGACCTCCCAGGCCAGCGGGCAGTTGATGTTGGAAACGACCTTGCCGCCGTGTGCGTGGACCGCAGCAGCGATACCGGCCAGACGGTTTGCGCCCACCAGAGTGGTCTCCTTGTGGGTCTCGGTGATGGGTTTGCCGCTCTCGTCCACGTTGCAGACCGTCTTGTCCTCGCAGATGTCCAGCTCCAGGTAGCCCGGGGTGGCGTTGAAGTATGCACCGGACTGGGGGCTGACCATCAGCAGGGCCACCTGGGCCTCATCGGGGGTGTCCACCAGAGTGACATTGCCCAGCATCTCACGCAGGGCCTTGGTGGCGGCCTCACCGGCCTCGGCACTCTTGCCAAAGGCCTCAGCGTAGACCTTGGTGCCGTCCTTCAGGGGCAGGGTGCCGTCGTTCTTCAGCAGGACAACGGACTCGCGGTGCACGCGGGAAGCTTCCTCCCAGTCGGCCTTGGTGGCAACGACCTCGGCGGCCTTCCTGGGGTCGGCGTAGGTGTCCTCGAACATACCCTGACGGAACAGCTCGGTCAGGGTGCGGCTGACAGCGCGGTTCAGGCTGGCATCGGTCAGCACCAGATCTTCCTTCTTGAAGCCGGCGGGCACCGCGTGGGTGTCGTAGTAGTCGTTGGTGCCGCGGGCGTAGCTCTCCTCGCCCAGCTCGTTGTCCAGCAGGCCGGAGATCAGGTCCACGCCGCTCTGGGTGACAGCATAGCCGATGCGTTCGGGCTCGTCCAGCATGTCAACGCCCCAGCACATGTTGTGGACAATGCCGGTGTCGGAGTTGATGTAGCCCTTGAAGCCCATCTGGCCGCGCAGCAGGCCGTCGATGAACACCTTGTTGTAGGCAAAGCCGTAGGGCTGGAGCTCGATGGGGTTGCCGTTGAAGTCCTCCTGCGGAGCGCTCTTCTCGGCGCTGGGCTTGGAGTAGTAGGGCATGATGGACTCGGCATTGTGGCGGATGGCTGCGCGGAATGCCGGGATGTGGTACTTCTGCAGGGAGCCGGGGGTGGCGTAGATGTTCCACTGGCCTGCTGCATAGTGGGGGTCAAAGCCGTTCTCACGGGCACCGCCGCCGGGGAAGTGCTTCACAGTCATGGAAACACCCTCGGGGGTAACGCCGTTGCTGCCGCCCTGGATGCCGGGGATCAGGTGGTCGAAGATCTCCTCGATCAGTGCGGGATCTTCGCCAAAGGTGCCGAAGGTGCGCTGCCAACGGGGGTCTGTGACGCAGTCGGCCATGTACATGTAGCCCTTCTTCAGGCCGCAGGCGTTCCACTCGCGGCGGATGGTGTCGGCGAACTTGTCGATGATGTCGATGCGTGCAGTGCCCTTGACGGCAGCAGCAATGCCCAGGGTGCCGGGATAGGTGGCAAACACGCCGGTGGCATCGTTCATGCCGAACACGACCTCGCCGTTCTCGTTGCGGCTGTTGGACATGACCTGCATGGGAACAAAGTGATCACAGGTTTCGGTCAGGTACTGCAGCTGGTTCAGGTAATCTGCCAGATCCTCGGGCGTGGGGCTCTCGCGCAGGATGACGTGGCGGTTGAAGCTCTTCTTGACCATGTCAGAGGTGCTGGGCAGGGACTGGGAGCCGAAGATGCTGTCGGAGACGTTCACGGGTGCCTCGTCCAGCAGGCCGCTTTCGTCCGCCACGGGCTTGTGGCCGTTGGCTGCCAGACGGGGGGAAGGATACTTGGGGCCCATGCGCCAGTCGGAGGTGAAGATCTGGCCGATCTTCTCGCTGGTGGTCAGGACCTTGACATAGGCCTCGGCGCGCTCAGCCGGGGTCAAGCGCCAGTCGTTGACTGCGCTGACGGTGCCGGTGCCGTCGATGTCCTTGAAATACAGGCCGTCCTGCTCGATGACCTTGCGCTCCACGGTGCTGATGGTGGGGCCGTTGGGGTTCTGGTAGCGCTTTACACGCTCGGATGCTTTCACTGCCATAGTGTTTTCTCCTTTTCTTTTGAACGCAGCGGCCCATGCCACAGAGCCGCAGATGCTATACCTATTATAATAGGCCGCCGCGCGGAACAACTAGAAAATTTTTTGGATATTTCCGCACTTTCCTTGTATTCTTTTTTTGCGTGCGGTTGGAATACAAGTCTATTTTGTGGAATGTGCTGTACTAGTATCTTGCAATCATGTGCAAAATGACGAACGCTGTTTTTTAAAACTGTTGATTTCGCCCAAGGAGAGTAAAATTGTCCTGTTTTACCTCAAAATTTTACTAACAGAAATTTGATGGATAGTTCATAATGTATACATAAAAATCCCCCGGTTCGCGATGTGGCAGCCGCAGCCCACGGGGGACCGAATGAAAGGCCGGAGTGAGTGGCAGCACACCGGCCGCAGAATTGAAAGGAGAGCTTCTCTATGGCAAAGGTCAAACAGCCGCTTGAAGAAAACGGCATCCACAGAGCGAAAATGTGGGAGATCATGATGTACGCTCTGAACAACACCTCCACCAACACCTACATGATGGTGGTCGGTTACATCAGCTACTTCCTGATCGGTATCGTCGGTCTGGCATCCGTGCTGGCCGGTTCCATTGTTACCATCATGCGTATCTGGGACGGTGTCACCGACCCGTTCGTTGGTATGATGGTCGATAAGACCAACGGCAAGTTCGGCAAAAACCGTCCGTTCATTGTCATCGGTCAGATCATCATGTTCGTCACCACCTTCGTGATGTTCAACTTCATCCCCAAGATGGGCACTGGTGTCCGCTTTGTTGCGTTCATCATCATCTACATGATCTACATCCTGGGCTACACCTGCCAGTGCGTTGTCACCAAGTCTGCTCAGACCTGCCTGACCAACGATCCCAAGCAGCGCCCCATCTTCGCAATGTGCGATACCGTGTACAACATCATCCTGATGAACATTGTCATCCCTGTCATCGTTACCGACAGCCTGGTTCCCAAGTTCACCCTGACTGCTGAGAACAACGCTGCAGAGATCGCTTCTCTGGTGGCACAGAACCCCGCTCTGGCAGGCATCGTGGAGAAGTCCGGCGGCAGCCTGTCCGCTTTCTACAACCCCGGCCTGTTCACCACCATGCAGCTGATGTTCGGCGGCCTGTCTGCAGTGTTTGCAGTCTGCGCCATCATTGCTCTGTGGCGTAAGGATAACTCCAAGTACTTCGGTCTGGGCACCGCCCAGAAGGTCGGCGTGAAGGATTACGTTGACACCCTGGCTCACAACCGCGCCATCCAGATGCTGGTGGTCTCCGCGTCTACTGATAAGCTGTTCATGTCCACCATGAGCAACTCCACTGTTATGATCTGCCTGTTCGGCATCATCTTCGGCAACTATGCCGCATTCTCCAGCTACTCTCAGATCACCTCTATCCCCATCGCTCTGATCTCCATCCTGCTGATGAACAAGATCGCACGTCAGATGGGCCAGAAGGCATCCATGATGACCGGTACCTATGGCGGCATTATCGGTTCTATCATCATCACCCTGTTCCTGGTCTTTGTGAACCCCAAGGGCGATGCTACCAAGTTTGCGCTGCCTGCATTCCGTATCATCCGTCCCGACACCTGGGGCACCCTGTTCAACGGCTGGACTGCTACCGGCCTGATCTTCATCCTGCTGATCATCGCATGGCGTGGTGTGCAGGCTCTGTCCTCCTCCATCGTTATCACCATGACCGCTGACTGCGCCGACTACGAGGTCTACCGTACCGGCAAGTACGTCCCCGGCCTGATGGGTACCCTGTTCAGCTTTGTGGATAAGCTGGTCTCTTCTCTGGCAACCACTCTGGTGGCCCTGTTCTACTCCATGGTCGGCTTCAAGGACGCTCTGCCCGACACCCTGACTCCGTACTCTGACGGCATCTTCTGGGCAACCATCGGCTGCTTTGTCCTGCTGCCCATCGTTGGCTGGCTGTGCAACGTTGTTGCCATGCACTTCTATCCCCTGACCAAGGAGAAGATGGAAGAGATCCAGGCTGAGATCGGCCGCATCAAGGCTGAGGCTGCTGCAAAGCAGGCTTAATGCCAACCATCTCCCTGCGGAAATTTTGAATCCGGGACAGCGCCGCTGTCCTGCATCGTAACCGGAAATGTCCTGCGGCGGGCCATCCTCTGCCGCAGGACTTTCTGATACCCTGAGACCCGGAAGGAATACCACTATGGCAGAAGAAAACAAGCTGAACCAGACCCCTGAGATCACCCCGGCCCCCTCCGCTGAGGCCCCGGAAAAGGCCCCCACCACCGGCGAGCTGCTGGGCGATGTGGAGCACTACGACGAGGAAAAGGACGATTGGAGCACCGGCTATTACGGCACCGGCAGCCGCCAGCAGGTAACGGACGATGTGTTCCACAAGCTGGAGACCGGCGAGGAGCTGACCCGGGATGACTTTATCAAGGCGGAGCTGGCGCTGCAGGATGCCAAGCTGGAAGCCGGCATCGATCTTGAAAAGGAGAAGAGCCCGGGCCTCATTGGTAAGTATCACGATTGGAAAAAGAACCGCGTAAGGCACAAGGTGAACAAAAAGAAGTACCTTCTGCTCTGCCTGTTTCTGGGCTGGTGCGGCGGCCACCGCTACTATGAAAAGCGGTATGCGCTGGCGGCCTTCTACACCCTGTTCTTCTGGAGCATGGTGCCCTTCTTCCTCTGCGTGACCGACCTTCTCATTGCACTGCCCATGCAGGCCGATGAGAACGGTGACATCCTGATCTGACATCTTCCTCTATTCATTCATTTACCTCCTAGCGCCAGAAAGGGCCTGCGGCATTTGCCGTGGGCCCTTTTTGGCGTTTGCAGGCCCGTTCTCCGGCGCAGAACATAGTGGCAGCTAACTGGCGTTGTGCTATACTAGTATATCAATTGATTGTGCAATAAGCACAATAGAATTTTTCACATTAGTGAAACTTTTACCATAATCGTAAAATTGACCTGTTTTACCTTAAAATATTACTAACAGATATATCAAAAAGCGTTCATAATATAGACATAAAGTTCCGGACGGGCTGGTACGCAGTGGCAGCTGTAAGCCCCATGGAGAAAACGGAGAATGTTCCTGTGTGAACAAAGGAGAGAATGAAATGGCAAAAACCAGAAGTCTGCCGGATAAGTTCTATGATAAGGACTATGAGCACAACGGCATCCACCGCGTTCCCCTGTGGCGTATCGCAGGCTACGCGCTGAACAACACCGCAACCAACGTTTATCTGATGATGATGAACTACGCCACCTACTACCTGATGGGCTGGGTCGGCGTTGGCATGATGGTCGCTTCTTCCCTGACCATGATGATGCGTATCTGGGACGGTGTCACTGACCCGTTCGTCGGCTTCATGGTCGATAAGACCAACGGCAAGTTCGGCAAGAACCGCCCGTTCATCGTGATCGGTCAGATCATCCTGTGCGTCACCAGCTGGGTCGCATTCCATGTGACCCACAAGTTGCCTCAGGGCGTGCGCTTCCCCTTCTATGTGGTCGTTCTGATGGTCTACTACCTGGGCTACACCTGCCAGTGTGTCGTTACCAAGTCCGCTCAGTCTTGTGTGACCAACGATCCCAAACAGCGCCCCATGTTCGCTTCTTTCGACGGTGTGTATAACACCTTGGTGTTTGCTATCCTGGGCATCATCATTCCCCGTATCGCCAACAGCTACAACGATGTGGGCGGTTACGCATCTCTGGAGTTCTTTGACACCCTGTGGAAGATGACCGCTGTCATGTCTGCGATCTTCACCATCATCGCTGTGATCTCCATCGCTCCCAAGGATCGTTCCGAGTTCTTCGGCACCGGCAAACCTGTCAAGGTCGGCCTGAAGGATTACTGGGATACCCTGAAGAACAACCGCGCCATTCAGATGCTGGTCCTGTCCGCATCTACCGATAAGCTGGGTTCTTCTGCAAAGTCCAGCGCCGTCATGGTCGCCATGTTCGCCTGCATCGCCGGTTCCAACCTGCTGCAGAGTAACGTTACCGGTCTGGTGACCATCCCCAGCACCATCGTGTGCTTCCTGTTCATCAGCTTCTTTGCTACCCGTCTGGGTCAGCGCAAGGCTATGTTGATCGGTTCTGTGGGCGGTCTGATCACCAATGGTATCCTGGCAGCTCTGTGGCTGTTCGGTGATCCCACCACTATGACCTCCAACCCCGAGACTGGTGCTCTGAACTGGGGCTACTTCCTGATCATCTATCTGGTCTTTACCATCATCACTGCTGGTTTCCAGGGTATCTCCGGTAACATCGTCATCCCCATGACCGCTGACTGCGCTGACTACGAAGTCTACCGTACCGGCAAGTACGTCCCCGGCCTGATGGGCACCCTGTTCAGCTTCGTGGATAAGCTGGTCTCCTCTTTCGCTCCCATGGTCGCCGGTATCATGTTCAGCATGTGCGGCTTCACCGACCACAACCCCGTTATGGGTGACCCTGTTACCCCGGGCCTGCGTATGGGCGTTGTCTTCTGCGCATACGGCATGATCATGATCGGCCTGGTCTGCAACCTGATCGCTATGAAGTTCTATCCCCTGACCAAGGAGAAGATGGAAGAGATCCAGGATGAGGTCGCTCAGATCAAGATGAAGACCATGGCTGAGAACGCCTAATTGGTACTTGCAATTTTCTGCGGAAACCTGTAAAATCAAATAGGAAAACCGCTCGCCCTTGCGGCGGGCGGTTTTCTGCTTTTGGAACAAAATTCAGACAAGAGGTACATCGTAAATGGAAGAAAAGACACAGTGGGTAAAGGACCCGGACCATGGGTTCATCTGGAACACCATCGACCACCTGTTATACTGGAGAGAACACCGTGAAAAGCACTGTGTCAGCCGTAAGAAGTATATGCGCCTGTGCATTCTGGGTGCGTTTGGTGCGCACCAGTTCTATGCCAAGCGCCCGGTGCTGGGCCTGCTGTATCTGGCAACCTTCTGGAGTGGTTTCTCTGCCGCTATGACCATCGTGGACTTTATCATTGCCGTACCCATGAAACCGGACGAGAACGGCAACATCTGGCTGTAAAAAGCCCTCTGGCGGCCTGCTGGGCCGGAAAGGAAAACACCCTATGGATAATGTCATGCAGTTTCTGTTCAACACCAACCACGAGCAGCCCAGCATCCTGGTCTGGGTCCTGCTGATCGTGATCGCGGTCGTGATTCCCAATTACGTCAGATATCGGATGGAGCAGAAGCGCTCCAATGATTCTGTTCCCACCCAGAACCCTGCCCGTTCTGCCCCGCGCAAGAAGAAGCGCAGCAAGAAGCGCTGAGCCACAGGCTGAGATCGTATGGCAGAGATGCTTTGCCATTTGCCGCATACAAAAACCGCCCCGGCGGCTGCTTTGTGCAGTGCCGGGGCGGTTCGTTTATTTTTTGGTGTTCAGATGCAGGAAGTGCTTACTTCTTGATCTTGATCAGCTGGGCGTTCAGGCTCTCGATAAAGCCGTCGGGCATGTTGATCATCTTAGCCATAGCCTCAGGGGTCATGCGCTTCATCATATCCCACATGCCAACGCCGGGCTTGATGTCAAAGTTGGTGGCCAGCTTGACAGCCCTGGTGGCGAGAGCCAGAGCCTCTTCGTTCTTGGAGAGCTCCTCCATGCTGTCCTTGATGCTGTAATAGCCCTCGGGGAACTCCATCGGAGCCTTCAGATCCAGGCTGCCGACCTGCTTGAACCAGTTGGCAACGCCCTCCTGACGCTCGTTGAACTCAGGCAGAGTGTAGCAATCAGGCTCCTTCTCGACCTTTTCCAGCGTGATGGAATCCTTCACGTCACCGGCAACGGCCAGGATGGTGTTGAAGCCCTCTTCCAGAGCAACGTTGAACTTGAACACGCGGTGTGCAGTCTGCTGGCCGACTTCCTTGCCGTTGACGTACAGCACAACGGTGTCCTGGTTGGAGTAGACCTTGATCTCGGTGGTCTCGCCTGCGCGCTGTGCATGGCGGCGGCCAGCGATGTGGACCATGGGCTGCTTGGACCAGTATGCCTGGTAGACAAAGTAGCTGTCCTTCTTGGTCTTGCGGTCAATGGTCATCAGGCCCTTGTTGTTGCGGCCTGCAACGCCGCCCTCGTTGCGGGCAGCACAGCCAAAGTCGAACATGTTCCAGCAGTGGGTAGCCCACACCCAGGGACGATCCTCGAACACCTGAGCCAGATGCTCGTGGTACAGTGCCTGATACTCCTCGGTGTAGTCCTTGCACTGGGGATCGTTGCTGTGCCAGTTGATGATGCCCTCGGTGCCGTACTCGGAGATGCCGATGCAGATGTCGGGGTGCTCGGCGTGGAACTTGTCCAGCCAGGGGCCGTTCTGCTCCATCTTGCCGCCGTACCAGCCGAAGTAGTGGTTGTAGCTCTCTACATCGGTAATGTGATGCATGGGGCCGTCAACAGGGGTGTTGGAGACGTGGGCAATGGTGGTGAGACGGGTGGGATCCAGCTCACGCACCAGCTTCTGCAGGTCGTGGTGGTTGTCCACCAGCTCCTGGCAGATGCCGCCGATCAGGATCTCGTTGGACAGGCCCCAGAACATGATGGAGGGGTGGTTGTAGTTCTGGATGATCAGTTCGGTCATCTGGTGACGGCAGTTCTGGTGAGCGGAGGGGTCCTTCTTAAAGACGCTGATGAAGGGAATCTCAGCCCAGACGGCGAAGCCCAGCTCGTCACATGCGTCGTAGAAGTCCTGGCTGTGCTGATAGTGGGCCAGACGGATGGTGTTGGCACCCAGCTCCTTGATGAGCATGGCATCCTCGTAGTGATCCTCAGCGGTCAGGGCGTTGCCCTTGTACAGACGATCCTGATGGCGAGCCACGCCGCGCAGCGGGGTGGGCACGCCGTTGATGGAGAAGCCGTCGTTCGGGGTCACAGTATAGCTGCGGACACCCACGTTGGCGTAGATCTCATCAAAGGTCTCGTTGTTCTTCTGCAGGCGGGCGGTCACGGTGTACAGGTTGGGCTCGTCCATGCTCCACAGCTGGGCATCGGGAACGTACAGGGTGACCTTGGTGCTGTCGCAGGGGCGCACGCCGGAAGCAACTTCGTTGCCGTAGCAGTCCTCGATGCTGTACATCACAGTGTAGGCCTCTTCGCCGTTGGTGACCCAGCTCTCGATCTCAAAGGTGGCACCGCCGTCCTCGGTGGGCTTGGGGGTGACCTTGATGCCGGGGCCGCCGAAGTAGTCCAGGTCAAAGTGGGTGCCGGGCACGCTGATCAGGTTCACGCCGCGGTACAGGCCGCCGTAGAAGGTGAAGTCGGCGGAAGCGGGGTACATGGAGGGGGTGTCCTCGTTGGAGACCTCGATGGTCAGCTCGTTGTCGCCCTCGTGGCACAGGTCGGTGACATCGGCACGGAAGATGGAGAAGCCGCCCTCGTGGGTGGTTGCCACCTGGCCGTTGACCTTCACGGTTGCGGCCAGAGCAGCTGCCAGCACCTCAACGTAGGTGCGGCCGCCAGCCAGAGGCTGCTTGGGCTGGGTAAAGGTGCGGGTGTAGACACCGGTGGTGCGCAGATAGCTGCCGTTGCCGTCCATGCCGTCCACAGCGTTCCAGGTGTGGGGCAGGGTGACCTGCTCGGTGGGACGCTCGCCCTTGGGGAAGGACAGGGTCCAGTTTTCGTTCAAGGAAATGATCTCTCTCATCGATACTGCTCCTTCTGGTTTTCTTCTTTGTTTCGGCGGCCTGTATGGCAGAAGAAATGCCGGAAACAGGCCGGTTGTTGATTTTAGTATAGCACATCAGAGGGGGGCAGAGTTTGTACAATCTTTTGGCAAAATAGTAATATTTTGTGAAAATCCAGACGATGATTCCACGATTTTACAATCTGGCCCTTGGAAACGACAGCACAGCATGAAAAAGGTGCCCCGAAGCAGAGAGGAAAAGGAGGTTGTACTTCTCCGCAGAGGGCGGCAGCGGCTTCCGCTCATCCCTGACCAGAAGCTTTCTTTGGCGCTGTGGGTCCCTCCGGCAGAAAGTGTTGACGGAACGGCGGCTTTTTGCTATAATTATATAGCTATGAATATGGAGATGTATCGAAGTGGTCGTAACGAGAACGACTCGAAATCCAAGTGGATGCTTCGCCGGATGTCTTCATATCACACGAGGGAACGTCAATTTTGATGTCCTGACAGGTTTCAAAGCCTATCTGAACGATGCGTTTTCTAACAATATTCTAACAGCAACTGTTCCAAGTTTCAAGGCCGATTTGCGATATACAAATCGTAAATTTTCCATGAAAATATACTTGGAGATGTATCGAAGCGGTCGTAACGAGAACGACTCGAAATCGTTTTGTCCTTAATCGGGCACGTGGGTTCGAATCCCACCATCTCCGCCAGAAGTCGCAGATTCAAACGAACCTGCGACTTTTTCTTTTGCATCAAGCAAAGAAAGACCGCTTTTTCCTCATCACAGTATGCTTTATATATGAACGATAAATCCATAATTATTTGGGGAGCTTGGATTCTCCCAGAAGGTTCGCAATGACCCCAGCAGACCCCTGTTTGCTTTTGTAATCGAGATGTGCGTAGATGTCAGCGGTGGTAGAAAAGGTGCTGTGCCCCAGCCATTCCTGAACCTGCTTCATAGATACGCCGTTCATCACCATCAGGCTGGCGCAGCTGTGGCGCAGATCGTGGAAACGGATGTGCTTCAGCCCGTACTTGGTCAGAAGCCAGTCGAAGTGCTCCGTCACGAAGTTCGGGCGGATCAGCTTGCCTTCCTGATCGGTGCAGACGAAATCCAGATACTCAGTGCTGTAGCTCTTCTTGAACAGCTTGCGGTAAAGCTGCTGCTTTTCCTTCTGCTTCAGAAGTTCTTCTTCCACAGCCGGGATCAGCGGCAGGGTGCGGCAGCTGGTCTTGTTCTTCATCACATCGCTGACCACAGGAACGTACTTGCCGTTCACCAACTGTTCCGTTACCTTGTGATTGATGGTGATGGACTTGCGCTCAAAGTCGATAGACGACCACTTCAACCCCAGTACCTCGCTGCGGCGCAGGCCATAGTAGGCCGTAATGAGGATGCACAGGTGCAGGGGGGCATCCTGTGATACTTCCAGCAGCTGCTGGACTTCATCCTTGGAGTAGAAGTTGGGCCGGAAGCTGTTCTTCTTCGGGCGGTCAACTTTCAGCATCGGGTTGGTTTCCAGATAATCCTTGCGGACGGCATCCTTGAACGCTTTACCGAAGATGGCGTGGTAGTGAATGACCGTGTTAGTGGTGTAGCCCTCCAGCAAGATCTTCTCCTGAAACTCATCCAGCACCTGCGGCGTGACCTCGCACAGCTTCAAGCCCAGCGGCTCAAAATACTGCGTAATGCGCCCGGTGATCATCCGATTGTAGCTGATAAAGGTTGCAGGCTGGATGGATGCTTTATGGATTTGCACCCACTCGTTGAGATAGTCCAGAAACAACATCTCCGACTTGTTGACGGGCTGGAGGGGCAGCGGCAGGGGCTTGGCGGTTTTAGCATCTACTTTTTCGTAGGCTCCGCCCCGCCCTGTGGGCAGCTCCCCGGTCTTATCATAGTGGAGCAATACTTCCCGGAGCATGGATTCTGCCTTGCGCTTGTTGCCCCGGACGGTCAAACCTGTGGAGATCCACTTGATCTTCCGCTTGCCGTTGGCATCATAAAGATTGACCACGAAATAGAAACGTCCATTTTTCTCTTGGACAGACCCTGTAGTTTTCATCATAAACCTCCTTTGGGTCAACAGGTGTGCTGTCCGTTGCTGCACCCACAGCATACCACATCCAGCGACGGATTTCCAGCCGGGAAGGTGCTCTGCCCGGTGAGCAGGAACTCGATCACACTCAGCTTCGGGATACGATAGGTGCGGCCGATTTTAAGCGCAAACAGGCGGCGGGAACGGATCAGTTCCCCAACTGTATGGCGGTTCAGACCAAGCATCTCCGCAGCCTGCTGAAGGCTGACGGCATCGGGGTAACCGGGAAACATCTGGGAATAGGCATCGTTAAACTTCATAGGCACTCCTTCTGCATAAGTAGTTTAAGGTCAAAAGTGTGTGCCACCGGCGGTTATATCCTTTGCAGCAAAGCTGCGGTCAGGTGGCAATGTAAAGAGAGCTGGCAGTAGTTCCAACTCCCCCATCGCAGATGAGTTCAAACCCGTCTGCGTTAATAAGTTAAGGTCTCCCATATTGGTCCTCGACTTCCCTAGGAGTGGGGAATCGTCCGGCGGCGGGCTTGCACCGCACCATTGGCATTTCAGCCACCCCGTCTTCGTTATGACCGGGCTGCGAGTTACAGAAGTACCTTTTGTGAAGTACCGGACGATTGAACTATTCACTTGTCAAGGAACATATGGAAGATTTCTGGACTTTGACGGACGAAAAACATCCTTCTACTTGGTAGCCGATGAAAAAGGCCATTTCGTAGCATTGCAAGCAATTTTGTAAACAAAACGTCATAATAGTCCGAGAGTCGGCTTGAAAAAGATGCTTTCATATACGAGCCATTGAGAACGAATGTTTTACACCCATTGGCGAGTTACTGTAATAAAGCTGTAATAAAATAGAAATGGGACTATTTCAAAAAGATGCCCTACACTTGGTAGGCATCGAGAACGCCTGTTTCGTAGCATTGGTGAGAAACTTGTAATGGAATTGTAATTCTTGAGACCGAATCTCCGGCTTTGAAAAAGACCTCTCACTTGGTAGCCGACGAAAAAGGCCAAAAGACAACCATCTTTTTGAGAATTAACAAAAAGGTCACAAATGACTGACCTTCAAAGAAGCGTTTCTACTATTAACAGAAAAAGCGGCCTAAAATGGGGGGTGTTGACGCTGATTTTTTTGCCTTCATTGAAGGTTGAGAGCGTTCCCTCACTTGGTAGGCATCGAGAAAGGCTCGTTGACAACCTTTATTTTGAAAATTAACAGAAAGTTAACAAAGCAAGATGCGCTGAACAAGAAACAACCGCCGCTCACTCCGGGAAAGAGTGAGCAGCGGTTGCAATTCAAGTTCTTAATTCAAGAAAAATTAGATGGTTACAAAAATATTTGTCAGTGTGGTGATAAATGCTTCATCCTGCTCCTTCGTCCGCTTTGCGCTCCCCTTGGGGTGCTTTCCGGCACGGAGGAGCTTTTTGTTTTCATAACGCCGCAGCATGAGAGCGTCTATGTTGTCGGCGGTATATTCCAGACCATTCTGGTTCAACACCCGGGCGCACTTGGCAAGGCACATACTCGCCAGCCCGTAGTCCTGTGTCACGACAATATCACCCGGCTTTACCCGGTTGACAAGCGCAAAGTCCACGCTGTCTGCACCTTTATCGAACACCAGTGTCTGCGCACCTTCACGCTCGATTTGATGAGAGGTGTCACACAGGATGGTAACTGGAACACTGAACCGTTTTGCAACCTGCAAAGTCAGATTGACCACCGGACAGCCATCTGCATCAATTAAAATTGTCATGCGTGTTCCTCTATCACCCACTGAAATGCTTTCGCAGTGCGTAGGTCGGCGTCTTTGAAGTGCCCGCCACTGTTCCATTCAAGCGTGCAGTCTGCGCCACGCGCTGTAAGCCGACTGTGCAGGGTGCGGATGTCATCGCCTACCGCAGCCATGACGGTGTTTTTCGTGTGCTCTTCCTTGTCGCCAAGGCTCAGATAAATGTGCTGTGCCTGTATCGGGTGCTGCCGTTCAAACTCCATCCAGCCCGGAAACCAAACAGAGGGCGAGGCGGCGGCGACACCGTAGAACAGATTTGTCTGGGTGGAGGCCCACAAAGCAAACAGCCCTGCCAGCGAGTAGCCGCCCAGAATGATTTTGACGTTTTCCGGGAGATTGAACTGTTGTTTCAGCGTTGGCACGACCTGTTCTGTCAGAAAGCGCAGGGTGTCCCCAGCATTTCCACCGAAACCTTGCTTTCCCCAAACAGCAGGAGACTTCCACGGGGAAAGTGCGTCATTCCAGCTTTCCGCTGGGATGGCCGCAAACAGATACTTTCGGTTGCTTTGTGCAATAGCAGCCACTTCGTCATCCATGCTTTGCAGCTCGTGCTCGCCTGTCATTTGGAGCAGCAGATATTCCGCATGGGCTTCGCCGTAAATGCGGCAAGGTCGGTTCCTGATTTGCATTGTCTGTGCAGTCACTGCGGCATCCTCCCGAAAAAACTTTGATAAGCCCAGTATAGCAACTGAAAAATCATTTTGCAATTCAAAAGGCGTTCATAGCCGTAGCAAGCAGTGTCTTCGTATATACAAAGACCATTTTGCGTTGCAAAATGCTTGTTGGGAAATCCCAAACCCTTGAACTGCATCCGACGGATGCAGGCTACGCGTTTTTGCAAAACGCTTTTGCGACTTGCAATTTTGTTCATCAAACTTGTATTTCTTTGCCGGAACCGTTGCGCTTTGCCGCCCAACTTGTTATTATTAAACGTGAAAGAACTTTCACAGAGAAACGGAGAAAACACCATGCCTACTTTGGAATGGATCGGAAAAAGCAAAGTTGTCAATCATCATCAGGAAGTGCCGTTCCGTGTGTTGGAGCGTCAGTATAGCTTTGACAAAATGGGCAAGCACACCGAGGACAACGGCAGTGATAACATGATTATCCACGGCGATAATCTGGAAGCCCTGAAAGCTCTGCTGCCGCAGTATGAGGGCCGGGTGAAGTGCATCTACATCGATCCTCCTTACAACACTGGCAATGAGAAGTGGTGCTACAACGATAATGTCAATGATCCGCATATTCAAAAGTGGCTGGGCGAAGTCGTTGGTAAAGAAGGCGAGGATTTGACACGCCATGACAAGTGGCTCTGCATGATGTATCCTCGGCTGATGCTATTACAGAAGTTGCTGGCGGATGATGGTGCGATTTTTATTAGCATTGACGACAACGAGCTTTACAACTTGAAATCCATCTGTGATGAAATCTTTGGTGCGAGCTGTTTCGTTTCCAATATTTCGTGGCAGCGCACTTACTCCACTCGAAATGATTCTAAAGGCATCGTAAACGAGGTGGAGCATATTCTGGTATACAGCAAACAGCCAGGATGGAATCCCAACAAGTTATCTCGTACCGAAGAAATGAACGCACGTTACTCTAACCCGGATAACGATGTATGTGCATGGAAAAGCACAGATGCTTTTGCACCCGGAGCTACAACGCATCAAGGAATGGTTTATGCTATTCAGAATCCATTTACAGGCGTACTTCTTTACCCGTCTAATGGACGTTGCTGGTCTTTAGGACAGGATCAGATGTTTGAAATCATGTCGCAGTGGGGCGAGTATGAATTGCGCGAGATAGCGGATGCTCAGAAAAGAGCATCAATATGCGGAGTGTCAGAAGCGCAGGTTAAAAGTGGTGTTAAAGCAATCATGCTATCGGACAGCGTGAAAGATGCTGCACAAAAGGCAGCTGCGATTTATAATCGCGGACAGTGGCCATTGTTCTACTTTGGTCAAGGTGGAAAAGGTGGAATTCGTAGAAAAACATATCTTGATAATGTCGGAGGTCGCGTTCCTACAAACTTCTGGCCGTTTTCTGAAACTGGTCATACAGATGAAGCAAAAAAAGAAATGTTGACGATTTTTGACGGGAAGACACAGTTTGACACGCCTAAGCCTCGCCGCCTTATTGAATTTGTGCTGAGGATTGCAGGTTCTGAGGATGCGCTGATTCTTGATTCCTTTGCCGGATCTGGCACAACTGCCCATGCGGTGCTGAATATGAACAAAGCGGATGGAGGACACCGCAAGTTTATTCTGGTGGAGATGGGCGACTACGCCGATACTACGACTGCTGAACGTGTGAAGCGTGTGATCAACGGCTATGGCAAAGGCAAGAACGCCGTAGAAGGCACTGGTGGCAATTTCAGTTACTACGAACTGGGCGAGCGGCTGCTTCTGCCGGATGGCAACCTGAATGAAAGCATCAGCACAGACAAAATCCGTGACTACATCTGGTATACGGAAACGAAGAAACCTGCGGTGAGTCAACAGAACGGAAACCCATATTTCCTCGGTGAGAACAACCACACCGCTTACTATTTCTACTATGAGCCAGACCAGATGTGCGTGTTGGACTATGCTTTTTTGTCTACCATCCCGGAAAAAGCGGAAAACTATCTGATTTATGCTGACCGCTGTGCATTGAGTGAGAGTGACTTGCTGCGGTTTGGTATTACGTTTAAGAAAATTCCGCGCGATATTGCGCGGGTGTAAGGAGGACGGCTCTTATGGAATTGAAAAATTATCAGAAAGCCGTCATTCGGGATTTGGAACGCTATCTGGAAATCCTGATGCAGACGAAGAACATCGAAACGGCCTATACTCGGCTCTGGCAGGAGAAAGATGTAAAAGTCGGATTTGGCGGAATGCCCAAGTATCAGAATCTTCTGCCCGGTGTGCCGAATGTCTGCCTGAAAGTTCCTACGGGCGGCGGCAAAACATTTTTGGCTGCAAATGCCATCGAGCCGATTTTCTCCGCACTGGGGGTGGTAAAACGCCGTGCAGTGGTTTGGCTGGTTCCGTCAGATGCTATCCTGACCCAAACCTTGGCTGCATTGCGTGACCCTGCACATCCTTACCGCCAGAAAATTGATGTTGCCTTTGGCAGCCGTGTAGAAGTGTATACCAAAGAACAGCTTTTGATGGGGCAGCACTTCAATATCTCTGCGGTCAACGAGCAGCTTTCCATCATGGTGCTGTCTTACGATTCGTTCCGTGGCAAGAAGGAGCGGCTCAAGGCCAAGCAGGAGAACAGCAGCCTTGTTGCGCTGGCAAATGCACTGGGCGAACCCGATATGCCGCTGGAAGATACCGACCCGACCGCCTTGATGCAGGTTATTAATCAGCTGCATCCGTTGGTTATCGTGGACGAAAGCCACCATGCGCGCAGTAACCCGAGCAAGCAGATGCTGCAGAACTTCAATCCCTGCTTTGTGCTGGATCTGACGGCAACGCCCACTAAGGAAAGCAATATCATCTCCATTGTGGATGCGATTCACTTGAAACGCGAGAACATGGTCAAGTTGCCTGTCATCGTGATGAACCGCAACAGCCAGCAGGATGTGCTGCATGATGCCATCGAGATGCAGCGGACACTGGAAATTCACGCAAAAGATGCCTACGAAAAGGGCGGCAGCTACATTCGCCCCATCGTGCTGTTTCAGGCGCAACCCAAGAGCACAGAAAATGCAACGACCTTTGAAAAACTGCGCCAACGCCTGATTGCAGCCAACATTCCAGCAGAGCAAATTGCCATCAAGACGGCGGAGATCAACGAGTTGAAAAATGTGGACTTGCTGTCGGAAAAGTGTTCGATTCGCTTTATCATTACAGTCAATGCCTTGAAAGAGGGTTGGGACTGCCCCTTTGCGTATATCCTTGCTTCGCTGGCGAACCGCACCAGTCAGGTGGATGTGGAGCAAATCGTGGGGCGTATTCTGCGCCTGCCCTATACCCGGAAACATTCTTCTCCGATCCTGAATACTTCGTATGTTCTGACCTCGTCTGCGGACTTCAAGCGTACGCTGGACGGCATCGTCAAGGGCTTGAATAACGCAGGCTTCACGGACCACGATTACCGTGTGCAGGAAGAAGCTGCCCCGGTCGAGCCGCTGCCCAAAGTGGAGCAGACCATCTTCCCGGCACAGCCGACAAACGAAGGAATGCCCGCGGCATCGGCGGAAGAGGAAGAGTTTTTTGATTTCGACCCGACACTGTTGGGCAGCACCTTGGCAAAGGCAAGTGTTTCTCCCTCGGTGCAGAATATTTTTGACCGCTCTGAAAAGGAACAGAACGATTTTGATGTTGCTATGCAGCAGCACCAGAATGACCCGTTGAGCGATTTGCCGCTGGAGGTGCAGGATAAAGTGGATACCTCTCATGTAAATCCGGAGTTTTTGGAGGATGTTCACACCCTCAAACTTCCGAAATTCTGCCTAAAAGTACAGCCATCGCTTTTCTCGCTGTACGACAGCGAAGAACTCTCAAAGGAAAACCTGCTCAGCAACTTTACGTTGAAGGGAAAACCCAGCGCAATCGACTTCGGCCATCTGGACGACGATTTGGCGCAGGTCGATTTGGAAGACCGCGATACCACGACACCGCGTATCTCCAAGCTGAAAGATGATTATCAGCAGTACATGAACAGGCAGTTTCCACTGCTTCCGGGCGAGGATAAACTGCGTATCTGCAAGGATATTATCCACAAGAGCCTTTGCAAGATGAACGCGGTGGATGATAATGAACTGCGACGTTATGTCGATGGTATCGTGGATAATATGAACCGCGAAGAGCTGGACGCGCTGGAACGGATGCCTGTTAACTTTGCAGCAAAAATTCGTGCATACGTCATGCAGCTTCAAGAGGAAACTGCACGAGAAAACTTCTACAAGTGGCTGGAAACGGAGAAAATCGTATGTGAACCCCGCTTTCAGTTGACGGAGTATATCACCCTCCCGGATAGCACTTCTTCAATGAGCAAGAGCCTGTACCAGACCGAGGGCAAGATGGATGGTCTGGAATATAAAATGGCTCTGGCAATGACCAACATGGACAATATCCGCTGGTGGCATCGCAACCCGGAGCGTAACAAGTTTTCGTTCTGTTTGAACGGATTCCGCAACCATTACCCGGATTTTATCGTTCGCACGACCAGCGGAAAGATTATTCTGATTGAAACCAAAGGCGACCAGCTGGAAAATGCAGAGTCCAGAGAAAAAATTCGTCTGGGTCGTGCATGGCAGGATGCCGCTGGCAAGCAGGCATACCGCTATTATATGGTGTTCCAGAACAAAGACTTGCAGATGGAGGGTGCATATCGCTTTGATGAGTTTTTGACGCTGTTGAGGGCGTTGTGATAAAAAACGATTTTATAGCGTCACAAGCTTTAAGATTGAAAATATAGGTATACAAGAACAGTTTTTTGAGATTATCATAGTAAAAGTAATGCTAAATTGGTTTTTGACGATATAATGGCATTGGCGGAAAGAGTGTATATTATTCTTTTGCCCAACTTTTAGAGAAATCTTAAATGTTCACTTTTTGAAATTATTGCAAAGGATATTTTTGAAAATGAGAATAATTGACCTGTTCTCTGGAGTTGGAGGACTAACATTTGGATTTTATTATAGAAAATACAAAGACCATTTTGTCAGGAATCGAAAAAATCAATTCGTTTTTGCAAATGAATACAATCCGTTTGCAGCTAAAGCATACTCTGAAAATTATCCTGATATTCCTATGAAAAACTGCGATATAAAGTCCTTGAAAGAAAGTGACATAAGAAAATGGATTGGATCGGAACCAGTTGATTTGATAATTGGTGGACCACCATGCCAGTCTTTTAGTACCGTTGGACAACGAAATTACGACGAAAAAGCACAACTGTATACGGAATATTTGAGAGTGTTAAAAATTGCTCGTCCAAAAATGTTCTTGTTTGAAAATGTCCGAGGCATTTTATCGATGAGAGAAATATTCTATAAAAGAGATGCAGCTGGAAATATCTTGTATGAATTAAAAGATGTTGAGGGCAGAGAGTCGTTAACGCCGCGAAAAAAGCCTGTTATAGATCATTATGGTAAATCTGTTATGGAGATTTTAAATGATCAGTTTTCAAATCTTGGAAATGGTTTGGGCTATAACATTTGGACGGAACGATTGAATGCTATGGACTATGGAGTTCCTGAAAATAGAGAAAGGGTCTTCATTGTAGGCATCCGAAACGACTTGAATTTAAAATGGAACTGTCCTCCAAAAGAAAAGTCTGCGCACCTTACTATAAAGGATGCAATATCCGATCTTCCAGAAGTTTTAGAAGGACAAAGCATAAGTTCTTATCAGCAGCTACCACAGAATAAGTATCAAGAACTCATGCGACATGGGTCAAATGAACTAACGCAACACTTCTGTGGGTGTTATAGTGAAAAAATCAGAGCTGTTATACAACATGTGAAGCAGGGCGAAGGAAAAAATGAATTTAATGCATTGGTTGATTCTGGTAAAATCGATAAATCTTATAGGCTAACATCTGGCTATGCGAATACTTATGGACGTTTAATAGCGGATCAACCATCACCTACGATAACCAACAATTTGACAACTGTTTCTAGTTTGAGATGTATTCATTATAGCCAAAATCGTGCATTAACTCCACGCGAAGGAGCGAGAATACAATCATTCCCAGATTGGTACAAGTTTGAGGGATTCAAATCGGATGTTTGTACACAAATCGGGAATGCTGTTCCTCCATTGCTGGCTTTACGACTAGCATCACAATTTGAGAAAACTCTGAAATGAGGTAAAATCAATGGACAATACCAATGATAAAATCTTTTTCAATTTCTCGTACTTTGCACTTAAACTGTTAGGCAAGGGATTATACTCAAATCCATGGACAGCAATAGCGGAGCTTGTTGCTAATGGACTTGATGCTAAGGCAACCTGTGTACGAATTTTTATCGACATGAGTGACAAGAAAAACTCTGAGATAGAAATTTTCGATAATGGTACAGGAATGACATATTCAGATCTTGCAGAAAAATATGTTTTAATTGGAAAAAACAAACGAGAAGACCTTTCGCTAGATGAAGTTTCAAAGAACAAAGTTATGGGGCGAAAGGGAATCGGAAAACTCGCAGCTTTATATTTATCTAGTAAATATTATCTTATATCAAAATCTGCCGGACAAGAATCCGCATGGTATTTTGATATGAGCAACGAGCGCGAGTCTGAGATACCATCGTTAAATAGAGTTAATCTTTCTCAAGTTGAAGTTTTGTCAGCAGAATACTGGGATAAGCTTACTTCTGGAACGATGATAAAGCTTAAAAATGTTGACCTGACAAACATTGGAATTCAGTCAATTGAAGGGCTAAAGGCTAGACTTTCGGATTATTATGTTCTGGATTCTATATCCGGAAAAATCGAATTAGCTGTTAGGTATCAAAAAAATACGCCAATTGGATTTCAAGAAGTAGCAAAAAATATTGCATTTCGGAATTTCTATGCTCTTTTTGACAACAGCGAATCGAATATAAAAAGTCGAATAGCCGAAAGCGTTTATTTTCCATCTGCGGATGACACTGTTCGAAGAAAACCAAGACATACTGTTATTATTGATGAATCAGCCTATAACACCAGTGGAACACGACATTTTGTTAAAGAGGATGGTTCTCTTTCGGAAAAAGAAATTCCGTATAGCTTGACCGGATGGATTGGAATTCATGCCAGCATAAAAAAAGATGATGCACAAGTTAATGATCCATTATTTTTGAAAAATAAGGCATATAAATCCACACAATTAAGACTTTATGTGAGAAAAAAACTTGCTGTCGAAGATTTTATGCCGTATTTGAAAAACACACAGGCATTTTCGAATTATATAGAAGGCGAAATCAATTTTGATGTACTAGACGATAATTCTTTGGGAGATATTGCGACATCTAATCGACAGGGGTTTGCTGAAGATGATGAACGTGTTGCCTTGTTAATTAGTTTGGTAAAGCCGATTGTTTCCACTTTGATTGTGCAGCGTGTGAAAGTTGGACAGGAGATTCGTGAAGAAGAAGATAAAATAAAAAAAGAGCATGAGGCTGCGCTTAAAGCAGCCGAAGCGGCACGCCAAGAGTTAGAGATAAAGAATCGTGTCACCGAAAAAAAATTGGAAGTCGCTTCTGATAATATTCAAAAATATAAAGCCCAAAGCTATACTATTTTTAGCGCGATTACGGAAGACCAAAAAACATTCTCGGCAAAAACTCACTTGGTAAAGACGAACGCCCTAACGATAAGGAACAGTGTAACAACTTTGGCTAGAAAAATAGGAATTGAAAATTATAGAGAACTCGGCGCAATCTCGGTTGCCACAGATAAAATTTTAAGTTCATTGAAATATAGCGCAATTGCTAAATTTAATATTGAAGATGCTTCAATTAAGGAGGACTTGTTTGCTTTTTGTCGGGAATACTTAATGAATGTTCTCCAACAGCAGTATTTCAATATTCACATTTCTGTTGAAACTTCCGGCCAGCATATAATTAAATTTCAACCGCAAAACATTTCTCTTGTTTTGGACAATTTTTTGTCTAATTCACAAAAAAGCCATGCCAGAAACTTTAATTTATCGATGGAAGATATTTCGGGGAAAGCCTATATTGAATTATGGGATGATGGTGATGGCTTTGGAGCAGTAGATTTAAATGAAATATTTGATTTCGGGTTCAGCAACACAGGTGGAACAGGAATCGGCTTATACAATATTAAGACGGTTATCAAAAAAATGAAGGGAACCATTTGTGCGGAGAATGCAACACCCTCTGGAGCAAAGTTCATTATTGAAATGCCATAAAAGAAAGCGTGCAGAATATGGATATGACGTATAAAATTCTGTGGATTGATGATGCAGAAGACTATGTTGACTCAACAAAAGAACTTGTAGTTCAAGCTATTCAAAACCGTTTTATGGATGCAGACATTGAAAGCTATAGCGACTATGATGAGTTCAAAAGTGAAAAGCTAGAAAATTTTGATGCAACATCCTTTGATTTTTATGATTTGATTCTTATGGACTTTGCACTATCTGGTACAACTGGTGATGCTGTGATACGCGAACTTCGCAGCAAGGAAATCTATACAGATATTGTTTTTTATTCAAGCGACAAGGAAAACATGGAAAGTTCTCTAAAAAATTCTGATCAATTGAATGGTGTTTTCTTGGCCGATCGTGCAAATCTTCTGGAAATTATAGGCCGTGTTGTTCAAAAAAATCTAAAAAGAGAGTATCGTATATCAAATATAAGAGGGCTTATAATGGATAGCACCTCGGAATTTGACTATATTTGCCAATCGACAACAATAGCGTTATTTGAAAAGTTAAGTTCAGAACAACAGGATGTGATTGTCCGAAAAGCAAAGGAGTATGTTGAAAGTGCTGCATCTAAATCTGGACAAAATTTTGAGGGATTAAACAAAAAAGTAGGAAAATCATTTATAAAAAACGCGATTCAATCCGTTGAGTATGTGATGGATAATAAGGATCGTTATGCTCTTATGGGGTTGATTGTGAAATTTTTTGATGACGGACCGATTGCTCAAGAAGATTTCTCACAAAAATATAGTGATGAGTTGATTAAACCTCGAAATAAATTAGCACATGCTAAACTGGTGTACGGAAAATGCCATCAAAAATTACATCCCATAAAAAATCGAAGCATACCATCTTGTGATGGGAAATGTGACAGCTGTTCAAATGAATATGATATGGAAAAATGTGAATCTTTAAGGGCGGCGATTTATAACTATTATAAAGTGTTCCAAAATATTGAAAAGAAAACGAATGAACTTGTTCCTCTCGAATGATTTATGATGTATGGTTGTCACAATTTTATATACATAATGAAGCGGAGATAATTATATAATCACAAAGAACTTTCCGAGTGAAAAGAAGTCTCTGGTTGAAAATAATAGATACTGTACCTCATAAAAAGCCCACAGGCCAGATATAAAATCCGGTCTGTGGGCTTTACTATATTTTCAAGTGATGTGGTTCAAACCTTGGAGTTCAAATACTCTACCAGTTCCCAAATCGTTGTCAACGGATTGCTCTGCCGTGAAATCGGTTCGAGACCCTGATTCTGAACTTGGTCAGCACGAGCTTTCGCTCTCTGAATCGCAGTTGCCTGCAAAGGCTTCAAAACGTCAAAGTAATCCTTGTTTTTCTCATAATCAGGAAGTCTGCCCGGCTGTTTCAGTAATCGAATCAATGCTTGGCAATCTTCAACCTCTGCCTGTTGATTTACAAAGTGCAGTAGGAACCACAACTCGAAAGATGGGTTAGAATAGGCCAAATGATAGCCTTCCTTTTGAGCGGACTGTTTGGCACGCAGAAGAACTTCGTTGGAGTTATCATCACGGTCAAATACGCACCAGATGGAGTCACCATCTTCCGGGTAGTATGGATTATTGCCCATCGTTGCTTTGGCCTTTTGCACAAGCCTGTCGGCAGACTTATACTGAGAAGAAATCGGGATAATATCAATATTGCACCCTCGGCTGCGGAAACGTTTGAAATAGCGGATCTCGGTTTCACTGCCCTCACAGATGAGATACACCACCGGGTTGCGCTTTCTGGTGTGAGCAGACTTGCGGCTGATCTCTTTTATTCTGCCCATGCTGCATCCCCTCCAATGAACGGAATCGCACCATAGCGGCCTTGCAGATACCCTTTGGAGATATTCTCACCTTTCCGGGGAGAAAACTCGGTCAGGGCGTAAATATCGGTCTGCATGGTCTTTTCGTTCTTCTCTGCAAACCAAATCTGATCGCGCCGCAGCAACGTCAGGTCGAGAAGTCCGGTATCGTGTGTTGTGAAGATGAGTTGTGCATGGTTTGTATTGATAGCGGCATCCTGCACCATCCCGATCAGATGCCTTGTCAGCAGCGGGTGCATACTGGATTCTATCTCGTCTACTACCAAAACAGAGCCGGATTCCAAAGCCGCAAGCCACATACCGATGCGAGAGAAGAAACGCTGTGTCCCAACGGATTCCTGACCCAACGGGAGCCAGAAACCCTTAGAAGTGCCATCTTCGGCATCGAGAGTGTGCAGTGCGGAAATGATAGGCTCTTCCTTAGAGCCTGTAATGCGGATGTCCTTGATACCGAGGTCTGCATACAGCATTTCATGCAGGATACGGCTCTTTTCAGAGCCGCCCTGCCGGATGGCAGACAATGTAGCATCCAGCCGCATTTCGGTTCCCATAAAGCCTGTCAGTTTTTCAAAGAACCACAGATATGCCTTTTCAGTCTGGGGGCAGTTCCACTCGTTCGAGCTGGACAGATAAAGGCGATTTTCAGCAGTTCGTCCAGCAAGCGTGAACTGCTCTTGAATATTCTCGCGGAACTGATAGCCATTGTTTTCTCTTGAAAAAATCAAGGCTTCTCGGCCATTCGGCCAGTGATAGAGATATTCGGTCAGGACTTTGGACTTGTCAAACGAGAACCCATAGGCATATTTGATGCCGCCATAAAAATAGATGGCTTCAAAGCTGGTCGGCTGTGTGGGCTGGTCAGTGAAAGCAAACGGCTCCTGCGGAAGGGACTCGCCCTTCAGCAGCTTGGCATATCGGCCACAGACCATTTCCCGCATGAGCAGGAGAGCATGGAGAACATTGCTCTTCCCGGCTGCATTTGCGCCGTACAGTGCCAG
>ENA-UOJV01000605-UOJV01000605.1-human-gut-metagenome-genome-assembly--contig:-C82-NODE-605-length-51297-cov-10.910601_pt1 | contig 51297 bp, 38 predicted proteins | sample MGYA00242356_ERZ723903 | MGnify/ENA metagenome assembly ERZ723903
TACGGACTTCAGCACAAGATTTTGTGTTCGGCTGCGTTAAGCCGATATGCATATTATGAAAAACTATTTTCAGCAGAGCTGCTGGATCAAATGATTTCAATACAAAAGTGGGACACTAGTTATCCAATGACTGCACCCAAAAGGTTGAATCTATATATGCGCAACATGGATGTGGATTATTTCATTTTTCTGAATTCAAACGATGATGAGTGGTCACAGAATATATACCAACTCGCGCATGAATATAGCCATGTGGTTATGGGATGTTATCCGAACAATGAAAGATTAAAATGGATAAGCGAGTGCCTATGTGAATCAGCCTCCATTCATTTGCTTCAGATTGCAAATGTGTTTTTTGAAAAGCATAGTCCACGATATGTGGCTGGTAATCAAGAGTATCTTGTCAGGCATCTGTCAAAAAGTCAGACGTTAGATTTTCAAGGAATATTAGACTATATTCGGGGTAATATGGAATATCTCGAATGCGACGCGGTTGAATCGAATGTTGATGGTAGACCTAGAAATAATACAATCGGTAAATACTGGGCGAGATTTATAAATGTAAACACGAATGGCTGGAAAGCGATAAGGAACTTCTCTAGTAGTAAAATAATTGAAACTGATCGATTCCACTTTCTTGGCAGCTGGTTCAATTGCTGCGTAAACGAAGATGAGAGGACATTTGTGCGGTCAGTTGCAGAAACAATCATCGGCAAAGCTGATTTTATAAAATTAGTTTAAAGATTAGATATTAAGGCGTGAGGGCCATAGCGCAGAAGTAGGTGGATAGACTATCTCAGAAGTCGTATAGAAAATACTATATGCTGACTTGCGGTGTGCGCCCATTCAGCCGCTTTGAACTTTTCCTACTGCTGATTGACAGTGATGCTGAGTGGAAATTATTCGGACAATCCTTGAAGGAGGTTTGACAGATGCAGAATGAAAAATATCTGGAACTGGACGCGCTTGCCGCGCCGAACGGTTATGTCACACCTCCGACGAAAGAAGATCTGGCTTACGTTGTTCACTTCCGCAAGACCTGTCAGCGGTATCAGATCGATTTCGCAAAAGCCAATTTGGACGAACACAACTTCGTGATCCAGATGGCGGAGAAGATATTTTTAAAGAGGCGTACTTGATTTTAAAGTGAATGAGTTAATGTAATTTGTAAGAAACTGAGGGGGCAATAATAAAACACGTGGTCTGCATAACGCATATGATGTTATGATTAAATGTAAAAGAGAGGTATTAATAATGCCGGAATATTCTTCTATTTGTTACAAAAACAGTTTTTTGAATCAAGTAATTGTTCGGAGTGATTTTCTTCAGTTCGTTCCGACAAATATGACTTTCAGTGAGTCTATCGAAAAGGAAATATTAAGAATTTTCCCCCGACGTGGCAAAGACCAAATTATTCGTTTTAACTCTATTAATGTGGTTTTTGATCAAAATAAAAATGGTTTACCTAATGCAAATGGTGAGGTTCTTGAGGGAATTCAAAGAGAGTATTTCACGAATGACGGTGTAAACAAGTTGGTTTTATCAAACAAGTTTATCGTGTTCGAAATTAACAAGTATTCTAGCTTTGAGGTACACAAACAGTGGTTCCAATCGATTTTGCTTGAGTTCTTCCAGAGAAACAGAGTTTCTGCAAACAGAACAGGTATCCGATATATTAATATGTTCCAGCAGCCGAGAGTAAAGTTGCAAAAGAAGTTTTTTACTCCAGAAATTGCAGCGTCTTTGTATACGAAATTTATTGAAACGTCCAGTGGACCTCGTATGATACGCTCAATGCACATGAATGAATATCGGATTGACGAAATGACCATGAACTTTAGGTATGGCATGTTCAATCCAGAGTATCCCAATTTGCTGAAAAAGAATGATTTCGTTCTTGACTTTGATTTCTTCTCAAATGATGTTATTGATTCTGCCGACGGAATCATTCGGGTGCTTGATAAAGGCCATTATGAGATCCAAGCCCTGTTTGAACGTTCCATTACAGATTCGTTGCGTGAGGTAATGGATAATGAATAAATACTTGGAAAGCATTCAATCGCTGGATTCTGCTGGAACCGGCGTACAGGAACAAATTTTGACAGATATCACATCAATACTGGAAATGAGTGGCGAAGCACCTTCTCTGACATATATAGAACCGCCAGTATTTACAGAGGAAATCAGTCAAGATTCTGTTTCATATTCTGCTCCACAAAAAGTGATTGTGCGGAAATATAGATTGAGGAAATGAATAAATGTCAACTACATCTAAAGCATTTAAAAGCCAACTTACGGATAAAATATGCCAAGGAGATATTTTTCAAAATGTAAGATATAACTACATTGATTCAGAAGATGATGAAGGCGTAAATATCATAGAATTTGAATTTCCTATGGCAATTATCATTAGTCAAGCGTGTGATGTGATTGCTATGGAAGATGTTGTTAACAACAAATCTGGAAAACCTGCAAAATTTATGCCCTCAATTCTGATGTGTCCTATATATGACAAATCAGCTTCAAAATCTGGAGAGCATATTAAAGAGGCTTTTAGTCTGCTGTCTCTGAATATTGTTGAGGAACCTATATATTTTAAGGATGATTTAAAAACTGCAGATAAGGATTGGCATTATCGCTTTCATTCTCTGACTATTGAAACTGGGACAGAAAAAGTCTTGGAAAACGCTATTGTTGACTTCAAGCATTATTTTACAGTTCCGATATCATATTTGATTTCCCACAAAAAGGATAGGCTGCTTCGCCTTGATGATCTGTTTGCAGAGCAAATTACACTGAAATTCTCTACATATTTGGCAAGAGTTGCGATACCGTGATTCCGGTCCTCTCGCTATTTATAGAATCAAACATTTTTACAGAAGCATCCTTGATTTAAAAAATGATTGAGTCCACATCGACGAGTTGAGTGTTCATCTATAGTGTAGTGATCACACAAGTCGTCGTGGACTGCGCAAGTTCACGACGACTTTTTTATGCTTCGCATCAAAAAGTCATCTTTCACTTGTTCCGTCACTCCTCCGCTCAAACTCACAATCGCTGCCGCTGGATTGTGGTTTTGTTTTCAGTTTCAGCAGCTGATCTATAGTGTTCACATGGCACAGGCAAAAGGACTCGAAATCGAAAGATTTCGAGTCCTTTTCTAACTTTTCAAGCAAACGCTAGACCGTTGCGACAGATGCCTCATAACACGTTGCATATGTGAAGGGCACTAAATGGTATCGAGTCGATTTTTGCTTCAGTGACGGCATGATGACGGATATCTATTGCGACTGCCCATATCCGGAACTCTGCAAGCATGAGGTGGCCGCAGCATTCGCGCTTCGGATGCTGTTCGAGCAGCCGCAGTTCAAAGATATCAGCGATCTTATGGCGATGGACCACAGGGCTTTCTGGCAGCTGGCAGCGCGCACAGACAGTATCTGCCTCTGATTTTGCTGCGGAAAAACCGGTTGCGCCGCTGTTTCTTCTTTGCTACAATGAAAACAGCATGGCAGGAAGACGCAGTGTGCAAAAACAGGAATGATGGGGATGGGAGCATGCACAGAACAGAAAATGTGGAACCGACCGTGGTGTGTCTGCTGGAGGACGGCGGCAAAGTGCTGCTGCAGAACCGGAAAAAGGAAGACTGGCACGGTTGGGCGCTGCCGGGCGGGCATGTGGCGCCGGGAGAATCGTTTGTAGACGCTGTAATCCGGGAGATGCGGGAAGAAACAGGGCTGACGATCCGGAACCCGAAGTTGGTCGGCGTCAAGCAGTTCCCAATCGAAGCCGGCCGGTACGTTGTGCTGCTGTTCAAGGCTGTGGAATGGGCAGGAACGCTGACGTCATCGGAGGAAGGGGAGATGAAGTGGGTAGAATACAGCCAGCTTCCGTCCCTGAAAACCGTGGACGATCTCGAAGAGATGCTGCACATGATGAACGCGCCGGGACTGACGGAATTCCAATACCTGCTCTGCGGTGGGGAATGGGTTGTATCCATTAAATAGAGGAGGCAGTTATGCGGTATCTTACAAAGGAATGGTACATCGCCTGTCAGGCTGACCCGATGACGCCGGAGGTGCAGAAGCAGCTGGACGAGATTGACCGGGCCTATTGCGCCGCGCAGACGCGCGAGACGCTGCCGGACGGGCTGTTACAGCAATTTTTCTTCCACGACGGCGTGGTGCGGGAAATCATCACCGGGACGGATCTCACGCTTCGCATTGACAGCCCGTATTCCGAATACCATACCGTGACCTTCCGCGGTGCAAGGCTCAAGCAGGAGCCGCCCCGTGTCGGTGCGGTCTGGCTGTACCGGGAACTTTACCGGCATAAGAGCGGGATGGGCTACGAGGTGCACATCCTGTTCGATGCCCCGGCAGGCCCCGCGCACCGGGGAATCCGCCCATCCGACTTGATCGATACGAAAATCATCTGCGACGAGATCGAATTTGCATAAAAACCGGCCCGGACACGAATGTGTCCAGGCCGAGGCGGTGAGCGGATCTGGCTCCTGCAGTGTGACGGCTTCATGGTCGAGTTCCGATGTCTGCTTCTGCACCTGTGCGGATATCTCCGGTTCCTGCCGCAGCTGCTGTAGAGCAAACCGGACGCCGCCAATGGCACACGATATGCACAGCACGGCACGTCCGCGCTCGCATACCGGTGCAGAATGCACTCGCGCTGTGTGCGCAGGAGTTGCCGGAACTGCTGCATCTGACGTCAGAGCCGTGACAATCTGCTTTGCCTGTGCTTCAGAGTCGGCCTCCGAGCGGACGAGCCGCAGAAGCTTCTGCTGCATGCGGGCTACGCGCAGATTTATGACTGGGTCCCGCGTGACAGCATCCTGTTCTACGCGCTCGACAACGGCATGAGTCTTGTCGCCTGCAACCAGCAGCTTGACGAGCGCGGCGAAGCCATTTTAGGTTGACCGATGCGCCCCATCTGCATTGAATTTAATCTTACATAGTGAGAACCCCCGCAGAGCGGCTGGCCGGGCCGCCTCTGCGGGGGTTTTTAAGCAAATAGGCGCTTTTTGACGAAATTGCCAGAAATATTTCTAAAATGGAGAAATAATCCTTGCATTCACTGGAAATGTCCGGTACAATCAATATAGAGTAGTGTATACTTCGTACCATGAAAGATACACACAGATGAGAGAGAACACACAATAGGAGGAAAAATGGCATGAAACGATCAAAGCGAATCCTTGCCCTGTTCCTGAGCATGGTCCTGTTGCTCGGGATGCTGCCAATGTCAGCATTGGCGGCAGACAGCACGTTTTCTGATGTGAAAACGTCCGACTGGTTTTATGATGATGTCCGATATGTATGCGAAAATGGCCTGATGAACGGAACAGGCAGCGGCACGTTCAGCCCAAAGGCCACCACGACCCGCGGCATGATCGTGACGATCCTGTACCGCCTTTCCGGCGAGCCTGCTGTTTCCGGCGTATGCCCGTTTGGCGACGTGGCGGCAGGGAAGTACTACGAGAAGGCAATCACATGGGCGGAAGAAAACAAGATCGTCAGCGGCTATGCGGACGGCACGTTCGGCCCGGATAATGCAATCACGCGTGAGCAGCTGGCGGCAATTCTGTACCGCTATGCCACTTTCTGCGGCTACGCCGTAACAGCTTCTGCCGAGATCAGCAGATTTGCAGATGCCGGTACGGTCGGCAGCTATGCGCTCGCAGCCATGAAATGGGCAAGCGCAGAGGGACTGATCAACGGCTCCGGCAGCAAGCTTGATCCGAAGGGCAGCGCAACCCGCGCACAGGTAGCGGCCATCCTCGCCCGGTTCTGCAAGAACATTGCAGGCATTTCTACTCCCGCATCCAAGCCCGTATCCGGCACCGGTACCGTCCTCCCGCCCGCACCTAATCCTACCCCGGATCCCGATCCTACCCCGGGACAATCCTTCACGGTTACATTTGATGGAAATGGAGAAAATGTACAGGGGGTTCCACCGCAGCAAGTGGTAAAACAGGGCGAGATGATGACGGTCCCAGCAGAACCGACATGTGACGGCTTTTATTTTGCTGGTTGGTCTACGTCAAAAGAATGTAATGATCTCTTTAATGCTTATAACGAACCAATTAACGCAAATATAAGTCTCTTTGCGTATTGGGTATCGGAAGACTCGTTAGGGGATACCGATGGAGATGGGCTTGCCGACTATTTAGAGATAGCAAAAAAAACGGATATCAATTTGCAGGATACGGATGGCGACGGATTAACAGATTATCAGGAGGTAATGATATTTGGTTATAACCCGTTGGAAAAGGATAGTGACGGAAACGGGATTTCGGACTACGATGAAGATTACGACCAAGATGGCCTCTCGAACGGTCAGGAAATTGAACTTGGGACAAATCCGGTAGTTAAAGATACCGACTTTGATGGTTTGAGTGATAAAGATGAAATAGAACTGTATCATACAGATCCGCGAATCAAGGATACGGACGGAGATGGGGCCGATGATGGAACAGAAATCCTCTATGGTACTGATCCTCTGGTAGCACAAAATGAATTTACGGAAACGTCCAGTAGCGCTCCGCTGTCGGAAGACAACCCTGTTTCCGCTTCCGTAACAGCCAGTGTTGACGGCTCTGTTTTGGGAAGTGTCAGAGTATCTGCGGTCAGCATGCTTGATAATCCACTGCTTACTGAGAACGTTCCTGGATATTTAGGAGCGGCATATGATTTCAACGCTGACGGAAATATCAAGTCTGCTGTGCTGGAGTTTTCTTATGATCGCAGTTTAGGAAGCATCGGAGACGACTTCCAGCCGAGAATCTACTATTACAACGAAAAGACGCAGGAATTGGAGGAATTACCAAATCAAACGGTTGTTGATGGAAAAGTCAGCGTTTCGGTTGAACACTTTTCAACATACATTCTGCTAAATAAAATTGAATTTGACGATGTATGGGCAGCAGATATCAAGCCGCCACTCTTTGATGGAGATGATGAAAATGCTAAGCTTGATATTGTCTTTGTTATAGATTACTCGGCTAGCATGGATGATAATGATCCCAAGCAGATTTTCAAAGCATTGTCGAAAAGATTCATTTCAAAACTTCGTGCAGATACGGACCAGGCGGCAGTTGTAAAATTCATAAAGACGGCTACACTTGTTTCTGCGCTGACAACAGACAAACAGCAGCTGAATGCCGCCATCGACAGCATATCGTATGATAGCGGATATAATACCAATTCCGGCACTGATGGTTCTACGGGGCTTCATATGGCTCTTAATGAACTAACACAATCGGAGTCTGAGTACCAGTATATAATTTTTATTACCGATGGCGAGGATAACCGGTACACCTATTCATATGATGCTTTGATAAAGAGCGCTTCTGAAAACAATGTTGTGGTCTACACAATCGGAATGGGAAGCGCATCCGAAACGGTACTGAAAAAAATTGCAGATGGAACAAACGGTAAATACTATCATGCCACAACAGAAGACTTTGACACCGACAATATTTTAAATTTGGATGACGTGTTTGAAGAAATCGAGAGCAATACGATTGATTTGACAACAGATACGAATGGAGACGGTATTCCGGATTACTATAACAAACTAATCTGCGATGGATCGCTTCCGCTAAGCACTGGTATCTTGAGTCGCTTTATCGGATATGACTTTACTTATGACGAAAACGGTGTTCTTTCGGATGACTACGATGGAGACGGTTTGAAAAACGGTGAAGAACTTGTCATTATGCAATCCGGAGATAAGGTGTTCATTAAAATGATCTCCGATCCGACGATGCCTGACAGTGATCTTGATGGATACGATGACAAAAAAGAAAGTATTCTTGGGATGGATCCATTAAAGTACTCATATGATTCCATAGCTGCTGACTGGATTTTTACTGATGGGATTTTCGCGGATTATCAGCTCACTGATTCATACGATAATAGCATTGCTACTGCTATTGCGGTGAATCTGACTGATGTGCTGAGTTTTAACTGGACTCCGGTGAAAGCCTGTAAGCAGCTTTGCATGGACTATTTCTATGATTATGCCAACAATACAATAAATGTAAATGCCGAAGAGAATGCAAAAGCTATAATCGCTGAGAATACCCATGATACTTTAGAAGCGATAAATAAGGTTATTAAGGCAATTAAAGGCGGAAATAAGGTTGTAGACAAAATTACCGAGGAACTGGATAAATTATATATACTCAGGAGCCAGCTGAAGACAATTCAAAAAAGAATTGCTGCAGCAGGCACTTTGGGTGATGAAGGACGGTTAGATAAACTTGCCGACGATTTTATTCAGATCAACAAGCAGTTAGAAAAATATGGAGTTTTCAAGAAGATATCTATAAAGGTTACCGATTTTGCTGATAAATACCAGCATTTGATGAACAAAAAGAACTTTACACGTTTGTCAAATGCAGAGACTATCGCAGTAGCTGCTTCTGTTTTCGATACGTCGGTCAATATTGCAGATACGGTAAAAACATACGCAAAACTTAATGCCAATACGGCGGCCTATATGGAGAACTTGGATATCATCGCATATCTGGCGGAAAACGGTGACAGAAAAATGGTGCGCGACGCCGCCAATCAAATATATGGCGTTTTCGCAAGTGGATTTAAGGACTATAACGTGCAACTTGGATTTGCAGTTCTGCATGATATCCTAATGGGTGGAACAGAATACGCTGTATCAAAGTTTGTTGAACTTAACCCCTATACAAAAGCAGCCAAGGCGGCGTACGATGTGCTTGATTTGTTGCTGGGGATGTCCCACAAGGCAGAGTGTATAGATAATTCGTTGTGCTGGGAAAGTATGATACAGGCCGTAAAAGAATTAGCGCTCTCAACACTGGTCGAAACGAGATTCAGCTATGATTGCAAGGCAGCGGATCATTTGGTCAGTGACAGATATCTGACGCATCTTGCTCAGTTGCGAATCGTAGGTGAGCAGAATTTCGTGGATTATGCAAAAAATAAGGGTTGGATTACGAGGTTCTTTGACGACGGATATGAGGAAGCAAAGCAGTTTTGTAGTTCAGCTATTGGAAGAGTGTGGAACAGCGCAGGCAGTCTCAAACTGGTTTTATCTCCGGCACTTCCGACAACATTTCTTTCTAGTGGTGGTGGATCCCGTTGAAGTTGAGAAAAATGCAATAAAAATTCAGCGACAAGATTGATCAAAAGCCAGGCACATGGGATTTCATGTGCCTGGCTCAGTTCTTTATTCTATCACCTGTTCTCCGTCTAATAATCTTCCTCTGCGTCATAGAGGAAAACGGAAAAGGGGTGCTACAATATGAAGCATGACGTCCAGTGTGATGCTGGCTTCGGTGGTGTATGGCCCGGGAAACGCTGCTGCACGGTAAACATGCGCCCGTCGTTATCCAGGGAGAGATATCCGCCTGTGTGATTTTTTAAAAATGCGCAGGCGGGAATGCCGTGCCTGCGCAGAAATGCGCACAACTTCGGCTCCGCCTCCGGGTGATCGATCGCACCGGACACCGGAAACTTTAATACATAGTCTCCCTCTGTACAGGTCAGAAGCCATGTATCAGAGCCCGCGCCGGTCAGGGCGTGCTGCGCGTGATGGATGTGAAGCCCGTATTGCCGGTACAAAAGATCATTAAACATAGCGCCCGATAAAATCCGTAAGCACCGGGAGCGGGTCTGCTCTCCAATAGTGACCGCAATCGGTCGTCCGGTTGAGAAGCTGTTTGTTGTATAACTCCCGGCGAAGCGTCGCCGGATCGTGAAACCGCGTCCATTCATCCAGCAGATCATTCAGTTCCGCTTCGGTATACTGCCGCCCGGCCTCAATTTTTCCGGCCAAATACCAGAGTGCCAGCAGCTTCTTTTTGTGCTTGGCTGGAAAAGCCAGCAGCCGCGCATTCTGATCAAGAAAGGGCGATAAATCTGATAAAACTCCGTTCATTTTCGTATCCTCATGATTTGCTGTTTTTCCGGTTTTTGAAGTTCATACTAATGTCTTTTTAAAAAGGTTGATAATTTATCACTGTTGATGTATAATGAAGATGGTGATGAGAAATGAAAAGATACACTTTCGGAGTCTGCCATTGAGCGTGAAGTGTATTCTGCGCTGCTCAAAGAGGATGAACCGTATTACAAACTGGTCGGTGCGATTAAGTGCTTAGAATTGGGCACGGCAACAGCAGATGCTGTTGGAACGTTAAAAAAGCTTCAGAACTGTACTGAACCGTTAATATCAAACAGTGCCTGTAGAAATTTAGAATCCTATATGTCCTATACGGAAAAAACAGATGCCAGCCTAAATTGGAGTTCTTGGAGGCTATGACAATGTCTCCTTAGTCGGTCAATCCGGCTGGGGCCGACACGGCAAGCTGACCAGCGCCGCGCGGACAGCATTGCGGGTGCAGCATAGCCAGTGACTGCACCAATAGCACCGGAACAATTCCGTTGAGAACGTTTTCAACGGAATTGTTTTATCCCGTCTGCTTCATTTTTTACTGTTCTGCCCGACCAGACGGAGCACGGCCATTACGGCGCCGTACAGGATGCCTGCGATTGCCCAGATGAACCAGCTGTATTTGGGCTGCGCGTTGCCATACGGCCCGAAGGTGTAGAACATGAAAATAGCAGTCACGATCAGCCAATAGCAGACACTGACCGTCCCGATCAGGCGGCTTTTGGACTTTCTCTGGCGGGTGTAGTCGCCCTCCTCCAGCAGCTTTTCCATCGCGGCGGTCTGCGTTCCGGCGTAGACGAACACGATGCAGGCCAGCGCGACAAAGCCCAGCAGCAGGCACACCGCGCCGATGTACATGAGATCTGAGCCGGAAAGGCACATCGCCAGAAACAGCGGCAGGACGGACATGATGCACAGGATTGTGCCGATCATGTTCAGACGGTTCGCCATGGGCTGGAAGTCCTGCTGGCGCTGCCTGACCATGCCGCTTACGCCGTATTCCGTCTCAAACGGCTCGGTTTCCAGAAACGCAAATTCCCTGACCTGCGCGCCGCTGGACAGGAAAATGCCGACTGCGGCGGCGACCAGAATGATCAGCGCGCTCATGCCGATGCCCGCCGCCGCGTTTTCCGTAACGCGGGCGGTGTATTCGCTCAGCCCGCCGAGCAGGATCAGCGCAATGGGCGAGATCACGCACAAAAACGTGGCCAACGCCAGCCTTGGCGCGGCGGCGCGGCGCAGTTCCAGATAGCGCGAGGCCTCCTCCATGCTCACGCGGCGGCGCTGCGGCTGCTCGGGAAGGCTGGGCGCAGGCTCCTGCTCTTCCAGTTCATCCTTTAATAAGTAATCCGTGCTGACGCCGAAAACGCGGCTCAGCTGGACGATCTTGTCGAGGTCTGGAACGGACTGCGCGCCCTCCCATTTGGATACGGACTGCCGCGAGACGTTCAGCTGCTGCGCAAGTTCCTCCTGCGACCAGCCCGCCTTTTTCCGCAGGGCGATCAATTTGTCTGCAAAGATCATGCGTGTTTCCTCCTCTGGTTGATACCGCTATTCTACGGGATTTTGCAGTTGCATGCCAGCAAGTCCGCCTGAAAATCTGTCAACTGCCGGTTGCGGCACTGCAATTTCAGGATTTCTTTATACTTCGTTTACAAACTGTTCACCACAAACCGGGCAAAATCCGGTATCCTTGGAGCATAAGGAAGCTGCTTCACGGAAAGTTCCGCGGAGAGACAACAGCAGCCTTTCAAATAGACATTCATCCATTTCTCCTCTCTTTTCTCTTTTTCTCTCAAGGAAAGCCGTCGGCAGCGCATGCCGGCGGCTTTTCGCGTCCTCAGCGCGCGGCGAACAGGAAGCCGCTGCGCAGAGAGTGTGCCAGATTGAACCGGCGTGCTGCTGTTTCGCCTTCAAACCGGATATCGGCAAACGGGCCGTCTATGGATACGATACGGCCCATGCCGTATTTTTTATGCCGGATGACGCTTCCCGGCCCGAGCGTCTGCGCGTTCGGCGTTGTCTGTGCTGCGGCAGGTGCTCCCGGCGCCTGCCAGACCTCCGCGCGGCTTTGCTCAAGCAGCATCTGTCCCGCACGCATGAGCCTGTCACCGTCCGGAAATGCAAGGAGCATCTCGTCTTCGCACTGCGCCAGAATGCGTCCCTCGCCGTGCGTTTCGTGGCGATAACGCAGACCACAGGCGTTTTCCGGCACGATGGCAGCGAAATCGTCCTTTGCGCGCACCGGAACAGGCAGATAGCCCTGCGCCTCCCTGATAAACGCGGATGGTGCATCCGGGTAATCGAACAGTGTCAACTCGTCCTTTGCCCGCGTCATGGCGACATAGAAAAGCCTGCGGTCTTCTTCGTACTCCCGACGCTCGTCCGCCGTTCCGTCTGCCGCGTCCGGCCGGGACGGGAGCACGCCGTCGTGGATATCCAGCAGATACACCCGTTCATATTCCAGCCCCTTGCTTGAATGGATCGTTGAAAGCGTCAAGCGTGCATCCGGCGCGTCCGTATGTACGCGGATGGTTTGCCGCAGCGTGTCCAGCCGGGCCAGAAACGCCTCCGCCGACGGCTCCCGCGCGGCAAGCATCTGCAGAATGAAATATTTTCCGGGATCGAGCCGCCGTTCGGTCACAAAACCGCCGTAGCCCAGCGGGCCCCAGATCGTGCGCATCAGCGCTTCTCCGGGCAGCGTTTCCAGTGCCTCGAACCCCGCCTTTAAACGCCGCACGCGTTCAAGCCCCTCATCCGATAATCCTGCCTGCGCCAGCAGGCAGTCCAGAATCGGCGTGTTTGTACGTCCGCTCTGTATGCAGGCGGCCTGCGCCGCCTCCTTGGAGATCAGGGCACCGAATTTATAATAAATGCGCAGAAAGCGTTCCGCGTCGTCCGGCGTTGCGGCGAAGCGCAGAATGTCCTGCACGTCGCAGACAATGCGGTGGGTAAAAAACGTGTCGTCAAAGCTGCGGCAGTGGTATGGAAGTCCGGCGCGCTCCAGCGCGTCGATCAGCGGAAGGGCGCTATCGTTGTTGCGGTACAAAACGGAAAACGGCGCGCCCTGCTCCCCAGCCAGCGCCAGCAGATACCGGTACTGCGCCTGCCGCGAGGCTGCGTGCGCAAGATGCACCCGGCGGCCCTTCGCCCTTGTTGCGCGGATGGTCTTGGAATAGCGCTCCCGGTTTCCCTCAATAAACATGCCTGCCAGCCGCAGAATTTCCGGCGTAGAGCGGTAATTGTCCTCCAGCAGCAGCGTCTTCGCGCCCGGCCAGACCGCAGAAAAGCGCAGCAGCGCCTCCGGATAGGCCGCGCGGAAGCCATAGATGCTCTGGTCCTCGTCGCCGACCATGAAGAGATTCCCGGTCTTTTGCGCCAGCAGTTCAATGATCGCATGCTGCACGCGGGATGTATCCTGCGATTCGTCCACGCAGAGATAGGGATAGTGTTCCTGAAATTCTGCCAGAATTTCGGGCCGCTTTCTGAGAATCGCCAGCGCGTAAGCCATCTGATCGTCGTAATCCATCTGCCGCGCTTCGCGCAGCGCGGCACAGTAGCGCGCGTAGAGTTCGGCAAAGTGCGGCAAGCTGAAGTCCTGCGCGGCGATTTCGTCCGTGCTTAGCATCATATTCTTACAATAGGTGATCGCCGTGCGCACCTCGCGGATGGTACTGTCAGTGGGATATTCGCCGTTCAGTTCCTGATAGATGCGCCCGACCAGTGAGGCCAGTTCTCCGGCGTTCTCCAGCAGTTCAAAGGCTGGGCCGCGCTGCCGTCCGCAGGCCTCAATGATTTTAGCTGACAGCCCGTTGATCGTGCGGAATTCCGGCGTTCGCCCGGCAAGGTCCGGGAAACGTGCGGTAAAGCGTGCGCGAAGTTCCCGCGTAGCAGCGACGGTGTAGGTCACGGCCAGAATGCGTGCCGGGTCGATGCCGCAGCACAGCGCCATATAGCCGAGCCGCGTCACCAGCACTGTCGTCTTTCCGCTTCCGGGCACGGCCAGCAGCAGAACCGGCCCCTCCGTCTCCATGACAGCGGCCTTCTGCTGCTCACTGAACTGCGGCATATAGCGGGCGGTAAATTCCTCCTGCGTCATACGGACAGTTCCAGCACGACCGGGCAGTGGTCGCTGCCGAGCACGTCCGTGCGGATTTCCGATGAAACCACGCGTGGCAGCAGCCGTTCGGAGACAATAAAATAGTCAATACGCCAGCCTGCGTTATTTTCGCGCGCATGGAAGCGGTAACTCCACCACGAGTATACGCCCACCAGATCCGGGTGCAGGCGGCGGAACGTGTCGGCAAAGCCAGAGGACAGAAGCCGCGTCATCTTTGCGCGCTCCTCGTCGGAAAACCCTGCGTTCTGCCGGTTTGCTTTCGGGTTTTTAATGTCGATCTCTTCATGTGCAACGTTCAGATCGCCGCAGTAAACAACCGGCTTTTCCGCGTCCAGCCGCAGCAGATATGCGTGCAGCGCGTCCTCCCACTGCATGCGGTAATCGAGGCGCTTCAATCCATCCTGAGAATTGGGCGTATAGCAGCAGACAAGATAAAATTCTGGGTATTCCGCAGTGATGAGCCGCCCCTCGTGGTCATGCTCGTCGAGTCCGAGTCCATACCGAACAGAAAGCGGGGCCTGCTTTGTCAGAATCGCCGTGCCGGAATAGCCCTTTTTCTCGGCAGAATAAAAATAGCGGTGATAGCCATGCAGTTCAAAGACCGCCTGCTCCGGCTGAAGCTTTGTCTCCTGCAGGCAGATCACATCGGCGTTTTCCTGCGTGCAGTAGTCAAGAAAGCCCTTGCCGAGACAGGCCCGCAGACCGTTGACATTCCAGGATACCAGTTTCATAGATACCTCCAAGTGAAAAAAATCTTCCCATGAGAGGGAAGAGTCAGGGTGCATAAAGACTTTGCGGATTTATAGGGCAGTACGGATTTGCGGCAGTCCTGTAGGGGCCGATGTAGGCATCGGCCCCTACAATGAAATTTGGTGGTGCACACGGGGGTGCATCGGTCTATGCTTTTCGCCCCTGCCTGCTGCAACCCCTCAGGCGCTGCGCGCCAGCTCCCCTTTCAGGGGAGCCGTTATTCTGCTGTTTCCTCCGCGGCTGTCTCCGGCAGCTGCATATCGTCGAAGGCGTTCTGTGCGTCGTCGAAGATCACCTGTACCTCAGCGAACGCGTCCTGAAGCCGGGAAAGGCCGGTGGACAGGTCGGCTGCCAGCGCGGCAATCTCCTCGCCGGAATCCATATAACGGGTACGGGCGTCCTCGCAGAGATTCGACAGTTGCGCATAGATGCGCCGGGCGCGCACAGCAGCGTTGCGTTCGGTTTGCTCGGCGCGGCGGTAGGCGGTCAACTCTTTTTCGGTAAGCGACGGTTCCTGCACCGGTTCATCCGGCTCATTTTCTGTTTCCGGCTCTTCCGGCTGCGGCACCGGCTCCGACGGCTGCGGGTCGGGGCGCGTCAGCAGTTCCTGTTGCGCCTCTTCGGCCTTTTTCAACTGCTCCGCCAGATCAGAGCCTTCCTGCGCGAGCGCGTTCACCTGCCCGGAAAGCGCGTCGTTGTCCGCCTGTGCCTGCTCCAGACGCTTCTGCAGACCTGCCAGTTCGACCTGAAGGCGCGCATTTTCAGCGGCAAGCTTATCGCGCTCGTCAGTCAGCTTGCGCAGGGCCTTCTGGTGCTCAATGGACGTCGATTCGATATAATTGACAACGTCGGTGCGGTTAAAACCGCTGACCGCCGTGCGAAACTTTGAAAAATCAGCCACCTGCTGTTCCTCCTGATCTCCGATTTTGTCTCAGTATATCACGAAAAGCGACAAAAAACAACTGGGCGTGCCGCCCGTGCGCCCGCTTTCGCACAGATTTTATGAATTGTTCACAGACGCTGGTTTTTCATTTGTATGATTGCAGACCGGCAGAAAGACTGCTATAATAAATCGCATCTGAAAGACAGCGAGGGAGCGAACGATGGAATACAACAAGCTGATCGCCGAGATGCACACCGGCGACGATGTAGAGGGGTTCTATGTCCTGAAAGACGCATTTTTGAAGACGACGGCGGCGGGGAAGCCGTTTTTATCCGGCGTTCTGGCAGACCGATCCGGTGTGATCGATCTGAAGGTCTGGGACTACTCCGGCCCCATCGGTGCGCGACCAGAGGATATCGGCCGCGTCGTCAAGATTCGGGGGCAGGTATCGGAATTCAAGGGCGCACCGCAGCTGACGGCGGGCCGCATCCGCATGGCGGACGGGAACGACCAGTATGACCTTTCCACTCTCGTGCCAACCGCCCCGATTGACACGGATGCGCGTGTCGCGGAGATTGAGCGCATGATCGACTCCATGGAGGATACGGATTATCAGTCCGTCGCCCGTGCGATGCTCGCGCGGCATCTGGACGCGTTCCGCTCCATTCCGGCGGCCAAAAGCGTCCATCACAGCTTCCTGTCCGGGCTTCTCATGCACACGTCCAATATGCTGCGGCTGGCAGATTTTCTGTCCGGACTTTACGGCGAGATCATCGACCGGAGTCTGCTGCTGACGGGGACGCTGCTGCATGATTTCGCAAAGGAAAAGGAATTTACATTCTCCGGCCTTGGGCTGGTCACAGATTATTCGCTGTCCGGCCAGCTGATCGGCCATCTGGTGATGGGCGCGCAGGAGGTGCAGCAGTGTGCGCAGGAACTCGGCATCCCGGAGGAAAAAAGTCTGCTTTTACAGCACATGATCCTTTCGCACCACGGCGAGCCGGAGTTCGGCGCGGCCGTGCGCCCGATGTGCGCCGAGGCAGAACTGCTCTCTGAGATCGACCTGATCGACAGCCGTATGGAAATTTACGCTGAAGCGCTTCAGGATCTGCCCGTCGGAAGCTTTTCCAACCGTATCTTTGCACTGGACAAAAAAATCTACCGCCACGGGTGATTGCCCGCAACCGCCTTTGAAAAAAGGGGAGGCGGGCACCGCAAAATAAAGAAAGATTTTACAAATTCGCTGTAAATTAAGCAGACAGCATCTTGCATTTGCAGATCACTTCGTATATAATTATTGTACAAATACTAGGGGTAGTGTAGGCTACTGTGACATTTTGTTACAGTTTTGGATCTGACAGAAAGCCAGACCGAGACAAGGGAGGAATGCGAAGAATGAAACGCAACCGAATACTGGCCATTGGTATCGCACTGCTGCTGGCCGTGCAGCTGCTGGTGCCGCTTGCCTGCGCCGCAGGTGCGACGCTGAAGTTCACGGCCCCGGACAAGCTTCCGGAGGTTGGGCAGACCTTTACCGTTACGGTTGACTTGTCCGGCAACACAGGCCTGTGTGCTGTGCAGATCAAGCTGGGCTATGACGATTCCGTTGTTGAATGCACCGGCGTTGAAAACGGTGAACTGATCGGCGACATGCTCTCTGCAAACAATACGCATGCCACGCGCGACGGTATCGGCGCGATTATCGCGGCGGCGGGCACCAAGACCGTCAAGACCGACGGCAGCCTTGTTGTGTTCACCTTCCGTGTCAAGGCTGCGGGCGACGCGAAGCTGACCCTCGCCGATGCGCTCCTTTCTGACATTGACGGCAAGGCGCTTTCGCTTTCCTATTCGCTCCCGGCGCTGATCGCGCAGGGCAGCGGCTCCGACAGCGGCAGTGGTTCCGGCTCTGACGCCGAAAAGCCGGGCACGGACAATAAGAAGTCCGAGGATGATAAGAAATCTGAGGATGAAGAAAAGCCCGAGGATGAGGAAAAGCCTGCGGATGGCGCGCAGGAGGAAGTCAAGTCCGGCTCCTTCCGCGACGTGACCAGCACGCACTGGGCGTTTGACTCGGTCGAGCGGGCAGCGGAAATGGGCCTTGTCACCGGCTATTCCGACGGCACTTTCCGACCCGACACCCCCGTGACCCGTGCGCAGTTCGTTCTCATGCTCTGGCGTATGTGCGGCAAGCCCGCCGCAGCCAAGGCAGCCTCGTTTGCCGACGCCAGCGCCAGCTGGTATCAAGACGCGCTGAGTTGGGCCGTGGAGAAGGGCTATGTGAACGGCCTGTCCGACACCCGCTTCGGCCCCGACGCGCCTATCACGCGCCAGCAGGCCATGGCCATTCTCTTCCGTCTGAACGGCGGCCAGAGCGGCTCGGAACAGATGCTGACCGGCGTTTATGAGCAGACCTTCACCGACAGCGGAACCATCGCCTCCTGGGCGAAGGATGCGACATGGTGGGCGGTTTACCACGAACTTGTTTCCGGCACCGGCGGCAGCCGCATCGCGCCGGAAGCCAACGCGTCCCGTGCACAGATCGCGGCGATCCTGCTGCGGTATGCAGATAAATTTATGACGATGGAGGAAGCGGCATGAAAAGAAGAATGCTTGCGCTTTTGCTTGCGGTGCTGATGCTCGCCATGCTCACCGCCGCCGCATTCGCAGAAGACACAGTCCTTGGCGTTTACAATGTGACGGGGCCCCTGACGGTGCTGAACGGCACAAAGAATGGCAGCTTCTACGCAGACGCGAACGAGTTTGAGTTGAACTGCAGCGGCCTGACCGGCGAGTATTCACTCGTGCTGCTTCTCGAAGGCGACAGCCCCGTCCCCACAGACGGGAACATCCAGTACATCGACCAGATGAGCATCGCAAACGGCGCAGTGAAATTCACACTGAAGCCTAAAGCGCTGAAGGTAGGTACATACAACATCTACATCAGCACGACCAACGAGGCGCTCAAGAAGGTCGCATCGTTCAAGTACGGCGAGAAGCTGCTGATTGAACTGGGCGATGCAAATAACGATGGCAAAGTAGATACAAACGATGCAACCGCGATTTTGCTTTATGTTGTTAACAAATACACAATGACAGATGAGCAGTTGATGGCTGCAGATGTGAATGGCGATCATACGGTCAATACAAATGACGCGGTTGCAATTCTACTTCAGATTGTCGGAAAATAATGACTTTAAATGAGAGGTAAGAAACTATGAAAAGAATTCTTGCGCTGGTGCTGGCAGTTACGTTGCTGCTGTCCCTTTTTGTGGCACCGGTTGCCGCTGAAGGCGGCGAGATCAGCTTCGAACCCGCACCGTCGGTTAATTTGACGGCTGTTTCGTATGCAGTAAAGAGCAACACCTATATTTCGGATACAGGCGCAATTACAAGTGCCAAGCCGAATGAGTTGCTTGCGGTGAAGCTTACGCTTACGAATAACGCTGAGAAAACTTTGAACTGGGCAGGCGGCCAGTTTTTCATCAAATATGATGAAACCGCATTTGAGCCCTACAGCTTTACCTATGAAGATAAAGATACTGGTGAAGAAATTAGTGTAGGTCCGATTGCGAGAGCACTGCCAAAGGAAAACAATGGTTTCAATTATAACAGTAAGTGGATTGGCTCTGAAAACGTCGATGTTCCGGGACTGATTCAGTTTACAAAAGCATCTGCTGAAGGACAGAAAGCAATTAATAAGAACGAGTCGATTACAATTGCTTACATCCTTTTCAAAGTGAAAGCTGGAGCCGAAAATGGCGTGCAGAAGTTTGAGTTTGATACTACGCGCCCCAACGCGGTGTCAGCTGCCGAGGAAATCAATACGGCATCGAGCAACATTGCAGGCATTGATTTTTCGGAAATTCATACAGACAATGTCAGCGTGGTAGAGGGCGCTGCCCCCACGCTTGCTGCTACCTCTATCAGCAAGAATGAAGTTGTATACGGCAGCGACGAAGTGCTCACTCTGGGTGCAACGTCTACCTCCAACAAGGACATCACCAGCTTCGTCACCTTCAAGGTGAAGGATGCAGAAGGCAACGACGCTGCTAGCTTCGTTGTCAACAACGGCAATGAACTGAATGTTGCTGCAGCAGATGCTGGTACCTATACTGTCACTGCCGAGCCGAATGGAGACAACTGCAGAATCGATGAGAGCGTGACTGTTCAGAATGCAACCCTCACGATCACCAAGCAGGAGATCACCGCGCCCGTTGCAACGGTCACGAGTTTTGCCAAGGGTCAGCGAATCTTTGACCTGAACGTCGAGACGACGACTCCCGGCCTTTCTGTGGGCTATACCTGCTATGAGGGCACGAATACCGATGGCAATCCGCTTGATTCCCAAGAGAAGTTTAAGGCGGGCACGCTTTACAGCATCGTGATCGGGCTGGAAGCGGACAAGAACCATGTGCTTAACGCCCAGACGCTGACCGTCACGGTCAATGGCGGTGAGCCGCAGACGGTCGCAATCGAGGAGAGCGGATTTGCCGGTGCATACAAGGCTGTTGTAACGGCTACGACTGCGGATAAGGATGCCCTTGCGCTGCTTCTGACGCCCGGCACTACGCCCAATGCGCACTATGGCATGAAGCTCAGCGACCTCAGCTTCACCGGCGGTACGGTAATTGCTGCTGGCGATGAAACCAAAACACCGATTGACGGTCACTTTGAATGGGTGGATTCTACGCAGGATGTCGGCGACCCGACCGTTTACGACGGCACATCTGAGCCGAACGGCAGACCATTCGCGGCAAAGTTTGTCCCGACTGACAGCGAGAACTATGCCGAGCTTTCGCTCAACGTTCGTGTGCACGTCCATAAGGCCACAATTTCTATTTCCGGTATTAACAGCTGGAACTACACAGAAGCTTTCAAATATGACGGCACTGTGCACACGGTTGAACTGGTGATTCCGGAAGACCTGCAGGGCAAGATCAAGGTTGACTACGAAAACAACACGGCAACGGACGTTAACACCTATAAGGCGACTGCAACGATCAGCGCGGCGGACGATGCGCATTATGCAATCTACGAGTCCGTTACGACCAGAGAACTGGATTGGGCGATCGTCAAGGGTGACCTCACGCCTACGGACGCAGAAAAATCCGTGCTCTTCGGTACAAAGGAAGTCACGGTTACTCCGGCTGATTTCGGTCTGACGCAGGACGGCATTAAAATTGAGGTTACTCACGCGGGAAATAGCCTGATTACAGGTTACTTACCAAGCGATGACATGCGTTCTGTCACGTTTATGCTGAGAGATACGGATAAGGCAGATGCTGCTAATAACGCGTCTGACACGGCTACATTGAAATTCTCTTCGGCGAATTACAATGAGACGTCCGGCAATACGCTCACCATCAAGATCATTGACAAGAACACCGACGCGAATACGCTCCAGATCGACGTTCCTGCTACCGTCACCTACGGCGATACTGTTTCCCCCAGCGTCGGCGAGTCCAAGCCGGCAGGTGCAGGCGACGTTACGTTCAAGTTCTTCGACAAGGACGGCAATCAGGTTTCTGACCAGCCGTTCCCCGTTGGCAAGTACAAAGTGACTGCATCCTGCGAGGATGCTGACACCATCTACACTGCTGAGAAGGAATTTGAGGTCGTTGCCCGCGAACTCACAGAAGAGAATGTCACCTTTGGCGAGAATCTCGTCTACACCGGCAATGAACTGACTCAGACCGTGACCGTCACCGTCGGCGGCAAAGAGCTGACCAAAGACACGGATTACACCGTCACCGGCCTGACCGGCACTGAGCCAGGCAGCTATCCCGTTACCGTCACCGGCACGGGCAACTACACCGGCACAGTCACAAAGTCCTTCGAGATTGCCAAGGCGGACATCTCCAGCGCGACCATCAGCGACATTGATAGCCCCGTTGGCTATACCGGGACTGCTTATGAGCCTGAAGTTACCGTAACGTTCAACGGAACGGAACTGGCACTTGACACGGATTACACCGTTGCCTACACGAACAATGTCAACGCAGGCGAGGCAACTGTCACCATTACCGGTACGGGTGCTCACTTCAAGGGCTCGGTTGAAAAGCATTTCACCATCACGGCGGCGGATCTCTCCGGCTGCACGTTCGCGCCTATCGCTGACGTGACCTATAACACCAAGGCACATACTCCGGAAGTGACCGTTGCGATCAGCGGCAGAACGCTTGAGGCAGATAAGGATTACACCGTTTCTTACGCCTCCAACGTCAACGCTGGTACTGCCACCGTCACCGTCACCGGTAAGGGCAACTTCACCGGCTCGGCGAACACGACCTTCACGATTGCAAAGGCTGACCTGAACCTGAGCGTCTACACCATCTCGAGCCTCTGCACCGAGACTGAGGTGAAGACCAGCACGCTCCCGTCCAACTTCTTCCTCGCCGACGAGACGGAGACTGGCTTCTCCATCGCACTCACCGCCGCTGGCGGCGACGCGATCTTCACGCAGGAGCCCGCTGTGGTCGATGGCGAAAACGTGATCACCTACCAGCTGAACGGCGGAACCGGCGAAGCAACTTTCAACGTGACTGTCACGCCGGTCTCCAGCAACTACAAAGCCGGCACCTATGATCTGAAGATCCAGGCCTATGACAAGACCAACGTCTCCAACCGCATCGTCTTTGAATCCGGCTCCGCTGTCTACACCGGCTCCGGCATCAAGTACGAAAAGGCAACCATTGCAGGTCACTCCAGCGGCATGCGCTATACCTACGCCCCCGATGTAGCGACCGGTGCAACGCTCGACGCAGCTGGCCTCCCGCTGACTGTCGGCACCTACACCGTCACTGCGACCTACTCCGATGCAAGCAGCTACGGTTACAAGACTGCGACCTTCACCATCACCAAGGCCACCCCGGCCGGTACGCCGTCCTTCACCAAGATCGAGACGAGCGGCAAGACCCTTGCTGACACCAAGCTGACTGTCGGCACGATTCGCCCGGCCGGTACCATCGCATGGGATCTGCCCCTCACGACTGTGCTTAAGGATGGCAAGGAATACGCATGGACTTTCACCCCGACTGACACGCACAACTATACGACGCTCACCGGCAAGCTGATTCCCTATGTTGACGACGGCACGGATTATATCCCCGGCGTGATCGACGGCAACTCCGGCAGCTTCAACTTCCATGATGTGAGCCGCTTCGACTACTTCTACGACGCAGTCAAGTGGGCCGCAGAAAACGGCATTGCCTCCGGCACGGGCCGCTACACCTTCTCTCCCGACGCCGTCTGCACCCGTGCACAGACTGTCACCTTCCTCTGGCGTGCAGCCGGTTCCCCGATGCCCAGATATCGCACATGCGCGTTCACGGATGTGGACTCCCGCGATTACTATTACAACGCAGTTCTCTGGGCAGTTGAGCAGGGCATCACCACCGGCCTCACGGCTACCACCTTCGGCCCCGACGTCACAGTAAGCCGCGGACAGGTTGCAACGTTCCTCTACCGCGCAGCCTCCGCATCCAAGCCCAATACGTTTAACCCCTTCACGGATGTTAAGACTACGGCTTATAACTACGACGCCATTCTCTGGGCTTATGACAACCGCATCACCACCGGCACCAGCGACACGACCTTCAGCCCGGACGCTTCCTGCACCCGCGCACAGATCGTGACTTTCCTCTACAGATATTATCAGGGGCGCTGAAGCTAGATAAAAAAGGGTCGCTGCCCCGCGCAGCGGCCCTTTTTCTCATCCATGCGCAAAAGAGAGAGGAGTATTGACATGAAAACACAACTCAAGCGCCTGCTGGCGCTGAATCTGGCGCTTATTCTGCTGCTCTGCGCCGTCTTCCCGGCCTCCGCCGCAGGAACTGCGGCCCAGCCCGCCGCCGACGCCCAGCCCCAGCAAACTGCCCAACCCACCGAAGATTCCACCCAACCGCAGACCACCGCACCCAACCCCGGCACGCACACCCTCACCATCAATGGCGAAACCCGCACCATCGGCACGGAACGGCAATCTGGAGTAGGCTGGACTTCTGTTGCCACTATGAACGGTGATGGAGAGCCGGTATACGCACTGACGCTGAACGACTACAAAGGCGACCCAATCACGATAACGTCCAATCACGATTATACGGGCTCGACCCGCCCAATCGTCATGCTGCGCTTCATTGGCCAATGCAATATCAGAGGCAGACAGGACAACGCGGCGCTGTCCCTCAGCGGATATCGCGGGCTGGTCATCATGATGGACGAGAGCACCGTGGCTGGCAGCTCAGCGCTCTCCATCGGCGGCAATCCCACCATTTCCATCCCGGACGGCTGGGTTCGTCTCGACAGCAATGAGATCACGCTCACCAGCTGGAACGGCGACCCGGCAGTGAACGCCCAAAGCGTGAACTGCGATCTGCCGACCTACAAAACCAAAGACAACGGCAATGGCGGGATCTGGTTCATCAGCACAGCCGAGCCGCGCACCGTCACCGTCAAGGGCAACGGCGGCACGAACTGGAACGGTACGACAGACGATGTGACCCTGACCTGCGAGGAAAACAGCCAGCTTGATCTGGCGAACGCCTTCACGCAGAGCAAAAAATACGTGGCATATTATCAGGGCGACGATGGGCAAACGTATTCGCCGTTCCTGATCTACCCCGACCTGAAGCCGGGCAATACAGTCCTGACCGCCGTCTGGGATAAATGCGATTATGAGATCCCTGCGATCTTCTACGGAAATCTCGGAGACGACAGAAACGTTACCGTGGTCGACGGCAGCAGAGAATGGACAGCGCCCATGTTCGAGCCATACGATATCTCGCAGTATCATAACACGCCGCTCTGCTGGGAAAATCAGATCGGCGACCGGGTCACGCAGCTGCTCTCCGGGCAGAAAATGCCCGCGCTGACGCGCCCGACCGCGTACCACGCCGTATATACCGTCTCGGAGACCGGCCTGATCTTCTGTGCCAACGGCGAGACGTTCGATTACGGCTGGGTCGTGTTGCAGCCGGTCTATACTTATACTGCAAATGAAAACTGGAGCCGGTGCGAAAGCGGGAAGAAGTTCCTGAGCTGGAACACAAAGCCCGACGGCACTGGCAAGACCTACGCCAACGGCGAGGACGTTCCGGAGTCGCATAACCAGCTCGTCTGGCTCTACGCGCAGTGGGAGCAGAACGGCCCTCAGCCCGGCACGCACACCCTCACCATCGACGGCGAAACTCACACCATCGGCACAGGAACCGTGACCGGAGACGGCTGGGAAGCCTATGCGTTCCTGAACGGCGACAACGAGCCGCTGCTCGTGCTGGCCCTGAACGATTATAAAGGCGGGCCGATCAGAATTTCCGATCCAACCGGTGTCGGAACAGCCAAGCAGGTCTACGCGCTGGTCAGCATAAGCGGAACCAACACCGTCACGGCGCAGTCCGGCGCAGGCATCACCGCGGAAGGCTATACCGCTCTGACCATTGAACGCTACAGCCGGACGGCATCCCTCACCGTCAGCGGCCAGCCCGCCGTTCAGACGGATGGCTGTCTGCAGATTTTCAGCGGCGGCATCACCCTCGACGGCGGAACCGCCGCGGCATATGCGGCTGCGAACGGCTTCGTCTATAACGACGGACGCTGCGAGGCAAACGAAACGAAAACAGGCGACCTCGTGACGAAGCTCGTCATGCGGGATGTCTCCCATTATCTGGTCGTCGACGGGCAGCGCTATTATCTCAGCGAACAGTACCCGCATGTCTCCGGCAGCGGATGGGGCGCGTCGCTCATCAAAAACGGCGACGGCCTGCCGACCCTCTGCGTTGACCTGAACGGCTATACGGGGGGCGCGATCTCATTCAGCGCGCCGTATAACGCAGGGGAGACAGCAGACGTGATCGCGATCCTCAACTACACCGGGCAGAACAAGATCACAAACGAGGCCGGGCCTGCGGTCAGAGCCAGCGGTTATTTGTGGCTGACGCTTCAGGAACAGGCAAACGGCAGTTCGCTCACCGTCAGCGGCAAGCCCGCTGTTCGGACAGACAAGGGACTGACCCTGAGCGGACGGAACATCACGCTGGACGGTCTGAACGGCCCAGCATATACGGCAGGTTCGTTCAGATACGACGGAAGCGTATGCAGCGTGAACGAGGAACGGCAGGATGGTGTCGTTGTGCGCGTCACGACAGGCGAGCCGATGCGTGTCACGGTCACGGTCTACAGCGACGAGGCAAAAACGCAGACAGTCACACGGACGGTGAATCAATACGGCCTTGTCGACCTTACCAACCTTTTCACGCAGGCAAAAAAGTATGTCAGATTCTATAAGGACGAAAACGGCAACTGGTATGGGGCGCTGTTCAACGCAGACCGCGATCTGGAGCTGACAGCGTTCTGGGAGGACTGCAACGCGGAGGTTCCTGCCGTGTTCTATGTAAACGCAACGAACTTCACAGAGGTAAAGGTCGTTGACGCGGTGGCGGACGGATGGAAAGCGCCGGAGCAGGCCGGATATACCAACGAGTACGGGCAGACGTCGGTGACCTATGAGTTCCTCTGCTGGGAGCGGAAAACCGAAAACGGGTACACCTATCTTCTGCCCGGACAGGAGCAGACTGCGCTGACAGCAGGCGTGGGCTATTATGGCCGGTATACAAGCAGCACAACGGGCATCGTCTTCTACGCAAACGGTGAGACATTCCCGAACGGCATGGCCGTTGTGGAGGACAGCAATGCCCGCCGGACGATGAGGAGAGGCTCCCAGAACGGGAAAGTCCTGACCGGCTGGAACACTGAGCCCGACGGCTCCGGCACAAGCTATGCGGCGGACGGCGAAGAAGTCCCAGCGGCGCACACCAGCCTTGTCCGCCTCTACGCACAGTGGGCCGACCCCGAAAACAGCGTGCGCGTCAGATTCTACGCCGGTGCGGTGGGTTATGACGAAGAAAAATGGCTTCCGCGCGGCAGCCAGATCCAACTACCGGAGTTGGGGGCGTTGTACGGACAGGAACAGCCGTATTGGGATGTGGATTTCATCTATGCGGATGGAAGAAGAATCCGTGAGAACAAGCATCTGTCCGGCCAGACCATCACGATCCCGGCAGATGCAGCTGAATGCAGACTCAACGCCTATTGGCTTCCGGCGGAGCCGCTTGTGATCGGAGGTAGAAGCTTCTCGCTTTCCAATAGAACCAGCAGCTTTTTCGGAGAAAACTGGAGCGTACGGTATTATCCATATGAGGGGCTATTTATCGTGCAGCTGTACGGATATCAGGGATCGGCGATCAGCCTGCCTGCGTATACACAGCTGAGAGTCGGATTTGGTGAAAACACGATCACAGCGGCAGCGGGAAAACCCGCAATCGCATGTATCGATGGACTGGAACTTGTAACCGCGTGCAGCGACGACAGCCATGCGTCACTTCGGGCTTTCGCCGGTGAGGGTGCGCCCGCAGTCATGGCAGTCCGCGTGATAAACAGCCGCGCGCCGCATATGGAGTTCCACGCAGGCGCAGGTAAAAATGTATTTGCGGATGGAACAGCCCTTGAATTGGGCACAGCTGCTTGCAGCTATTCCGGCGTTCTGAACGGAGAAACAGCTGAAATTACGCTCGATCCTTCGGACATGCCCGCCGCGATCAGCGACCTGTATATCCACCCGCATATGAGCACACTGACCGTAAAGGGCGGAGGTGCGACGACAACGGACGGTGGAACGCAGGTCAGCAAACAGGTCGAAGCCGGACAAATGACAAGCTACCACACGATTGGATTTACCTATCCGGGCTATTGGTGCTCCGGCTATCATAATGTTGTTGGCAATGTGGCTGGCAGCACCTATGAAGTGTCTGTCCCAGAAAGGGACTGCACGATTGAACTGGAATGGGTGCCGACTGGCTATGCGTCCTTCCTTGCCTTCCGTGTCAGCGGTGAACTGAAGAATGAGACGAAATTGGATCCTGCGCATTTCTTCAAAACAAGGAGGGAACGTGTTGTATTTGTAGATTACCAGAATGGCACAGCAGCGGTTCCGGAACTGCAGTTTGAGAATTATGCCAGCTACGGTGATCTGCTGTACTGGTATACCGAGGACGGCAAGGCATCTGAAACGAAGGATAGCCAACAGTTCTTGCCGGGGGAGAGCATCACAGAGAAGGAAAACGGCATTCAGAGCGGCACAACGCTCTGCGCTGTGGCAGATGGAGAGTATCGCCTTGTCTTTTATGCCAACGGTAAGCTGTTTGATAACGGCGGTAAATACGGCAAAAAGGTCATAGGGTCTTACGGAAACTACAGTGAACGCTGGGATGCAACGGATGGTTCGCAGCTGTTCAGCTGGAACACACAGCCGGACGGCACGGGAACCAGCTACGCGTTCAACAGAGGGATTCCCGGTAATGTCAAAAAGCTTTACGCGCAGTGGCTGGAAACAGGGAGTGTCCCGGTTAAACTGTATAATTATGTGGATTACAGTCAGGAGATCAGTTCTGCGAAAATCGGCTCTTCCTATGTCCTTCCAGAACCCTCCGAGACTCCGGATGGCCTTCGGTTTACGCAGTGGCGCTGCTATTACCGCGACCAGAACGGAAGGTATCAACAGATCGGTATGATCGCAGCAGGCGAGTCCCTAACCGTTACGGAGGATATGAAGGAAATCAATGCGGTTGCCCTCTGGCTGCCAGACGGAAAGCTGACTGTCGATGGTATAGATTATGCGGTTGAGGCTGGACACACTTCTTTCGAGTTTGATGGATGGTCGGCATACTTCCATGTTGAATCCGGCAGGCTTGAAATGGAACTGCGCGGCTATCAGGGCAGCGACATTTCTCTCCCGTGTGCGGCGAATGTACGCGTAATAGGCGGCGAGAACTGGATTGACGGAACACTCAGCTGTGTGGGGGAACTCTATCTCGATGAGAGTTGCGCATGGGGGGAGCATCCCAGCCTGACGATTACGGCAAAAGAGGCGGACAAGCCCGCAATCCTGACGAACAAATTGACCCTTGAACGCGCCCCGCACATGACGCTGACCGCTGGTGCAAACAGCAAGGCGATCGCCAGTCTGAGCGGGAAAGAAGAGTTCAATATCGATACGGATACTACTCACTATTACGGCAGAACCAGCAGGGAAGCATCGGAGAACTCCGTAGGCGAGGGTGAGATCGGCGACATGTGGCAGCTGCGCACCGAACCGGTCATGTGTACGACGACAGTGGATGGTAACGGCGGCACGACAGCCGACGGCGCTGCATCCATTACGCTTCAGCTTGAGTATGGCGAATGCTACAACCTGCGCAGCGCTGGGTTTAAAAAACAGTACGCCGATCTGATCGGTGCAGAGGGCAGCACGGGCAATTCTTATGGCACGACGATCTGGAGCTATCCGCAGCTTGCGTTCACGCTTACATGGAAGGACCTCGGTTATCCGTACATCGCGTTCCGGGGAAGCGGCATCCTGAAAGGAGAAGACGTTCCAGCTGACAGCTACGTTGCCTATTACCGCAACAGCGACACGCTGACTGCGCCGAAGCTGGTCTATCAGAATGCCGCCAGTTATGGCGATCTGGTCTATTGGTACACATCCGAAAACGGAACAGAAACGGCAGACAGTCGCTGCTATCTGCCGGGCGAAACAGTTCAGGAGCCGGATGACACGACGCTTTTTGCTGCGTCGGTCAGTCTGGGCGAGGTCGCGCTTGTGGCGACCGGTACGACCTTCAAGAAGTGGAGCCGAATCATACGCGCCGAAAGCTGTCTGCAGCTGGTTTCCGAGGACGGCAGAGTGGTCGAAAGCTGGAACACCAAGCCGGACGGAAGCGGAACACGTTATGAGATCGGAACATACGCCATCCTGATCAAAGATTCGCCGCGCGTGCTCTATGCGCAATGGAAATCTGCGTTTACCGCGTCTGCCAGTACCGACAGCGCGACAGGCGAGACGACACTTACCATACAGTCATCCAGCGACCTAATCGACCCGCCGAGGGATACGGACGATGAGCCGTTTGAGCAGAGCGTCCGCGTCATTCTCGCGGCCTACCAGAACGGACGCTTTGTCAGGATGGTCTACGCGGAGGCACGGGACGGCGTAATTCGCTGCAAACTCCCGCACGGGCTGGATTACCGGAACTGCGAACTGAGGCTGTTCTTCCTGGAGGGCGGCAAGCCGTCCAGGGCGCCGGAGAACATTCAGATCGAAGCTTGAGACTGTCCGCAGCTGACAGTGCATACGCGCTGTCAGCTGCGGCACAATGGAAAGGGAGGAAGACATGAGAAAATATCTGACCCTGATTCTGAGCCTATTGGCCCTCATGTGCGCGCTGTGCGTCACCGCGCAGGCAGAAGCGCCGGAGCCGGAACAGGCGGCAGGGAAACTTTACATCAAAACCATCGATGAGATCGATATTTTAGAAGCGCAGAGGCTGGCGGAAGCGCAGGATGCACAGTCACCGGTCAACACTGAAAACTGGGAAGCAGCTAAGCGCACGTTAAAACAGGGCATACGGGAAATGCAGGGCAGTATCGACATTTCGCAATACGAGATTCCCGAAGCAAGCATACTGAAATTTTACCTTGAAGCTATATTTGAAAGTCCGGAATTATTTTATGTAGTAAGCGCTTGCAGTTACACCTACATCCCTTCCTCTAGTGGCAGAATTATATCGTCTGTCTCTCCGTGCTATACGGTGAACGGAAGCGATAGGGTGGACCGGCTAACAGACGAAGATAAGCAGGAGATCAGACAGCAGCAGACTGTGTTGGAGCAGAAACTTGCGGAGATCATGCAGAAAGTCAGGAGCGATTGTTCAGACCTGACGAAAGCCATGTATCTGCACGATTACATTGCTGTGCATTGTGAATACGATTCTACGCTTACATTTCGAGACGCATACCGTATGCTGATCAATGGAACGGGCGTTTGTCAGGGCTATATGCTGGCCTACCGTTTGCTTCTGAATCGGGCTGGCGTCACATCCAGCTGGGTGCAGAGCAACAGCTTGAGACATGTCTGGTCGCTGGTACAGCTTGACGGGGCCTGGTATCATGTAGATGTCACATGGGACGATTCGACGTGGTTCGCAAAGTCCGGGCGCAAGTATTTCTGCATCAGCGAAGAAAAAATGAAGTCTGCAGAACTTAGACATCTGGAAAAAGACGACTGGGTATATGGCACAGATGTGCAGGCAGACAGTAAAAAATACGATAACTATTATTGGCGCGATCTCGATAGTCCGATTGTGGCAGTTGGAGAAAACCTGTATTATCTGGATGGAAACCAAATCATGGAGACGAATGACCCGGAATATCAGGGAACCGCGAAAAAAACGATTTATGGGCAGTGGCGTGGATGGGGCTGCTATTCAGGATTGTCGAGTTACAACGGCAGGCTGGTCTATAACACGATGGACAAGATTTACAGCTATGATCCGGAAACGGAGCAGGAACAGGTGCTTTATACGCTTACGGACGAAGAGAAACAAATAGGCGATATTTATGGCTCCGTAGTAAATGGAAACCTGCTGCAGTATGTACTGCTGCAAAGACCGTCGCGGCCGGAAACGATATACAGCATCCAGATCAGCCCCTACATCACCGTCACGGAGGGCGGCTATGCCTATTATCTGAAGGATGGAACGCTCCATCTGAAGCGCAGCGGCACGGAAACCGGCAGCGTTATCGCAGCGTGGTACGACGGGAGCGGAAAGCTGCTTGGTATGCGGATCCTGAATCAGCAGGAACTGGATATCCCCGTGCCTGGCGCGGCAAAAACCGTGAAGATTTTCGCCGCCGCAAAGGGAAGCTATGCGCCGCTCTGTAAGGCGATAGAACTTCGAGCAGGATAAAAAACCTCCCTCTGCCGTATGGGCAGAGGGAGATTTTTCATAACAAGACTTAGTTCGGTTGATTGACCAGACCGACGAACAGCGGCAGGCCGTCAATGCCGGTGATGGCGAAGACGAACGGGTTATCGAGTGTAAAATCGATCTCATCCTCCGGCCCCATCATCGCAGTCGTCTCGGCACCAAGGATGGTATAGGCCGCTGCCTCGCAGCCGTCCTCGTCGATCTTCACGCGCGCGGCGTGTTTGGCCTGCGTCAGCGCCAGCGAGTCGTCTGTGACCGCAAGCGGCGTGAAATCAGATTTTGTGCCGTCCAGCACATCTGTCATGCCAAGCTGGGCCAGCGTGTCCAGAATGTCCAGATCGGAAGAAACGTCAAATTTCGGCAGACTCAGATTGACGATTGCGCGCTGCGTCTGCGACCATTCGCCGTTCGCCAGCAAAAAGCCCAGCGTGTCCTCGTTTTGCAGCAGTTCAGCCGCGTCTACACCCTCATCCGGCTTCAGCAGCCACATCCGGCCGCTGTTCTCCAGCGAAAGCCCGATGGCCGAGAAGCCATCGCCGTAATATACCGTGTTGGAATCGCTGCTGTGCAGGAAGTCTGTGCTCACATCGCCATTCGGCGCGTGAAAGACGTCCTGCGTGGTGGCGGCGCTGGAAAATTTGTCGTGCCACGACGCGCTGTAGTAGAGCGTCGATACCAGAGCCAGAACCGTATCGGCATTCAACTCCAATTTGCCTGCCTGCTCGGTCAACAGGTTCCCGGTATGCTCATTGATCCAGTCGCGCAGTATATTGTTGTACGCGTCAGACCCCATTTCCCCGGAAAACGCGGAAGCATAAAAATCTTCCCCCAGCTTTTGGAGCGTTTCACTGTTATAGTTGTACCCATCCCTCAGCCAGATAGAGTTTGCAAGCGTGCTGGTGACGAGGCCATCGTCCCAGCTGTTTTCCGCCCAAAGCTGTGCGGCCTGCTTTTGAAGCGCGTCCAGAGACTCTGCGCCCAGTGCGTCGAGAATCTGCTGCCGTGTTTCACCGCCCGTCACAGCGGCCAGCATGGAAAGTGCCATGTAGATATTCAGCGGCGAGCACACGCGGTTTTCCTTGCCTGCGTTCTGCATCAGGGCTGGAATGCTGGTCGTGAACCAATGCGTCAGAGCGGCGGGGTCGGTCATATCTGCGGTTTTTTCCTGATAGCTTTCCCACCATGCGTCCCAGTCCTCGTCGTATTTCTCGGAGTCAAAGTTACCATTGCTGGCTGTGTACTTTGCTTCGTTCGGATACTGCGGCATGGAAACAGCAACAGGTGCAGCCAGCTGCTGCGTCGTCGGGTCGCCGATGCAGTCCAGCTGCTCCTCTGTTGCTGGGGGAGCGGAGGCGTTCGGGGTATCTGGAGTGGCCGCGCAGGCTGCCAGCGAGAACGCACACGCGGCTGCAAGTATAATCGCAAGAAGCTTTTTCATAAATGATCTCTCCTTTATCATAAAATGTGATCTGCTTTTACAGACGCAGAAAAACGATAGAAGTTGCATCCTTTGATTTTATGAATTTTGCCGACTTGCCTTTTTCCATGATTTGTGTACAATACGAATAGAGATTCTATTCCAAGGAGGCTGTTTTTATGGCTGTTGATACAGAAAAAACCATTCGCAATCAGGTTTTATACTCCATCTATGTCCGCAATTATTCCGAAGCGGGCACCTTCACCGCTGTTCAGGCGGATCTCGACCGTATCAAGGCCCTTGGCACGGACATCATCTGGCTGCTGCCCATCCACCCGACCGGTGAAAAGCATCGCAAGGGCACGCTCGGCAGCCCCTACGCCATCCGCGATTACCGCGCTGTGAACCCAGAGTTCGGCACGCTGGATGATTTCCGGCATCTGGTTGACGCCATCCACGACCGGGGCATGAAGTGCATCATCGACGTGGTCTATAACCACACGTCGCCCGATTCCTGGCTGGCAGAGCACCACCCGGAGTGGTTCTTTCACAAGCCGGACGGAACGCTCGGCAATCGCTTCGGCGACTGGTGGGACGTGGCAGATCTGGATTACAGCCACAAGGAACTGTGGGATTACCAGATCGAAACGCTCAAATACTGGGCGCGCCTTGTTGACGGCTTCCGCTGTGACGTTGCGCCGCTTGTCCCGCTGGAATTCTGGAAGCGGGCGAGGGAAGAGGTTGCGGCCGTTCGTCCCGGATGCTTCTGGCTGTGTGAATCGGTCGAGCGCGGCTTCCATGTCGCAGCCCGCGCACAGGGTTTTGCAAGCCTGTCCGATGCTGAACTCTATCAGGCGTTCGACGCAGGCTATGATTACGATGTCTACCCTTATTTCCGCGACTATCTGGAGGGTAAGATTAGCCTGACGCAGTATGCCGACCGGCTTGACGCGCAGGAATGGATCTATCCCGATAACTACGTCAAGCTGCGCTTCCTTGAAAATCACGACCGCGCCCGCGCGGCCCATATCCTGCCGGACGAGAAAATACGCCGGAACTGGACGGCATTCCTGTTCTTCCAGCGCGGTCTGACAATGCTCTACAACGGGCAGGAAGTTGACAATCTGCATGTGCCGTCGCTGTTCGACAAGGACCCCATCAACTGGAACACCGGCCGTGACCAGTCCGCGTTCCTCGCGCATCTGGCGGCGATCAAGCGCGACCCGATCTTTGCGGAAGGCAGCTATACGCTCACGGCGCTGCCGCATGACGTGCTGCTTGCTGTATACGAAAAGGACGGCCGCCGCATGGCTGGCCTGTTCAGCCTGTGCGGCGAAAGCGCGCTCGTCCGCTTCCCTGCGCCGAACGGCGTGTATCAGAACTGCATCGATGGCAGCCCTGTTGAGATTTACGAGGAGCAGCTTGCCATCCATGGCGAACCCATTGTGCTTGCGTTCTGAAATTTTTTCCGGTTCCGGGAACAATCGGTGTGCAGCGCCGTCTAACCTATATCAATGAAACGGAGGAACTTCTGATGAAGAAACTGTATAAAAGCAACAACCGAATGATCTGCGGTGTTTGCGCAGGTCTTGCCGAGTACCTCGGCATCGATCCCACCGTCGTTCGCCTGATCTGGGCGGCCCTCGGCCTGACTGGCACAGGCATTCTGCTCTACATCATCGCGGCCCTTGTCATGCCTGAGAACATGGACATTCTGTAAGCTGCGGAATAGATGAACTGCGCGAGATAGCCGCCCGCATAGAAAAGCGCGGCCAACGCGACAGGCAGGTAGCAGACCCGGCAGCGTGATCTCCACCAGCCCCGGATGCGCAGTGATCGTGATGCCGAGGACATTGGCGGCAGAGGTCAGATCTTCATGCTTCTGCACGGTGGTGAAGCCGTAGACCAGATGCCGCATCCGGCAGGCGATCTGCTCCGCGCGGAGCGCCGCGTCGGTGGAAAGCAGCTCATAGTTTTCCGGGTAACGCTGCAAGTCCATCGTGTTCATGGCACAAAGCACGTTGCTCAGCCGCGAAACCTCTGCCAGCAGCGAGGATGTCCGCTTGGATAAAAGCGCACGGGTCAAAACGATCCCGCCGTTTCTTCCTGAAGATATTGAATATTGCCGCCATGATCCAACAGGCAGTATGCGCGCACATTTGGAATGGCAAGCAGAGCGACTTGTGCGGCGTCCACCAGAATGATCAGCCGCACAGGTGGTTCCTGTTCCGGGCGGGCGAGCGGCAGATTCAAAATGGCTTCTTTGCCGGGTTCGGCGTATAGAATTTCATAGACCTCGCCGTCGGCAAGGAAGATGATCTTCACGAGATATTCTCCCGCGGCGTAGTACTTGACCTGTTCTATAAAGTCCGCCAGAACCGTGACCGCTGCCTCCAAGCCTCGGTCGCGGTCTTTTGGTAGTTTTGGTGTCAGGGAGTAGAAGCCGTCCACAAGGAACAGGCGTTTTTGCTTGCAGAGATAGGACAGTAAATTTTTGATCTGCTCATCCTTCTGTGGATATAATTCTGTGTAGAACACCATAGGTGAAAATATCCCGCAGAATGCCGCTGGCTTCGTGCGAGTAGATCTGTGCGCGGGTTTTCATAGTCGTCACCTCTAATTTTTGTGCGTATAACTGCCGCACAGAATACATACAAGCAGTAACAGGAAAATTTGAAAAAGCCTGCTGTACGCATAAAAGACGCATTGTGTACGCGAAGATGATTTCTGGAAGAAGATGTTGCTTTCAAGAAGTATAAAATGTATTGCAATTTGCAGTACATTCGTATATACTAATGACAAGGAGGCGATTCATTTGGCTACAAGAACCGCGAATGTCATGGCTCGTGTGGAGCCGGATGTAAAAGAACAGGCAGAGGATATTTTGGATCGGCTCGGCGTTCCCGCGTCGGTTGTCATCAATGCTCTGTATAAGCAGATCATTTACAGAAACGGGATTCCGTTTTCTCTGGTCTTGCCGTCTGTGCCGGTCGCCCGCGACGAAATGACAGACGCAGAATTTAACGCTATGATGCAAACTGGCCTGAACGCTGCAAAAGCCGACCATTCCCGCGACGCATCCGAAGTCTTTGCAGATCTGCGCAGGGGACTTTGAATGTGGAACAGTATGCAGTGAAAATCACGGAACCAGCACGGCGCCAGCTTCAAGAGATCATCCGCTATATTGCGGAGGATTTGCAGGAGAAGCGGACGGCGATCCGGATGCTGGACACGCTGGAAAAGGAACTTCTATCCCTTTCCAGACTTCCAAATCAGGTCGCGCTGACGGAAGAAGAACCCTGGCACAGCGCGGGTATCCGCAAACTGCCGGTCAAGAATTATCTCGTCTACTTCTGGGTCAATGAGGATCAGAAGCAGGTTCAAATCACAGCAGTTGTGTATGGTCGGCGGGATCAGAGAAACGTGCTGCAAAATATGAAGTACGAATAGACATCTGCCCATGTTGGACAATGCCATCGAAAGGTGACAAATTCACTTTTTGGAGTTGTTCAGCAGGGGCATTTTTATATGTGTGCAGTATATGGCTTATCCTGTCCTGCCGTTCCGCTTCAGCAGCTCCTGAAGCTCTCTACGGTCGGTGGTGATGAGTTCCTTTTCCAGCTCACTGCACTTGATCTCGACGGCGACATGATTGTCGTTCGTGCTGATGAGGGCGCTGCCGGGATCGTCAAAGTCCGTGTTGGTGTTGCTGGCCTCCTTGATCTTGCTGCGGTTGATGCGAAGCTGCTGCCCGAACTTACGGATCATGCGATTCTTTGACTGGCGCGTCAGAAACACGTCGAGGTCAATGCAGAGATAGCTGCCATGCGTGAAATCCAGCAGCGAAGGCGCAAAAAAATCACCGACGGGAATCTCGTCGATGGAGCGGCCTGCCTTTATATAGTTGGATGTAATATGAGAAATGCGCTGCAAAAACGGAACATCCGTGCTTTCTCCGCGGTAAAGAAACGTATAGAGCATGTCGGCAGTGGTTTCGTGCATCCAGCAATGCTTTATACGCCTTGCCGCGCTCAATGATCGGCAGGTCCTGCCGCCGCAGAAGATTTGTTGCGATCGCAATGCTGATGGCGTGCTGGTCATTGACGGTCAAGCGTTCCTGCTTGAGTCCGCAGTCAATAACGAAGCGCACTTTATATCAGACGATGCAGATCCCCGCTGCTGTTCCAGCACAGAGGCGCGGGGAAAAAGAAAACTTTCAATGTGCATTTAGACCGGAAAACGCGGGGATTTACCAATAACTAACAAAACGGTCAGATTATAAATACCGACTGTTTTGGAACACTGGCCCGGAGCGGAACTGCTCCGGGCCGGGCTGCTTTCAGGGATTGACGACGTTTTGCGGCGTTCCGTTTAAGAACGCACGGATATTTTCGGCGGTTATCTCCATGATCCGTTGGCGGCTCTCCTTCGGAGCCCAGGAAATATGCGGCGTGAGGATGCAGTTTTTCGCCGTCAAGAGCGGATTGTCCGGCCGAATCGGCTCTGTATAGACTACATCCAGTCCCGCGGCTGCCAGCTTGCCGCTGTTCAGCGCATCTGCAACGTCTTGCTCCACGATCAGCTGTCCGCGGGCGTTGTTAAGGAGAATCGCGCCGCCCTTCATTTTTGCGATCGTTTCTTTATTGATAAGTCCCGTGTTTTCGGGCGTCAGGTTGCAGTGGAGCGACACCACATCCGACTGCGCAAGCAGGGTATCCAGATCAACATACTCGCCGACGGCATGGCCGGAATCGTTGGGATAGATATCGTATGCCAGAACGCGCATGCCCATCGCCTTTGCGATTCTGCCCTCGGCCTGTCCGATGCGTCCAAAGCCGATGATGCCGATGGTTTTGCCCGCCAGTTCAATGAGCGGATAATCCCAATAGCACCAGTCGGGATTTGCAGCCCAGTCTCCGTTGTGGACAGACGCGCTGTGATGGCCGATATGGTGGCAGATCTCCAGCAGCAGAGCAATAGAGAACTGACTGACCGATGCTGTTCCATAGGTCGGCACGTTGACGACCGGAATGCCCTTTTCCCGTGCGTGCTGATAGTCCACAACGTTATAGCCCGTCGCAAGGACTGCAATCAGCCGGATATTCGGGCACGCATCAATCGTCGCGCGGGAGATCGGCGTCTTATTCATAATGACGATTTCCGCATCGCCGATGCGCTGCGCGATCAGCGGGGATTCTGTATACGATGTGCGGTCATAAACGGTCAATTCTCCAAGCGCCTCCAGCCCTTTCCAACTCAGATCGCCGGGGTTTTCCGTATATCCGTCCAATACTACAAGCTTCATAGCAGTCCATTCCTTTACCCGTTAAATTTGGCGCGTCTGCGCGCCGGAAACTCAGATTTAGCAGCCGCTGCCCAGCAGCAGAAGGTGCTTTCATGATACACGATCCATCCGCGTTCGTCAAACCGAACCGCACATCTGGGCACAGAAAACCGTAGTGCACCGGAGCGCGGATGACAGTGTAAAAGCGCCTCGCGGCCTACCCGAAAAGCACGTTTTATACGGGCCGTGGAGAGGTGGTTTACGGAAAAATCTTTTTTTTGGAAAATCGCTGAATTGAGGGCGAAGAGTATTGAAAAATTGGAGGCTCCGGATTATAATAGCTACAACATATTGTGGTGGAGGACGGCAGATTGCCGGGCTTTAGACACAAATGAACGACAAGGAAGGAGAAACATTCATGAGCAAGAAAACAAGATGCCGCGTGCTGAGTCTGCTGCTGGCGCTCGTCATGGTTCTTGGCATGGTTCCGATGGCTTCGGCCTCTTCGGCATACGATGTCAAGCTGACCGAGACGACTCCGGATGAGAGCAAACTGAGCACCGCCATTCAGCAGAACAAATTCAAGCTGCAGAATGGTGAAGAGGCCTACGCGGACAACGATACCGTCCGCGCGATCGTTATTTTTGAGGGCGACGCAGCTTTGCCTGCGGCACTGAACAAAAGCAGTGTTGCAACGCAGAGCGCTGTCGCAGCTGCAGCGAAGTCCCTCGTTTCGCAGCACAGCCGCATCAAGACCGCAATCAAGCAGGAGGCGGTCAACTATGACGTCAAGTACGAGTATACCACGCTGCTCAACGGTATGTCCACCGACGTCAAGTTCGGCGATCTCGAGAAGCTGGCTAACACGGACGGCGTCAAGGAGGTCTATCTGGCCAACTATTACGACGAGCCTGTTGTCATGCCCAGCATGGATTCGGCCAACGACATGACCAACATCACCAAGGTTCGCGGCTATGATACCGGCAAGGGCACCGTCATTGCGGTCATCGATACCGGCATCACCCCGGGCCACGAGGCGTTCACAGCGTATGACAGTATGCTGAACAAGGCTGCCATCAGCAAGGAGCGGGCCGAGGCCGCGATTGAAAAGCTTGGCCGCGGCGAATATCTGTCGGCAAAGGTTCCGTTCTCCTATGACTATTATGACAAGGACAACGACGCGACCGACGACGTCAGCGGTCACGGCACGCACGTCTCCGGCATCGCAGCCGGCTGCGTCCTGTCGGATGACGGCGGCTATGAATTCGCAGGCTCCGCGCCCGGCGCGCAGATCCTTGCACTGAAGGTCTTCTCCTCCGACCCGGCGGAGAGAGGCACCTCCAGCGACGTTTATCTCGCAGCCCTTGAAGACGCCTACACATTGGGTGCGGACGTCATCAATATGTCCCTCGGCGCACAGAACGGCTTCGTCTATGACGGCATCGAGGAAGAAGTTCTGAACGGCATCTTCACCACGCTGGACGAAGCGGGCGTCATCTGCTGCATCGCAGCGGGCAACGAAGGCTCCATGGCAGACGGCGAGAGCATCACCGGCGTTCCTGCCGGCTATGTCACGTCCGACTATGCGGACTACGGCGTTGTCGGTTCCCCGTCCACCTATGACGGCAACCTGTCTGTCGCCTCCGTTGACAACGCGAAGTACGCCTCTCCGGCGATTGAAGTTGACGGCGCACAGATCGGCTACAGCGATACGGTCAACGCTTATAATGCGCTGGCTGGTAAGACGTATGACTTTGTTCTGGTTCCCGGCAACGGCGAAGAAGCCGACTATGAAGGCATCGATGTCACCGGTAAGGTCGCAGTGATCAAGCGCGGCGGCATTTCCTTCGTTGACAAGGTCAACAATGCGGATGCAAAGGGTGCAGTTGCTGCAATCGTTTATAACAACGAATCCGGCATCATCAACATGGCGCTGGACGGCACGAAGCTTCCCGCTGTTTCCGTTTCCGGCGAGGACGCAGCCAAGCTGCTTAACGCAAAGGAACAGAAGGTCACATTCCTCGCGGAGATGGCCTCTGTTGACAACCCCACCGGCTGGCAGTCTTCGTCCTTCAGCTCCTGGGGCCCCACCCCGTCCCTGACGCTCAAGCCGCAGATCTCCGGTGTCGGCGGCAGCGTTCTGTCTGCACAGAACAACACGACGGACGGTTATCAGGTCATGTCCGGTACCTCCATGGCGACGCCGGATGTCGCGGGTGTTACTGCGACCATCCTGAGTTATCTGAAGAGCGAATCGAAGTACAAGGATCTGAGCAAGAAGGAACTGGCTGACATGGCAGAGGCTCTGTTGGCATCCTCCGCGCAGACGGTTATTCCCAACAACTACACCTTCAGTCCGAGAAAGCAGGGCGCTGGTCTGGTCGATGCTGACCATGCCGAGCAGCTTGTTCACGGTGGTGCAAAGGCGTACATCACCAACCCGATCGCCAACATCGGCGACAACCCCTCCAAGGACGGCCACTTCCAGATCCGCTACACCGTCAAGGATCTGAGAAACGAGTTCCCGGGCTGGGATCTCGAAGAGAACGGCAAGAAATTCAACATTTCGTGGAAGTTCTGCTTCGATAAGCCCACAGCAGATGAGGAAGGCAACTACTACAACGCACTGACGACGCTCGGTCTGACAGAGGACGCGGTCACTGTTACCACTAACTACGAAGACGACGTTCTCGTCATCGGTCCCGGCCAGACGGCAGAAGTCGTGATCGACGTACAGCTGACGGATGATTTCATGGCCGATATCGACGCCATCTATCCGAACGGTGCGTACATCGAGGGCTACATCAACTTCACGAGTCCCGCTGCAACCTATGACCCGACCGCCTGCTTCCATGGCACGTTCATGGGCTTCTATGGCGACTGGGCACAGGCTCCCGTCATGGAACAGCTTGACTGGATCGACGTTATGACCGACAACACTGACGTTTCCTGCAACACCTGGCCGAATTTGGCCTATCTGGTTGCGATCAGAGGCAACTCCATCACCAGCAGCTCTCTGGCCGGTACGAACCCGTTCGACTCGGAGCTGGATCTCCCGTTCGATGCGGACAGAATCGCAGTTTCCAGCCCGGATGCCGCATATGCGCTCGAGCGGACGCTGTTCATGCAGCCGATGACGCTCCGCAATGCCCGTCACCTGATCATGGTTGTCTCCAACCGTGAAACCGGCGAGGTCTACTATGCGAACGACACCGAATATCTGCCGAAGGCCATCTATGACACGGATAACGGCTGGATAGCCACCGGCTCGTTCCTGTGGGACGGCACCGATCTGGACGGCAACGCAGTTCCGAACGACACCAAGGTCGATGTCAACTACTATGCCAACATTGCCTACGGCGCGGACGAACTCGGCGCGCTGACCAACGGCGGCACGGATTACAGCACGCTTAAGACGAAGGGCCAGAAGTATCTGGAGTGGAACTATGTCTGCACGGTTGACTCCGAGGCTCCGAAGGCACTCACGGCAAGCTATGACCCAGATACCAAGGAACTGACTGTTAAGGTCAAGGACAACCAGTATCTGGCCAGTGTCGAACTTGACACCTATCCCGATCTCACTGCGAGAGACGGCAAGATCTTTGCAGAGGAAGCTGCCGGCACTGCGTCCACAGTTACGCTGGATGCTTCGAGCGTCACGAACGGCATTGCAGTTCTCTATCTGTTCGATTATGCGACCAACTACACCGCATACGTTGTTGATCTGGACGCTGCTTCCGACGGCGAACTCACCAACTGCACCGTGACGCTGCAGTCCTACAATGCAGATAAGGGTCTTGTTAAGGAAGCCTACACCGATGACTTCGCTGCCAAGGACGTCGTTGAGGTCTGGTCCGGCGAAGAAGTGACCGCACAGGCGCAGCCTGCCGAGGGCGAGGAGTTCTACGCATGGATGCAGAACGGCAAGATCGTCTCCACGGATGCGGACTACACCTTCACGGCTGTTTCCGACGTGACGCTGACGGCAGTCTTTGATCCGATCTATACCGTTTCCTTCGATTCTGACGGCGGCACGCCGGTCGAATCGCAGCTGGTTATCCGCGGCGATACGGCATCCAACCCCGGCGCACCTGTGCGCACCGGCCTGTACACCTTCGTCGGCTGGTATCTGGATGACACGCTCTATGATTTCAGCAGCCCTGTCATGTCCGACCTGACGCTGGTTGCAAAGTGGAAGCTGACCTCCGAGCCGAGCGATTCGATCATCCCGGCAGTGATCCCTGCTACGAAGACGCCGACGACCAGCAAGTTCCCGTTCACGGATGTGTCCAAGAGCGACTGGTTCTATGACGCAGTCAAGGGTGCTTGGGAGAACGGCCTCATCAACGGTGTGACCGCTACGACCTATCAGCCGAAGGGCACGCTGACTGTTGCCGAAGCAATCAAGCTGGCCTCCGCACTGCACCAGATGATCAAGGACGGCAAGGTCACGCTGACCAATGGCCGCGGCTACTGGTACGAAACCTACGTCAACTACGGTGTCCGTGAGGGCATCTTCGACGAAAGCTACCAGAAGCTTAGCTACGAGCAGATGACCAAACCTGTCTCCCGCAGCGAGTTTGTCCACATCTTCTTCAAGGCGATGGACAGCTACAAGACCATCAACTCCGTCGCGGACAACAGCATCCCCGACGTGAAGACCACGGACACCTACGGCGATGAGATCTACACGTTCTACCGTGCAGGTATCCTCACCGGCTCCGACGCGGCTGGCACCTTCCATCCGACCAGCACGATCGTCCGCAGCGAAGTCGCGGCGATCCTCGTCCGGATGTATGATGCCTCCGTCCGTGTGAACATTACGCTGAAGTAATCTCCCAACACAAAGGGCGCTTCCCACCCGGGAAGCGCCCTTTCCGTGTCATCACAAGGATCAATCAATGCAGATATGCTGTATTATGTGCAGATGAAGTGGACGGGCTCCGGTTATGTGTATTCGATTTGTAGAAAAGATACGCCGGCGTCTGATGCAGTCTGCGTGTATACGACGAATAACGGATTTATCGGTGACTTTTTTATTCTGCAGGATCGGATTTATTTTGCAACAAGTGTTGATAAAGACCGAATGATCTCGACAGTCGATCTGAATGGCGAGAATGCTTATGCGATCACGGCCTGCAGCCGCGACTGCATAGGCTGCTATTACAGCAACGGTTGGATCTATTCCTATTCAGCAAAGGACGACCGTCTGGCACGGTTCCGAACAGATGGTTCTCAGTATGAATGGGTCGGTGAAGCGGAGATTAAATCGGGCCGGTACTACATATCGAACGGAAACGTGGTCTATTCTGTGTCAAACGATGGAACGACAACAATCAAGTGCTTCAATACGGAGAAAAAGACGACGGACACGCTGAAAACGTTCGATACAACTTCGGCTTGGATCAATGGCTTATATGGAAACCATTTGCTGTATGAGGTGTACGACGCGAAAAAAGAGGGAGATGTCGTAACGGGCGGGACGATGCGGTTTTATCTGTATAACCTGAACAGCGGAACAGATTATACGCTCGGAAATGATAAGATAGAAGGAACGGTTTGGAATGACCAGATTTTCTTATGCGACAAGGCTGGAAACGCAGAACTCAGGAGTCTGCAGGATCCGATGATCGTTACTAAGGAGTTTAAGCTGCCCAATGCACTGTTGGGAAACATTAGCACCTCGGCGCGCCTTGTGCTTGCGGTTGGAAAAAATTTGGCGTTTGCAACAGACGGCGAAGGCAGTCAGGTAAAGATCATCCTTATGAACAGTGAATGGAAAGAGTTAACGAGTTTTACAGTGAATTAGGCGGAACGCGGGAACCGGAAATTCGGTTTGTGCATACGCCTCTGTAAATGAAAGCAGCTTGTCCCCAAATAATATTGCCAACCCCCAAGGGTGCCGGTATGCAAATATCGGTGCCCTTTTCCCATATAGTGTAGAGTGACCGCGCGAAAAGACACGCAGTCTTCTGGAAGAGCGGTCGTGTTTTGCGGCAGGCCTGACGATATGGCGTCAGGCCTGCCCGTGTGTGCTGCCTTGCAAAAATGCACTGGAGTGGGGGCGCGGGGATGCGGTGTGCCGGTCGGGTTTATGCCTGAAGATGGAGCGCGGGGTTCATATAATAGACGTTTTTCTCGTCAAGACGCTGGCGCAGCAGTTCAACTGCTTCTCCAAAACGCTGGAAATGGACGATCTCGCGTTCCCGCAGGAAGCGGATGGCGTCGTTCACATCCGGGTCGTCGGAAATGCGGAGGATATTGTCATACGTCACGCGCGCCTTCTGCTCAGCGGCAAGGTCTTCTGTGAGGTCGGCGATGGGGTCGCCGGTGACGGCCATGGTCGCTGCGCTCCACGGTGTGCCGGAGGCAGCCTGCGGGTAGACACCGGCGGTGTGGTCAACAAAATAATTTGCGAAGCCCGCTGATTCGATCTGTTCCTGCGTGAGCGTCCGCGTCAGCTGATGCACGATCGTGCCGACCATTTCCAGATGGCCTAATTCCTCGGTGCCGATGTCGGTCAACAGACCCTTGAGTTCGGGATACGGCATGGAATAGCGCTGGCTCAGATAGCGTAGAGATGCGCCAAGTTCCCCATCTGGGCCACCGTATTGGGAAATTATTACAGCTGCCAGCTGGGGATTCGGGTTTGCGATGCGGACAGGATATTGCAGCTTTTTTTCATATACAAACATCGTTTATTCCTCCGTTTCCGCGTCCCAGGGCCATGGATCGTCCAGCCAGGTGTAACAGCCGCCTGCGGCAGCCTCCATCTGCGTGAGTGCCATGCCGTTGTCTGCTGCCTGCTGCCGCAGCATTTCATACTGCTCGACATACTGGTTGAACAGCTGTACGGCCTCTTCATCGTCTGTGTGGGTGTCAAGATACAAGCCAAGTTCTGTAATGGCGAAATTTGCGGCCTGAAGATCTTGCATACTCTGCATGCCGGATGCGTCGCGCGGCTCGACGCCGCTTGTGCCGCGATATGGAAGATCGAGCCCTGGAAACAGCGTTCCTTTCATCAGCGCGCGTCCCGCCGTGTAGCGTTCAGGATTCTGCCCCTGGAACGGGACGTAGGGATTTGCCAGCGGCGCACAGGCGGGAAGCGTCCCCCGCGTATCGCCGCAGCCTTCAGCGGTCTGGGCCGCCTGTGTCTGCATATCAGCCAAAAAAATCGGCTCCTCTCAAGAGATTCGGGCGGATTCGCCCTGAACCAATCTATGCAGCGCCGCTTCGACAGGTGCTGCGGCTCTGTACTTTTTCTGCAGCAGATGATATACTGAATAAAATGCCGCTGTTGGACGCAGCGTTTTTCGGGAGGGACGTTCTTGCTTTCTGCATTTCACGGTCTGTGTATGGCGCTGGCCGACAGCGTCCCAGGAGTTTCTGGCGGGACGATCGCATTCATTCTCGGCTTTTACGATGATCTATTGCGCGCACTGCACGGCCTGTTCGGCCGGGACAGGTCTGTGCGGCAGCAGAGTCTGCGCGCACTGCTGCGCTTCGGCGCCGGATGGGCTGCCGGGATGATTGCCTGTATTCTGGTGCTGGCAGAATTATTTGAATTGCATATTTATTTTATGTGCAGCCTGTTCCTTGGGCTGAGCGCAGCGGCGTTTCCGCTTGTGCTTCGAGCCGAGCGCAGCGCACTGCGAAATGCCGCGCGATGTGCGCCGCTGGCGCTGCTCGGTGCGGCGCTCACCGTAGGGCTTACGCTGCTGCGCGCGGACACAGCAGTTTCGCTGCGGGTCGAGTTTTCGCAGATCCGCGTATGGCCGCTTTTGTACCTGTTCATTTCCGGTGCGGCGGCCGTCAGTGCGATGATCCTGCCGGGGATCTCTGGGTCGGCGCTGCTTTTGATTGCGGGGGTCTATCTGCCTGCGATGCACGCACTGCGGCAGCTGCTGCGGCTTGATTTTTCCGGCCTTCCCGGCATTCTTACGCTCTGCCTCGGCGCTGTGGTAGGCGCTGCGCTGTCTATTCGTGCTATCCGCGCTGCGCTGCGGCGTTTCCGCGGTCAGATGGTGTGGCTGATCCTGGGGTTGATGGTGGGGTCGCTGTACGCTATTGCGATGGGGCCTGCCGGACTGCAGACGCCGCTGCCGCCAGTCAGCTTTCAGACGTTTTCACTGCCCGGTTTTCTGCTGGGGGCGGCGGCGCTTTTGACGCTGGAACGTCTGCGAACCCGCCGGTCAGACCTAGGCGCCTGATTGAGAATCGGCATTTTTCGATTCTTTTTGCGTTTTTTCCCAAAGTGTAGTATAGTGTACAAAAGATAAAGGAGGCGCATACGATGATCGACGTCGAGTTGTCCAATATTTGGGGGAGTGTCAGCCTGCCGGATCTGCTGTCCGGAGAAAAAGACCTGTTTGACGCGCATATGCAGCTTCGGACCAACATGCTGGATGGCCCGGATTTTCTGGGTTGGCTGAACGCGCCGGAGGGCGTAATGGCCCGCGCGGTGCTCTCGATTGGGAAGGCTGCGGAGAAGATCGCGGAACTCGGCGAGACGCTGGTGATCGTGGGCAGCGGCGACGCGCCGCTCGCGGCGCAGGCGGCGATCCGTGCGCTCGGAAAAGAGGGGAGAGTGCGCTTGGCCTTTGCGGGCACGAGCCTGTCCCCAAACGCCTACGAACAGCTGTGCAGCGGGCTCGAGGGGCAGGACTTCTGCCTGCTCCTGATCGCGCAGACTGCTGTCGATATGGAGTGCGGCGTTGCCTCCCGCGCTGTCCGCTGGCTGCTCGACCGGCGCTATGGGCCGGAGGCCCGGCAGCACATTTTCGTCTGTGCGCCGAAAGGCAGCCTCCTGCACGTTATGGCGCAGGAGGAGGGCTATATCTTCCTTGCCCAACCTGCGCAGCTGGGCTGCGCGGATTCGGCGCTTTCGCCCGCCACCCTTTTACCGATGGCGGCTGCCGGAATTGAACCGCTCAGCGTGCTTGAAGGTGCAGGACAGGCATACCATGATTATGATCTGCGCGCGTTTGAAAATCCGGTCTGGATGTATGCAGGCGCGCGACACGCGCTGGAACTGCGCGCGCGGCGGACGGAATTTCTCGGGATCTTCGAGCCGGCCTGCATGGCGCTTGGCCGCTGGTGGGCCCGCAGTACGGCCCGGCGCAGCTGCCGCGGCGGCTACGGTGTGCTGCCCGTCCCGGCGGAACTTCCCGGCGCGCTCGATACGCTTGATGCCATGCTGGATGGCAGCCGCAGCGCGTTTGAAACGTTTCTGCGGATCCCGCTGCCCGCAAAACGGCGCAACATTGAACTCGACTGGAAGGATTACGACAATCTTGGCTATCTCTCCGGACATTCGGTCGGCGAGGCGGAGAGTGCGATGTTCGACGCACTCGTGCAGTCCCATGCCGCGCTCGATATCCCGCTGATCGTCCTCTCCGCTGAACAACTGGACGCGCCGCAGCTTGGCGAACTGTTTTATTTTCTGGAACTGACGGCTGCCTTGTGCGCCGCAGCCGACGGACTGAACCCCTTCGACCGCAAGCGCACCTCCCCGACCAGAGCACAGGCCGCTGCGTGCCTGCAAGGTTGAGGGCAGCCTCTGTTTACGATTTTTTCACAAGTATGTTCTTGTGTTTCCGGAGAAAAGCTGGTACAATGAATCTGACCACATGAGAAAAGGAGGAATGCCCGTATGGTCAATATTATGATGGGCCCCGAAGGCTCCGGCAAGACGAAGCTGCTCATCGGTGCTCTCAATCAGGCAGTTCAGCGCGAATCCGGCAGCATCGTCTGCATTGAGAAGGGCGATACGCTGCGCTTCGACGTCGATCACAAGGTTCGGCTTATCGACATCAAGGAATACGCTTACGGCGGTTATCCGTTCCTGCGCGGCTTTATCAGCGGCCTGCACGCGGGAAACTTTGATATCACGCATATTTTTATCGACAATCTTTACAAGCTGTCGCAGGACAGCGACCCCAAGGAAACCGAGAATTTCCTCGACTGGTGCAGCGTCTTCTCCGCGGAGAACAGCGTCGCGTTTACGCTGACGATTGCGGGCGAGGCGAAAGACGCGCCGGAGTATATCGCAAGATATATGGACTGAATTTGAGATCGCAGGCGCTGCGGGCCTCCCGCAGCGCCTTTTGAACATTGGCAGAGGAGGCACGGCATGGAGCAGCAGGAATATGCGCAGCGGGGCTATCTGCGCGAGGATTTTCGACTCTTTCATCTCAAGGGCGCGATGGAGGAGCAACTCGACTGGCACTACCATACCTTCCACAAGCTGATCTTCTTTCTCGGCGGCCAGTCCGGCTATGGCGTCGAGGGGCGCAGTTACCCGCTTGAGCCCGGCGACGTGATCCTCGTCCCGCAGGGCTGTGTCCACCGGCCGGAGGCTGCGCCCGGTGCGCCGTATGAGCGGGTCATCCTCTATCTGTCGCCGGATTATCTCGCCCGCGCGGGTACGGCGGACTGTCCGCTCGACAGCTGCTTCGCACTCGCTACGGCCCGCTTCCGCTTCGTCCTGCGCCCGCAGGAGGGACGGCAGGCCCTGCGCCGCACGCTCTTCGCACTGGAGAGCGCCTCCGCACAGCCGGGCTTCGGACAGGAACTGCTGGCGAAGGCGCTTCTGACGCAGCTGCTCATTCTCCTGCGCCGCGCCATGGACGCGCAGCCGCAGGCCGTGGAGAGCCTTGCGTCCGATGAAAAGATCGCGGCCATCATGCAGTATCTTTCCCAGCACCCGACGGAACCTGTCTCCATCGACGATCTGGCTGCCCGGTTCTATATCAGCAAGTACCACATGATGCGCCGCTTCCGCGCCGAGACGGGCTATACCGTCCACGCCTATCTGACGGGCAAGCGCCTCGCTCTCGCGCGTGAGCAGATTGCCGCTGGAACCCCCATTCTGCAGGCAGCCAGCGCCTGCGGCTTCGGGGATTATTCCACATTCTGCCGCGCTTACCGCCGCCAGTTCGGCCAGCCGCCCAGCAGTGCCAGGCAGGACGCCGCAGAAACGCTGAAAACACGCTGAAACACGAAAAAAGGCTTGACACCGGGGAAACAATATGCTATGATTCTAAGGCTGAATTTGTCAGAGTGCCTGCGGGTGTAGCACAACGGCCAGGGCACCAGCCTTCCAAGCTGGGGACGCGGGTTCGATTCCCGTCACCCGCTCCATACGCGCCAGTAGCTCAGCAGGATAGAGCAACTGCCTTCTAAGCAGTAGGTCGGGGGTTCGAATCCCTCCTGGCGTGCCACTTATGGAGGCGGGCTGATTCGATCAGCGAAAAAAAGAATCATATGGTGGGTGTAGCGTAGTTGGTTAACGCGTCAGATTGTGGCTCTGAAGACCGAGGGTTCGAGTCCCTTCACTCACCCCATTTTCTTTTTTTATGCAGGATTCTGCCGATACGCGCACGGGGATGTCGCCAAGCGGTAAGGCACAGGACTTTGACTCCTGTATGCGTAGGTTCGAATCCTGCCATCCCTGCCATATGACCCGCTAGCTCAGCAGGCAGAGCACCTGCCTTTTAAGCAGGGTGTCCGGAGTTCGAATCTCCGGCGGGTCACCAAGTCATCCGAACACTTTGGCTCAACGGGCGAAAAGCCCAGTGATTTCAAGGTGTTCGGACTTTTTTACGGTCGCAATTTTTTAAAGTATTCCATGGCTCAATGGAAACGCTGCAGAGGCTCAAACAAGGTTTGAACCTCTGTTTTTCCATATTCAAGCGAAATTTCCGAGACAGCGCCCTCTTTCAGAGGGGCACGGCGGCAAGATTTCGGAAGAATCAGAGAAAAATCTTTCACAAAGTTATGGGCGCTGGATTGTTGGTTTTCACGAACCAAGTCCAGCGCCTTTTTTGCGCTCAAAAAGGGCGCTACAGATTGGAGGTATTGTATGGGTGAAGAACTCACACCGCAGAAGGAAAAATTTCTGCAAGAAGTAGAACAGAAGCTCCTGCGCAGGGATCTGGATGCAAGGCTGCTGGAAAACGGTCTGATCCACGTCAGATGGAACGAGAAGCCACTCTGTTCGGTTGACAGAGACGGTATCGTCCGCTTCCGACCAGCGGATATCACAGGACCGGAAGTAGACAAGCAGCTTCGGACGGTGATACAGACGGCTGGACAGGTCAAGGAGTATATGCGAATCTTTGAACGCGCACCTGCGCTGAAGGTCGTCGGTCTGGACGATACTTATAAAGTCTTTGCGGATTTCGGTGACGCGGTGCTGGCTGGACAGCTTGGGAAAAAGGGCGCTCGGTTTGTGACGTGGGAGTGGGACTTCGACCGACGGGGCGTTCACGCCGGGCATTACTTCATGGAAAACTATGAGGCAGCGAAAAAGGACTTCGCCGTCCGCGCCGGTCTGGTAGAAAGCCAGCGCCTGTTTTCAGACGATCAGCTTGCTGTGATCCGGACCGCCTGTGAGTTTGCGCTGGAGAATGACGCAACGCTTTCGTATGCCGAAGAAAAGCAGCTCCAAAATGTGCAGGAGCAGATCGAGTCGCTTCTGCCGCAGCAGGAACAGGAGCAGGAACAGCATTCCGAGATGGAACAGACAATGTAATAATCGCAGAGGGCCGGGATTTCTTTTCAGAAGTCCCGGCTTTTTGCGTTCTGGAGGTGAACGATCATTGTAGATAAATCAAAGCACTGGAATCTGCACATCAGCCGGTGCGCGCCGGACTGCCCGCGCGACCCGCCGGAGCCGCTGGTGTGCAGCGACTATGAACGCTGCCAACACTGCAATTACATGGCGCACGGCTTTCAGTGTAACCACGGAAATGGCAGCTGCGTGCTGACAGACATGGAAGAAATCAATGGAAGGAGGCGGGTTCTTGTTCAAAGCATCGCTGGAAAATAACAATATCCCAGAATTGGGAACTGTCACAGTCGAGTTCCCAATTCCGGAAGCTCAATACGAGGAAACGATTCGTGCGTTGAATGGAATTCAGAGCGGCGCGGTGGTGGAGCAGGACTGCTTCGTTGCAGACATTGGCACGGCAGACTGCCCTGCTCTGGAACGGTTAATTGGCACGATGGCAAACGTGGATGAGCTGGATTGGCTCGGAAAGCAGTTGGAGAGCTTCGACCGATATGAACTGCTGCAAT